>Ga0066376_10000116_pt1 | contig 65819 bp, 59 predicted proteins | sample Knorr_S15_td_Bot_FD_77009 | JGI IMG/M metagenome (GOLD analysis project Ga0066376, IMG submission 77009) | Marine microbial communities from Southern Atlantic Ocean transect - Knorr_S15_td_Bottom_ad_5009_LV_A | ecosystem: Environmental > Aquatic > Marine > Oceanic | place: Southern Atlantic...
CGATCGGCGGAGCCGAAGCGGTGACCATGCCGAGCTCCCTGGGGATCCCGAAATCGGGGTCGTAGTTCCGGCCGTCCCCCATGTAGTCCGCCCAGCGCCCCCAGTCGCCCACGAGGTCCGGGATGAGGTCGACGACGCCGGACTCGGAAAAGCCGTCCAGCGGCACGGTTGAACCCCAATCCTCCAGGGGCCGCCCCGTCTTGGCGTCCAGCGCCCAAAGGAAGAAACCGGGGGTGGTGATGTAGATAACGCCGCGACCGTCGACCTCGGCGTAGGCCACGCCTTTGCCGTACGCCTGCCGGGGAGAGCGCTGGTGACGGACGGTTGCGGGCTCGCGGAAGGTCCAAAGCGTCTCACCGGTGCCGGGGTCGATCGCCACCACCTGCCGGCGCGGAGAGGCCACCGTGTAGAGCATTCCATCCACGTAGATCGGCGTGGATCGGGAGAAGTAGTCGATGTTGGGACCGAAATTGTCACCCCTCCAGATCCACGACTCTTCGAGTTCCCCGAAGTTGTCGCCGTTGATTTGTGTCAGCGGCGAGGAGCGGGTGTGCCCGGCGTTGCCGCCCAAGTAGCGCCATTCGCCGTTTTCGGTGCCGGGGAGGCCTTGGGCGAGAGCGGTAGTGGCGGTCATGACTAGGGTGGCCGCAGCGAGTCCGAGGCAGAGAAGGTGCATCCGGAGGGAGCCGGGCTCAGCGATCATCTTCTTCATGGTTCGTCCTCCCCCTCTGGGGCAGCGTTCGATCGGAGTGACAGCGTTGGCAGCACCAACGCGCTCAAGATGAGGCGCAGATCAGCGGAGCGCGAGCAGGGTCGCAGTCAGCCCAGACCATCCCGACAGCCCTTCTCGATGCCCACCTGCACCGCCGCCACGATCTCATCGACATCCGCATTCGTGACGATCAGGGGCGGAGCGATGTTCACCGTGTTGTTCAGGCCGGGGATGCTCCGGTTGGTCTGACCGGCCAGCACACCCTCCGCGGTGATCCCGCGCATGACGGCAGCCATCACGTCCTCACCCACTGGAGCCTTCGAGGCCTTGTCCGCCACGAGCTCGAGGCCGGCAAACAGTCCCTTCCCTCGCACCTCTCCGACGTTGGGGTGGTCCGAGAGCTCCCGGAGCCGGTCGAGCAAGTACTCCCCGACCACGCGCGCGTTCTCGACCAGGTCTTCATCCTCGACGATACGCATGTTCTCCAGCGCGGCCGCAAAGCCCCCGGTGCAGCCGCCGTACGTACTGATGTCGCGGAAATAGTCGGATTGGTCGCTCGGATCGTTGAGGAACTCGTCGAAAATCTCGCTGCGCACGGCGGTGGCCGAGATCGGGGCGTAGGCGCTGGCCATGCCCTTGGCCATGGTGACGATGTCCGGCGCGACCTCGTAGTGTTCGAAACCGAACATCGTACCCGTGCGCCCGAACCCGCAGACCACCTCGTCGATGATCAGTATGACGCCATACTTCTCGCAGATCTCCTGGATGATCGGGAAGTATTCCTGAACCGGTGGAATGACACCGCCCCCAGCTGTGATGGGCTCGAGGATGAGCCCGCCCACCGTGTCGGGACCCTCCTCTTGAATCACATCCTCGAGAGCGTGGGCGCACTCGAGGTTACACCCCGGATAGGACAGACCGAACGGGCAGCGATAGCAAAGCGCGTGCGGGATGCCCGCGAACCCCTCCGGAAAGGGTCCGTATGCGCGCCTCCGCTCCTCGTGACCCGAAGCGGCCAGACAGGCGATGGTGGTGCCGTGGTAGTCGCGGTCCCGGTACAACACCTTGATCTTCTGACTTCCGTTCAGATCAGCGATCTGCCGGATCATCTTGAAGGCCTTCTCGTTGGCCTCCGAGCCACTGTTCGCAAAGAAGACGCGGTCCAAGCCCGGCAGCAGGTCCGTCAGTTTATCCGCGAACTGCGCTGCGGGTACCGTCCCGGCGACTCCAGCGTAGTACGGCAACTCGAGCAACTGGTCATAGATGACCTTGGCCATGCTCTCGCGCCCGTAGCCCACGTTGACGCACCAGACGCCGCCGGAGGACGCGTCGAGGTACTCGTTGCCTTCGATGTCGCGTATGCGGGCCCCTTCCCCCCGGACGAAGATCTTCGGGTCCTGCGACTCGAGCAGCTGATGTTGAAGCAGATGGTGCCACATGTGCCGCTTGTCCTTCCCGATGATGTCCTCGGCATCGTAGTCGGACAGCAACGCCCCGGTATCGGACATGGTGCCTAGTCCAGATTCAAGTGCGCGTACTTCCCCAGATGCCGGGTCGGCATCGCGAGCGCATCACGCCTGAAGGGCTCCGCCAGTACCTTCTCCCCGCCCTCCACGACGGCGTTGATGACGCAGGGCTCGCCGGACGCGATGGCGTCGCGCACGACGTCCTGCACGTCCCGATAGTCGTCCACGGTGTAGCCCTTGGCCCCCATGGCCTCGGCCACCTTGGCGTAATCGGGGTTGTCCGCGAGGTCCACCCCGACGAAACGGTCGCCGTAGAAGTCGATCTGGTTCTTCTTCTCGGCACCCCACTCGTGATTGTTGATGACGATGCCGATCACGGGGATCTTCTCCCGCACGGCGGTCATCACCTCGCTCAGCCCGCTGATACCCCAGGCGCCGTCTCCCTGAATGGCGAAGACCGGGGCATCCGGCTTGCCGATCTTGGCCCCCATGGCGCACCCGTACGCGAACCCGCAGTTGCCCCAGGTCAGCGCAGCCAGGTGCTGACGCACGCCCTTGAAGCCGCGCAGGTATCCGTTGCTGATCGAGCAGGTATTGCCGACGTCGGTGGCCACGAGCGCGTTGTCGGGCAGGGCCTGGCTCAGCTCCCAAAGGAAGCGCCTGGGGTGCATGAGTGCGCTGGTGGAAGACGACCAACCTTCGAGCTCTACATCCCACGTCGCCTTTTCCGCGGCCACGTCGGCAATGCGCCGTTCGTGCCTGGGCAGGTCGGGTACGGCGTTCGTGAGCTCCTGCAGCAATTCGGTGGCGTACTCCTTCACGTCCGCCACGGAGAAAACCTTCGGGATCTTGCTCAAGCCCCACTGCTTCGGATCTCGGTCCACCTGGATGAGCGCGGCGTCCTCCGGCCAATACGTCATGTCGTATTGAGGCAGCAGACCGAAAATTCCCAGGCGGGTCCCCAAGGCGAGAACCACATCCGCCTTCGCGATGGTGCGCATGGCCGCCTTGGAGCCGCAATAGCCGATGGGCCCGCAACCAAGCTCGTGTGTATACGGGAACGTGTCGTTGTGCAGATAGGTGTTGATGACGGGCGCACTCAAGTACTCGGCTAGCGCCCTGACCTCCTCGAGGGCATCTCCCTGGCTCACTCCGCCCCCGGCGATAATGACCGGATACTGCGCGCCCTTCAGCAGGCTGACCGCGTCCGCAATGTCCTGTCTGAGCGGTCGGCCGGGGCCGAGCGTCGGTGTGGCGAAGATCTCCTGTTCGATGTCCCCGTAGAAATGGTCCCTGGGGATGTTGAGTTGCGTCGGTCCGAGCTCGAGCTTGGCCCGGTAGAAGCAGCGCCTGGCGAGCTCGGCCATGCGGTCGGGACGGTTGACCCGCACTTGGTACACGGTCTGCGCCTCGAACATGGCCATCTGGTCCAGCTCCTGGAATCCGCCGGTCCCGATCCCCATCGACCCGGTCTCGGGCGTGATGGCCACGACCGGAGAATGCGCCCAATAGGCGGCCGCGATGGCGGACACGAAATTCGCGGCGCCCGGGCCGTTTTGCGCGATGCACGCCTGAGGCCTTCCGGTCACCCTGGCCAGACCGTCGGCCGCGTGTGCCGCCGCCTGCTCGTGGGCTACCGGAATGAACCGGATGCCCGCGTCTGGAAAGAGGTCCAATGCGTCCATGAACGCGGACCCGACCAGGCCGAACAGGTCGGTCACTCCCTCGGCGACGAGCGTCTCCACCAGCGCCTCCGAGGGGGTCATCTTCTGCTTCGCCATCTCTGCTATCTCCCGTTGGGAGCGCTGGGCCTCAGCCCCCCACTCCCGTTCATCGCGTGTAGACGGATCTGCCCCTCGAGAACGTCTCCAGGATCGGTATGTGCTCGAGTTCAGCGGGGTCCGCCGTGATCGGATTCTCCCCGAGAATCACCAGGTCGGCCTGCTTGCCGACGGTGATCGAGCCCTTGGTCTCTTCCTCAAAGTACTGATACGCCGCTCCGAGCGTGACCGCGTGTAGCGCCTCCTGAATCGTGGCTCGCTGGTGTGGCCCGAGCACATGGCCACTCCGGGTCTTCCGGTTCACGGTGATCGATACCAGCCGCATCATATCTGGCGGGACCACCGACGCGTCGTTGTGCACGGTGAAGTTCACGCCTCGATCGATCGCCCAGCGCACCGGACTGATGTTGTTGCCCCTTTCTTCTCCGAAGCTCAGCCGATGCCAGTCGCCCCAGAAGAATGCGTGCGCGGCGAAAAACGAGGGCACGACGTTCAGCTCGGCCGCACGGTCGAGTTGGTCCGCGCGCATGAGTTGCGCGTGAATGATCACCGAGCGGTGATCCGGCGCCTCATCCATGCCCGCGATCGCTTCGTCGACCCCATCGATCATCAGGTCCATCGCGGCGTCGCCATTGGCGTGCGCGAGGAACGGGACTCCACGCGCGATGAGTGCCCCTGCGTCGGCCTTGTAGGCTGCCGGGTCCATCGTGCCGTACGCGCGATAGTCAGCCGGTGCCCCGGGCGGTCCTTCCTCATACGGTTCGGTCACCCAAGCCGTGCGTCCCTGCGGCGACCCGTCGAGCACGAACTTGACGCCCGCGACCCGGAGGCCGTTGGAATACGTCGGCTCATACTGCAAGCGCTCCTGAAGGATCGCGCCGGAGCTCGTGAACACCGCGAGGTCCGCATCGAAAGGCTCCCGTTCGGCGGCCGCTCGTAGCCTCTCCACAGTCTGCGGGCCGGTTCCGCCACCGTTCTGGATCGTGGTCGTTCCGTAGCCGAGATACACTCCGATCGACCGGCGGATCAACGCATCGAACTCCTCGGGGGACAGTGCCGAGCCGCCGCCGATGAGCAGCCGGCCGGCGCGCTCCTCGAAGACCCCGTTGGGCTCCATGGAGCCTTCGACCCTACGAATGTGCCCGCCGTCTGGATCGGCCGTGGCCGCCGTGATGTTGCTGGCCTCGAGCGCCGCACTGTTCGCCGCCCGTAGATGTCCAGAGACGTGGCCCAGGACGATCGGGTGGACCGTCGAGGCTCGGTCCAGGTCGAAGCGGGTGGGATGCCGTTTCTCCGCGAGCAGCGAGTCGTCGTAGCCGCCTCCCGAAACGACCTCGCCGGGGGGGATGTGCTTCTCCTCGATCCACCCTCGGATCTTCTCCACGAGCTCGTCTATGTTCGTGACGTCACCGACCGGAGGAGAGTGTAGAGACAAGGCATCCAGGGCCCGCCCTGCCCCGAGGAAGTGACCGTGGGCGTCGATGAAGCCAGGCAGCAGCGCCCGCTCTCCGAGATCCACGACCCGCGTCGACTCACCACGAAACGCCATCACCTCGTCGAGCGAACCCGCGGCCGTGATCGTCTCACCCCGGACCGCCACGGCTTCCACAGTCGGTTGCTCCGGATCCATCGTGACGATGTTGTCGCCGTACAGGATGGTATCCGCTGGCGGGCCCGCGGGGGCGTCCGGCGCACAGCCACTCCCGGCAATGGCCAACATCAAGGCGAGTCCGACGACGGCCCGTTTCGACCTCTTCATAGTGCCACCCGCGGTGGTTGTAGCGGTGGATCGGAAAACTTCGGGAGGAGCGCACACAAGTCACCTGATCGTACCGGGCTTCCCGCCGGCACGCAAAAAGCACCGAACACCCTTCGGGGGGGCCTTGCTTCGGGTCGCACCCGCCCGGGCCGGGGTACACCGCTGTGGCGTTGGCGACGACCCTACGGCCGGCATAGACTGCGGTCCGGAGTCGAGTCTCGCTCGACCTGCAGTCAGTCGCTGGGCAAAGGGGTGATGCGATGCGCGTTCAAGCAGTCCTCGTGAAGAGACTTTCGGTGCGACCGAGTGGAGTGTTCTGGGCGCTCTCGATTGCCGCTGCGATTATCCTCGTGCCGGTACCCTCCGCGGGCCAGGGCCTCGCCGAAGACCCCGACATCCGAGCCCAGATCGGTCTCTTCTCGGCCTGGCTGGACGGTCAGGTCGCGATCCGGGGGCTCCCGGGCATCGTCGTGGCTGTGGTCTCCGACCAGGACCTGATCTGGGCGCGCGGGTTCGGGCACGCCGATCTCGACTCGGATCGCCACATGGAGACCGACACACGTTTCCGCATGGCGTCGCACAGCAAACTCTTCACGGCGACGGCGATCATGCAGCTGCGAGAGCAAGGGAAGGTGCGGCTCGATGATCCCGTCACCGACTACCTGCCGTGGTTCGACTTCCAAGCGGCCGCAGCGGACGACCCGCCGGTCACGATCGAGCACCTGCTCACGCACAGCTCCGGCCTTCCCCGTGAGGCGGGCTCACACTGGAGCGACCTGGACTTCCCGACCGCCGACGAAGTCCGCGAACTCATGGCCGACCGGCAGGCACCGTTCTCACCCGAAGTGCGCTGGAAGTACTCGAACCTCGCGTATACCATCGCCGGCATGGTCGTGGCCGAGGTCAGCGGCATGAGCTGGGCCGAGTACCTGCAGCAGAACATCTTCGACCCGCTCGGCATGAGCTCCTCCAGCGTCGACAGAGAGGACGCGAAGATGGCGACCGGCTATGGCAGGAGAATGCCGGACGGGACCCGCGACGTGATGCCCTTCGTCGATGCACGCGGGATGGCGTCGGCCACAGGTCTGACCTCCACGGTCGAGGACATGGCGCGCTTCGTATCGGCTCAATTTCGGCAGGGTCCCCGGGGCGGCGACCGACTGCTCAGCACTGGATCGCTGCGCGAGATGCACCGCGTGCGTATGCTCGAGAACACGTGGACCAGCGGGCAAGGCATCGGGTTCAGCGTGCGTCGAGTGGACGGCAACCTCACCATCGGCCACGGTGGCGGGTACCCGGGCTACACGACCAACACGTCGATTCGACTCGACTCCAAGGTCGGCGTGATCGTGCTGACCAATACGAACGATTCGAACCCGAGTCAGATCGCGCAGCAGCTGATGGGCACGGTTGGAGAAGCCGTCGCTTCCGCGACCGCCGTCGAGCCCGAAGTGGTCGCGTGGGATCCAGCGTGGGCGCGCTTCGCCGGTGTCTACCGGAGTCGAGGCGGTGAGACGCGCGTCCTGGTCATGAACGAGCGGCTGGTGACGATGAACCCCTGGGCCTCCAGCATTGGAAATCCGACCCAGCTGGAACCGATCGGTGACGGGCTCTTTCGCATGATGGCCCCGACCGGCGGTGGGCCGGTGGGTGAGGTCGTGCGCTTCGTCGAGGAGAACGGCGAGGTCGTGCGCATGGTCACGGGGGATTCGTTCGCCGACCGGGTGCGGGAGTAGGGCGCGCGCCGGCGGGCGTCTGAGGGCGAAGTAGGCGCTTACTCCGCCTGGGCACTCCAGATGTCACCGACGGTGAAGCCGTTCGGGAAGGGGTCCTCCGGATCCACAACATACTGGGCGAAGCCGGTGATCCAGGCGGTTCCCGTGAGTGTGGGGACGACGGCGGGATACTCCCCTACCCTGGTCTCCCTCAGAAGCCGCCCCGTGAAGACCGTCCCCAGAATACCTTCATGGCGGAAGTCCTGGTTCAACGGTAGCTCCCCTTTGGCATACAGAGCAGCCATCTTCGCGCAGGTGCCGGTTCCACAGGGAGAGCGGTCGAGCACACCCTTCCAGGTGGCGGGACGATCCCAGTCGAGCTCGCCGGTGGAGACGATCACGTTGTTTCTTCGATCCGCGGCCGGGCCGATGGGCGGCGCCGAGAGTTGCGCGATGGTCACCCCCCGGACTTCCGGGTTGTCGGGATGTACGCAGTCGAGCTGCTCTCGAGTGGCGGCTTTGATCATCTCACCCACGCGCACCGCGTCACCCGCTTCGTCGGGCGTCAGCCTCAGGCCGAGCGGCTCCGCGTCGGCAATCACGTAAAACATGCCGCCGTAGGCCACGTCCACGGTGACCGTGCCGAGTTCCGGCACTTCCACGGGGGCGTCGAGGTGCACCGCAAAGGCAGGTACGTTCTCGAACGTCACGGACCGGACCTTGCCCCCGTGTACCTCGGCGCGCACCGCGATGAGCCCGGCCGGGGCCTCGAGCATGAGCTCGGTGACGGGCTCCGTGACGTCGACCATGCCCGTTTCGATGAGCACCGTGGTCACCGCGATCGTGTTCGTGCCCGACATCCCGGGGTACTCGACCTGCTCCATGATGACGAAGCCCGCGTCGGCGTCCGGGTGGGTCGGCGGCAGGATCAAGTTGCAGTTGGCGGCGGGGTACCCTCGCGGCTCCCTGAGCATCCGGAGGCGTAGGTCGTCGGCGTGGGTACTCAGATAGAGCATCTTCTCGAACATGGAGTCGCCGGGAACGTCGCCAACGCCGCCGACGATCACGCGACCCGGCTCCCCACACGCGTGGGTGTCCACCGCTTCGACCCTGTCGGTTAGGCGCATGCGGGCTTCCATGATTTCGCCATTGTGTCCTCCTGGTTCACGGTGGATGCCGCCTCAGAAGCGCCCCAGTCGCTCCCGATAGGAGATCATCTCTTCCTTCAACACGGGAGCGAGCAGATAAAGCCCGAGCAAGTTGGGGATCGCCACCAGGAAAATCAGGGCATCCGACAAATCGATCAGGGCGCCGAGTTGGATGCTGCTACCGAGCACGATGAAGAGGCAGAAGAACAACTTGAAGCCGATTTCGACGGCTGGACGATGCCCTGCGAGGTAGGTGAAGGACTTCAGGCCGTAGTAGCTCCACGAAATCATGGTCGAGAACGCGAACAACACCGCGGCGATCGACAGAGGCACCGGAGACCACGAGAGCGTGCTGGCAAACGCACGGGTGGTCAACTCGATCCCGCTGACTTCCGTGGACGCCAAAGCCGGGTCGTACACCGTGGTCACGATGACCAAGGCGGTCATGGTGCAGATGACCACGGTGTCGATGAACGGCTCCAGCAGAGCCACGAAGCCCTCCGTGACGGGCTCGTCCGTACGTACCGCGGAGTGGGCGATCGCCGCCGAACCGAGACCGGCCTCGTTCGAGAACACGGCTCGCCGGAAGCCGACGATCATGACCCCGATCAGACCGCCGCTGATGCTCTCGGGAGAGAAGGCTCCCTGCCAGATCTGCCCGATCGCGGTGGGTAGTCTCTCGACGTTGAGCACCAGGATGAGCAGCGCCGACAGCAGGTACAGCACCGCCATGAACGGGACGAGCCGGGACGTGGCCTTGGCGATGCTCTTGATGCCGCCGACGATGACCAGAGCGACCACAACGGCCATGGCCACACCGAGCATCCACGCTCTACCGAAAAAGAAGCTGTCGGCCCCTCCCGTAACGTCGATCAGGATGGCCGCGGCCTGATTGGACTGGAACATGTTCCCGATGCCCAGGCAGCCCACGACCATGGCGGCGGCATAGAAAATCCCCAACGCGCGGCCCGTGCCCGGCATGTCTCGGAGCGCCAATCCGCGCTCCAGGAAGTACATGGGACCACCACTGACGGAACCGTCCTCGTGTGTGCGCCGGAACTTCACGGCCAAGGTGCACTCGGCGAATTTGGTGCTCATGCCGAGCAAGCCGGCGATGATCATCCACAGCGTAGCCCCCGGCCCACCAACCGATATGGCCACCGCCACACCGGCGATGTTTCCCACCCCGACCGTGCCCGACACGGCGGTTGCCAGCGCCTGAAAATGAGTGACTTCACCCGGGTGTGCGGGGTCGGAATAGCGCCCGCGCACCAGGTCGATGGCGTGTTTGAACCCGCGCACGTTGATGAAGCGCAGATACAGCGTGAAGAAGAGCCCCCCAACGATGAGCCATGCCACGATCAGCGGCAGCTCGGTTCCGCCCACCGGCACGGCGTAGAAGACGAAACCGTAGATGGCGTCCACAAATGGACGCATCACCTGATCAATGGCTTGATCGATACCCACGAACCGGTTCCCTCCCTACTTGCGGGTCATCGCACCGAGAGGCTGAACGCCTCGAGGTGCTTGGGCGTGATCCGCCTGGAGTCGGGTGACGCCACCCGCACTTCCTCCAGGAACGATTCGACCCATTCGGTGCGGTAGGCGGTCGGCGACCCATACGGAACGCGGAAGTTGTCCGCATGAGTCGGTAGGACCACGGCGGGAAATCCGAGCGCCTGCATGAGCCGCTTCGTGTACTCGTGGATCTCCAGATGCGAAGGCGCCGCGCCGACGAGAGCGACGTCTGGACGAAGCCCCTCCACCTCGCGTTCGATGAAGTTCATGGAGCCCATGGTCATGACTTCGTGGCCCGCCAGCCGTACCAGATACATCAGCGAGCCCCCCTCGACGAGTTGCGAGATGCGTAGGGGGCTCGTGGCGCCCTCCTCCACGACCGCGGATTGATAGTACCGCTTGTCGCCCAACGGACTGTGAAGACTCGGGATCACCCGGATCGAAACATTCCCGAAGTCATAGTCTTCGCCCCCCCGGACCGTGATCAACTGGGAGTTGGGGACGCCGTATGCGCGCATGATGTTGATCGTGGTTTCGTGCCCGATCACCACCGCACCGGTCCGGTGTGCCAGGTACGGCACGTCCATCACGTGATCTGGATGGGCGTGTTGGACTAGGATGTAGTCGGCCCGAGCGATCTGAGCGTCGATCAGCTCGGTGTCACTGAAGAGCGTATCGGCGCGCGTGTAGTAGGGGCGAGTGTCGGTCGGGTCTCGACTCGGTGCGCCCGAATAGTTCGCTCGCGTGAGGTACGGGTCCACCAGTACGACAACACGGTCGTCCGATTCCTCGGACCGAGCTGAGATCTCCCAACCCGCCGCGCCGAGGTAGCGCAGGGTGACGCTGTCGGTGCCTACAGAGGCCTGCATGGCCCCCGTCGCCGCCGGCTCAGCGGGGGCGCACGCTGCGATCGCCACCAGAAACGTCAGAAGAGAACGAAGGTGGTTGGGCTTTGGTCGCATGGTGCTTCTCGGTCGGATTCGAGGCCTTACCAGCCCGAAGTGATTTGGCGCCGGCAACATCAGACGGCTCCGTGCGCGACGCAAGCTGCGCCGTAGGTCGCGCGTGGCGTCCACTGTCAGGTAAAGCACGAACGGAGCTACGTTGTAGCTTCCAGCGCCCTCCGTTGGGGGCAGTCCCGTGGCTAACCTCAGGTGTGAAACATGAACCTTCGTCGCCCTGCCCCACTCGCTGCGGCCGCGTTGGCGCTTTCCCTGCTCGCCCTCCCCTTGGCAGCTCAGAACGGGGCAACGGCGGAGCTGGACCCAACCGACCTCAACCACTGGAAGAGCGTTCGGTCCGGTCAACTCACGCCCGACGGGCGTTGGTTCGCCTACCAGGTCAGGCCGACCGAGGGAGACGCCGAGGTGGTAGTGCGGAGCACGAATGGTGGTGAGGAGCACCGGTTCCCGATCGGGGAGCCGAGCGGCGGCGGCGGTACCTTCTCGTTTTCCACTACCGGACCCGTCCAGCTGTCCGCGGACGGGAAGTGGCTGGCCTTCACGACCTTCCCGACCAAGGAGGAGGCCGACGAGGCGGACAAGTCGGATGAGACGCTACACAACGCCGTAACCGTCGTGAACCTCGATACGTGGCAGGAGGAAAAGTACGAGGGCGTCAGCCGCTTCGAGTTCGCGGGCGACAGCCCGAGATGGCTGGTGATGCGCAGGGTGGCCCCGGAGAAGGCACCCAAGGACACCGGCTCGGGCCTGCTTCTGCTGGACCTCGAGACCGGCCTGCCCTCCCCCATCGGGAGCGTAGGCGCCTTCGACCTCAACGACGGCGGCGAGCTGTTGGCGTATACCACACAGGCGCCGGATCGGGTCGTGAACGGGATCACGGTTCTGGACCTGCGCACGAACCAGAGCCAACGCATCGACAGCCAGCGCGACCTGTACTCCCAACTGTCGTGGACCGATGAAGACGGTCAGCAGCCGGCCCTGTCCGTCATCCGGGGCCACATCAGCGAGGAAGACGACACCACTTACGTGGCCGTGGGCTTCATCGGATTCGGCGGCTCCCTGACGACGACCGTCGTGGACGCCAGCGAGTTGGAGGATTTTCCGGAGGGGATGCAGATCTCTCCGCTACGGTCACCCCGCTGGTCGGACGACCGATCGTCGATCTTCTTCGGAATCGCCGAGCACGACGAAGATCCGGACGAGGGCGAACGCCCTGACGTAAAGCCCGTGGCCGGTACGCCAGGGGCGATGCAGCGGCCCGCGCCCGACCTGGACGAGGACGACCTGCCCAGTCTGGTCCTGTGGCACGGGAACGATCCTCGACTGCAGTCTCGCCAGCAGGTGCAGGAGCGGGCGGACGAGCGCTTCAACTTCCTCGCCGCCTATCACGTCGACGAACGCCGGTTCGTACGGTTGGCCACGGAGGCCATGCGCAACGTGACGCTCGCGGAAAGCCAACGCTACGCGCTCGGATACGACGACCTGTCCTACCAACTGCGCGACGGGATCGACGGGGGGCGCCGCCAGGACGTTTATGCGGTAGACGTGAAGACCGGTGAGGCCGAGAGGATCCTTCCGGCCTTCAACTGGCGGGTTTCCCTCTCGCCGGACGGGACCAAGGCGCTGTACTACAACGACCGCCACTACCACGTCTACGACTTCGAAAGCGGCTCCCACACGAACATCTCTGGCGCCGTGCCGGTGAGCTTCGTCAACGTCGCAGACGACCACAACGTAGAGGACCCACCCATCGGCCCCGTGGGTTGGACATCCGACTCCGAGAGCGTGCTTCTCACCGACGCGTGGGACATTTGGAAGATCGACGTGGACGGGGACGACTACAGCAATCTGACCAAGACGGGACGCGAGCAGGGTATTCGTTACCGGAGGCCACTGCGGTACGATCCCGACCAGAACGGTATCGATTTGTCCGAGCCCGTCTATTTGGAGATCTACGGTGAGTGGACCAAGCAGACTGGCCTGGCGAAGCTGACATCGAACGGGCGTGACGTCGAAACCCTGCTCTGGGACGAGGCTCAGCACACCGTCCGCAGGGCCGAGGATACCGAGACCTTCGTATACACGAGGGAGACGTTCACGCAGTTCCCCGACGTATGGGCGGCCCAGGGCTCCTTCGATGACCCCGTGCGCTTGACCGACGCCAATCCCCAGCAGGCCGACTACGCCTGGTCCGCCGGCACGCGTTTGTTGGACTTCGTGACCGACAAGGGGGACTCCCTCCAGGCAGCACTTTACCTGCCTGCCGGCTATACGGAGGGGGAAAAGTACCCGACGGTCGTGTACATCTACGAGAAGCTGTCGCAGAACATGAACCGGTACGTCGTTCCCAACGAGACACGCGCGCTCAACGTCAGCGTCTATACGAGCCGAGGGTACGCCGTCCTGACTCCCGACATCGTGTACAAGATCAATGACCCGGGAATGTCAGCGGTCTGGTCGGTCGTTCCGGCGGTGCAGGCAGCGATCGAAACAGGCATCGTCGACGCCGATCGCGTCGGACTGCACGGCCACTCCTGGGGTGGATACCAGACGGCCCACCTCATTACGCAGACCGACATCTTCGCCAGCGCGATCGCCGGGGCCGCGCTCACCGATATGGTGAGCATGTACAACTCGGTCTACTGGAACTCGGGGAACTCAAACGCAGGGATCTTCGAGTCCAGCCAGGGACGGTTCAGGGGCAGCTACCTCGACAACCACGAGGCCTACATCCGCAACTCTCCGGCCTTCCACGTGAAGAACGTCACCACCCCCCTGGTGCTGCTACACAATGAGAAGGACGGGGCGGTGGATTTCAACCAGGGCATCACCTTCTACAACTCACTGCGGGAGCAGGAGAAGGCCGTCGTGCTGCTCCAGTATGTGGGCGAGAACCACGGACTCAGAAATCCGGTGAATCAGCGCGACTACACGGTGCGCATGATGGAGTTCTTCGACCACTACCTCCGCGATTTCCCGGCACCGGACTGGTGGGTCAACGGCGTGCCCCGACTGGAGATGGAACAGCACCTGAAGGATCGGCAAAAGAAGCCGAAGATCATCTCGTAGCCGACCTGAGGGGTTCAGTCGCGCACTTCAACGATCATTTCGATTTCAACGGATTGGCCGCGCGGCAGCGAGGCCATGCCGACGGCTGCGCGCGCGTGCCGCCCACGCTCGCCGAAGACTTCCACGATCAAGTCTGAGAAGCCGTTGATCACCGCGGGCTGTTCGACGAAGGACGGGTCTGAGTTGACCATTCCCAAGACCTTCACGACGCGCACCACCCGGTCCAGGTTGCCCAGCATCGCTTTCAATACCGCCAGCTGATTGATCGCCGTGAGGCGCGCGCCCTCATAGCCTTCTTCAATGCTGACGTCGGCGCCCAGCTTACCGTGCAACTCGCTGCCGTCCGCCCGCTTGGGCCCTTTTCCGGCCAGGAATATCAGGTTGCCGGTGCGCACGCCGTTCACATAGTTGGCAACCGGGCTGGGTGGCTCAGGCAGCGTGATCCCCAGTTCCACGAGACGAGCTTCCGGGTCGTACGAGGCGTCTTGTCGGGCCGACGCATCCTCCGGGGTGCCGAAGAAAAGAACGAGCAAGGCGCTGGATAGCGCAAAGAGCGAGAACCTCTTCATAGTGTCGAAATCCTTGAGTGACTCATCTGCTGAGGGTCGATGCCGCGGATGGACCGCTTATCCCACCGGTCGGCTCGCGGACTGCGTATGCACGATTTTCCACGCGTCATCCATCAGCCGGAATAGGTAAGTGCCGTGGCCGGCGTTGTGAATATCGCGACCGTCGGACGTCGTTAGTTGGATGTCCGTGTCGACCACTGCCCAGGCGAAATCTCCTTCGAAGTGCGTCTGGATGTTCGAAAAGTCGAGCATCAGGCCCAACTCTGATTCGGGCTCCACATGATTCTCGACCAAGTCCCGGAGGCCGATGTTCTGACCTCCGCCCTCGAAGTAGCGGGCGCCTTCCCAGTCGAGAAAGTGGGCATAAAACTTGTCGCCGTCACCCTGTTCCCAACCGACTCTGACATCCTCGATGATGGATTCCAGCAAGGCCGCATCGTGGTACTGTGCGTCGTCGGCTGTTGCGGTGCATCCGACGAGCATGAGCACGCTCGCCGCGGCGGCCCAGGTCGTACTGGTCTTCATGACTCCTCCAGTCTGTTGCGTTCGAGACGACTGGTTCTCAGACCCCGGAAGATGCCCAAGCACTCGGGGTTCGCCAGTGCGTCATGGTTGGGAACGGGCCGCCCGTGAATGGCTTCCCGGACCGCGATCTCGCTGACCTTGCCCGATACCGTACGAGGGATGTCATCCACCTGCACCACCGTCTTGGGTACATGGTGGGGGCTCGCCTCGCGTCGAATGCGAGCACGGACCCGATCGGTCAGCTGATCGTCTAGAATCTCTCCGGGTCGGAGGCGCACGAAGAGGGCGATTTCGGTGTCGACGCCTGATACGTGCGTGCCGTCGGTGGCTACCTCCCGCGCGACGGCCACCGACTCGAGGATCTCGTCGAAGGCCTCGACCTGTCGGTAGATCTCGGCCGTGCCGATGCGGACCCCGCCCGGGTTGAGCGTGGCATCGCTGCGCCCGTGAATGACCCAGCCCCTACTCGCCGTCTCCTCGGCCCAGTCACCGTGCCGCCACACGCCGGGGATCGCCTCGAAATACGCCGCTCGATAGCGGCTCTGATCGGGATCGTCCCAGAAGTAGAGTGGCATACTCGGAAACGGCTTGGTACAAACGAGCTCTCCTGCGACGCCTGTCACCCGCTCCCCCGACGGACCCTGAACCTCCACCGCCATGCCCAGCCCGGGGCCTTGGATTTCGCCGGAGTACACCGGGCGCGTCGGTATTCCCAACACGAAGCAGGAGATGAGGTCCGTGCCGCCACTGATGCTGGCCAGGTGCACGTCCTCTTTCACGTCCCGATACACGTACTCGAAGCTCTGGGGTGGCAACGGACTGCCCGTGGAAAGGACTGTGCGAAGCCGCGAAAGATCGTGGGACTTGCGAGGCTCTACCCGTTCCTTTTCCATCAACGCCAGGTACTTGGCGCTACAGCCGAAGCCCGTCAAACCTTCCGCCTCGGCAACGGTCCAAAGCATGTCCGGCTGGTCGGGCCGGGTCGGATCTTTGGGCGGCGACGAGGGCGCGTGTGGCGCCCCGCTGTAAAGGACGACGGTGGCGCCCGCGGCCAACCCCGAAACGAGCCAATTCCACATCATCCAACCGCAGGTCGTGTAGTAGAACAGGCGGTCATTCGGACCGATGTCGGTGTGGAGCACCAGTTCCTTCAAATGTTGCAGAAGCGTCCCACCTGCACCGTGCACGATGCACTTGGGCAGCCCGGTAGTCCCCGATGAGTAGAGGATCGCGAGCGGGTGCTGGAAGGGCATCGGCTCGAAGACGAGGTCGCTGTCCTTCCCTCCGAAGTCCTCCCATCGAACAGCGTTGGCGATGGAATCCAGGGGGCCCTCCCCCGCCACGACGCAGCGCTCGACCGTCGGGAGGCGAGAGGCGATCTCGGCGATTCGCGGCAAGCACTCGATCACCTTGCCCTTGTACGAATATGCCACGGCCGCCACGAGCAGCCGGGGCTCGGTCTGCCCAAATCGATCCAAGACCGCCGCGGTCCCGAAGTCGGGCGAACAACTCGTCCAGACGGCACCCACCGAGGCGGCGCCCAACATCGCGATCACCGACTCCGCGATTGTCGGCAGAAAGCCGGCTACGCGGTCGCCGCTCTCGATCCCCAGGCCCCGAAGACCATCGGCGAACTGGGCTACCGCCCGCCTGAGATCCTGACGCGTGAGTTCAACGCCTCGTCCCTTCTCGTCCCAGCTCACCAGGACGGCCTGGTCAGCGGGTCCCTTCAGCAGGTTCTCGGCGAAGTTCAGCTTGGTGTCGGGAAACCACCCAGGCCCCTCGGGGCTGGGCAGCCCCATGGTCTCCGGGGCGCGGACCGATTCGCTCCCCGTGCTCGAGATCACCCCGCAGAACTCCCACACCGCGGTCCAAAACCCATTTGCGTCCGTCAGAGACCACGCGTGCAGCGCGGCATAGTCGACAGATCCGTCGACGCCAGCAGTTTCGGGCGCGCCCCACTCCGGAGCGCGACGAGCGAAAGCGAAGAGCTTGCTCGACCTACGCCGTTCCTCGCCGGGGCTCCAGAGGGGCACCGAGGCCGTCAGCCGAGCAACGTCTTGATCTGGAGTCGGAGATCCGCCCTCTGAAAGGGCTTTTGCACAAACCCGGCCAAGCCTCGGCCAACGAACTTCTGCCTGACTTCCTGCTCGTTGAAACCGCTCATGAGCACGATGGGCACGTCGCCGTTGAACTCTCGCAACCGCCGGAAACGCTCCTGCCCATCCATCCTGGGCATGGTCAGGTCCAAGAGTACGCAGACGATCTCCTCTCGGTGCTCCACATATAGGTCGACCGCTTCAACGCCATCGGAGGCTGTGAGAACCGAGAATCCAAGCCGCTCCAGCATGCGCAGGCCGACGTCCCGGATCATCTGCTCGTCGTCGACGAGCAGGACCGTTCCTTCGGCCTTCCAAGAGTCCTCGACGACCGCCGCATCCTCCGACGCCACGGGTTCCGTCGAGGCAGGCAACAGGACCTTGAACGTCGTGCCCTTGCCCGGTTCGCTATGCATCCTCATGCCCCCTCCGTGACCTCGCACAATGCCAAGTACCGCCAGCCCCCGCCCAGTAAACTTCGTCGTGAAAAAGGGATCGAAGATTCTGCGCTTCGAACATCGCGCGTGCGTCCCCCGCCTTTGGGAGAATGGCCGGGAACATCTTCGGGGACACCTCCATAAAGTACTCGGCGAAGGCCTCCTGGGAGCAGCGCCTGAAACAGTTTCTCTGGTCGGAATTGCTGGTGCTCCACGCCCGAAAGTTCGAAGACGCGGGCTACGCCGGCTTCTCCACGGTGGCTCTCGACCATGCCCATGAGAAGCGTACAAATGTGTCCCATCATCGACCGTTCCTCCTCCAGCGCGAGTGGCGGTCAAGCCGAAGCGTCGGGCAACTACACGGGGGCTGCCACGGCAGCGGAACGGTAGGACCCGGTAGTTCTGCACACAAGAGCGAGGGCGACCTGCCGGCTGACGCCCGAATCAAACTTGCAAACGACACGATGCTCCCTCACCTTGCCGCCTTTCTCGCACCCGGAGGGCCAGGTGAACCTCGCCTCGGCGACAGTGACCAAGTGGGTTGAGGAGGGCCTTGAAGATCCGGAGGCCTTTTGGGCGCGCGCGGCACAGGAGCTTCCTTGGTTCCGAACGTGGGACCGAATCTACGAGGCCGACCCGCCGACGTTTCGCTGGTTTATCGGCGCCGAGACCAACATCGCGCACAACGCACTAGACCATCACGTCGACGCCGGGCGCGGCGAAGTCGACGCCCTCATCTACTTCAACGAGCGCGGCGACGAGGTCCGCTACACATACGGGGAGCTGCTCACGGAGGTGAAGCGGGTGGCTGCAGCTCTGCGCGGCCTCGGCATCGGCAAGGGGGACCGCGTGACCCTCTCGATGCCGACGTGCCCCGAAGCCCTCATGCTGATGCTGGCGTGTATGCGGATCGGGGCGATCCACTCGGTAGTCTTCGCCGGGTTCGGCGCCCAGGCGCTCGCGGATCGGATCTCCGCGAGCGGGTCGCGCTTCGTCTTCACGGCAGACATCACCTACCGGCGGGGCAAAGAGGTGCCGCTCAAGCCCCTGCTCGACGATGCCTTGAGGTCGGTCGGCGACCTGGTGGAGAACGTCATCGTGCTGCAGCGGGCCACGGCGAAGGCTTCGCTTCACCCCGACCGCGACATTCCCTGGGATGCTTTTCTGGCGGGTGCCGACGGGCTGTCCGACGAGGTGGAGTGGATGGAGGCCAATGAGCCGGCGTTCATCCTGGCGACCTCCGGCACGACCGCGAAGCCGAAGCTGGCGGTCCATCGGCACGGCGGGTACCAGGTGCACGTCGCCGCGATGGGGCGATGGTGCTTCGGGCTCGAGCCCGACGATGTGTGGTGGGCGACATCCGATATCGGCTGGATCGTCGGGCACAGCTATATGGTGTACGGTCCGCTGCTGATCGGCTGCACCACGATCGTGTTCGAGGGCGCTCTGGACTTCCCGACGGCCGAGGGCAATTGGCGAATCGCCGTCGAGAAGTTCGGAGCCACAGGGATCTTCACGTCGCCGACGGCCATTCGAGCGCTGATGCGCTACGGAGATGGGCCGCTCCAGAGCGTCGACCACTCGAAGCTCCAACGCGTCGTCTCCGCCGGGGAGGTCCTCAATCCGACAGCGTGGGATTGGCTTCAGAACACGATCCTGGAAGGGCGAGTACCGGTCATCGACCACATGTGGCAGACCGAGACGAGCGGACCCGCGTTCGGCAATCCGTACGGGATCGAGATGCTGCCCATCAAGCCCGGGGCGGCCACGATCGCCCTGCCCGGCATCGAGGCCGATGTGGTCCGGGCGGACGGTACGCCGTGCTCCACGGACGAGCCGGGGATCATGGTGTTCAAGCGGCCGTTCCCTGGCCTCACCGCGGAGCTGTGGGGCGAGCCGGAACGCTACGGACGCGACTACTGGCAGAAGATCCCGGGGCTCTATTACAGCGGCGACTCAGCACGGATCGACGAAGACGGCTACTACTGGTTCGCGGGCAGGGCCGACGAGGTCATCAAGATCGCGGCGCACCGGATGGGGACGATCGAGGTGGAGAGTGCAAGCCTCAAGAACAAGGCGGTCGCCGAGTGTGGCGTCGTGGGGCGACCCGATGAACTCCGGGGTGAGGTGATCGCGGCCTTCGTCGTGCTCAAGAACGATCAGACGCCGTCCGACGAGCTTCGCGGTGAGATCATCGGCACGATCCGACACGAATTGGGACCGATCGCGGTCATCGGGGAGCTGAATTTCGTCTCGATGCTGCCCAAGACCCGCAGCGGGAAGATCATGCGACGCGTATTGAAAGCGGTAACGCTCGGCCGAGACCCGGGTGATATCACGACGATCGAAGACGAAGGCTCCGTAGAGGAAGCCCGTCGGGCTTGGCAACGGATGAATGAAGAAATGGAGAGCGGCTAGTGAGCGAGTTCGACGCGTTCCGGATTTTCGAAGACGACGGCAAGGTCGAGGGCCGCATCGTGAAGGCCACGCTCGACGAGCTGAGCGCCGGCGAAGTGGTGATCCGGACGGCGTATTCCAGCGTCAATTACAAGGACGCGCTCGCCGCCACCGGCGCCGGTAGGCTCGTCCGCAATTTCCCGCTGATCGGCGGAATCGACGTCGCCGGTTCGGTGGTCTCCAGCACGGACCCCGGTTTCACCGAGGGAGACGAGGTGCTGGTCCACGGCTACGACCTCGGCGTCGCACACGACGGGGGCTACGCGGAGTACGTGCGCGTTCCAACAGAATGGGTGGTTCCGAGACCGGAGGGCCTGCCCGCTTTCGATGCCATGGCGATCGGCACAGCCGGCTTCACCGCCGCGCAGTCGATCGTGCGGCTGGAGCAGAACGGCCTGTCGGCCGACGATGGCCCCGTCCTCGTTACCGGGGCGACGGGAGGTGTGGGGAGCGTGGCGGTGGAGCTGCTCGCGGACCTCGGCTATTCGGTGACCGCGCTTACGGGGAAAGACGACGAGCACGACCACCTGCGCTCCCTCGGCGCCACCGAGGTGCTCTCCCGGCACGAGCTCGAGATGGGCACGCGACCGCTCGAGAAATCCACCTGGGCAGGCGCAGTCGATGCGGTGGGCGGTGACATCCTCGCCTGGCTCACCCGCACGACGAAGTACGGCGGCTCGATCGCCTGCTCGGGACTCACGGCCGGTATCAACCTGAATACCACGGTTATGCCGTTCATCCTGCGCGGCGTGAGCTTGCTCGGCATCGACTCAGCCGTCTGCCCCATGGAGCGCCGGCGCGAGGTATGGCAGCGACTCGCTACGGACATGAAGCCGACGCGGCTCCCCACCGTGGCCAAGGAGATCACGCTCGACGGGCTGCCCGACGCCTTCTCGACACTGCTCGCGGGTGAGGCGCGGGGACGAATCGTCGTGCGGCTTGCCTAGGCCTCGAGCCGGCGGGGGCGGTGAAGTGCGAAGTCTCGACCGCGGGCCAGCGCTTCTGCTCGGGATCGCATCGCTCCTGCTCAGTGCCTGCGCCGAGCCGAGCCCACCTCTGAACGTCGTCATGATCGTGATCGACGACCTGGGCTGGACCGACGCCGCCGTCTACGGGAGCTCTTTCTACGAGACGCCCAACATCGACCGACTCGCCGCCGAGGGCACACGTTTCACGCAGTTCTACACGGCTAGCTCGGTCTGTTCGCCGACGCGCGCAAGCCTGATGACTGGCAAGCACCCCGCCCGACTCGACCTCACCAACTGGATTGGCGGAGAGCAAAACGGGCTTCTGAACCAGGCCGAGTATATCCGGGAATTGCCGCTTTCCGAGGTGACCGTCGGCGAGGCGTTCAGGGAGCGCGGGTACGCCACCGGCTACATCGGGAAATGGCACCTCGGCGGCGAAGGCTACCTACCGGATGCCCAGGGTTTCGACTTCGACTTCGCGGTGAATCACGCCGGGCAGCCGGGCTCTTACTTCCCGCCCTACGAAAATCCGAACTTCGCCGCGACCAACGTGCCCGACCTCGAAGGCGACGCGGAGGGCGCCTACCTCACAGACCGGTTGACCGATGCGTCGCTCGAGTTCCTCGAGCGGAATCGCGACCGGCCGTTTTTCTTCGTGCTGTCGCACTACGCCGTGCACACACCTCTCCAGGCCAAAACGGAAGCAACCGCGCGTTTCGAACGGAAGGCCTCCGCCCTCGGCCCCGAGGAGGACGAGCATTTCGAGTCCGAACGAGATGCGGTGACGAAGCTGCGGCAGGATCACGCGACCTACGCGGCGATGATCGAGAGCACGGACGAGAGCGTGGGTCGGATCTTGGACAAGCTCGCTGAACTCGGCATCGACGACCGCACAGCGGTCGTCTTCGTATCCGACAACGGAGGGCTCAGCACCTTGATGCGCCGGGGCTTCAGCCAAGCCACATCGAACCTTCCGCTACGCGCCGGCAAGGGGTGGCTCTACGAGGGCGGAATCCGAGCGCCACTGATCATCAAGTGGCCGGGTACGCTGACGACCGGGGGCGTGATCGAGGCACCCGCGATGAGTACCGACCTCTATCCCACACTCCTGGAAATGGCGGGCCTGCCCCCGCTGCCTGAGCAGCATCGCGACGGCATCAGCCTCGTGGAGACGATGCTGCAAGGAGCACCGCCTGATCGTCCGTCTCTTTTTTGGCACTTCCCTCACTATCACGGCTCGGGAAACCGACCCGGCGCGGCGATTCGCTCCGGCGACCTGAAGCTCGTGGAGTGGTTCGAGGACGGTGCCATCGAGCTCTACGACCTGGCCACGGATCTCGGCGAGCGGCGGAACCTCGCACGAGAGCGTCCCGTGGATGCGGAGCGACTTCTCGGAGAGCTGCGGGCCTGGCGCGAGCGGGTTGGCGCCAATATGCCGACGGAACGCTGAGCGTACGCCGCGACGGCGAGTGGATGAGAACGCTCCGGCTTGGGTTCGCGACTGCGCTGCTCACCGTAGGCGTGCTGGTGGGACCGGCGGCCGCGCAGTCGCCCGAGAAGCAATTCTGCTTTCTGCCGGGGCCCCTCTCTTCGTGTCGCACCTTCGTGCTCTTCGAGGCCAGAGCGCAGACGCCGCTGGCGCGCGGATACCGGCTGGGCAGCGATCGCGGCCCCTTCCCGGACTCGGTACCGATCGTCGTCGACACGTTCCCCAGGCAGTTGCTCGAGAGCTCCCTGGGCTGGGACGTCGGTCTCGCGGTCAATATCGACGACCGCTGGGCTCTGGGTGCGACGGTCGGCTTCGAGACCAGCCAAGTCTCTCACCGGGAGTCCGCGGCGCTCTACATTCGACGGCGGCTCACGGAGGACATTTCTGTGGACGTGGCACCCGGCGTTTTTCGGCTCATCCGGGGCGGCTCCTTCCTGTTGCACGACTACCGCGGGTACATCCCAGAGCCGGTGGGATACAATCTCGCCACCAGGCTCCACCTCTGGGACACAGCCGTGTTGGCGCTCCCATACGAGCGACTGCATGTCCCGGAGACGCTGCTCCTTCCCACGGAGTCCCCCAGAATCGATCCCGGTGGAGTCGAGCATCTGCTCTCCGCTGGGATCGGCATGGAGAACCTCGTCGGGGGATTCGCCGGAACCGTGGTCGCGCTGCTCGTGGCCCTGGTGATCAGCATCGGAGAGATCGCGGGCTGAGCCCACCTCAGTACACTTCCCACACCCCTGGAGTCGCAACCTCGACCGAGTGACCTTCCGGGTCTCTGAAGTAGAGGCTCGTGCCACCGCGATCCCACGTCACTTCGCTTTCGATCTCGACTCCGTTGTCGGCGAGGTGGGCCCGCCACAGATCCAGATCCGCTGCCGCGACCGCAAACGCGAAGTGCGCCGGACCCTCGCCGGCATGAGGTGGAATTCGACCACCGGGGAACAAGGCACCTGCCGTCGTCGCACCTCCGAAAGAGGAGCAGCACCGTTCCTTCCCCCGCGTCCAGGGCCACCAATCGGTCTCCTCTCGACATCGCATTGAGCCCCATGACGCGCTCGTAGAAGCCGGTCGATTCCTCGAGGTCGTCGACGTAGAGGGACGTCTCGAGGACGCGCTTGATCCGCGGCACCGATCCAGGCGGGAGGGACTCGAATCGGGTCATGATCAGCTCAGAAGTCGAAGTCGATCGTGCCGCCGCCCCGTTGCTGCTCGGTAACCGACCGTTCGAGCCATGTCCCGCGGTCCGGGTCCCCAACCCGGACGACCCGAGTGCCAGGGCCGAACACCGGTGGCCGGAACTCCGGGCCGAGGGAGCGTCGAACGGATGAGAGCTGGCCGTCCTCGGTCCTCACCTCGATGATCGGGTCGTCGATTCCGCGAACGCGCACAAGGGGAAGGAAGCCCACGGGTGTGCGGCCGTCTCCGCTGTCACGGCTCACCTCGACCGGCCACCCCTCGTACTGTCCGGTTTCCTCTGCGCCGGGCTCCGCGGCCGGGTCGACGTGGCGAGGCCAGCACTCGATCTTGATGCGTTCCCGCGTTTTGTCGAATGTGACGATGCCGTAGCCAGTTACGCGATCTCGTAGAATGCTCGGCTCCAGCCCGGTCGCTCTCGGATTCGCGGCGGCGGTCACGGTGATGCGGTTTCCGAAGCCATCGAAGAAGTCTCCGGCATACTCGGGGCCGTCCTCGGGCGGCGCTTTCCGAGAGGCCGCGGGCGGCCACCAGCGGCGCGGCCAGATGTTGTTCAGCGCCGGCCCGGTGAAGGTGTAGCCCGCGTCTGCGAACGCGTCGATTCCGTGCCGGACGACCGTCGCCAAGTGCTGATCACCGGCAATATGAAACGCTGAGCAGCGGCGCAGCAGGCGCAAGACTTCGTCCCGGCGCGCCTGGGGCCATCCGTTCGAGTCCATGTCGACGGCGAGCTTGTCCCCCAAGACGTACTGGCCCGGCTCGGGCATCGGAAGGCCGGGCAGCACGGCACCGCTCATGGCCTGCTCGGGAATGGTGTGGACGGCGGCGAAGTTGGTCTGGGAGAGCACGACCTTCATGTAGGACGGGCCGCTCCAGTCTTCCACCCATTCCTCGAGGAAAGCCATCTGACGCTCGCCCAGTAGGGACGCATCGGGCAGGTCGCGGTGCTGCCGAACGTCGAAGTCGGGGTTCTGAATCCAGCCGTTGAGCACCTGGGCGTCCTCGGGCAGGACGTTCGCTGGAGCCGACTTGAACTTGCGATCCTCCAGGATCGCGAAGCTCACGCCGCCATAGACCCACCCCGTATAGTAGACGCCGATGCCCTGATCCACCGGGGTCGGGTCATGCGCGTCGGGCAGGTGGCTGGTTTGCGCCATCTGGACGGCGTTGACCCACACGGCGGACATCTTGTACCCGCCCTGGTCCTGTGCGACGGCGCCCCAGCCCTCGTCCGTTGGCGCCGCCTTGCCGCCCTCGCCCCACACGTTCCCGTGGTAGACGTCGTGATCGTCGGGAATGAACGCAGCCGGGACGCGCCGGAAAAGCTCTCGGTACGACCAGCCGAACATGTACCACTTATGGAGCATATCCAGCGTGGCTTCCTCGACGGAGTCGGTCTGGATCCCGAAGCCACCGGATCCCTCGTAGAACTGGTCACCCAGGAACAACGCCATGTCCGGCTCGTGGACGGAGACGTGGCGCACGACTTCGCCGTCCGGAAAGCCGTGGTCGGCGTTGCAGCTGAAGACCGCGGCCTTGAGGGGCTCGGCAATGGTTGGCTCGGCAGCCACCGTGCCGGCGTATTCGTACTCGGCCTGACCGCTCGCCAGCGGGACCGAGATCCTCACGCGGTACTCCACCGCACGCGCGGGATTCCACTCCGGGACCCGGAATCGCGCCGTGCGAGAGAGCGGGTCGATCGCCGCGGAGCCGACAACGCTCCATGCGTGGCCCTCGACGCCGTTCCCGGCCCCCTCTTCAGGGCGGATCTCGAGGGTGGCGCGGACGTCGGGAATCAGGTCGATCGGCGCGAGCTGCGCGGTGAGCTTCAGTGTACGTCGATGGAGGGTATACTGCGCGAACATGATGGGACCGAACACGCGAGTCGGATCACCTGAGATGCCGGGGCCCTCGATGGACCAGTCCGCGAACCCGAATGCCGGTCCCGACCCGTCCGCCTGCTCGAAGTGACTGAGGAGCGCGAGGCCACCCAGCAGATCTTCCGGGTCGAGGTCGTCCCGAAGAAGCTGGGCCAGGACCGGCCCGTCTTCGCGGGTCCTCGCGGTCACCTCCAGAACGCTTCGCCGACCCGCGCCCGTCGCCCGCAGGTGCAGATGTAGCGGCGCCGAAAGGGGGAGCCTCGTGGCCGAGCGCACGTCGCCTATGAAGAGCGCGCCTGCGCCGTCCACCCCAACGTCGAGGCCTGTCCCGTGCACAGCGGCGGAGCGGTAGTCGTCGAAGCGTCCCTTTGTGCCGACCCGGAACCCCGCCCGAGCCGTGGCGAGCGTCTCGCGCCCGAGCGGTGAGGGGTCGACCGTGACCCGAGACTCGAAGCCCTCGCCCTCCGCCCGATGCGTCAGGCAATACAGCGTGCGATCCGGGGCCCTCGTTCGGCACTCGAGCGATCCTTCGCGCACACCCCAATCCTGGAGCCGGTTGCCCCAGTACTCCGGTCCGGCCCAGCGCATGTTCGGCCACTCGTGCCACTTGCTCACGAAGGAGCTCGTCTGCGCCGATGCGTCACTCGGGTCGAGAAGTCGCCCCGTGCCCACCGCGGCCAGCAACATGAGCTTGAGGCTCTCGCGTCGGTCCATCAGCTCACCTCTGAGGTGAATAGGTGGGATTCGGCTCGGTCGGAATGAACGCGCCGGTCTCACGCCACCATCGGCGCAGTCCGTCCTGGAGTTCGTTCGTCAGCTCGGGCATGTCGAGCACCAAGTCCCTCGACTCCGATTCGTCGCCTGCCAGGTCGTAAAGCTCCCAGCGGTCGTCCTCGAAGAAGTGGAGCAACTTGTGGTGCCCCCGCCGGATCGCGCTCACGGGCGTCGTTCTCCACGGGCCCGCCACGGATCGGTCCGCCTGCAAGTAGGCCGGAAAGTGCCAGAAAAGATCTCGCGCGGGGAGCTCTCCGGTGCCCTCGATCACCGGCACGAGGCTCATGCCGTCCAGTGGTTGGCCGACTCCGGTCGTCGCTCCCGCCAGCTCCATCAGGGTCGGGTAAAAGTCGATGCCGATGGCGGGCGTGTCCGTCACCGAGCCGGGAGCGACATGGCCGGGCCAGCGCACGAGCAACGGCACGCGCAGACCCCCTTCGTAGAGCATCCCCTTCGACCCCCTCAGTGGGGCCATCGAAGTTACTGGGCCGAAGCCCCCATTGTCGGAGTAGAAGATGACCACGGTGTTCTCCGTGAGGCCCAATCGGTCCAAGGTGGTGATCAGCCGGCCTACGCCGTCGTCGACGCTCTGCACCATAGCCGCATACGCTGGGTTTCCCTGTCCATCGGCAGGAAGCTTGTCCTGATAACGCTCGATGAGGTCGGCCTTACCCTGGATCGGGGTATGGACGCTGTAGTGCGACAAGTAGAGGAAGAAGGGCTCGCCGCCGTGCTGCTCGAGGAAGCGGATGCTCTCGTCGACGAGCCGGTCCGCCAGGTATTCGCCCTCGACGCCCTGCTCGAGGTCCCGGAGGTAGCGGTCGCCCGCCTCGTAGGGATAGAAGTAGCCGGGGGGGCTGCCCTGGTGATCTCCGGCGATCGACCAAGCGAAGCCTTGGTCCTTCGGCAAGAACCCGTCACTCCCCAGATGCCACTTGCCGATATGTGCCGATACGTACCCGGCATGCGAAAGCGCCTCCGCGATCGTCTCCACATCGAGCCTCAGAACTGTCTCGTTCGCCACAGGGACCAAGGCGCGCAACTCCTCGGGCCCGCGCTGGGCCGATCCGACCGTATAGATGCCCGTACGGGGAGCGTACATCCCCGAGAGGAGTGCGGCCCGGCTGGGTGCGCAGTTGGGTGCATTCGCGTAGGCGTTCGTGAAGCGCATGCCCTCGGACGCCAGTCGATCGATTTTGGGCGTCTCGTAGTAGCGGCTGCCCTGCACGCTCAGGTCCCGCCACCCCAGATCGTCGGCATAGATGAGGACGATGTTGGGGGGCGGCACGCGCTCCGGAGCGGAACAAGCGGTACAGAGGAGCAGCGCGCAGAGGACGCCGAGCCGAGAAGGCGCCATCTAAACGCCTCGCTCATGCGGACAAACCCGGTCACGCCGGTAGATGCGAACGCCGAACATCGTAGAGGCGCTTAGCACGAGCCCGATCACGGCCACGGCCCCGACCGCCCCATACGACCCGTCCGCGACGAGTATCGAGCCGATCACCGGTCCCAGGGCACGGCCCAACGCCATCGAGGACTGCGCATCTCCGACCCGTTCGTCGGGGGCGAGAGACCACGCGGCGATGGAGCGCAAGATGGTGGGAGTCGCCAACCAGAAAAAGAAGCCCCACAGAGTGATCCCTACGAGGAAGAGCACGGCGTTCTCGCCGAACGCGACGAGTGCCGCGCAGACGGCCGTGCCGAGAATCCATACCCCCTCGGGTTGGTCACGGGCCGTCCGCCGAGCGGCGATCAGCCCGGCGAGCGCATTGCCGGAGAAACCGAGAGAAACGACGAACGTGCTGAGACCCACTCCGACCCCGATCGCTCCACCGAATACGAAGAGGGAGGAACCGGCCAATGTGGAAAAGCCCAGCGCGCCGAGCAGAACCAGGTTCGACCGCGACGGGCTGACACCCAATCGCTTTCTCCGATACCCCACGAAGTCAGCCGGAAGAAGCGCCGCGGGCAGCGAGACCAAGGCCAGCAGGAGGTACACGGCGCTCGGCCCCCCCTTCGCGGCGGCGTAGGCCAGAATCGGCGCAGCAACGAAGACGGTCAGCGGTCCGGCGGACGCCACATTGCGCAAGGCACCCGAACTCTGCATGGCCTTCGACCAGGCGAGCCAGACAAGCAAGCCGGCCGCCGCGCCGGTCAGGATGCGCAGCACCAGCAAGATCTCGAACGTGGGGGCGAACGCGCTCACCAAGTTGAACGCTGCCGCCCCTAGCGCCCCGCCGATCAGGTACGCGCGATGGGTCCGCAGGAGGCGGCCGGCCAAAAAGGCGGCTAGCGCGAAACCGGCGACCTGAGCGGCAGACAGAAGTCCGGACCGGCCAATCGACACGTCGTATTCGAGCGCCACCGCCGGGATGACGAAGGGCGTCGCCGCAAAGAGAGCCGACACCGCCATGACCGCGGCGAGCGAACCCATTTGTGGGCTCTCGCGAAGCGCGAGGAAGACTCTGACGGGTCCAAACATGAGAATCGCAGACTAAGATGTGGGGGCCGGGAGAGCACGTCGCGGCCCAGACTCGCTCAGGTCTGAGTGGCAACCCGTCGGAAGATAATGGCAGCGATCAGCCCCACCACTCCGAAGGCCGCGACCGCCCAAAAGAAGTGCTGGTGGCCGGGCACGCCCGGTGCGTTGTCCAGCAGGACACCCATCAAGGGACCCATGAAGACGTCCGGCGTGAACCCGACCAAGGACACCACACCGATCGCGCTGCCGGTGAACGCGAGCGGCACACGGCCTTCCGCCAGCAGCGCGAAATAGACTCCCCTGACGGCGTAGAAACCGACGCTCGTAGCAACCATGGTCGAGATGAGCATCCATGCAACCCCAGGAATCAGCGTTCCGGAGGCAATCAGCACGCTTCCGACGACGTGGATGGCGAACCCCCAAACGATGACTCTCGAGGAATCGACCCGGTCCGCCAGATAGCCTGCGCCGACGGCCACGACCGCACGCGTCCAGAACGACAGTGTGCCAATACCTGCGGCGGCTACGTCGTCGAAGCCGAGCGCGTCGTGTGCCAGAAGGGAGAAGTCGTCCGTGGCCTTATAGCCCACATAGGCACAGACGACGATCACCGCCTGCAACCAGACGGTCGGCATCCGGAACGATCCGCGCAGACCATCGAGTGAGAGCTCGGGCCGATGCTCGCGGTCATCCTGAGGAGCGATGTCCGGAACGACCAGCCAGACGAAAAGTGCGATGCTCAGGGTCAAGCCGGTGAAGACCCAAATGACTACCCGGAACGCATCAGCGCGCTGCTCGGGCGTGGCCGACGCGGCGTCCGTGGGCAGCAGCGCCGCGAAGACGACGACAGTCGCCGACGCGATGATCGCCGCCAGTAGGCCCCTGCCACCGTCGAGTAGGCCGTACGCCCGCCCTTGCGCAGAAACGCCCCCCCACTCGCGGGTCGCACGCAGCATCGCGGCCCAGAACAGGAGGATCGTGGTAAGCCCCCAGATCGCCCACAGGGTGTTCATGCCCTTGGGGGACGGGATCCCGGCCAGGGCGACTCCTCCTAGACCGGTCGCCAACAACGCGGCAGACATGAGCCGCCGAGCCGAAAATCGGTCCGCGAGCGGCCCCCCTGCGAAGTACGCCGCCATTGCGACGATGCCGTAGAACGAGAACGCCGTGCCGAGCTGGAGGTTCGTGATCCCGAAAACGTCGAGCAACGTCGGGCGAAAAACACGGGCCAAGACGAAAGGGAGCAGGAACACCGCCTCGCCCGCGGCGATGAGCGCCACGATGATCATCGCGCGGCGCCCCCTGGAGGCTTCGGTTCCTGTTCGATTCATCGATTCAGGGCTGCGTTCAGGTGGGGGATCGCTAAGCGCTTTCGCCTAAGATGGGGCTTGCTTCAGCCAGTCGCGAACGGGCTATCGCTCGCGGTCGGGGGCTGAAGCGGGCGCCAGCTCGAGGATCGCGCCGAGTCCTTCCACCGGCGGGGCAAACGACCGCTGTCCGGGATCCACGGAGACCGACCAGGTGGCTCCTACGGTGAGCAACAGCGCGCATACAACGGCGACCGCACCTACGGCGAGCCGTCCGCCGACGCTCCTGCCCGGCCAGCGTCCGGATTCTCCGCTCAGCACGCGCCGCACGCGGTGCTCCAGTGTGCCCCGCCCCAGGAACGTCGCGCCATGGGGCTGAAAACCCGTGGACGGCAACTGCGCTGCGTACTCCAGGAGCAGCCGAGCGTAGGAGAGTGGGCTCTCCGAGACTCGGACCGCCGCGTCGTCACACGCCTCTTCCTGCGACCTCTTCAGGTCGCGAGCGGCCCACGCAACGAGCGGGTGAAACCAGAGGATCGCGCGGGCGAGGCCGACGAACCACAAGAGGCCCGCATCCATGCGCCTTACGTGCTCCAACTCGTGAGCCAGGATTTGATCGATACGCGCCTGGCTCATCTGGAGCGTCGCCACGGGAAGGAAGACGACCGGCCGCCACCACACCCCAGGTGACCGGAGTCCGAAGCCCTGTGCCGGCCCTCACAGTCACCACACGGCGGATGCCCTGCACCGACGCGATCTCGCTCGCTGACTCCAACCCCCGCTACGAGCGCCGCTAGAGCGACGGCGAAGACGCTGGCAAACGCGATTGCCACATGAAGGGCCGCCGGAGAGAGCGTGTGCCGCTCGCGAACGTCGATAGGGAGGCGTGCATGCGTGCTAACTACGGCCCAGCAGACGAGTTTGCCAAGTGCCCGCGGGATCGTTGGCGCAGTGTCATGCACGATCTTTCGAAGGCGCTGCGTGCATCCCATTGTGAAGGCTCGGTGCCGTTCCACCGCCTAGAGGAGCACATGAATGAAACACACATGGCCATTCGTTCGGGGTGTGGTTGCGGGGTTCGCCTCGCTCGTGTTCTTCGGCGCGCCCGCTACGGCGCAATACGGGGCGCTCAACGGAGAATGGCGGAGTTACGGCGGTGACGTGGGCGGCACGAAGTACTCGCCCCTCGATCAAATAGACGCCAGCAATTTCAGCCTGCTCGGGCAGGCTTGGAGTTGGACGACGGTCGATGCCATGCTGAGCACCGAATTAGCAGGGGGCGAGTGGACCTCCAGTTCTGCGAACATCTTCGACGCTCTCCAGGACCTGACGCCCGAGTTGTGGCGTAGCGATGCACACCCGCTCATCGACAACCTGAAAGCGACCCCCTTGATGGCGGGAGGCCGCCTCTTCCTCGTCACGCCACTGTCGGTCGGCGTGTCCATCGATGCAAAGACCGGCGAGCCGCTCTGGATCTACAACCCCAAGAGCTACGAAGACGGCACCACGTCGATGACGGTCATCTACAATCAACGCGGGGTGGCGTACTGGACCGACGAAGCCGACGACGAGCGAGTCTTCTGGGGGACCGGCAACGGGTATCTCATTTGCGTGGACGCCAGGACGGGACGGCCCTGTGCGGACTTCGGGGTGGACGGGCGCGTGGACCTGACGAGCACGGTTCCCAGAGCGCCACGCGGAGACCGAGACTACCTCAACGCTCTGCTCTACTCGGTGCAATCGGCACCGTTGGTAATCCGAAACGTGGTCGTTACGCCCGTGTCGATCGCGGATCGCCGCATAACCAAAGAGGCGGTCCCCGGCTGGATACGCGGCTGGGACGTGCGCACGGGCGAGGAGCGCTGGTCCTTCCACACCGTCCCCCTGGCGGGAGAACTCGGGGTCGACACCTGGGAGGACGGCTCCTGGGAGTACTCGGGCAATACCAATGTCTGGAGCACCTACAGCGCGGACGAGGAACTGGGGCTGCTCTACGCCCCGACGGGTACCGCGACGAACGACTTCTACGGAGGCCATCGCCTGGGGTCCAATCTATTTTCGGAGTCGCTGATCGCCATCGACGCCGAGACGGGGCAACGGGTCTGGCACTTTCAGGCGGTCCATCACGGTCTGTGGGACTACGACTTCCCCACGCACCCGAACCTCATCGACTTGAACGTTGACGGCAGGGAGATCAAAGCGATCGCTCAGATCTCCAAGCAGGGCTTCACCTATGTGTTCGACCGAGCGACGGGCGAACCCGTTTGGCCGATCGAAGAGCGACCCGTTGATACCGAAACCAACGTGCCGGGCGAGGTGGTCTGGCCGACACAACCCTTCCCCACGAAACCCGCACCCTTCGAGTATCAAGGTGTGTCGATCGACGACTTGATCGACTTCACGCCGGAGCTTCGGCAGCAGGCCATTGAGGCCATCGCCCCCTTCCGGTGGGGCCCCCTCTTCGAGCCGATCTCGCTGCACGAGGACGGCGGCACCCAAGGCACGATCCTCCGGCCCGGGACCGGAGGCGGCGCGAGCTGGCCCGGCTCGGCCGTGGACCCGGAGACGGGCATCCTGTATGTGCCCTCGAGGTCGTCTTTTCAGATGATCCACCTGTACGACCCGCGGGAGGTCTTCGGCGACGAAGCGACCGCGCGCTACACACACGGCGGCCAAGGCGGGGCGCCCCGCTTGCCCAGCGGCCTCCCGCTGTTCAAGCCGCCCTATTCGAGGATCACGGCGATCGATCTCAATACGGGAGAGCATCTCTGGGTGCAGCCGCTCGGAAATGGGGACGACGTCCGAGACCATGAGCTGTTACGGGATCTGGACCTCCCGCCCCTCGGGGACAGGGTGGTACGCGCGGGCGGGCCGGTGCTCACCAAGACGTTGCTCATCTCCGGCATGGACACCGGTGGTAGCGACGACGGGCCGCAACTGGTCGCGCGCGACAAAATGACCGGTGAAGTCGTCGGCGCCATCGACGTGCCGGCGCCCGTACTCGGGACGCCGATGACCTACATGGTCGACGGCGAGCAGTACATCGCGTTCACGGTGCGGTCGAGCCCGCCCAGGTTGCTGGCGTACAAGTTGTCGTCGCGTGGTGGCGGCGGCCCCTGACCCCCTACCGGTTCGCGCGTTGGCGGTCGAGTAGGTCGAGGCTGAGCGTGAAGGAGAGCGGCAGCGAGACCGGCGGGAAGCAGATCTCGTCGTCGCACGCCTGGTAGTCGAAGGAGCCGCTCAGCGTGAGAGCGTCGAGCTCCGCCAGCGCCTCCTCCGTTTCCGGGGTCGCGGCCACGACAGCCTCTTGCAGCAACAAGAACGGACTCTGATAAACGGGCACGCGTTCGTCGAGCGGCTCGAAGTGATAGATCTCCGACTCGGGGAACTCCACCGGCTCGAACCGGACGTGAGGCGTCGGCGTGAGGTTGAGGGAAACGACCCGGTACCCCATCGCTTCGGCGCCCGGCGCATAGACGTGCATGTTGGCATTGGGCTCGATCTCGACCGCGATCGAGAACCGGGTACCGACCGTCACGCTCGGGTTGCTCGGGTAGGCGGTCAGCTTCAAGTGCGCGGTCGAGCCTTCGATGGCCGCGATCGGAGACAATCCGACGCCGAGCTTCAGCATGACGTTGGCCGTCGTATTCCGCTCCCGGTAGAACTCCTCGAAGAATCGGGAAGTCACCCGACCTGTGCGATCGAGCATGAACGTGCCGGGATACGGGGTGCCGACGATCATCTCGGACGCGCCGAACAAGGAAACGTACTTGGCCACATCCGCGACGACTTCCGGGTCCTCGGCGTTGGGACCCCGCCCTTCGGCCGCCACGGTGTTGAGGATGCCGAACTCGGTGATCACCCGCGAATCGTCGTCGGACAGGAGCGGGAACGTGATGCCGCCACGTTGGCTGAAGTCAGCCAGCACCTCTTCCGAGTCGTAGCTGATCGCAACAACGCCGAGCCCCTGGGCCTCGAGGTCCTCCAGCCGATCTTGCAGCTCCACGAGCTGCGCTTTGCAGTAGGGTCACCAATCGGCGGAGCGGTGAAATAGCAGGAGCGCCCCGTTGGGTCCCAGAACGGACTCGAGCGTTCGCGTCTCGCCGTGCTGGTCCGGCAGGCTGAACTCGGGAACCCGTTCGCCCACCTGCGGGCCCAGCGACGCCACGTCGATCGGGGTTCGAGACTGTATGGCGAGTGCTCCACCGTCGATCAGGGGTCGGGACTCCGACGAATCGCAGGCGACGCCGACCACCACGGCCGCCAGGATGGTCCCCCGAGCGGCTCGTCTACCTTGCAGGTTCATCATGTCCGCATCCTATGATCGGCCGCGTAGCGGCGCCAGACACGTCAGCGGGACGAATCGGCGCCTCTAGGAAGCGTAGTCCTCCAGAATCAGCCGCGCCCGGTCCATCTCCGAGACGCGCTGGCGGTATGCAGCAGCCGCGAACCAAAAACCGACCCCGGTGACGCTGAGCGCCCCGAGGATCAACCACTCCAGGGGCCACACGAGTTGGCTCGGACTGCCGGGGGCGAGCATCACGCAGAGGATGAACAGAGACCCCGCGGCGGCCACATAAGCCAGCGCGCTGCCGCCGGGCATTCTGTACGGACGCTCCAAGTCAGGGAACGCCTTGCGCAATCGGATGAGCGAGAGCGCCACACCAAGGAAGGCCAGCGCAATACAAAACGAGCCGACATCGACGAAGGCGATGATGGCTCCCCTTCCCAGCAGTGCGGATAAGAAGGTCACCAGGCCGCTGAACAGAACCGCCTTCGTGGGGGTCCCGTAGCGCGCGTGCGTCCTACCGAACGATTCGTGGATGATCCGTCCGCGCCCCAACGAAAACAGCACGCGAGATCCCGCGAGAAAAAAGCCATTCCAGCTCGTCAGCAGCCCGATGAGGCCGGCGACGAGCACGAGTCTCACGAGTGCCTGGGACTCGAACGCAGCCGAAAACGCGGCGGCGGTGGGTAAGTCTTCGCCGACGATGTCGCGCCAGGGCCCCGCCATGCCCGCTCCGAGTATGATCGCGATGTAGAACACCGTCGAGAAAACGATCGCGAGCACCACGTACAGCCCGAGCCGGTGCAGCGGCGAGTCCTCTCGGCGCTCCTCGGCCGCCTGGGGAATCGTGTCGAAGCCGACATACCAAAAAGGAACCGTGACGAAAACGGCGAGCATTCCCGCCAGGCCACCGCTACCGAGCGCGCTGTCCCCGAAGTAGGGAGCCAGGTTTTCGATGTCCCCGCCGGCGATGCCCGCCGCGACAAACAGTACGGCGCAAAGCAGAAACAGCACGGTGAGCACGACCTGGACACGCGAGGCGATGCCCACACCGAAGTAGTTGATGGCGGTAATGAACCCGGTAAAGACGAGCGCCAACAGAAGGTGAGAGGCGTAGACCGTGGAGCCCGCGATCTCGTACAGCGGCAGAACGTCGATCTGTGGAAACAGGAAGGAGAGGACCAGCCCGACCGAAATCGCCTCGAACGCAGAAACGGACAGATACCCGAAGGCCAGGAACCACCCGATGACGAAGGCATGGGAGGTGCCGAAGGCCTTATAGGCGTACGCGACCTCTCCACCCGTCACCGGAAGCATCGGGGTGACCTCGGCGTAACAAAGCCCGATGATCAACATGAGCGTGCCGCCCGCCGCAAAAGCGACGATCGCGCCGACCGGACCCGCCTGCTCGAACCACCCGCCCAAGGCCGTGATCCAGCCCACCCCGATCATGGAGCCGAACGCGAGCGCGAAGAATCCGAAGCCGCCGATCGCCTTCTTCAACTCCGGTCGTGCGGTGGACCCTCCCAGGGCCTCGCTCAACTTCTCGCCGCCCCCAACTCCTCGGTCAGATTGTTCAGACCCTTGGAAAACATCTCGACCATCGAGTCGACATCGTTCTTCGTGAGGATGAGGGGTGGTGAGAATGCGAGTGTGTTGAACACCGGCCGGCAGATCAAACCCTCTTCCATCAGGAGTTCGTGGAGCCGTCGAGCGACGGTCAACGATGGATCGAACGCCTTCTTGGTCTCCCGATCCTCCACCAATTCGATCCCGGCCATCAGACCCACGCCTCGCACCTCTCCGACGAAGGGGTGATCGCGAAAGGCTTCGCGAAGGTGGGCCTGGAGATATGCGCCCACCACGGAAGCGTTCTCGACCAGCCCCTCACCCTCGATGATGTCCAGGTTCGCCAGAGCGGCGGCGGCGGCCACGGGATGGCCTGAATAGGTGTAGCCGTGCGCGAAAGGCCCGTACTGGGAAGACCCCTCCCGCAAGGTTTCCCAAACGCCGTCGGAGATCAGGCAGGCCGACATGGGTACGTACCCGCTCGTAAGGCCCTTGGCGGTGCTGACCAGGTCCGGCTCGAGTCCGTAGACGTGCGAGCCCCACCACTCACCCAGTCGCCCGAAGCCGCAGATCACTTCATCGGCGATGAACAGGATTTCGTACTTTCGCAAAATGGGAACGATCGCCTCGAAGTAGCCCTCGGGCGGCGGCACCACCCCAGCGGCGCCCTGAATCGGTTCGGCGATGAAGGCCGCCACCGTCTCGGGCCCGTTACGAACGATGCACTCCTCGAGGTTGCGCGCGAGCAGGTCGGAGTATTCGAGCTCGGTGCTCCCTTCCGGGGCATGTCGCCAGTAGTGTGGCGCGTCCACGTGCAGAAAACCGTCCAGGGGCAGGTCGAACGAGTCGTGCATATGCGCCAGCCCGCTCATGCTGGCCCCGGCCAGCGTCGAGCCGTGGTATCCGCCCTGCCGTCCGATGATCTTCTTCTTCTCCGGCTTCCCCCGCACGTTGTGGTAGTACCGGACGATTTTGACCTGGGTGTCGTTGGTATCCGAACCGGAGCTTCCGAAGAAGACCTTACTCATGTTGCCCGGTGCCAACGCGGTGAGCCGGTCGGCCAGGCGGGCCACCGGCTCGTTGGCCATGCCCGCGAAGGTATGGTAGTAAGGCAGCCGCCGAGCCTGGTCCGCAGACGCGTCGACGATTTCGTCTCTTCCGTAGCCGACATTGACGCACCAAAGCCCAGACATCGCGTCCAAATACCGCTTGCCCGTATCGTCCGTAACGTGAATTCCGTCCCCTGCGGCCATCACCCTGGGCGGCGCCTCGGCGTGCTCAGCCGCCGAAGTGAATGGGTGCAGATGCGCCTTGCGATCGGCTTCTCGAGTTGTCGGAACGTGCGTCGTAGTCTCAGTCATTCCGCCATGATAGAGAGCCTGAGAGCCGGGCGCACCCGGTTGGCAGGCCGTGTGCCTGTCCCGCGCGCGGGCGATCGCGTAGTCTCGGGCGATGGGAATTCACCGCACGCGAGGAGATGCAATGAAGACGACGTTGATGGTCGTGCTTTCGGCCTGCCTGTTCGTCGTCACCGCGACACCCGCCGAGGCACAACGGCGGGGTGGCCAACAACTCACGCCCGAGCAGCGGGCAGAACGAGCGGCGGCACGCGAAGCCGCAATGAATGCGCCTCGGCCGATCGAAGCGGTCAACAGCGTGTGGTTGGAAGAGCTGACGTGGATGGAAATCCGCGACGCGATCAGGGCCGGCAATACCACGGCGCTGGTTCTGACCGGAGGAGTCGAGTCCAATGGCCCTCACCTCGCGTCCGGCAAGCACAACTACTCGAACGAGCTCATGGGGGCATCGGTGGCGCGGGCGCTCGGCCAGACGTTGATCGCCCCTTTGGTAACCTTGGAGCCGGGCCGTCCGAGCAGCCCGGTCATGATCGGAAATACGGGTCCCATGGTCTCACAAGAGACCTACATCGCCTGGTTGACCGACATCGGCGACAGTCTTCGAGGAATGGGCTTTACCGAGGTCTACTACCTGGGCGACAGCGGCGGCAACAGGCGCGGGATGCAGGCGGCCGCGGATGCGCTCAACGAGAGGTACCACGGGGAGCCAACGCGCTTCCACCACGTGCCCGAGTTCTACAACCACGACAAGGTCCGCCAATACATCCAGGAGACGCTGGGCATACCGGAACAGATGGAATACACCGCGAGCCAGGGCTCCGACGGAATCCATGAAGAGCTGTCCATCGCCTCGATCATGTCGGTGATCGATCCAACCTCGATCCGCTTCGACCAGCGCGTGGAGGCGGGGCGGGCTTCGATCAACGGCATCAGCCTGGAACCGCTCTCGCAGACGCAGGAACTCGGGCGGAAGCTCATCGCGTTCCGCACCGAGCTCACGGTGGAGGCGATTCAGGCGCTACGAGCCGGTTGGAACTGACCTCAATGCGACGGACTTAGCTCACGCTCCGCGCCAGCCGGTCTAGCGCGGCCTTCAGCAGATCTCGGTGATAGGTCCGGAAATTCTCCCGAGTAAGCGGCACGTAGACCTGCGGCATCACGGCGTTGCCTTCCAGGATCTCACCGTTGGGGCGTAGCGTGTGGCCGACATTCCACATGAACTCGACCACCGGCTGATCGGTACCCGGGAACGTGAGCACTTCGCTCGCTTCCCAGGTGTTGCTGTAGCCGCCGGTCGGCATCCCGATGGTGAAGGCGAGGTCGTTGTCGGCGAACATCGCCATAAACTGGTCGAGATGTGAGCCACCCCGTGGCCCGCCGATGATGGCGATGGGTCCGGAAAAGTGCACCGGCGCCGGCTGGAGGATGCCGTCCGAGTCCTTTGGCAGGTGCGCAAGCTTGAACGGGACGGGCGCGGTGTAGTCGTCGCCACGCTCGAGGGCCGCGAGCGCTTCCGTGCGAGCCCACTCGTTCAGCCAGCTACCGCTCTCGTTCAGCCCAAAGATGTCCGGCGCATCCGCTCGATCCTCTCTGGCCGCCCATCTCCTGATGAGCGGCGCCGCACCATCACTGAGGCGGATGTTGCCGAAAGTGGTTCGAAAAGGACGGTCGACGAGCCGCTGGATCGCGTAGGCCCCGCGAGAGCCACCGCTGCTGTCGGTGACGTCGATCACGAGCATGTACTCGAGCAGCCCTTCCCTCTCGGCATACTCCATCAGGTCCACGACGTCCTGGATCAGCTCGAACTCGAAGTCGAGCCACTGCAGCAGTACGACCTTCCTCCCGTCGTCGGGAAGGAGCACGTTGAAGTTGAAGCGCTCCATCACGGTCGTAAATCCGGGATAGAGTTCGTTCTCGCCGTCCAGAATGTGGACGTCCTCGGAGTCCACATAGGGGAGTGAGACCGAGTAACGCTCTCCCGAGTTCTTCTCCAGCTCGAGGTCCAGGCGCTCGGAGTACAACCAAGGCGGCGTGTCCGCCGGGCGCATGGGGAGCGTGCGGGCGAGGTTCCAATACAGTCCCGGGATCGACGAGTAGCGGATCCATTCCCGGAAGGTGCGCACGTGCTCGGGCATCGACCTACCGTTCACGCTGAGGATCAGGTCACCTGGCTGCAGTCTGTCGTTACCGGCGGCCGCGACATCGACCCCGGAGATGAAGAACGACGGCGCGTCCATGTCGGAGAAGTCCGCCAGGACGTTGACCGCCGCCCGGAGCACCGGCCGATCGGGCAACCTCAGCCCGCCGTCGACGGCGGACACCGACAGGTGCGAGTCCCGGCGCATGTTGCTCAGCTTCACGAGCGCAAAGAACAACTCCTCTTCGGTCGTCGCCCCCACGACGTCCGACCGGACCGCTTCCATGTCGACCAATGGGCTGTACCCCATGTTGGCCTCTTTGACCGGGGACCAAGCCTCGCGAGCCGCGGTGAGTTGCAGGATGTGGTCCACCAAGGCGTTGCGTTGCTCCACCGTGCCCAGCGCCGTCTGCGCCGCGAGCGGCGGCGCTGCCAACAGCGTTAGGGCGGATGCCACGAGCACCGGGAAGGTCGTGCCTTGCGTTCGCTTCATGCTTTCAATCGGAGAAGGAGGTTGATGCGCATATGCAGCCCGTTTCACCCACGAGGTGCAAGATCCAGGACAGCACGTCCGCCGGCAATCGTGATCTCGGTGCCATACTCCCCGGACAGGTCACGCAAGCGAGCGAGGATCGAGGCCGCCTCCCCACCAACCGCTACTTCGGCGAGCCCGCGACGCCTCAGGAATTCGACATCACCATGTTCGGACCGGTACGCCTCACCCTCGTCCAACTCCAGAGGCGTGAACTCGATTCGAAGCGCGGCGCCGTCCCGGATGGTCAGCTCGGCGAGCAGCCCCTGCCACGGTCGGTATTGCTCGTAGGCCCCAATGTCGGGTCGGAGGCCTTGGTAGGCCAGTCCGCCCAGTTGTCGGATGATCGGCCTGCCCCGGTAGACCTCGATCCCGTCGAACGCGCGATGCCCATGGCCGACGTACATCGAGGCGCCCGCGTCGATGACCGCGCGCGCAAAGTCCGACTGCCATCCCGCCACGTCGTCGACCCTGACGTGTCCGTCAGCGGTCGCCTCGCCGGGTGCGATCGAGTCGAACTCGTCGAGATCGATCTGAAAGTGTTGATAGTAGATGACGAAGTCGGCGCGGGTCGCGGCCTCCCGCACGGCCTCTAGGTTGCGATCCCAATCGTCCTGTCGCCCGGTCCAGACTCCGTTGACCGCATGGTGGATCGCGTCTCGCTCGTCATGGCTGGTCGTCGCCGCCACCAGCCCGATGGTCACACCCCGGACGGTCAAGTAGCCGGGAGCGGTGGCGGCGGCGAGGTCAGGCCCGGCTCCGGCGTACCGGACACCGCGGGCGTCCGCAGCCGCCCTCGTGGCAGCGACGCCGCAGTCGCCCAAGTCCCAGGCGTGGTTGTTGGAGATGGACATCAAGTCGAAGCCGAGAGACGCGAGGAAATCCATCACCCCCGCATCGACAGCGTGCGGCCCCCCGGAGTTCCCCAGACGCTGATCGCGACCAAGGCGCGGTTCGCCGAGCAGCACCTCGTACTCGTCGGGCACGCCGCAGGCGTCGACCTCCGACTTCACGGCCATCTCGAAGTTCGTGAACGCGACGTCAGCGGACTCGAGGATCGGTCTCAATGAACCGAACGGGTCCGGCCAGGAGAGTCTCGGATCCACCTTGATCAGGGCCTGCCCGGCGAGGACCAGCGTGATCTCGGTCGCGGGAGGCTCTGCCCCACAGCCCACAGCCAGCCCCGCGGCGACCACGGCGAGCCACGGGCGAGTGGCCCGCTGCGGGGTCACGAAACCGGCGCCACCACGATCGTTACGTCCGTGTCGTGGTACAGGCCGCCGTCGTCCGCGCGCGCCCGCAGCACATACGTGCCCGGCCGATCGAAGGTGACTTGAACCGTCCACTCGCCATCCTCGGGTGCTTCGGGCGTGGTGAAAAGTGGCGCCCACGGTGAGTTGGCGCCGGTCCGGGTATCCTCCCAGGTCTTGATCTGGGGAGGATCGAACTCCACTTCGCCGTCACCCCTGAAAACGAACCACGACAGATGCATCCCGTTGACCTTGGCGACGGTGAACCGCATGGGCGGACGCAGCTGGGCCGGGGTCAGTTTCGGAGGGCCCTCGCTCGGCGGACGCGGGGCACGACGGCGCACTCGTGGCAGACCGTCATCGGTGATGCGTGCCACGAGCGTCACCGGCTGACCGACCATGGCCCGTCGCATCGATTCCCCCAATAGGGTGATGGTGGGAGGGGTGTTGGCGCGCGACTCCTCGGTGCTCACGCCGATGCCGAGCGCCCCGGTCTCCGAGGCGATCACCATGTAGTCGAGCCGGTAGTCCTGCCGGAGCGTCCCGTAGGCGGCCTCCGTCTTGCCTTTCGTCGTCAGCGTCCAGACCAGCTCCTTGTCGCCGAAGTCCGCCGGCACGCGAACCTTGAACACGTACCGATTACGGCGCGGAAGAAAGCGCGTGGGCTGCCCCTGATCCGCTGGCCCCGGCGAGATGTTGTTCTCGGAGCCGATCGGAACGTCGAGCTGCTCCCGCCAGTTCCGGTTCATGTAGCCGAATACGAGGTTGAACGAGCCGTCGTCGTTCTCCTCCCAACCTTCGTACGCGGGCGAGGCGTTCTGCCCCTGTTGGAACGCGGCCTGGGCGCTCACTCCCTGGCATGTCACCAGGACTGCCATCGCAGCAAAAGCGAAGCCCGCGCCCACGGTGATCATCGTCTGCCGCTGAGAGCTCTGTCGCTTCATGGCTAATTCCCCGGTATCACCATACACAACGGACACCCGACCACGTGATCGTTGACGCCGAGTCCGAGGTTCCTGCGTCGCTTGGCCATCTCCTCTACGAACTGCTCGTCGTTGAGCGCGAGCTTCATGCCCAGGTCGATGAACATGTTGGCCACAGAGCGATTCCCGGCCCCCTGCCAGTTCCTCGGGTCGGGGATGTTGCGGTTCGCTGCAGTGTTGTCCATGTAGCCGGTGATGTGCAGGATCGTCCCCTTTGGCAGCAACGGCTGGTAGTCATCGGCAAACGCGTAGCCTCGGACCCAGTTGTGGTCGTATCCCGAGCAGACGAGCGTCTCGACGTTGAAGCCCCAAATCGCCTCCAGACACATCCGGTCCCCGGGCGCGTGTAGATGCGGCTCGAAGGTGGTGATCTTCGTGTGTTGCTGCAGCACCGTGTATGCGTGCAGCTCCTGATCCTTTTCTTCCGGCTTGATATCGATGTCGGCGCCGTTGGCCACGATGTAGCCCGCCTGCCTGTACTTCGGCTCGTAGTCCCTGGGATGGAACTTGAAGCCGATCTCGAGGTGACCTCGGGTATCCGTACCGTTGGAATGCAGATGGATCGAGTTGGACTCCAAGGTCGACCCCGCGGTGAGGAGCCGGCCCGACTCGACATCGAAAATGTCCGGGTTGCGACCGACTTCGTGCACGGGCCAGGTGGTGCCTCGTTGGCCGGGGGCTCTCGTGCTGTAAAGCAAGTGGTGGAACACGTACAGGCCCCCGACCGTTTCGCGGTCGCGTTCCCCGCTCTCCTTCACGTCGTTGATTTCTCTGACCTCTACGGAGGCTACGTATCTGTCCTCGGTCAGGCCGGTGATCTCGATGCTCGGGAGACCGCCCCACCAGTCGGGAGCGTCACCCGCCACCACCATTTCCGGCGTCGACACAATCAGGTCGGGTTCGCCCAGCCTCCATCCGACCGCGTCCTCGAAAACCAGGGGCTCCGGCATGTCGGCCGGATCGCCTTCAGGCGTGCCGTCGCGCGCCCACATGGCTATGGCTGCGATCTCTTCGTCGCTCAGCGACGGATCGTCCTTGTAGTGCTGAATGCCTACGTCCTTCTCGATGTACCACGGCGGCATCGTGCCCTGGCGGTCCCGAATACCGGTGCGGCGCATCATGCGCATCGCGTAGGGCTGCACATCTCGGTATTCGACGAGCGGCATCGGCGCCACGCCTCCCGGCCGATGGCACTGCTGGCAGCTGCGCTGGAGAATCGGCGCGATGTCTTTGCTGAAGGTCACCTCACTACCGGGACTCTCCTGCGCGGTTGCGGGGCTGGGAACGGCAAGGGCGAAAGCCGTGAACACGGCCAGCGCGATGCCGACGACGGATTGGCGGTCGATCATGGGACGCCGCATGGTTGACCCTCCTGGGAGACGAGACATTCAAAGAATACTCGGCCCCGCCGAGGCGCGTCAAATACCCCCGCGTTTCCCCGCTCGGCGCTACTTCAACACCCGCTGATACACGCGAAGAAGGTTCAGGCCCATGATCTTCTCGAGATCCGCGGTCGAGTAGCCCATCTGCCAAAGCCGCGTGACGACCGCGCGCCACCGGTCGCGGCCGTCGAGGACCCCGTCCCCCGATACCTCATCGTTGGTCCACTGCCCGTCCATCCAGGCGTCCGTGGCGACGCCGACGTGATCGACGCCGATCAGGCCGACTGCATGGTCCAAGTGCAGAACGCAGTCTTCGACGGTCGCGAGGTCACCAGCCAGCTGCGTCAGCCACGGACCATAACAGAGAATCGCAACGACCCCACCGGTATTCGCGATCGCGGTCAGCTCTGCATCGGTCTTGCCCCCATTGAATCGATCATCCCGTTCCGTAGTGCTCCCGACCTGGAATCGGCGCATCGCATAGACGGGTGCGTGATTCGCCATGACCGGCACGCCCTTCTCGAGGGCAACGGCCGCTGTTTCCAGGGTGGTTTGCTCATTCGAGTGGGGAAAATCGACGACCATGCCCAATCGGATGATCTCGTCGAGCGCGGCCCTCCCGAGTGCGGTGAGCCCGCCGGACTGGCCCTGGCCACCTCCCAGACGCTCGCCCAGTTCGTCGGGGACACGCGGGTCGGCAATCTGGAAAACACGCACACCGAGGTCGTACCAGACCTGGAGGTTACCCAGGTCACCGTCGAGCGGCGGATGGATCCGGATGCCGAAGAGCGAACCGTACACATCGAGAGATCGGGCCAGTTCGATATCGGCCGCGGTTTCGATCACTAGTGCGCCCGAGTACGTGCCATCCGCGAAATAGGCCCTGTCCCGGGCGAAGAAGTCGTTCGTGCTGGCGCTGATCGATCCAATCCAATGTCGACGCCGAACGCCTGTTCGACGGTGAGTCCCTTCTCATCGGACTCGAAGCTCGGCTGACCGACCTCCGAGCTCGGCGAGAAGTAGTTCAGCTCCCCGTCGATCACCAATACCTCGGCCAAGAACGCATCCCCACCGAAGGTCGGGCTCGCTTCGGGATCCGGTGTAATCGGAGAATCGCCGAAAGAGTCACAGCCTCCACATGCGGTCAATACGAGGACGCTCGCCCGAGCGATCCAGAAACACCCAGCTCTTGTTTGAGCACACGATAGGGACTCGAGCTTCACTTCGAAGGCTCCTCCTTCATGGCCTGGCGGGCCATCTACCTCCGGGTGAACATCGTCATGCCGTTGATCGAGACCTCACCGACGAAGATGTTGCCCGCGGCGTCCACCGTGACCCCTTCACCGATCGTGCCGTAGGGGCCGGTAGTCTCGTGAGCAGGGATGTACGCTTGTAGCGAGCCGTCCCTCGCATTGCCGATGTAGAGCCCCCGCGGCATGCCCGGATTTCGCTCGTCGCCTGACTCCGAGTCCAGCACATACATGACGTCGCCCCCGTCGATGAAGACATCATTGGGCCGCCCGAATTGGTGCCACTCGTCCACGAAGTCGTAGTTCGCGTCGAAGATCTGGACGCGGTTGTTCCCCCTGTCCGCCACGAAGAGGCGGCCCTGGGAATCGAACGCCATCGCGTGTGGGATCCTGAACTGGCCGGGGCCGCTACCGAATTCTCCGAAGCTCCCCAGGAACGCTCCATCCGAGGAGAAGCGGGAGATCCTCCCGTGCGGGCCCGCAGCAGAGTGGCCCTCGGAGACCAGGATTTCCCCGTTCGGTGCCACGATCACGTCGTTGGGCTGATCGAGCGCCCCGGGCGGCACGCCCGTGGCCCCGGGCGTGCCCAGAACCATCAAGACCTCGCCATCCGGGCTGAACTTCACGACCTGATTCCCCTTCCGTGCGGCATCGGGGGCTTCCTGCAGTTCCTCGTCGCGCGCCGCCCGTCCGTCCGTGACCCAAACGCTCCCCTCACGGTCCACGAACATGCCATGGGGCCGAACGAACATGTCGGCGCCAAAGCTGGTCAGCAGCGTGCCGTCGGTGGCGAAGCGCAGCACGGTCGGAACATCCGACGTGACGCAGTTGTCCCCCCCGCAGCGCTCGAAGACCCACACGCTGTTGGAGTCGGGCGCGATATACACCCCACTCACTCGACCCCACGCGCGCCCTTCTGGCAGCACACCCCAATCGCGATGCGTCAGGTAGGGGTTGGGAAGACCGGTCGGATCGAGCAGGGCGTCGTCCGCGGACGACGCATCGGCACCGCCTTCAACTTCTGTCTCGCATCCGACCGCAGGTACCAGAGCGACGCACAGGAGAACCGCACCAACTCGGATCGAGGCCAAGGCGGACATGAGGCACCTCCCTATTTCGTTGAACGCCGCCCGACATCGGCTGATAACCGGGCCAAAGTCCGTCCCACTCATTGCTTGCCTTCGGGTGTTTTCCCCCTCATATATACCGCAGATTGCACGGGACACTCGCATTTTTGGGGCGGATACGTTGAGCCGTCCCCGCGGGATCACCTGTGCTCGCGGACGGCTCATGAACGTCATGAGCCAATGTATCACGTTGACAGTACTCGACTTAGGTAATCGACGCAGTACCGACCAAGAAACAAACCCCCCCCGACTTGGCATGGGATCTGCCCTTCCCGGGGAGCAACTACTCGAATTGGCGAGGGGACGTCTCTGAAATGAGCAACGAGCGAGAAAGCCGGGGTTTCACCCTCATCGAACTTTTGATCGTAGTCGTCATCGTCGGAATCCTGGCGGCGATCGCGATTCCGAAGTTCTCCGCCGTGCGTGAGAAGGCGTATTACTCCGCGATGAAGTCGGACCTCAAGAATTTGGCCAACAAACAAGAGCTGTACTACCAGAACTCGTACTCCTATACGACAGTTCAGGCGAGCCTGGCGTTCGAGAATTCCAGTGGGATCACCGTCGCCTCTGCGGCGACGAGCTCGGGTTGGTCCGCCAGCGCGACACATGCCGCGCTGGGTACCTCGGAGGGATGCGTAATCTTTTTCGCTACCGCGACCACGCCCACGGTCGGCCCGACTACCGCAGCGGCGCCGGGCGCCGTGAGTTGCACGCGGTAGTCGCGCTCCGAGGCTGGCCGGGCATCACGCGACTCACGCGCTGAAGCGCATAGCCGTCACCGCCAGCGTTCGCGCCATCGTCAGGAGATCGTCGATCTCGACGCACTCGTCGGGCCGGTGCGCGAGCCGGATATCTCCGGCGCCGTAGAGCACGGCGGGCGTCCCTCCAACGTTCGCGATGAGGCCCATGTCGGCGCCGTAGGTCATGCCTTCGACGGACGCTTGCCTGGCGGACACGCTGGAGGCCGCCGCGAGCAGGGTAGTCACGAGTGGGTGATCGGCCGGCGTCTGCGCGGAAAGAAAACGACCGCCCCACCACTCGACCCGCGGCGGATGCTCGCTGAGCCAAGGGTCGGTCTCGGCGACCCGGGCGACGGAAGCCTCCAGCGCAGTTCGCGCGGCCGTGAACTCCTCCCCCGGTGCTACGCCCATACGGCCTTCCATGGAGACGTGGTCCGGCACGGAAGAGGCCCAGTCCCCACCCTGGATGGTGCCGATGCTGATCGCGAAAGGGAGCCGATGGCGGGCGTACAACGGATCACGTGCTTCATGTGGGTTACGCGCTGCCTCGAGTTCCTGGAGCGCAGCGTATACAGGGAAGAGCTTTTCGATGGCGCTGACGCCTTCCTCTCGAACCGCGCCGTGCGCCGACACTCCGGATACCCGCACGCGGAAGTTGAGGCAGCCGGCTTGGGCCGGAGCCACCACCAGATCGGTGGGCTCCATGACGATCGCCCCATCGGCGCGGTATCCGCGCAGGATGGTCGCGAGCGTCCCCATGCCGCCATCCTCTTCGGCCACCACGCTCTGTAGGTGCAACGTGCCCGACAACTCAACCCCCACCTCCCGGATCGCCTTCAATGCGTGGAGCCCCGCCATTAGCGGACCCTTCATGTCGAGCGCACCCCTGCCGTAGATGCGGCCGTTCGCGACCTCACCGCCAAAGGGCGGGTGAAGCCACAGGTCGGCCGCTCCCGGGGGAACCACGTCGACGTGCCCGTTCAGGATCAGGCATCGCCCGCCGCCGCTCCCTGACAGCGTTCCGACCAGGCCGAGCGCGCTTTCGCGCTCGATCTCGACGGAGCAATCGGGATGGGACGTCACCTCGTCCAGGTCGATTTCCCAGAGGTCTACATCGAGGCCCGCGTCCCGCATGAACTCGGCCATGAGCTCTTGAGCCGGTCCCTCCTGGCCGTTCCAACTCTCAATCGCGACCAGGCGCTGGATCGACTCCACGAGTAGTTCTCGATCGATGGCCTGCACGACCTCCCGTTCGGCGGTGGTGAGGCTCTCAGCCATCGGCCGGTTCGAGCCCCAGCCACGCCCGCGCCTCCTGGACGTCTCTGAAGGCCCGAACCTCCGCGCCGTGCTCGCCCTTCCGCAACTCGTACATGCGCGACATGCCGAAGACGAGCTCGCTGTCGGCGACGCCCGCCCGCCGGCTCCCTTCCGCAAAGGGCGTGGTGCGCGCCAGCTCCGCGATGCCCTCAGCCGAAACGGTGGACGTCACCTCGCGAGCGTCGGAGAGCTGCGACATGGACGCGCGGAAGTCGGCATCGTTCCGCAGGGCATCGTTGTTGGCGAGTGCCTCGTCGAGGGTCACGTCACCTCGCCAGGTCGTGAAAACCACCTGGTTGACGACGTCGATGTAGGACGAGACGGGCACGATTCGTCTCCGGGGGCGAAGAGTCGCTCACTCAGAATGGGACGCGGCCACGTCTGCACACAAGGCACGATCGGCGTCACTTCCACCCGCGGCAGTCAGCCGTCCTCCAACTCGTCCACCTCGGTATCCCAAATCTCGCGCAAATAATCGAACGTGTAGATTCCGCTGGAGTGCCCGTCGCTCCAGACCAGCTGCAACGCATAACGTCCGACGTAGTGGATGGCGGTCGGGTAGACACCGTCGTCGACATGCTCTGGCAACAAGGTCCTCATCCCCGTCATCTCGTCGACGCACGCGGCACAGGGGCACAACAGTCGCAGGTCCCGAGGCACGTACTCCGACGCCACGCCGTCCTTCCACTCGATGCGCAGTCGGGCTTCGTCTTCGGTCGGCCCGATCTCAACCGGGTTGTGCCTGTCCTCAAGCATGACTAGAGCTCCATGGTTAGCAACTCGGCGGCGATAGCGCGAAACGCTTCGCCTCGGTGACTTCGCGCGTTCTTCTGACTCGCATCGAGTTCCGCGAACGTCTTGCCGACCTGGGGGTCGAAAAAATAGGGATCGTAACCGAAGCCCTCGTGTCCCCTGGGTTGGCCCAGGATGAGGCCTTCCGCCTCGCCGCGCACGACGATGGGTGCGTCCGGGGGGAGGACCAGGACCGCGGCGCACACGTAGCGTCCCGTGCGAGCGGCCAAATCCAAACCGCCGAGTCGACTCATCAGATGCTCGTTGTTGGCCTGGTCGAGCTCTGAACCCTCCAGACCACGGTCGGGTGCGAAGCGCTTGGAGCGCACTCCAGGCGCCCCGCCCAAGGCGTCTACAGCGAGCCCCGAGTCGTCCGCCACGGTCGCGATTCCCGACTTGGTGAAGAAGTACTCGGCCTTGGAGCGCGCGTTTTCTTCGAAGGTCTCGTACGGCTCCAGATCTTCCTCTGCCGGGTCCTTCGCGATGCCCGCGCTCTCCAGGTCGATGAGGCGGAGCTCCGGCACCGCCCCCAGGATGCGCCGGATCTCCCCCATTTTGTCCCGGCTTCGGGTCGCGACGAGCAGGTCCATTCAGTCGCCCTGAAGTGCCTGGACCTGGGCCGCGAAAAGCGTCTCGAGACCAGACGTCGCGAGGTCGAGCAGCGCGTCGAGGTCGCTGCGCGGGAAGGGGTCACCCTCCGCGGTGCCCTGCACCTCCACCAAGCCCCCGCTCTGCGTGCCGACCACATTCATGTCGACCTGCGCTCGCGAATCCTCGGGATAGTCGAGGTCGAGGAAGACCTGACCACCCACGAGCCCCACGCTCACGGCGGCCACCCGCTCCCGCAGAGGGTTTCGGACCACGAGACCCTCGCTCACCATCCAGTCCCCGGCCAACGAAAGCGCAACGCAGGCGCCGGTGATCGACGCCGTACGCGTACCGCCATCGGCCTGCAGCACGTCGCAGTCGATCGTGACCGTATTCTGCCCGAGTGACGTCATGTCCGTAACCGAACGCAAGGAGCGGCCAATGAGCCGCTGGATCTCCTGCGTACGTCCTTTGGGACCGTTGCGCTCGCGACGCGAGCGCGTATGGGTCGCGCGAGGCAACATGGCGTACTCGGCGGTCACCCATCCCTCCCCACTGTGCTCGCGCCAACGCGGTACTCCCGCAACCACCGAGGCCGTACACAAGACTCGCGTAGCGCCTGTGGAGATCACGCACGACCCCTCGGCGTAGGGGGAGACGCCGGTCTCGATGCTGATCGGCCGGTTCTGATCCGGCCGTCTGTCGCTGCTTCTTCCGATCACCGCGGGCCTCCTCGAATGCGATCGATCAAGTGTGTCGTTGAATACCCTTCCACGAAGCGGATGAGTTGGACCCGACCCCCGTCGGCCTCGACCTCCACGCGCCCGACCACATCCTGCAGGGCATAGTCGCCACCCTTCACGAGCACGTCGGGTAGCAGTTCCGCGATGAGTTCGCGGGGAGTTTCTTCGTCGAAAAGGCAGACGGCATCCACCGATTCGAGCGCCGCCACCACCAGGGCGCGATCCGGCCCCGCCACGTACGGCCGTTCACCACCCTTGTTCAGGCGTCGCACCGAGGCGTCGGTATTCACGGCGACGACAAGAGCGTCACCCAACGCCCGCGCGGCAGCCAAGAGTTCCACGTGACCCGGATGAAGCAGATCGAAGCACCCGTTGGTGAAAACGAGCGTGCCCTTCCGGGGCCGTCGGAAGCGGTCGAGCAACTCGTCTGCCCCGAGCACCTTCTCCCGCGCGGTCACGACAGCGGGCCGGACAGCACGGTCGCGAGGCCGCGCTCGATGAGCTGCTTGGCGACCGCTGATGCCACCACCTTGGAATCCCCGGCAGGGCCGGTCAGGTCCGAGCGGACAAAGGCGGAACCGTCCGGGCCAGCGGCTCCGGCCCAAAGCCGAATCAAGGGCCCGGTCGACTGAGCGAGGGCTCCCAGCGCAGAACCGATCGGCAGCCCGAGCGCTTGGACGAGCGCGAGTTCGGCCCGTAGCTCCCGACGAGTCGGCTCGTGATCGTGCGCCTCGAAAGCCGCGGGGTCACGGGCGAAGAGCGCGTATGCGCCCTGGCCGGGAGCCGGAAGCCACGCCTTGGCGTCCAACATTTTCGAGGTCACCCCACCGAGCCCCGACTGCCGAGCTTCGGCTGCGCTGAGAATCACCGCGTCGACCGCGCCAGCCTCCAGCGCGTCCGCCGGGGTCATGCCGTTGTCGAGACCCACGACCTCGAGATCACGCCTGTGGGCTCGCAGCAGTCCCCGCCGTCTGGCGCCTGTCACACCCACCCGCGCGGACGACGCCAGCGATCGCAGGGGCAGAGCTCTCCTGTCCGCTACCACGAGCAGGTCCCGCGGCTCATCGCGGACGAGGACGGCCGCGGTCTTGAGCCCCAGAAGCGCCGCGGCGCTCACGTGCAGCCCTGGAAGCAGCGCCGCATCGGCATCCCCCGCGGACACCGACTCAAGCGCCGATCCGGGGTCCAGGTGGTCCGAGACGACTTCGAAGTCTCGGGCCTGGAGCCTGTGGACTTGGCCCATGGCTTCAGAGGTGGTGGCGAGCCGGACGGTCACTTCGCAGCCTTCCCCGCCACGGCGGGGGGATGTTCAAGAGGTCGACGGTCAGAGATAGAACAGCAGGTACCCAGCAAGAAGTATCGCCACCCACAGCACTGTACTGCCAGTCGGCCAACTGCGGGCGAGCGGTCCGACGAGGCCATGGGCCCGGGCCGCGACGCGTAGGACCGATGCCACGAGCTCGAGCACGGACGCCCGCACGTACGTGTCGACGCGCGCGACACGACTTCCCGTTTTGCGGACCAACCACGGTCCGAGCTTCCGGTATAGGATCTCGGCATCGATGTGGACCGCCCGCTTCTCGTCGGGATACACCCCGGTCTTCATGAGCGCAATGAAGCCGAGTGCGCCGAAGCACAGCAGCTGGAGCTGCGTGAGCACGTGGGTGGTGGAGTATGGGTGGTACTCCATTTCCATCGGCAACAGTCCGTAGAACTGGATCCAGAAGATTCCGATCGACAGGCACAGTATGGCCCCGATCGACATGGCGATCAGCATGTTCTTCGGTGGCTCCTTGGCGCGTATACCGGAGTCGTGCGCGAAGAATGCGAAGAACGGAATCTTGATGCCCGCGTGCTCGAGCACGCCCGCCGAGGCAAACAGCATGAAGAGCCAGACGATGTAGTGGTGCTCTTCGATGGCGGCGACCATGATCATCGACTTCGTGACGAAGGCGCTGAACAGCGGGAAGGCCGAGATCGCCATGGCGCCCACGATGCAAAGGGTCGCCGTGAACGGCATCGTCTTGTACAGACCGCCCAGGTCCGTGCCCTTCGTTCGCCCGGTCATGGTCATCACGGCGCCGATCGACATGAAGAGCAGGCCTTTGAAGATCACGTCCGCGAAGGCGTGCGCGACGGCCCCGTTGACGGCGAGCGCCGTGCCGATGCCGATACCCGCGACCATGAAGCCGATCTGGTTGATCATCGAGTAGCCGAGCACCCGGCGCAGGTCGTTCTCGAGCACCGCGTAGAAGATCGGGAAGAAGGTCATCGCGGTGCCGACCACGATGAGCACGTCCTCGCCCGCGAAGCTCCGTGCGAGCGCGTAGACGGCGACCTTGGTGGTGAACGCGCTCAGGAAGACGGCGCCGGTCGGCGTGCTCTCCGGATACGATTCGGTAATCCAGTTGTGCGCCAGCGGGAAGCCGGCCTTGATGCCGAACGCAATCAGCAAGATCCAGCCGGCCGCACCCGTGCCCTCGAGGCCGACGTGTCCGAACTCGACGGAGCCGGTCCGGTGCGCGAGCATCAGCGCCCCGGAGAGCAGAAGCACGCCGGACACCACGTGGATGATCAGGTAACGGAAACCGGTCGCGAATGAGCGCTTCGAATCTCGGGCCCAGATCAGGAAGACCGAGGTGACGGCGAGCAACTCCCAGAACACGAAGAGGGTGATGAAGTCACCCGCGAATACGGCTCCCAGCGCGCTGCCCGCATAGAGCATCGCGGAAACGTGCTGAAGCCCGGCCCTGTCACCACCGGTGTGATCCCCGTCGCCGACGGCGCCGTCGACGTCACCGTCTCCCAGGTGCAACGCATACAGGAAGCCGAGGAAGGCCGCGATGTGGAAGAGGTATCCGAAGAGCAGGCTCAGCTTGTCGACGCGCAGCAGCGTCAGCGTATACCCGCCCAGGAACTCCTGCAGCTGCACGTCGTGCTCGAGGCCGAGCAGGAGGTTGAGCCCGCCGAGGATGGGGACGGCGAGCAGGATGACCTTGCGCGGCAGTCCCTTGGTGAAGGCGACCGCCAGGGCGCCAACGAAGAACGGGACGAAGGGTGGGAGGCTACCCAGCATCTTCGGCCCCTTCGTCGCCCTCGTAATAGTCCTCGGAGCGGATCAGCAGCTTCCGCATCGGCTTGGCGAGCAGCACCAGGAACCAGAACGAGATGAAGCCGTAGACGGCGTAGAAACCGAACCATCCCTCGTTGGGGTGTGGGTGTTCGGTGGCCTTTCCAAACACGACCTCCGCGACGACGAGCACGGCACAGAGCGCATAGAACGCCCAGAAGAGCCGCTTCACGAAGTCCGGTTTGTCCATCCAGCCGATCGGCTCCTTGGGCCCGTGGTCCCCGTGCTCGTGGCTCATTGCGCAGCCTCCGGCACGACCATCGACATCAGCTCGTAGGCTAGATCCGGATAGGCGAACAGGCCGATCGTCGCGGCCGCGGTCACGATAATCGCGATGAGCGAGAGCGTGGGCGCCTCGTGGATGCCTTCAGGACGATGAGCGTCCGAGGGTGGCTTCAAGAAGAACGCCTTCACGGGCACCTCGAGCAGGTAGTACAGCCCCAGCAGCGAGCTCAGCATCAAGACGGCGAGCAGACCTACCTGCCCCGCCTCGAGCGTGCCCATGCCCAGGAACCACTTGCTCCAACTGCCGCCCGCGGGTGGCAGCCCGATGATCGACAGCGAGCCGATGAAGAACGCCCCGAAGGTGATCGGCATCGTACGCCCCAGCCCGTGCATACGGCTGATGTCCTTCTCGTGCGCCGCGACCAGAATCGCGCCGGCCGCGAAGAACAAGGTGATCTTGCCGAAGGCGTGCATCGCGATATGCATCCCACCGCCAATGATGCCCCATCGATTCGCGAGCAGCGCGCCCAGCACGATGTACGAGAGCTGGCTGATGGTCGAGTAGGCGAGCCGCGCCTTGAGGTTGTCCTGCCTGAACGCCACCAAGGAAGCGAGGATGATCGTCATACCCGCCGCCCACGCGAGCCAGTCCGTCGCCGCGAGCGTGCCCAGCAAGTCGATACCGAAGATGTAGACCGAGACCTTGAGCACGGTGAAGACACCGGCCTTCACGACCGCGACCGCGTGCAGCAGCGCGGACACCGGAGTCGGAGCGACCATCGCGGCGGGAAGCCAGCGGTGGAAGGGCATGACGGCGGCCTTCCCGATTCCGAAGACGAAGAGCACCAGGATCGCGCCCAGCACGCCCGCCGAGGCGGTGCCGGCGAGGATGCCCCCGTCGGTGAACTCGACGGTCCCCGCGAGCTGCCAGGTCCAGATGATGGCGAGCAGTTGCAGCCCGACGGACGTCGTCAGCAGGATGCCCAGGTACACGCGCCCGGCCTTGCGCGCCTCGTCGGTCTGATGGTGCGTGACGAGCGGGAACGTGCAGAACGTCAGGACCTCGTAGAACGTGAACAGCGTGAAGAGGTTGGCGCTGAACGCGACGCCGATCGCAGCCGCAATCGCGATGGCGAAGAAGAAGTAGAAGCGCGTCTGGTTCTCCTCGTGATGCCCCCGCATGTACCCGATGGCATACAGCGTCGTCACAATCCAGAGGAAGGAGGCGACCAGCGCGAAGAGCAGCCCTAAGGGCTCGACCTCGAAGGCGAGTTCTATGCCCGGGATCACCTCGAGCACATCGAGCCGAGGACGGGCGCCCTCGCGCATGTAGGGTAGCAGACCGCGCACGAACCAGAACGTCAGAGCACCTGTGACGAGCGTGGCGGCCTCACGAGCATTGGGCCACTTGCCCAACAGGAGCAGCACACACGCGCCCGCGACGGGCAACAACATACAGGTGGCGATCAGCATGCCCGGGGTCACGATGCGAGCCCCAGCAACAACTCCGCCGCGCGTTGCGCCACACCGGAGGTCGCGCTCGCGTTGATGCCGAACCAGAAGTTCGCGATCACGAGCGTCCACGTCGGGATCAGCAACGAGAGCGGCGCCTCGCTGATGCCCGCCTCGGGGTCCACGTCACGGAAGTAGGCGACCTCGACGACTTTCCATATGTAGATCACAGCGAGCAGCGACCCGGCGAGCACCACGGCCGCCACTGGCCACATGCCCTGCTCCAGCGCGGCCTGTATCAGGTACCACTTGCTGATGAATCCGACCGTGAGCGGAACGCCGATGATGCTGAGGCCTCCGCCGACGAACGCGGCCATGGTCCAAGGCATGGCCCGACCCAGGCCATTCATGCGGTCGATCTGCACAGAGCCCACCCGGTACATCACGCAGCCCATGGCCATGAAGAGGGCCCCCTTCATGAGCGCATGATTGAAGAGGTGCAGAATGCCCGCCGTGAGACCGAGAGCCGACGCGAAGCTGATGCCGAGCACGATGTACCCGATCTGCGCGACGCTCGAGTAGGCGAGCAGCCGCTTCACGTCTTCCTGGTAGATCGCGACCAGGGACATCGTAAGGATCGCCAACAGCGCGAGCGGCATCAGGATGCGATCGAGCTGCATGACGTCGAAGGAGAACTCGGCGCCGAAGACCGTGAAGAAGAAGCGCAGCAACAAGTACACCGCGACCTTCGTCGCCGTGGAGGCGATGAAGGCGGTCACCGCCGAGGGCGCATACGTATAAGCGTTGGGCAGCCACATGTGCAGCGGGAAGAGCGCCAGCTTCAGCGTGATACCGACGGTGAGGAAGGTGAACGCCACCGGAATCGTGCGGTTCGCTTCGAGCTGCGGGAGGATCTCGGCCAGATCCGCCATGTTCAGCGTCCCGGTCATCACATACATGAGGCCGATGCCGATCACGATGAACGTCGCCCCCACGCTTCCCACGATCAGGTACTGATAAGAGGCGGTGAGCGCGCGCCGATCCGGACCCAGAGCGATCAACGCATACGAGGAGAGCGAGGAGATTTCCAGGAATACGAAGACGTTGAAGACGTCGCCGGTCACCGCGATACCGAGCAGCCCGGTCATGCACAGGATGAACGCCGCGTAGAAAAGCGGGATCCGGTCCTCGGACACTTCGCGCGCCACGCTCGCGCGAGCATACGGGATCACCACCGCGCCGATGAGCGCAACAATGAGCAGCACCCACGCGTTGGCGGGGTCGACGACGTACTCGATGCCGTAGGGGGCCGCCCACCCACCCAACTCATAGTGGATGGTGCCGTCGCTCATTACCTGAGCGAGCAGACGGAACGCCGCGTAGAACGCCCACCAGGCGGCGCCCAGCGCGATCGCCCAGGACACACGAGGCCGGTTGACCAGTGCCGCGAACGGCGCGGCCACCAATGGAATGACGACCAGGAGTACGGGGAGGTGATGGCTCACCGGCTCAGCTCCTCGATCTCGTCTTCTTCGATCGTACCGAAGGCCTCCTTGATCCTGATTACGAGACTGAGGCCGAGCGCGGACGTGGCCACTCCGACGACGATCGCCGTAAGGATGAGCACGTGCGGGATCGGGTTCGAGTAGCCGAACTCGGGTTCAGCCCCAGTCACGAAGATCGGTGCGGTCGCTCCCGTGATCTTCCCCATCGAGATGTAGAGGATGAACACCGAGGTCTGAAAAATATTCAGGCCGATGATCTTCTTGATGAGGTTGCCGCGCGCGATGAGCGTGTAGAAGCCGACCATCATCAGGAAGATGACGACCCAGTAGTTGAAGAGGCCGAGTCCGGTCATACGTCGACCTTCCGGCGACCCGCGAACGCGTAGAAGATGGCGACCATCGAACCGAAGACCGTGACCAGGACGCCGAGCTCCACGAACAGGATGCCGTACTCCTGGCCGTGCTCCGGATTGTGGTTGAGCACGTTGTACGCGAGGAAGTCACCTCCCAACGCCAACGTCACGAATCCGACGCCGGCGTAGATCAGCACGCCCAGAGCCGCGCAGACGTAGACAGCTTGCGGCGGCAGCGCCCGCTGCACGTTGCCCAGCCCGTATACGAGCGCGTACAGGACGAACGCCGCCGCGAAAATGACCCCGGCCTGGAAGCCGCCGCCCGGCCCGTAATCGCCATGGAACTGCACGTACAGTGCGAACAGAAGAATGAAGGGGATCAGGATCTTGGCCCCGACGCGGAGGATCACGCGGTCATCCATCGCGATCCTCCTCGACCTCGGGGGGGTCTTCCTCGTACGCGACAGTGCGCCACGTGCCGTTCACGACGGTGCGGCGGGGACGCGGACCACGAGACAGCAAGAGCAGTACGCCGACCACCGCGGCGAAGATCACGGTGGTCTCGCCCATGGTGTCGTAGCCTCTGTAGGAAGCGAGCACGGAGGTGACCACGTTGGGAACCCCGATCTCGTGTGGCGACTCCTCCAGGTAGTGCGGCGCGACATGGTGGTGAATCGGGTTGGCGGGGTCCCCGAAGGGCGGCATGTCCAGCGTGCCGTAAACGAGCACGCCGCCGGTCACCGCCACCACGAAGAGCGGCAAGATCGGCCGGCGCTTCGGTTTGTGCTCTTGGTGACCCACGAGCGCCAACGTCCCGAGCATGAGCACCGTCGAGATACCGGCGCCGACCGCGGCTTCGGTGAACGCCACGTCCACTGCGTCCAGGACCACAAAAAGGCCGGCGGAAAGCAGGCTGTAGATGCCCGCCAGCATGACAGCGGCGAAGAGGTTCTGCTCCCGGATGATCACGAGCGAGGTCACCCCGAGCAGCACGAGAAGCGCAACGTCGACGAACTCGATCATCAGTCCCCCGCCTCGACGGGGGCGCGGTACGGTTCCAGCCCACCGTGAAGCGCCGCGCGCGCTACCGCGTGCGTCGCGATCGGGCTGGTGAAGAGCAGGAAGGCGTATACGAATACGAGCCGGAACAGGACGAACCAATAAACTTGTCCGTCCCCGTCCAGGATCCCGATCACGCTCTGCAAGCCCATGCCCAAGAGCAGCAGCCCGGCACCCATGGTGTCCGTCATTCCCGCCGCATGGAGGCGCGTGTAGACGTCCGGCATGCGTAAAATGCCAACCGTCCCCACGAGCATGAAGAAGAGGCCGCCGACGATGGCGATCCAGCTGAGCACGTCGAGCACCATCTCCATCATTCGGCTGCCACTTCGTCGCGGCGCTCGCGACCGAGATCCCCGTACTCGAAGAACTTCAACACGGCAATCGTGCCGATGAAATTGATGAGCGCGTAGACGATCGCGAGGTCCAGGAACTCAGGTCGCCCCGTGAGGAATCCGAGTGCCGCGATCAGCAAGACCGTCTTGGTGCCGAACGCGTTCACCGCCAGCACACGGTCGTATACCGTCGGGCCGAGAATCGCGCGAACCATCGCGAGCGTCATGGCGATCAGAATGCCAGCCGTGGTGGCGATGAACATCTACTCGTCGGCCGGCGCTGAGTCGTCCGTGACGGACGCCGAGCCTTGCTCGACCCACGTCACCCGTCGGTCCATCTCGTCTTCTTCGCGCCCGTCGACGTCCGCATAGGTAAGGGCGTGGATCTCGAAGTCCTGGCCGTCTACGCCGGTCGTGATCGTGCCGGGCGTCAGCGTGATGGAGTTCGCGTAGATGAAACGCCCGATGTCCGTCTTCTGGCTCCCATGGAACAGCACGGTGATAGGGCTGATCGGGAGCTTGGGGTGAAGGATGATTTTCGCGACGGCCACATTCGCGACGAAGATCTCCTTCAGGAGCCAGGGCAGGTAGAGCCAGCAGCGCCCCCCTAATTGCAGCGGGACGCCTTCGTGGTCCACCACGTCCATCCGAATGGAGAGGTATACCACGAGCGCCGACGAGCCGACCCCCAAGCTGATCAGCAGCCCCGTGTAGTGCCCCGAGAGAAGCAGCCAGAAAGCGACGAGAATTGCACCTAGTCCGCAGGCTCGGAGCAATATGTCTCCCTGGCAGAGATCTGGTGGATTCGGAGGCTAGGCGGACCCTACCCCGGTAAAACGTCGGCCGAATCTACCAGTTAGACTGAGCGCCGTCCACAATCTTTTGGACCAGCAATTCGATGGCCTCGAGGCGCCCTACTTCCTCGGTCTCGCTGGCCTCCAGGAACTCGCCCTGCGCGATCAGACTCCGGGACTCCCAGAGGACGACGTTTTCAACCAGATCGACGATTTCGACGGAAACGCCGATCGAGACCTGACGCTGAAGCACTTGCGCCGCCTGCCCCGATCGGGCGGACTGATAATTGGGCGCAATCACATCGTAGCGCATGATCGAGCCGCGTACCACAGCGTCCGCGAGATCCTCACCCGCGGTTCTGATCCCCAGGGCGCGAGGCAGGTTGCGCAGCAACTGGTCGTAGAGTTCCCCGGAGAGTTCGAACCGATTCGTCTCGTTGTCGAACGGCTGAACCGCGATGGTCTTTACGTGCTCGGGCGGAAAAGAGCCCGCCCGGAACGAATAAGCACACCCCGACACGACCAGGGAGAGGACCACAGCCAACGACCCCCTCCGCCAACTCGCGCTCATCTACCCTCCCCGATCGGGTCCCAGATGTCGGGCGGGTACGACTCCACCCGCTCGAAGTGATCACGGGTGAGCTTGAGCTCACGGAACGCGGCGAGATTTCTATAGGTCGCCTGGACGGGATAACGGCTCTCCGCATCCAGCTCGACCTCTACGCGCTGCACCACGGAGCCACTCTCGATCAACTCGACGGTCCTCAACATTCCGTCATTGATCCGGTAGTGCAGTTCCTTGCCGTCTTCGTAGCGGTAGCGCAGTCGCAGCGCGTCCTGCTCCAGCTCGTCTCCGCCGAGCAACTCCATTCCGTATTCGGTCCGGAACACACCCAGCGTCGCCCAAAACAGGTCGGGCGGCGGCAAGATGTGGCGGGGAGCGCCCGGCGGTAGAATCAGCCTGCCACCCACCAGGGCGGCCTTCAGGATCGGTTCACTATTGGTCAGGAAGAGGTCGAGCCGCGCCCTGTAGGGCGGCTCCAACCGGGCAACGCCGCGCCCCTTCACCCTGACACCGGCCTCGTTCAGTTCCCAGTCGAAGACGATCCGGATGGGGCCTTCCAATCGCGTGTGGTCCTCGAGCCGGAGCGCCGTCTGCTGTGGGTCCATGGCCGGCCCCACGACCACGAACTGGCGGGGCGAACACGACGCCATCACCAGCGGCACGAGCGTGAGGGTCAAGAGCGCGCGCTGGATCTTGCTGGGCATGAAGGGCCGCATGAAGGAAGCCATCAAGGAAGTTAGTCGAGCTCGGATGTGTGTCCTACCCCTTCCAAGCGCTCCCGGTTCGGGGATAGCTTCGCACGTGCAAGAATCCCAGCCCTCCAAGACCGTGCTGGTCGTCTCCGACGTGCATCTCGGCACCATCGCCCGAGAACAGGAAGACGCCTTCACCGTATGGCTCGATCAGGCCGCGGAAGCCGCGTCGTGGATCGTGCTGAACGGTGACATCTTCGACTTTTGGTTCGAGTACCGGTGGGGGACGAGCCGTGGTTACGACGCCACGCTCGCGCAGCTACGACGCATCGTCGATGCGGGCGTGCGCGTGACCCTGATGAGTGGGAATCACGACTGGTGGGGTGGCCGGTACCTGCGTGAAGACGTCGGCCTCGAACTTCTACAAGACCCCATCACGACCGAGATGGCCGGGTTACGGACGTTCCTCGCGCACGGCGACGGGCTCGGCAGGGGCGACCTCGGCTACCGCGCGCTCAGGCTCATCTTACGCGGTCGCCTCACACGATTCGCCTTTGCCTTGCTGCCCCGCCGATGGGGCGACCGGATCGGCGCGGGGGTCTCGCAGACCGAACACCGCTGGACCGCGCCCGGACCGACGGAACTCGCGAGGTCCGACATACTAAAGGAGTGGGCGCTGAACGAGATGGGGAGGCGCCCCGACCTCGATCTCTTGCTGCTCGGGCACACGCACGTGCCGGTGTGTGAGCGATTGCACGGGGACCGTTGGTACATCAACTCGGGAGATTGGGTGTACCACCGCAGCTATGTGATCCTGCGCGAGGGCGAGGATCCAAGACTCGTACAGTGGGAGAACGAGATCGAGTGAGGGCCTACACAGCGACCCTGGTTCGCCGCGCCCCGGTGTTGGCCGTGTTTGCGCTCGGAATTGCGCTGACGCCTCCGGCCGGGCTTGCACAGGAGGCTCCGGGTCCGCTGCCCGCGACGAGTGAAGAGGAGAGCCCGCCGGACTCCACCGTCGTCTTCGCACCGGTCTCTCCCGGAGGGGCGTTCCTTCGGTCCGCACTCGTGCCGGGCTGGGGGCAATCCACCATCGGGGCTCACACCCGCGCGAGCTTCTACTTCACGCTCGAGGCGACCACCGTGTACGGCATCCTCCGCACGCGGAAGCGGCTGACCGAAGTCGCGTCCAGAGTCGAGTTCAGGGAAAAGAACTTGCGCGAGGACCTTACGGCACGAGGCATCACGGACTTCGACGAAATCCAGACTGCGTTGGACGAGGACGCGACACTCAGTGATCTGATCGAACTCGAAGACTCCCGCCGCCAGCAACAGGAGGACTGGATCGCCCTGGGCATCTTTCTGCTCTTCCTGAGCGGCGCTGATGCATTCGTCTCTGCCCACCTCCAGGACTTCCCCGCCCCCATCGACATGCAAGCGGTGCCCGTCGGGGACGGGCGGGTCGAATTGGGATTCCGCGTCGGGGTCGGTCGCTAGAGAGCCGAATCCCCCCCCCTGGCGGGAACGTGTGGGAATCGAACCCACCTACCCGGGTTCTAGCCGGGCCGCACGGTTTTGAAGACCGCCGGAGACACCAGTCTCCCTCCGCCCCCTCTACAGGGAGTCGCCGGTAGCGCACCCCGGCGACGGGGCCACAGGATAGGGGCTCGCGCGGTCTAGCTCAAGCGCCCGCTAGCCCCCCGCCACCGGCCGGTGGAAAACGCCGGTCATGAACTGATTCCCCGCCGGAAAATTCTGGCCGTGCAACGGTGCGCGAATGGCGGCCTCCAGGAGGAAGGCTGGCGTGACCTGGAAATTGATCGTCGGCTGCAGATACACGATCTCGCGCTCGTCGCTGCTCACGTTGACACCCTGGATGGAGCCGTTGCCGCCGAAAATGGCATCGATCACCACCTTGCCACCGAGTGATCCCTTCAGCGTCCCCCCCAGCTCGGCCAGAAAGGCGTATTCGTCCCCCGGATCCCGTGTCGTCTCGTTGTTCGTCGCGCGCCACCGGTGCCCCAGCCAGAGGACTCCGTATGCGGGGATCGGCCAGAAGCTCGCGCCGGCTTCCAACCACGCCTCGTAGTCCCGCTGCCCCTCCCCGACCGGAATCACCTCGGCATCGATCGGAAAGTCCACGACCGGTACCTTACGCCGTGAAACGCCCCGAGAACTGAACGCTCCCGTTGCGGATCCCGAACAGGTTGTAGCGTGCCGAGACGCGCACATCGCCGACGCCCGAGCTGTGCCGCTCGTCCGCGTCGTCGTCGAAATTCAGGTCGAAGTACGGCACCTGCAGCCACAGATCCAAGCGGTCGGTCGCCCCGACGAGCGCGTCCAGGAAGAGCGCGCTCGATCGACTCCGCGCGTTCGAGTTGAGGAAGGGACGCTTGTCACCGTTCGCCCGGTACTGCTCCGTGGTCGAGTGATGAAAGAACGAGACCTTCGTCCAGTAGTTCCCCTTGCCTGCTGGCCAGTGGGCCGCCAGCGGCGAGCAGATCACCGCCGCGGCGAGCAGAGCTCCCACGACGGAGCGGACCGGGATGTCGAGCCTCACTGGATGAACGTGTCCCCGGCGGGCTGGAAGTGTCGCCATGCGAACCAGAAGACGACGAACGCGTCGTCAAGCGCTCTCCCTCCATCGGGCCCCCGATCGAAGAACCGTCGATGGTCAAGGTCGAACCCGTCTCCGCGTCGGTCCACGTACCGCCCTCGGAGACGGTGAAAGAGAGTGTCTGGCCTCCCAGCCGGGCATCGAACGCGAGCGCGGTCTCGCCATCCCGAGACTCGCAGAAGACCGCGGTGGGCACGCGGCCGACCAGCTCGTTGAGGGCGGCAGCCTCACCCGACTCCCGGAGTTCACCGAACGGGTAGCCACGCCCGCCATCGCCGATCCGGATCGCGAGTACGCGCTCCTTGATGGGACGCGACGTGTCTACCGCACTCATCGGGAAGAGCAGATCCGAGCTCGTGATCTGATCGTAGGATCCGCACGGATAAGAGCGATAGTTCCGGGGAAAACCCGTGTCCCCCGCCACGACCTTGGTGTCGGGGTAGAGTTCCTTCCAACGACCCCAACTCATCTCGTGAACGGCACGCACGCCGACCGAGGTGTCGCGAAACGTGGCGCACTTTCCTTCTACGGAGAGCTGAGGGCCGTACACGGCGCCGGATATGCGGTCGTACATGATGAGGTTGTTGGCGAAGAGCAGGCCGGAAACACCCAGATCCAGTCGCGTGCCATCGACGAACGGGTCGAAAACGACGCCCGAGCCCGTGAGCGGACAGAAGGTGGCTGAAATCCAGGTATCCCCGATGCGGTCGTTCAGGATCTCGTGATGCCACAAGATGTTGTGCGGATAGGCGCGTGCCTCACCTTCGACGACGACCCCAAGGACGCGGTCGAAGTCGAAGAGATACTCCGCCCCTACTTCGTCCGCGGCCACCATGTCCGGCAGCGTAAGCGCAGGGATGGCGTCCGGGGGAAGGCTCGAGAACAGAAGGCCCTGATTCAGGGAGTAGAGATCACCGTTGTCGTTCGAAAACGGGGCCTCGTCCCCGCAGCCTGCGGTCGCGACCGCCAGAGAAAACGCGATCAGGTGTCCGAGTGCCCGTGTCTTCATCGTCCCCTCACCGGCTGAGTGTCTGCGCCTGCGGTGCTAACTCGGTCGGGGGCCCGCGGGTTTCCCGCTCGCACGGCCGTCACGCTCTTCCGCGGTCCACCTGCCAGGCCGCGGTCAACTCATCGAAGGCTCCTACGAGCGCCGTGCGCTGGTCGAGCAAGCGGTCGCGGCCACCCCGATGCTTGATGGCTCGCCAGAACACGAGAACGTCCTGGCGGACCTGGGCCTGGCGCTCCCGCCACGCGATCGCCGCGAGGCCCGCCGCGGGCAGGGCGGCCGCGACCAGGGCGGCCGGTCCAAGCCCCCACTGGAACCACGCCGCCAGGAGCGTGAGTCCCCACCACAGCGGAAAAGCGAGAATGGCCATCCCGAGTTTATAGGTGGCGACCTGATCGAGCTTGGGTCGGAACCTCGGCGCGACGTGGCGCGTCAACCCATAGGGAAGAGCCCAAACGGCAACACCCAGTACCGCCACCGGCAGCACCAGGGTGAGCATGAAGAGTTGGCGAATCGAGTACCGGAGCACGATTCCAAACCGGTAGGTGGGCGGCACGTCCCCCTCGCTAGCGCCGAGCAACGTGAGCAGGCGCAAGTAACGCCGGACCGCCTGGCGCAGCTCCGTCAGTCGCTCGGGGTCCGTCGCCCTCAGCCAGCGAACCCCGCTGGCAAAAGCCCTCAGACGCGGAAGCCGGTTGGCCATGAGGTCTCGTTCACGCCACCGCACGAGCTTCTTCTGGCGCGCGTACAGCCGCTCCGCCACCTCGACCAATTCGCGGTCGTCCGGATGATCGAAGTTCAGCGTGAGGGACTCGAGGCCCCTTCGAATCCTGTCCGTTAGTTCGCGCACGGCCGCTCGGTCGTCCTCGTCGTACAGAGGCTGGAACTCCGAGATCGAGAACGGTTCACCGAAGGCGGCCACGACACGGCCACGAAAGAGGTGCTTGCGCGTGTACGTGAGCCCTACGGGCTGTACCTGAACGTCGAGCGTCCAGTCGCGCTCCGCCGCGGCTCGCAGCGCGATGCGCGCTGCCCCCGTCCGGATCGGCGTGAGCGAGGGCTCGGAGTGACTCCGCCCTTCCGGGTAGATCTGGACTGCCTCACCCGCTTGCAGCGCACTGACCGCGGCATCGAACGTGCGCTCATTCAGATGCATCAGGGCCGGATCGTCCTGGCGGCGGTATACCGGCAGGCCCCCGAGCCCGCGCAGAAGGGTGCCCGTGAGGGCCTGATCGAAGAGAGAGGCCTTGGCGAGCGGCCGCGAGGGCCGCTGTCCCGTCCGGAAGATCACCAGCGGATCGACGAGCGCGTTCGGATGGTTCATAGTAACGAGCACGGCGCCGTCCACGAGCGGCGGACCCGTGCGCTCCACGTCGTAGAAGACCGCGACGGCCCAACCGACGAGTTTCGTGATGACCCGTGGCAGCAGCAAGCGTGCTCCCCCCTGCGATCGACTGCGCGGAAGTCCCTCCACCGCTGCGAACATGCGCGCTTAAACGAGCTGCAGGAAGGGCCACGCGCTGTCATCCCCCTCGCGTCCTCGGTAGTTTTCCGGCCGGATACACTAGAAGGCTGTTGAGGAAGTACAGTGGGCCGCGTTGGGGATGCCACGGCCCCAGATCCTAGGCGGAGCGTTGAAGGCGTAGCCGTAGCTACTTCGAGAGGCTCCAACGACGGAGATGGGGCCGTGCCACCCCAACCCACACACTGTAG
>Ga0066376_10000117_pt1 | contig 65579 bp, 60 predicted proteins | sample Knorr_S15_td_Bot_FD_77009 | JGI IMG/M metagenome (GOLD analysis project Ga0066376, IMG submission 77009) | Marine microbial communities from Southern Atlantic Ocean transect - Knorr_S15_td_Bottom_ad_5009_LV_A | ecosystem: Environmental > Aquatic > Marine > Oceanic | place: Southern Atlantic...
CTAAGACCGCTCTTTCTTCCACTCGCGGAAACGTTCCTTGGTCTCCCCTGAAATCGGGTAGTACATTCCCGGTGGAACTTGCTCGGTGTCGATCAAGCCGATCACGAACTGCTCCGCCTCTTCCTGCTCCTCGATCCAGTCGATCACCTCTTCGGCTCTGCTGGCAGGTACCACCACGACTCCGTCGTCGTCGGCCACGATCACGTCACCCGGCATCACCAGCACCCCTCCGACATTCACGGGACGCCCCTCTTCAAACGATTCTAGAAAAGGCAGGTTTCCAGCTGGAGAACGGTTCCTGGCAAACACGGCCAGGTCATATTCGTCGGCAATCATCTGTAAATCGCGAATCGCGCCATCGGTAACCAGACCCTGTGCCTTGTTGTGCCACAGCTGGCGGGTTTTCACGTTGCCGAGGATGCAGGCGTACTCATCGAACGTGTGCGCCTCGACCACAAGCACGTTGTTCGGTCCGCACTTGCCCATCGCCAGGTACTCCGGCGAATTGGCACCCCTGCGAGTCTCTGCCAGCAGGTCGGGCCGGGCTGGCACAAACCGCAGCGTCTGCGCCCTGCCGACCAGCGTCTTGCCCGGCGTGTAGGCCTTCACCCCCCGCATCAGGCACAATTGGTAGTTCGCCGAAGCGAACCACTCCTGTCCTCCCGGTGGCTCCAGCCTCCAAACAGCACTGTAAGCAGTCGCAGAAGTAACTTTTCTGAAGCGATCGAGTATTTCGTCTGAAACATTTGTTGCTGTTTGGTCTGACACGCTGGTTCCCCTGATTCGCCTCCTATTTCGAAGACCGTGAGAGCCGAAAGTATATGACCACAACTCGTGTCATTCTGGCTGCAGCGCAGAAATTCTGTAGCAACTGGATCGGCGTGTCCGTCAATCGCGCGCTCCAACACGCGACCCCATCACTCCCGCACGCCTGTGGTATCACCAGCACCCGGCTCCACATCACCCAGCAGCGTCTGGCGGAAAGTCCTGTCCATCTGCCAGTGGACCTTCGACGCTAGCGTCGCAGTCACCGCGGCACTGAGTACCATCACAAGGGCCGGCACCGGAGACGTCACGTCTCCTATCGACATTAAGTCCAGCAAGCGAGTCACCAACCAAACACCCGACGCCAGTAGCAGCAGACCTGCCAGGCCTGTGCTGGCTGCATCAGCCAGGGCGAGCCGGGGCGTACCTGCAATCCGTGCCAGGACCCGACTCATATACGTCGTCGCCAGTTCACGAAATACATTCCAGAGAACGATCCCTGAAGGAACCACGAGGGTCACGACAACACCGAGCGTCGCAACACCGACAAGTTCAGCGGAAATCCCCAGATCGGTCGCCAGCCGGGTTCCAGCATTCGAAATCAAAACGCCCGCAATGACCACAAGGCCGATAATTCCGAAACTCACCGCAGCCGACCTGACTCCACGTTTAAAACCGTGTGATGCCAGCTTGCGCGGACCCATTCCCCTCCGGGCTGATGCAATCGTCGTTGTGAAAACACCGGCTTTGACCTTCACTTGCCCGGGCACAAGCCAGTCGAATACGCGCCCGATAATGCGATGTGAGCGGAACACCAGCGGATAGGCAAACGAAGCCATCAGCGTACTGATAGTCACCACCGGATACAGCTGCGACCCGACCGCCGAATGCTCGCTGCCAGCCCTCGCTATCGCCAGCGAAAACTCTCCCGGCTGCGGCATCGCGGTGCCTACTTTCAGCGCGGTCTTGCCATCGTGGCCCGTCAGGAACGTGCCCACGGTCGCCGCCAGCACCTTCCCTGCCACCAGTACCCCGGTCACGATCATCGCCACCCCGAAAAAATCCGGGATCTCTGCGATATTCACGAGCATGCCGATCGAAACAAAGAACAGCGCAGCGAACACGTCGCGAACGGGAGAAATCACCCGGGTTACCTGATCCCGATGCCGGGTATCGCCCAGAACAGTGCCAATCAAGAATGCCCCGGCCCCCGCTGAGAGTCCCATCTCATGGGCCAGCAACCCAACGCCAAAGCACACGCCCAGACTTCCTATCACCAGTGTTTCGCGCGATTTCAGGTAGTCCAGCAGGTCCATGAACCTCGGTGCCAGTAGCGTGCCGAAAACAAGGGCGCCGATCGCGAAGATGAACATCTTGATGACGAGCGCCCACACGTCAACGGTCCCGCCCGCGTCCTGGTTCGCATAGCCGGCAAACACCGCGAGCAGCACTACGGCTACGAAGTCCTCTACCACCAGCACGCCCACGACCAACTGACCACGGAGCGTCATCATCTGACCGCTCTCCCGCATGATCTGCACCAGCACTGCGGAGCTGGAGAATGCCATCGCTGCGCCGAGATAAACCGAGGTCGTGGGACTCCACCCGAGTGCGCGGCCAACAATGTAGCCGAGTGTCATCATTGCCGTTATTTCGATCGCGCCGATAACCACGACGCGGAACCCGACCCTGCGAATCCGCTCCCACCCAAACTCGACGCCGATCGAGAACAACAGGACGACAAGACCCACTTCGGCCACCAGCGAAACCGTCTCGGTGTCCTTCACAAATCGACCCTGGAGTGCGAACGGACCCACCAGCACGCCCGCGAGCAGATACCCGAGAATCGGTGGTTGCCGAATCAGGCGAAAAACGATCAGGGCCGCAGCTGCTGCGATCATGATCAGCGCGAAATCTCTTACAAAGTCTCCGGAACCCACAGATTCATACTAGTGAGAACGACCCCGGTATTGCCTCAACCCTGAAACCCAGTTCCACTCACTTGGCAGAATCTGCAACTGTTTTCGTACTGGGCCGCGGCCCAACGCCCCACTCCTCGGGCGCAAGGCCGTGCCTGGCCCTCACCTCGTTCGGGGTCATCACCCCCGCATTCACAAGGCTCACCTCCCTGGCCACCAGTGAATCCTCACTATCGCTCAGCGCCTCGATCTCCGAAATATCGAACCTGAACCGGTACTCAGATGGCGATAAGCCAACAGCCGGCACAAGGCTCATGTTCAAAGAATCTTCGATCAATCTCAGCTCAGGCACGATCGTATTGCGCCATAGAAACCGTTCCAGTGTGCTCACATTGGCAAGTGTTGCGTTCTCGAGTTCGCTCAGGAACACCGTCGGCACCCCGAACGCCCTCGATACCTCTTCCACCGACCAATCGAGGGCCTTGGAGAACTCCATATCCCGCTGACTCAGACCCAGCCGCTTCGCATCCATCCCCTTGTCCAGCAAAATCGGCCTATGCGACCTCGACGGACCCTTGAACCGCGCGTCCCACCGGCTGTAGAACTCGGCCACCTCGTCATCGGTCGGCGTCACGTCCGACGTAATTGCAAGGTCACCCGGCGTCGCCGAGTTGGCAAAGAAATTCCGGTTGAACCGCTGCGCCTCAAGCCCCATGTCGACCGACAGCCTCGCCGGGGCCACCGACGAAAGACCGGCAAACTCCTCCAGCGGGTTGAACTGCTTGAACCACATAATTTCTTCAGGCAGGTAGGCCACTCGCTGGCCCGCGTGTTCGTAAACAAACCCTCGGACGTACTTGCGGACATCTGGAAGAACGCGCATCCGGTCGGGGCGCAAAGGCCAGAGTTCGCTCACTTCCCCGCTGTCGTCCCGCTCAATGCCAAGAAATGCACTCCCCCACAGCAGGAGGTTCGATTCAATTGCCCTGATGAGCTCCGTCCGGCTCCACGAACTATTTGGATGATCGATCATGCGTTGCAACCGGTGATCAACATCGACGGGAATCCACGATACTGTGCCTCCCTGGCCGTCTGAAATCCCTACTCTCTTTTCGACCAACAGCGGGGGGCGGCCTACCGCGTCGGCCCTCGTACGGACCGCGGCATACACCGCCGCAGAAGTGGCGTAATAGTCGCCATATTTCGTGGCTGCCCAATCGCCACCAATTCCATCGGTCGCGTCGATTCGGTCCACCGTGATACGCGTAGAACGGTTCGACTTCTCGCCAATGCGAATTCGTCCCAGCGCGAGCCGCGACGCCGCCCTTTGAGCAATTCCAGTCCCAAACGACACAACACTCTGCAACCCAAAATTCATTTTCGTTCCTTTCAACTCCATCTGTAAGCGACCTCTGGCGAACCCGCCCAGCCCGCTATGTACCAGCCCACACTTTGTAACCCCGCTCGGGCTGCTTCGCGAATGCCAGCATCATTGCGTCTGCAAGATCAGGGCTCCGCTCGCCGCGCGCCCGTAAATCGTCCTTGTCCTCAATTCTCATCTGCCCGCTACTCGTGAATGAATAGCGGATCGAAGCCAGTTGACTGATCAATTCAGCGTCGCCCGGAATCGATATCCGCTTGTCCTGAAAACGCTCCCTGAGACCGTCAAACAACTCTGCCCTAAGGTTCGAAAGTGCTCCGGGTTACCCGCACGCCGGGCCACGTTCACACCCTCGACATGCGGAATCTTCAATTCACGAAGTCGGTCGATCACACCGGCGCCAATACCTATCTCATCGATCCTGATAGCACCCGGTGAATACTTTCTGACAGCCCGCACTACCTGTCCCGCCGTGCTCATCGTGTCCTGGCGCGCGAACGTCTCAAGCGAAATGACCTTCTCGCCTCTGCGAATGCAAATCGCAGTCTTGTCACTCCCGAACCGTGCGACATCCACCCCGATTTCAACCTGACCCACGCTGCCAACAACGAAATCGGCTTCCACGGCGTCCGCCACCGGTTCTACAGCCAGCTCGACGAGCTTCAGTGGGATCAGTGTGTCCTCCGATTCGGTCGGAAAATCACCCAGCACCCGCACCTGGTACAGGTAGCTGTCGACACCCCAGATCTCTTCCGCGTCCGCCACCCATTTCGGTGTGACCAGCGCCGGAATATCGACATTGTTCTGCCGCAGGTTCGGCGTATCGAACGCCGATATGTGAATGGTCTCCCACAGGCCGCGCCGCTTGTGAAACGCCTCGTAAAAAGTACCTCTCAGGCTAGTCGGGTTCCCGAGCAGCAACACCTTTGCATCAGCCGAGGTCATCGAACCCTCGATCGCCTCGAAGATCCCCTCACGTACCCCCGATGCCTCGTCCACCACGAACAGAATGTGGCCTTCGTGAAAACCCTGGAACCGCTCGGGTGTATCGGTTGAAAGTCCCAGGGCGTAATGCTTGTCGCCGAGTTCCAGCGAAGTCCGTAACAACTTGCCCCCGACCAGACGGCGGTTTTCATTGTGGGCCCTGCGAATTTCACGCCACAGGATGTTTTTCACCTGGTGACCGGTCGGTGCCGTCGTGATCACTACCGCGTCGGTATGGCACATCAGCCACCACAACACGATATAAGCCGCTATGTAGGTCTTGCCGGAACCGTTACATGATCGGACAGCCACTCGCGAATGGTCCCGCACCGCCTCAAGGATGTCGATCTGCTTCGACCACGGGCTGGCACCCAGGTTTTCGCAGACGAACCTGACCGGGTCAGCCTCCCACACTATCCGTACAACTCCCGGGGCCGACAGTACTGCCAGAAGTAATTCCTGCTCCGCCTCGGAAATTAACTGTGGCTCGATTTTGCGATTTATGCCGCTTTCCGACCGGTCGCCATGCCTTAATCGCCCGCTCAATCACGGGGACTGAAAATATGGCCGCACGACCGGCACCGGTAGCATGTATTCGCCTGTGGATCGGCCTTCTCGAGGCGCACCGGAATCTCATTGGAACACCTGGGACAAGGGGAAGTCTCGGTAAGGCCATCACCCGAAGGCGCATTGCCCGAATCCTCCACCGAAACTACCTTTGTCTGCATCTTCATCGCATTCGCTTTCTACTATTTATCAGAACATTTGTTCTAATAAATAAAGCACATACCCGGCCGCCAGTCAAGCAGCAAACGGCATAGAAGGGAAAGATTCTAGAAGAATATGGCGACAACGCCTGAACGCGTCGTGAGCTGGTCCGGCTGCGTTCCTAATTGCGTTATAGCCCGTGGTTCCAGGGTGACTCTTCAGGAGTGTGGCGATTGTATTGTGATGAGTGGGAATATCACATGAAGAAAACGTGATGGCACGAAGCATTTCACAATCGTTCCACGGGCTTCAGTCTACTACCGTTCATCTTTCGCTTCGTGGAGCCAGCGCAAATACATGGGCAGGATTCCGCCAGAAATCTTCATCTCTCCCAGTACTTCATCCGCGTGAACCAGCCGCCTGTAAGTCTTTTCGTCACAGGGTTCCCACGGTTGCAGCGAAACCGCGGCGCTCCACAATGATCTGACCAGCGTCAGCCCCTCTTCATGTCCTCGAATACAGACGCTCTTTGCGAAACCAAGTAGCGTTGCATCTTCGACTATCGCACATGCCTCCTCAAGCACTTCCCTGTCAAGCGTGGCCCGCAGGTTCTCACAAATCTCAGGCCGACCGCCGGGAAACTCCCACTTCTCATCGTCCGATCTCACCAGCACAATCTGGCCTTCGGGCGTGAAGCATATTGCAGAGGATCCGTGGGGCTTACCGTCCGGATACGGGTGAACTGGAGGGAACCATGACACAAGCCAGTCCTGACCTTCGTTGCGAAAGTCGAACTCTTCGCGGTCCGGTGCCATCAACTGCCGATATTCCACGAAGTTGTCAGCTCCCTCAACTTGGACCAGATCGCAGCGGCCTCGAAAATACAACTCACCGCACTGGCATTTGAAGCACATCTGGCACGCACGGCGGGTATCATCCGCTGCATCCAAATGCCCGGGGCAACTACCCTACAACAAGTAAGAAGGCCAACCCATGAAAGTTCTCGTAACCGGCTCGTCAGGTCTTATCGGCTCGATGCTGATTCGCTCACTTGCAGATTCATTCGAATTTTCGGGACTGGATGTCCGCAGATCCGAAAACGCGCCCGATATTCCGACATCAATCGCCGACGGTTCAGACCTCGATGCAATCTCACCTGCCTTTGTTGGCATCGACGCGGTTGTGCATCTGGCCGCAAACGCTCCGGTGGAAACTCCGTGGCCGGACGTTCTGAAAAACAATATTTCCACCACCCACAACGTTTACGAAGCAGCACGACAGAATGGCGTAAAAAGGGTGGTATTTGCCAGCTCGAACCACGCCGTCGGGAACTTCGAAATGGACGAGCCCTACAGCCACATAAGGGTCGGTGACTACGAAGGGCTTACCCCCGGCGGGTTCAAGCGCATCGACAACGCCGTTCCCATCCGACCCGATTCCGACTACGGCGTCAGTAAGGCGTTCGGCGAGGCTACCGGCCGCTACTACCACGAGCACTTCGGACTCGAAGTAGCCTGCCTGCGGATCGGCACTGTAAACGCACAAAACAGCCCAGCCGGATCGGTGCGATCACTGGCAACGTGGCTCAGTCACCGCGATATGGCGCAACTCGTGAGCCAGTGCCTGACGCAGCCGCTCGGGTTTGAAATCTTCTACGGGGTTTCTGATAACACCTGGCGTTTCTGGGACACCGACCACGCCAAGAAAGTCATCGGCTACGCGCCCCTCGACAACGCCGAGGACTATCGTTAGCGTTGCAAAATTATGACCACAACAGCAGATTCACAAACGCCAATCATCGACGGGGCCGCACACGCCTGGGTGGTCAACAACCCCCGATTCCCCCTTGACCCCGACGTCGCCACCTGCCCGGAAAACATGCCGACGATCGACGAGTCTGCCGAACACCTGATCGCCCGCATGGACACCTTCGGCATCGACCAGACCGTCATCAGCAACGTCTGCTACTACGGTCGCGACAACAGCTACACGGCACACTGCGTAAACGCTTACCCGGACCGGTTCACGGGAGTAGGCCTGCTCGTCGGCTACCGTCTGAACTCTCCAGGCGACCCTGCAAACCCGGCGAGGCTCGAGCACCTGATGCGTGAAGACGGGCTCGCGGGCCTTCGGCTGAGCCCGATCTACGACCCCGATGTGGAGTGGCTGAACGACCCCGTGTCATATCCTCTATGGCAAAAAGCGGAGGAACTGACCGCTGCGTTCAACATCTTTGCCGCCCCACACCAGGTGAACCAGATCGGCGACATGGCGGCCCGTTATCCCGGCGTGAACATCATCGTCGACCACTTCGCAATGATCGATATCACACGCCCGGACTCGGAAGGCTTCCAACCGCTATTGGACCTGCATCGCCACCCCAACGTGTACCTCAGGACGTCGCTGCATAACCCCTCTCGCCAGAAATTGCCGTACCGGGACATGTGGCCGTACCTCGAGAGGGCGTACGATTCCTTCGGCCCGCGAAAGCTGATCTACGCAAATGATTACGAGCTGCTCGTAATGAAGGACCTGATCCCATTTTTCACGAGCCAGGACAAAGAGTGGATCCTTGGTCGCAACGCTCGCGCGGTCTACCGCCCTGATTGAAGACAAATAACCACCTTCGGCGAAAGCCACCAAAGGAACAAAACAGGAAATGGACTACCTACCACTGCCTGGTACTCATGTCGAGGATATCGACACACCGGCGATCGTCGTCGACCTCGACATCGCCGAAGCCAACATCAAGGCCATGGCCTCATTCGCCGCCGAAAACGGCGTGAGCTTGCGCCCGCATATGAAATCTGGAAAGAGTCCCTTCTGGGCGCTGAAGCAGATCGAGGCCGGGGCAATCGGAGTGTGTGCCGCAAAAGTGGGAGAGGCCGAAATTCTTGCCGAGGGCGGTGTACGCGAAATCCTCGTTACCAACCAGATCGTCAGCTCGACAAAGATCCGCCGGCTGTTCGGGGTGGCCTCACAAGCCAATGTGACAGTTGCGGTCGATAACCACGACAACGTGGACGATCTGTCTATGGGGGCACAAATGTTCGGTATAGAACTGGGTGTCATCCTGGAAATTGAATGCGGGATGAATCGCGCTGGTGTGAAGCCCGGCGAGGCAGCAGTCGCGCTTGCAAGGGCAGTCGAAAACGCACCCGGCCTGCGGCTCGACGGTGTCATGGGATACGAGGGCAATGCCGTTTACACCCAGGACTTCGATCTGCGAAAACAACAGGCCATGGATTCGGTCAACATTCTTGTGGCGGCGGCGGACGATATCGAGGCCGACGGCATGGAGGTCAAGATCATCAGCGCAGGCGGCACCGGCACCTACGACATTACGGGCAAGGTAGAGCGGGTAACCGAATTACAGTGCGGCAGCTACCTGTTCATGGACTCCAAGTACCTCGAAGTGTTCGGGGATCATCCCCACCCGTTCCGATCGGCACTGACGGTCCAGGGAACCGTGACCAGCAAACCGGCTCCAGGGCGGACCATCGCCGACCCGGGACTTAAGGCCATTTCTACGGATCAGGGCCTACCGGGGGTAGTCTCTGTCGAAGGCGCAATCGTCAGGAGCCTGTCGGAAGAGCACTGCGTAATGGAAACGCAGGGACCTGCCGACGAACTGCAGCCCGGTGACAAAATCTCCTTTCTTCCAACGCACTCCGATACCACCATCAACCAGCACGACTACTACTATTGCGTTCGCAACGGAATGCTGGAAACCGTAGTCGAGCTCGCGGGCCGGGGACGCTTCATGTAGACGGCCTTGCGGGGTTCGCCCCTTCACTCCGGTGGAGAAGGTCAGGTTGACGAGGAATTCCTTCGATAGAAAAGTAGAAGCTATCGAAAACGCAATGTCTACTGAATAACTTACCCACCACCCCAACCCTCTCCTCGACAAGAGAGGTTTGAGATAGACCCTGAGTTTCACCAGACAAAAAAGAGCGGCCCGAATCCATGACAGAGTATCCGACCATCTTTGATGGGCACGCCTATTGCTTCCCCGATGTGCGGGGGCTGATGGGATTCCCGTCGCCTAAGGCCAGGCACATCCACGTGCAGAAATCGAAGGCGAATCATCATGTGCAGCCGTGGCTCGCACGCGACCATTCGCCCGGCAGCACCAGCACGCTGATGGACGATTCCAGGTGGCCCGACGACGATGCGATACGCGACGTGAACTTTCGGCCCACGACCCACGGTCGCTACGAATGGACCGTGGATGGCGAAGACTACGTGAAGCAGTACTTGCCGCCTTCGATCACAGGCATGGAGTATCCGCCACAAAACCTGATCGCCGAAATGGACTATGCGAACGTCACCGGCACGCTGCTCCACCGGAATCCCTATCTGGGCATTGGCAACGATTTCATCGCCGATTGCGTACAGAAATACCCGGGACGAATTTTCGGCCTCGCTCACGTGCCTGAATGGACGGTCGAGGATGATCCCGACGCGGCCGCCCGCATGGTGGAGGAAGCCGTCCGTGAAAAGGGCCTGTCAGGTCTGCAGTTCCTGACGTCGCAGCTGCATCTGTACGGAAAAAATCCCGACTGGAGCAGTGATAGCTTCACCCCGTTCTGGGGCAGGTTCGCCAGGCTCGGAGTGCCAGTTTTCTTCTCGCTGAGTATCAACGAGCCAAAACGCGAGCCGTTGCTCGACCATTACCTCCTCGAACTGCAACGACTCACAACGTGGATGGAGCAGTACCCCGAAACACCGGTTGTGATGACTCACGGTTTTCTGTGGAGACTGTTTGCTGATAAGGACGGATTCCAGATACCGGACGAGCTGTGGCGACCGTTCGAGAACCCCAACCTTTCATTGCAGATCCTGCTACCGATTGGCCTCGGCGATAAGTTCGACTATCCGCTGCCCCAGGCGCAACCACTACTTCGCGATCTGGTACGGAATATCGGTGCCGATCGACTGATGTGGGGCACGGATATGCCTATCGTTATGCGCCACTGGACATATCAACAGAACATCGACTTCATCGTGAAATACTGCGATTTCCTCTCGCAAGAAGAACTCGCCCAAATAATGGGCGACAACACAAAACGATTGCTCGGACTGAGCTAGTCACGGGCGGGACGAAGAAAAGGCTACCGATCTCTTCGTCTCGGTCCACTGGGGGCCCCATGATCGTCGCGGCCGCCCGAAGATCTTGATTGCCCGCGACTGTCGCGCGCAGCACGTCCTCGATCATCGCGATCCGAATAACGCTGTCGCTCGCGGTCATCACGATATCCGCCACGTCGGTCGTCCGGCCCCGACGAGCGCGAATCGTACCGATCTCGCGGCGGCCTCGCCATCTCTTCGAGTTTTTCAAGCCCCGGCTCTGTCGCCATCGTGCGCCCGACGCCCGTAATTCGTGCCAGTCCCTGCCTCACAAGCGCAGCCATCTTCGCCCTCGCCGTCGCCGGGTCGATATTGCGAAACCAGCGCGCAATCATCAGGTAACTGAGTTCGCCCGGTGTAAGGCTCTCCTCGGTGCCGACCAGCACGTACAGCACCCGGTTCGATGCGTCTGGCATCTCCCGAAACGCGGGGGCTGTAGGAATCATTCCGGTCAGGTCCCAGGCCGTAAGCACCCACTCTTTTTCTTCGTCGGAAAGGCGCGCCCAGGCGCGTCGGCGCTTGGCTTCAAGATCGGTCGATTGGCCGGGCCGGTGCGGTATCGACGATAGATCAATGTTGTGCTGAAACTCAGGCATTTTTTAATAATGAACGCGAGCTGCAGTTACAACAAGAGCCTAATCCTGCAAGACCACGGGCCTCCGGTGCTACCATCCCGAACGTGACAACTTCAAAAAATCAGTACGCACTGGCTGGCGATATCGGCGGCACCAACATACGGGCTGCACTGGTCGATTCCGAGGGCCGGATAACCGGGCGGGGATCGATCGAAACCCTGCCCGAGCGGGGCATCGACGATGCGAGCGAACGACTCGCACTATTACTGAAAGCCGCGCGTGCCACCGCGCCGAGCGGAGCCGGGATCGCGGGTGTCGGCGTGTCGACCGCGGGCCCGATACGACCTGCAACCGGAACCTATAACCACCCGCCGAACCTGCCGGGCTGGAACGGCAAAACGATGAAACCTTCGCTTTCCGAATCCGTGGGATTACCGGTGTGGATCGGACACGACGCCACGCTGGCCGCCCTCGCTGAAACACGCTTTGGCGACCACGTCGGAGCCGAGAACCTGATCTACGTAACGATAAGCACGGGAGTAGGCGGCGGCATTATTGCTAACAGCGAAATGGTCACCGGGGCATCGGGCGGCGCGGGCGAAGTCGGTCACCTCCCGATACGCACAGGTGCCTACCGGTGCAATGTCGGCTGCGATGGATGTTTCGAAGGCAATGCCTCTGGTCCGGCCATCGCCCGCATCGCCAGGGACATGTTCACAGGCGAAGGACCGCTCGCCGAACTTGCCGGTGGCGATCCAGCAAACATCACGTCACGCATGGTGTTCGACGCCGCAGATTCCGGCGACCCTGTGGCGCAGGAAGTGGTCGATCTGACCATTGAAAACGTCAGCATCGGGCTGGCCGCGCTGATAAACGTCTTCAATCCCGAAGCGCTTGTAATTGGCGGCGGAGTGGTCCAGGGTTTACAACGCCACTGGGAGAAGTTACAGAAAACTGTGATCGAGAAGGCACTCCCCGGTTACGGAGACACCACCCCATTGACCGCCACCCGGCTTGGCGATGACGTGAGCCTGCTCGGTGCCGCCCAGCTGGCGTTCCGCGAAGCCCGCCGAATCTAGGACCGGCTCCCGAACTTTTTCGCCTGTGGTGCCTGAGCGCTGCGCGATAAGTCAGCCCCCCGACCGGCCCACAAGCCCCAAAAAACATTAAAAATTCTCGTCGTGGTCCCACGGATCTTCCGGCGGTAGATCGATATCGAACGGGTCACCCCGGTCCAGGCCCAACTCTTCGGCCTCTTCGGTGATACCAGTTCCGAAATCGTCAACCTCACGCGGGTCGGGGAGATTCGCCCAGCCCTCGATCTCGGCCGGCTCATACCCTTCCGTGTCGATCCCCGGCAATGTATCGCCAGCCCCGAACATCGCCCGGGCCATTTCCTGGGTTACTACTTCGTCCAGGTCTTCTTCCTCTTTCATCGTCTCAAGCGCCTGCTGGACCAGTTCGACAACCCGCGGTTCAGAGCTGACAAGTCGTAACTCCAGCATGTCTTTCGCGACATCTCCGCCGATGCCCTCAACTGCCGAAATCGCGGCCAACTGAACTGTTAGGTCTTCATCGTCCAGTGGCACCTCGAGCGCGCGGAGATGGGCCTCGTCGCCTAATTCACCGATCGCCATCGTTGCCTCATACCGCACTGCAACAAGATCGTGCTCAAGGTCCTCAATGACCCGGTCTGCCCATTTTGGATCTGAAGTGCGGCCCATCGCGTAAATGCTGCTCTGCCGGGCCGAGATATCTCCGGATGACCACGCCGCCTCAAGGTAGGGGACGAGTCGGTCGCCACCGAACACCGAAACCGCCTCAAGCGCCTTAAGTTTCACAGCATCAAACTCTTCCTCATTTCCGAGCACCCCAAACAACTCCTCAGACAGAGATTTTTCGTCCCGTGGCGCGAGTTTGCCTGCCTGGGCCAACGACGATAGATAGGCGAGAGTCTCCGCAGCGGCCGCCCGGACGACGGGCGATGGATCGCCCGTCATCATCTCGCAGAACGGCTTGATTAGCTTCCGATCACCGCTCTCATCCAACCCGCTGAGGGCACTCAACCGCACCTGGGCGTTCGCGTGGACCAGTCCCTGCCGGTAGATCGACTCGAACTCAACGTCAGGCTGCTCTTCACACAGGGCCACCATGCGCTTGACCAGTTCGATCACGCGCTCGTCCGACCACTCCAGCCACAACTGGCCGAATTCTTCAGCCTGGGGATTGGTCAGTCCCGAAAGCTCAGGCAGCGACGCGTAGTTCAGCGGCGCGCCGTCGTCTTCAGGGAGGGCGTTGAGAAACTCATCCAATCCCATTACTGCGCTCCGTCTGCGATTCCCGGTCGGTCTTGGACTCTATTCGTCTTTAGCCGCCACTTCAACACCCATGCATTTAAGGGCCGGAGACCGCATCGACCCGAATACCCATTCCGCCGATTCGGACACCTGCTCCACCTGCGAAAGCACCTTGTATACGTTGCCCGAGATCATCGTGTCTTTCACCCGGCCAACGATTTCGCCGTTCTCGACGCGGTAGCCAAGCGACACATTGGCACGAAAATCGCCGCCGAGCTCGTTGCCCTGACCCGCACCGAGCAGGGCCTCGACAATCAGCCCGTCCTTGACCCCGGCGATCATATCGTCAAAGTTCGTATCGCCAGCAGCGATATCGATCACCGATGTACCGGGCGAAGGCGAACTCGCCAGCCCACGCCCTGCCGCACCCGTCGATGTCTTTCCGAGCTGACCCGCCGTCTGCAGATCCAGCAAAGGCGCACCCGCAACACCACGTTCAATCAGCGTGTGCTTCCGGCTCGCAACGCCCTCGTCATCGAACGGACGACTACCGCTTGCCCCGGGGATTAACGGGTCGTCGAAAATGGATATCCGTTCGTCAACGATCTTCTCTCCCCACCGGTCGGCCAGCGGTGAAGAACCATTGGCTACGTTCTTCCCGTTGAATCCTGAAACCAGCGGGTGAAGCAGCGTGGCGCTGACGCCGCGCGGGGTGAATATCACGGGCAGATCACCGGTATTCGAGGTTGGCTGCGCCATGTTGGTGGCCCACCTCAGCGATCGGCGAACTGTTTGAAGAAGGCGGTCCAGGTCGCGCTCACTGAACAACCTGTTTGATCCATACCCGGCCCCGACATTCAACATGTCGGTGCCGCGTATCAGCTGCGCCCCGATGTAACAGTAGTAATTGGTCTGCTCGTACTCGGCGTCGATCCCCGCCGAATTCATGATCCGCCCATGAGCAGTCGACCACCCGACACTGGCATCGCAGAGCAACTCGGGCCATTCGTCGAGAAGCCGTTCGATCAGGCCCTGTCCGGTGTCGATCATCGATTGCTGCGAAACCTGCGGAACGGCTGGATCGAACGTTTCGACCTCTGGATAGACCGAAGGAGGGGGAAAATCGAACGATGCCTCTGACCCAAACGGGACCACCGACCCTGCCCGTTCCACCAGCTCGTCTTCGCGTTTCGCATTAGTCGTCGATGAAAACCCAATTCGGCCCTCGTGGATAACCCGCAGCGCAACTCCAGATGTATCACGCCGCATTATTTCCTTGAGCCGGTTCGCCTCGAACGAAACCGGGTGGCTCTCCGATTCAACGCGGTAAACCTCGGCCTGGTCGAATTTGGCCGTAGCAGCATCCAGCAACGATTCGCTCAATCGACTTCCTCTCGAAACACCTGTCTGATAACTTCTGGTGCCAGCCCGCTCACGCTCCTGAAATCAGGCACTTTTGAATGCGGATATGCGGACTGCCGTTCGAAACAGGTAGCGGCATTTGTCCGTCTTTGCCGCAACCCCCACCCTGGTTCATACCAAGATCGTTGCCGATCGCATCAAGGTTCTTGAGCGTCTCAAACAGGTTTCCGGTCAGCATCACCGGCCTGATGGCTTCCTGTATCTCTCCGTTGCGGATCATGTACGCCTCACCCGACGAAAACGTGAACATCTCGTGCTGGGTCATACCCCCGTACCAGTTGCGAACGTAAACACCGTCGTCCACGCCTTCCAACAGGTCTTCCAGCGTCGCCTCGCCCGCCTCGATGATCGTATTCGTCATACGAACGATAGGCGGAAAGTTGTAGCCGATCGCACGGGCGTTGCCCGTCGGCTTCTCACCCATCTTTGCCGCGGTCTCGCGTGAGTGAAGCCGCCCAACAAGCACACCCTCGCGAACCAGCGCAGTCCGTGTTGCGGGTGTCCCCTCTTCGTCGTACTTGAAACTTCCCCGTAAGCCGGGAATCGCAGCACCATCGGTAAAATTCAGGTGCTTACCGCCAAACTTACGACCCATATACATGATCTCGCGGAGCTTCTCGTTCTCGTAAACGTTGTCACCTTCGGACAGGTGTCCGAACGCCTCGTGAACGAAAACACCCGCCAGCACGGGATCGAGGATCACCGTTCGTTCGCTGCCGTCAATCGATTTGGCCGTGAGCAGCGCCACGGCCCGCTTCGCCGCGTCAATTACGTCGTCATCGAGATCACGTACCACGTCATAGTCGCCCTGCGACCCAAGGCTGAAACCTGCCTGCTGAACATCTGAACCATCTCGGGCCTGTGCGGAAATACGCGCGATAACATGCACCTGCTGCTGTTCGATATACGAACCTTCCGAGTTGCCAAAGAAAGTCTTGCGTGACGTATCGCCATAAACGATGTCCGCACTGTTGATCCCATCGACCGACCACACCAGGTCGTTGTAATGGTCCATCAACCGTTTCTTCTCGTCGAGAGATATTTCTGCCGGGTCGTTCACGATATGTGCCGGAACAATGTCGACGTGCGGCTCGACCTCACCGAGTTCTGTCTTCGCACCGCCTACCGCCGCCGCCTGCGCCACGGCTTCAGAAACCTTCGATTCGAGATCATCCAGGCTATTGAAGCTCGCGAACCCCCAACCGCCATTGCGAACGGCCCGCACGTTCCCGCCGAGACCGCTTGTTTGCGCAATCGTGTCGAGTGACTTGCCGCGATAGGTCATTCGTGTGTTATCGGTCTCTTCAAACCGAATTTCACAGTAGTCGGCCTTCCCACCTGAACCACGCAGTGCACTATCCATACGGTCACGGTACTTCACGAAATTTCCGAACCCTTATCCAGGTCGTGTGCCCTGTGCCAGCCATATGCGTTGCGTCGAACAGGCCGGCAACCCGAGATCAGAACCACAATACTAGCAACGCAATTCACTGCACCGCACCACCCAACCCGGCTGCGTTCGACAAGTGGGCCGATTGGCGGTGACACCGGAACCGGTTGGCGGCGATAACCGAACAATCAACCTGCAGGATATTCCGAATCGCATGCCACAGCGCGAAACTGAGCAGATGACACTTTCCTACAGGGAAGCAATATCGCAACTGCTCTCGCTCGCCGATTTCGAGAGGAAATCGCGCGTCGGCGACCCACCCGATTTTCACCTGAAAAGGATCGAACGCCTGCTCGAATATGTCGGAAACCCGCATATTGGCCAGAGCTACGTTCACGTCGCAGGGAGTAAGGGCAAGGGCAGCACATCCGCTTTAATCGCCTGGCCACTTGCCGCCAGCGGATACAGCACCGGCCTGTTCAGCTCTCCATCGATACACCGGATCACTGAGCGAATTCGCGTTAACGGAGAGCCGATCAGCGAACTCGATTTCGCCAGGCTGGTAGAAACGCTCTGGCCCGCCGTCGAGCGAGTAACCGCCGATGGCGACATCGGCATTGTATCGGTCTTTGAACTCGAAACGGCGATGGCGTTCTACCATTTCACCGCAATCAAAACTGACATCAATGTGATCGAAGTGGGCCTGGGCGGTAGGCTCGATGCGACCAACATCATTACGCCCCTCATTTCGGTCATCACCCCGATCAGCCTCGATCACGTAGCCGTATTAGGCGACACAATCGGGAAAATAGCAGGCGAAAAAGCCGGAATCATCAAACCTGGGGTCCCGGTCGTCGCATCACCGCAGGTGCCGGACGCCATCGCAGTAATACGGGCCACAGCGGAATCCAACAAAAGCGAACTGACCGAAAGTCACAGTGCGGTGGCAATCATCAGTTCCACCGACCATGGATTTGACGGTATTGAGCTCGAACTGGGCGTTGGCGACCGATCGCTCCAAACCCGGCTCCACCTGCTCGGCACCCACCAGGTCGACAATACCCGCACCGCGGTCGCAGTACTCCAGCAACTCAGCAATGGTGGAGTGCCAATAGATTTTGGCGTTATTGGCGAGGGCATTTCCGCGGTAAAGTGGCCCGCCCGTAACCAGCTGGTGAGCCGCCATCCAAATCCCGTATTCGTCGATGGGGCCCACAATGGGGCATCTGCCCACGCACTCCGAAAAACCATCGAACAACTATTCCCGGAAAGGCGAGGCGTCGTCCTGATCCTCGGCACGGTCCGCGGTCACGACCCATCGGCCGTGGCACGCGAACTGGCTTCACTAAAACCCAGGATTATCGTTACCGAATCAAGACATCCAAAAAGTCTCACGGGAATTGAACTGGCAGAGGCGCTAAGTGAATGTAAAATTACCACTACCTCCAGAACCACCAGTACGCAACTGGCCCTTGGACAGGCTCACGTGCTGGCCGGAGACGGTGACGTGATTCTCGCCACGGGTTCGCTATTTGTAGCCGCGGAGATAATCGAGATTGAGCACGGTATCGAACCCGAGTTATATCCCGATATCAAAACCCCTCCACATAATTTGCTAAGTTCGACAGTACGGCAGAATTAATTCGCAAGCACAACCGACAGATGACAAACAACAACGTAAACAGAGTGGTAATCACCGGCATGGGTGCAATCACGTGCCTCGGGAACTCGGTAGATAAGTTCTGGACCGGATTGAAATACGGTAAATCGGGCATCAGGGAAATCAGCCTGGTCAGCCCCGGCGGTTTCCCATGCAAGGTTTCGGGAGAGGTGCGCGATTTCGACTCCGCGGATTATATGGACCGCAAAGAATCCCGCAGAATGGCCCGCTTCTCGCAATTTGCCGTTGCCGCTGCGCACCAGGCGATGAAAGATTCGGGGCTCGATCTTGAGAATGAAGACCTCGACCGCGTCGGCGTGCTGATCGGGAGTGGCTCTGGCGGACTGCCTGAAACCGATCGGCAGGCCGAGATACGCGTGACGCGCGGCGTGAACCGTATGAGCCCTTATTACATCCCGATGATGCTGGTAAATATGGCCGCGGCCAACATCTCCCACACATTCAACCTGACCGGCTACACCAACACCTGTGTCACCGCCTGCGCCGCCGGCACTCAGGCCATCGGTGAAGCCTCCGAAATAATCCGCCGCGGCGGTGCCGAAGTGATCGTAACGGGGGGAACCGAAGCAGGTATCTGTGAAATCGGCATGGGCGGGTTCAGCACAATGCGAGCACTCACCACGTGGGACGGCGATCCATCGAAGGCAAGCCGTCCTTTCGATTCGGCCCGCGACGGATTTGCACCTGCCGAAGGCAGCGGCATCCTCATTATGGAAAGTCTCCAGCACGCGAAGGCCAGGGGAGCCCGCATTTACGCTGAAATCGCCGGGTGGGGCGTTTCGGCCGATGCGTACCACCTGGTGCAGCCGCACCCGGATGGCATAGGAGCTGCAAAAGCGATGCAACGGGCCCTCGATAGTGCCGAGGTCAGCCTGGACGAGATCGACTATATCAACGCACACGGCACCTCGACGCCCATCAACGACAAGTCGGAAACCATCGCCATCAAGCGCGTTTTCGGCGAGAAGGCGTACAACATCCCGATCAGTTCAACCAAGTCGATGGTCGGACACTCTCTCGGCGCTTCAGGTTCGCTTGAAGCTATCGTGTGCATCAACAGCATCAACGATGGGATCATCCACCCAACGATCAACCAGGATGAGGCAGACCCGGATTGCGATCTCGACTACGTTCCGAACGTGGCGCGGGAAGCGGATCTCGACGTGGTCATGTCGAACAGTTTTGGTTTCGGCGGGCAGAACGCGGCGCTGGTAATCAAGAGATTTGACGGCTGAGTCTGCAGCGCCACTGTTATCTCCATTCGAGCTCGGGATGGCATTGGAACTTCCAGGCCAGCCCGACTGTACCTAAACGCCAAACACAATCACTTCTGAACCGCGCCGGGCTTGTATCTTTACTCGCTGGCCGTCAGCGATATCGTTTGCCGCACGCCTTCTGACCCGAATCAAGACGCCTGAATCAAGCCGCATGCTGTACTCGGTAAACTCGCCCTGGAATTCCTTGGAAGCAACAGTCGCACTTGTCGAATCGGCAACGTCCACGGCTTCGATCTCCAGTTCAGATGCCCGCATGAGTGCGAGCACGTCTTTGCCCTGGCCCAGGGTTTCAGTCGACTCAGCGGCACCCGTCATCCTTGCAGCAAACACACCGGCGGCGGTTTCAACCCGGCCCCCTTTGAAGGTCCCTTGAATCAGCTCACATGGGCCTATCAAACGGGCAACAGATGCCGATACCGGGTTCCGATAAACCTCTTCCGGCGTACCGATCTGCTCAATGTAACAGTCGCCCATCACCGCGATACGGTCCGATGTCGCCAGTGCTTCTTCTCGATCGTGCGTCACCAGCAGCGTGGTCGCTCCCGTTTCCGTAACTATCCGCTTAATATCACGCCGCAACGCTGCCCTGAGTTGCCGATCGAGGTTACTGAACGGCTCATCTAACAGCAGAGCCACCGGATCAGGTGCAAGCGCCCGCGCAATCGCCACGCGCTGCTGCTGCCCACCCGACAACTCGTGCACGTAACGCGATTCGTACCCGCTCATACCCACCATCTCGAGCACCGGGTCGACGCGTGCTTTCTTTTCGCCCGAAGGCAAACCCTTCAGGCCGAACTCGACGTTCTTGGCTACTGTCAGATGCGGGAACAGAGCGTAATCCTGAAAAACCAGCCCGACCCGGCGCCGATCGGGCGGGACATGGATGAAAGATGAACCGACCAACTGACCGCCAACACGCACATAACCCGCGGATACTTGCTCGAACCCCGCGATTACTCGCAGCGCAGTCGTTTTTCCGGCCCCACTACGACCCAAAATACTTACGAATTCGCCCGGTTGCACCAGCAGGTCGAATCCTTTGATGGCCGGCCGGTCGGCTCCCGGATAACTGCAGGCAACTCCGTCGAGATGGATGACTCCCGTTTCCGGTGAACTCAAAACTGGAGACGTCGGACCTGCACCCGATGTCCCCACGTCAGGGTCTGTAGTTGCCATATCCGCGGTTGAAGACGCCGCGGACGATGGCCCTTCATACTCGTCGTCCCCGGGCAACGAAGTCGTAACTCGTTCAGGTTTATCGCGCCAGGGCATTCTCATCGGCCTGCCTCAATCAACTCGGACGACGCCGTTACGGGAGACGCTCTGTCCGCAGCTTCCAAGCGCGCGCCGTAGCCGCGTAGAGTCAGATACGCCGTGGGAACCCCTGCTACCAGCACCAGCAACAGGGCGGCAGCTGCGGTCTTGGCAAAATAGGCCTCGGATGCCGCAGACCAGATCGAAGTCGACAACGTCCGGTATCCGATTGGCGAGAGGATAAGGGTAGCGGGAAGCTCTTTCATCGTGAGCAAAAACACCATCGCACCACCGGCAAATGCACCAGGCATGACAAGCGGTATCGTCACCGAAAAAATCACTCTCCACTGAGAACGTCCAAGACCCTGGGCCGCTTCCTCAATTCTGGGGTTCACCTGCAACAGCGAGGTGCGCAGCGCGCCGATACCCGCTGGCAAGAACAACACCCCGTAGGCGAACACCAACAACCATATCGACTGGTAAAGCGGGCGTGCAACATTGATTCCAAAGAACACAAGTGAAAGAGCGACAACCACACCCGGCAGGCCGAATCCGATGTAGGTCGACCGCTCGATGAATCGGCTCAGTCCGCTGCGGAACCGCACCGCCAGAATCGCAACGGGGAGCGCGGCACCGAGTGTCAGCACTGCGGCAAGCAGCGAAATGTAAAGTGAATTTCTTGCGGGGATCAGCAACGGCAACAGCTGTTGATCGTTCAGCAGGCCCCTGGCAAGCCAGTGGACGAGCACGCCGATCGGAACCACAAGCCCAATTAACACCGGCAGCCCCACAACGGCCAATCCGCCCCATCGCCACCGTCCAAGGTCAACCCTTCTGGCCACCCTCACAGCACCGACCGTGCTCCGGTGATACGCACCGCTCCCCCGTGTAAACCCCTCACCCAGCAACAGCAACACCGCCACGACCACAAGCACAAGCGAAAGGACTGCAGCCAGCGTCCTGTCTATCGACGACTCGTATTGAATCATGATCGTCGAAGTAAATGTCTGGTAACGCAGCAATGCGACCCCGCCGAAATCGCTCAGCGTATAGAGCGCCACCAGTAAAGATCCTGCCGCAATCGCAGGTCGCAGCGTCGGCAATGTAACGGCCCTGAAGGTGTGGACCGGTCCGTAGCCCATCGCACGGGCAGCCTCTTCAAGCCCGGGGTCCATCCTGCGCAACGCTCCCCGCACCGTCAGTAGAACGTACGGGTAGGTCATCAGCACCAGCACCAGAGTCGCACCACCAAGTCCATAGATATCGGGAAGTCGCTCGACCCCAAACCTCGACAGCCAGCCCTGGAGAACGCCACGCGGCGAGTACATCTCGATAACCGTCGTGGCCAATACGAAACTGGGCAATACCAGCGGCAATACCGAAGCGACAGAAAGCACGCGGCGCAGAGGAATGTCCGCTCTAACAGTGAGCCAGGCAACCGGAACGGCAACCGTGATCGAAATCACCGTAACAACTGCAATCAAAAGAAAAGTCCGGCCGAACACCGCGGCGGTGCTGGCACGCCAGATAATGTCGAACCACTCCGGCCCCGCACCCGCTGAACGAATGATCAGGTAAACAACCGGGATCAATGCCGCAAGTGCTACTGCAACCGCCGACGCGACGAGGAAAGCCGGCGGCCGCTTTCCATCCTGCGATACCCACCCGGTCAAAATGACACCAGGGAAGGTCATGTCGGCACCGTCCCAATTACGGGCGATTTCAACCCGGTCCCCTTGAGCCTATGTGAATCATGCCTATGGATAGTCATTCACCACGCAGATCGAATCTCCGCCAACCCCTACGGCAGGGCACCAACCTCCCTCATCAAAGCCTGCGTTCCCGCAAGATCCGTCAGATCCCCCAGGTCGACACTGGGCTTCGTGACATCTTCGAGTGCCGGCAACAAACTGTTCGGTTGCGCCTGGTCGTTCAGCGGGAACTCGTATGTCTGCGAAGCGAAGAACTGCTGACCCGAAGCACTCAACAGGAACTTGATGAACAGGATTGCAAGTTCCCTGTTATCTGACCTGTCTAAAAGACCAATCCCTGCAACAAGCACCACGGAACCAGGATCGGCCGCCCGGGTGTAATAGTTGCGAGCAGCGAACGACTCGCCCTCCTCTGCAATAAACCGGTGCAGGTAATAGTGGTTCACGAATCCCACATCGATCTCGCCCGCGGCCACGGCCGCCACAGTCGGGGTGTTCTTGGCGTAGATTTTCGGTTCGTTCGCGACAATGCCTTCCAGCCAGTTACGAGTACGGTCCTGGCCCCACTCCTGCCGCATCGCCGTGATCATTGCGAGCAGAGAACTGTTGGTCGGAGGCCACCCGATTCGCCCCCGCCATTCGGGTTTTGCGAAATCCTCTATCGAATCGGGAAGTTCCGCCTCTGTCAGCACATCGGTGTTGTAAACAATCACGCGGGCCCGTCCCGAAGTACCAACCCACTTGCCCTCAGGGTCGCGGGCCCAATCGGGGACGGAACTCAGCACATCCAATGGGAGCTCCGACAGCATCGACTCAATTGCGCCAAGACCACCCGGGTCCTGCGCGAAAAAGAGATCGGCCGGTGTGTTTTTACCTTCCTCAAGGAGCGTAGCCGCCAGGGGTCCGGTCGAACCATAGTTCACTCTCACCTCGGTGCCCGTCAGCTCTTCAAAGTCTTCGATCAGCGGTCCGATCAACGACTCGCTCCGCCCCGAGTAAATCACCAGCGACCCGGGCTCGTCCCCAACGGTCCCGCAGGCCGCAACGGTGACGAAAAGTAAACACGCAGCAGTGATACCGGCCGATGCGCGCCAAAAACTGGCGCCTCGGTTCACCATCGGATAATTCTCCCGGTTCCGGTAATAAGGAGCCAACGAGTGTAAATTTCCATTCGCCTGTGCGTCCTAAAGTGTTCGTACATAGAAATCCTAACTATTAGAATACACATTTATACGCGATCCGCAATCCATGGGCATGAAGTATTTATGAGGAGTATTCCCCGATCAGGGCGTTCGTGTTCACACACGGTGCATTCATTGTTTCTCGATACGAATATTTTTGTTCGTATGGAGAAAACGCGTAGACACATCAACGTCCCGGCGACCCGGCTAACGTGAATCAACCCCATGCGCGGTATACACGAAATTCGTCGCACATAAATAAGGCGCAGGTAACGCCTGAACACCTACAATTTGATTATCCGGCCACGTGAGTTGAGCCGACCCGCGGCTGCTCACGGCGCATTTACCTGCTTCATCTGGCACCTGATCTCGAATTTCCACCGAATGGCACACTCCAGGAAAGAATTCCCCTCCCCTCGGCGACTCGCTGTCGTCGCCTCCGTCGTTTTGCTTGCGCTATTTGGCGCAGCATGTGAAGACTTCTACTCTGACTCCCTTCCCACGCCACAAATAGCGCTGCCAACTCCGGCCAATCTTCAGGAAGGAGATCCCGAGGAATTTGCTGAAATCGGAGCGAGGTCGGCCCTGGCGGTTGAGCTTGGTATTGACGCGATCGACCCAAGAAAAATACTTTTCGAGGACGCGACATGGACCGAGCGAGCGCCCGGCTGCTACCCACCGCCCCCGGATGCAGCCGGCCGTTATCTCGTACCCGGCTATCGATTGCTGATGCAATACGAAGACATCTTCTACGAATACGATACGGATATCACCGGCGCAACTGGCGCCCTTTGCGAAACCACACTGCAACCGGTCCCAGTCGAGCCTGCCCTCGACACCGTGATCGTAAATCTCCGAGCTTCACTCAGCCCGGACCTCGGCGCGGTCTACATCCTCCGTTCCGAAGCGGACGTCGTTGAGTTCAATTCGACAAAATCTGAGATCGCGGTAATCGCAGAAGAGGTGATCGACTAGACTTCCGAGGTTCTTGTCGGCGGGTGGGCAATCGTTGGCCCGAACGCTGAAGCCACCCGTGCATACAGGTCTCCCTCCGAAACAGCAGCTGCTTTGGAAGGCAGTTCAACCACCACAACCGTCATAATCGAGGTCAGCATTCCTGATGATCTCGTTACAGACGAAGCCGACGCGGTCAGCGCCGGTCCCTCACTAATATGGGCACTTGTCGACATCACCGATCCCGACTCTTCCTACGAATTCATCGTGCCAGAGTAGAACTGGTCGGGCATTGAATAACTACGCTCAGAAAGAATCCTAAGTGAACAGCTCTTTACGTATTGCCATTGTCGCGATCGGCGGCATCGCTGTAATCGCAGTAATCATCGCGTTCATCGTGTCAGATGGCGACGATGTGGAAGACCTGGTCGCGAACGCGACGGCAACGGCCACCGGAGAACCACAGTCAACCACAAAGCCCTCGCCAACCGCGCGCCCGACCATCACGCCGGTCCCGACCCCCACAGCAACCCCTGAACCGACCTCAACACCAACACCTACTCCCACCCCAACTCCAATACCAACCGCTACACCTACCCCGCCGCCGCCTGCCTCACACACACAGGAAATGGCGCGGCTTATATTTGAGCAGGACATCGAAGCTGGCGATCTGTCCGTCATATCGGTCGGTGCCGCTCAGTGGCCTACCGAGGCACTCGGATGTCCGGAGCCCGGCCTTTTCTACGAATCTGGAAACGCACCCTACAACGGGTTTATTTATGTGCTGAGCGACGGCTCGACCACATGGGAATACCACGCGAACGCCGACGATTCTGTAATCGTCCGCTGCGACGAAATCGAACCCCTCACCGGGCCGAAGGTAAACATTGCACAGGCCGCGGGGCTGCATGGTTCAACCGGCGTCACATTGATGCGCAAAGATTTTTCAACCGGTCAGTTCGAAACCGTGAATCTCATGACACAGGTCGATCTGGATCGCCTGATCGACATTTTCGATCGCGATATCCCGTTGTCGGTCCCCATCGGCTGCGAAACGGTATTCCGTCTCGATTTTCAGACTCCGGATGGCCTCCAGAGCATTGAATGGCTTTGCAGCGAAGACAAGAACCTGGCGATGGGAATGCAGGATTTCTGGAACGCTATGACAGGGACTACTCCGGTGCAGGTCGGCGAAGTCATCGGTCCGTACCTTCTTGGACCATTGCCCACACTGCCTACTGCCACACCGTAACAATCGTCCACGAACGTGACCCGAAACCCGGTTTCGTAAATAATGACCGACGATCTCACCAACCGACGACTTCGAGCGGGCAAGCTCCCGCCAGACCTCCTCGCCAACTTTCTCGAGGACCTCGGTGCTCCCGAAAAGCGCGTCCTGCTCGGACCCGCTGTGGGCGAGGATGCCGCGTTCATTTCGTTCGGCAGCACAACGCTCATCGCAAAATCCGATCCCATAACGTTCGCCACCGACCGTATCGGCTGGTACGCCATCCATGTCAATGCAAACGACATCGCAGCATCCGGAGGGGTTCCGAAGTGGTTCCTCGCAACGCTCCTGCTCCCGGAAAACGAACCTGCTTCGACCGCGAAAGAAATATTCAAGCAGCTGCAACAGGCGGCAGAAGAACTCGGCATCACTCTGATCGGTGGACACACCGAGATCACGGTCGGCCTGCCACGTCCGATCATCGCAGGAACGATGCTTGGCGAAGCCGCACCATCTGAGACGGTGAGCACATCGGGCGCAACTCCCGGTGACGACGTGATCCTCACCGCGGGTATAGCAATCGAGGGAACGGCGATCATCGCCCGGGAGAGCAAATCCCGGCTCATCGATGCCGGCCTGTCGGAAGCCGAGATCAGAAACGCTGCCGGGTTGCTCGATTCACCGGGAATCTCGGTTGTGAGGGCCGCCCGGATCGCCGCAACCACCGGGCAGGTAACTGCGATGCACGACCCAACTGAAGGTGGACTCGCAGGCGCAATCGAAGAAATGGCTCTCGCATCCAACACCGGTATTACAGTCGATGCCGACCGGGTAAACATTCTTCCGGAGACCAGGCGAATCTGCGAAGCCCTCGATCTCGATCCGTGGGGCCTGATCTCATCGGGCGCGCTGCTCATAACTTCCGGGCCCGGGGGAACCCAAAACATCGTGACAGCTCTCTCGGATGCGAGGATCCCGGCGAACGTAATCGGCACCGTTACCGAGTTCGACCCCGGATCGGACACCGGCCCCGACACAGAGAAACGCCAGGGCGAACGCCTGCAACGAATCGTGAGCGGAATCACCGGGCCGCTGCCCAGATTCGACCGAGATGAAATTGCACGCCTCTATAGTCCCGATAACTGACACCGTATCTCGCGTATGTTCCGCTAGCACACCAAACTTCAACTAAGGCTTAGAATGAATTAAGCATCAAGTTGCAACCTGCTCAACCGAGTCGCCGAAAAACACGACTGCTTTACGGCACGCAGACCAACCATGACCATCAGCCAAAAGAGCAGTTCGTCCGATGCGCTTCTCAAATCGATTGGCGCGTACCTGCCTGCGGACCGGGCCGATGCAGTCGAGAACGCGCTGAAGTTCGCGATCGAATCGCATCGGGGCCAGCTTCGAGAATCCGGTGAACCATTCATCGAGCACCCTATTGCCACCGCGCTTCGGCTGGCCGATATGCGGCTCGATACCACCACAATCCAGGCAGCGCTGCTCCACGACGTGATGGAAGACTGCGGGATCAGTTTCGAGGAAATCGAGACTGATTTCGGGACAGACGTTGCAAAACTCGTGGACGGCGTTACAAAACTCAAGCGCCTCGACATGATCTCGGAGAACAGCGCGATGCTGAGGCAGGCCTCGACTCCCGAGGCAACACGTGCCGCATCGCTCCGCAAGATGCTGGTTGCAATGGCCGACGACGTGCGGGTGATCCTGATAAAGCTGGCCGACCGCCTGCACAACATGGAGACGCTGAATCACCTGCCAGTGCCCAAGCAACAGCGGATTTCGAGAGAAACCCTCGAAATCTATTCACCGCTGGCACACAGGCTCGGGATGAACGAAATCAAGTGGCAACTCGAAGACGCGGCATTCCACTACCTGATGCCGCGACAGTACAAGTCGATATCCCGCCTGATTAACCGCAAACGTGCTGAACGTGAGATCTACACCGAATCCGCGGTCAAGGCTATCCAGAAACCGCTCCGCAAGGCGGGACTGAAGTGCTCAGTCGACGGGCGCGTCAAGCACCTCTACAGCACTTACAACAAATTACAGCGGTACGAGCGCCTAGGGCGAAAATTCGACGAGATATACGACCTGATCGCAATTCGCGTTATCGCTGAAACCGTAAACGATTGTTACGCAGCGCTCGGCGTGGTGCATTCGAAGTGGCGACCGGTCCCCGGGCAGTTCGACGATTACATCGCCAGCCCGAAAGAAAACATGTACCAATCGCTACACACCTCGGTACGCGGGCCCGGCAACTTCCCGATCGAAGTGCAGATCCGCACTCAGGCCATGCACGAGATGGCCGAAGAGGGCGTTGCATCGCACTGGATGTACAAGGGCGACGACGATGACTCCAAGCGTGTCGACAAATTCGATCAGAAGATGTCGTGGCTCAGGCAACTGGTCGACTGGCAGCGAGAACTATCAGGCGACGATGAATACCTCGCCACGGTCCGAACCGACATTCTGCAGGACCAGGTGTTTGTATACACACCGAAAGGCGATATCAAAGACCTGCCAGCCGGAGCAACGCCCATCGATTTCGCCTATCGCATCCACACCGATCTTGGTCACAACACGGTAGGAGCAATCGTAAATGGCAAGCTCGCAGCGCTGAACACGCCTTTGCAAAACGGAGATGTCGTTGAAATTCGCAAGGCCAGAATCGCGCGCGGGCCAAGCCTCGACTGGCTTAACGCCGACCTTGGCTACCTGGTGACCGGCAGTGCACAGACCAAGGTAAAACAGTGGTTCAGGAAACAGGAACGGCAGAGTAATATCCGCCGCGGTAAAGACCTGCTCAGAAAAGAGATGCGCCGTCTCGGTCTGAAATATTCAGAAAAAGAAATCGTGGCGACAATGGACTACGACAACCTGAACGAACTCGCTGAAGCACTTGGTGTCGGACAGATTTCGATTGCGAGGGTCGCCGAAACCCTGAACCCCGAACCCGGTGAAGTCTTCACACCTGAGATCACTCCCGGGAAACCGCCAACAGACCAATCCAGGGGGCTCGTTGTTATGGGCGAGCCGGGCCTTGTTACCCGGATTGCAAAATGCTGCAGCCCCGTGTACGGCGACGAAATTACCGGGTATCTGACCCGCGGACGTGGGGTAACGGTTCACCGCCATAACTGCCCGATCCTGAGGGACGCCAAAGATCCCGAGCGCCACACCCCGGTCGCGTGGGGGCACCATGAAACGACTTACGCTTCGAGGCTACAGATCGAAGCTTTCGATCGCGTTGGGCTGATTCGCGACATTACCAATGTGGTCTCGTCGGAAAACGTCAATATCCACTCGCTCACATCTGAAGAAGATCAGAAAACCAACGCCTGTACGGTGTCTCTCACGGTGTACACTACAGGTGTTGAGCAACTAAGCAGGCTCTTCTCCCGCGTGGAAACGATCCCGGGTGTCGAAAGCGTATTCCGGGTTACCGAGGCGCAGACTCCCCGGAAGACCGAACCACGCAGCTCGCGTAAATCATCTTCATAACGATTCGAATATCCAGCAAATCGCGCACTGTTATCGGGTGCACCCCGATCTCCCACTGAGGAACATTAATGCCCGCCGCCAAAACTCATCGCGCTCAGCAACGCAAAGCCGCTAGAAACCGAGCAACCCGGTCTTTCACTCGCAGTCGAGTAAAGGCAGCGACAGAAGCCATCGCTGAAGGCACAAAGAACGACGAGTCCGATGCCGCGCTGAAAGGCGCCGTCTCAGCCCTCGACCGGGCCGTTTCAAAGGGCGTCCTCCACCGAAACACAGCCGCCCGCAAGAAATCAAGGCTCACCAGGCAGTACAACAATATTTCCAGCTAGTCCGGTACCGACCTTTGGCCCAGGTTCCCGATCAAATCCACGACCACCCAGCCGAAACCCATCGGCCAGGTCCGTCGTCCCAGTCCGGCGACACCCAGTACAACTGGCGTATCCACCATCCGTTCGAAGGTGTTGAGGATCGAGTTGCCGTCGAAGTAGCACCCTGGCAAGGTCTGCTGCCCCGCTGGCGGTTCGTCGTACCCGGAGATTTCAATGGAACCGCTCGATGGGGAATTGGGCCCTCTGGTACCGGCGAAATAGACGAAAACGTTAAGCGACCCGTAAAAGAGGGCCCGATACAAATGGTGAATGGGCCCCTCGTCGTATGGTTCGGCGGTCATGAGTCTCTGTCCACAGAACAGTCGGCGTATCTCGTCTTCGAAGGCGAAGCTCCACACTATGTGGCTTTCGGCCAGGCAGAAAAAGTCGGCGGTCCGCCCGGCAACCTCGAAGGCATCTCATTCGGAGACAACCATCCTGTCCATCCTGGCGACCGAACACTTGATCCCACCCATGACCACGAACATGGCCCGCCTGAAGGCGGACCGGATCACGCGGGGCACGACCGTGGGCAGCACGACCACGCCGGGCACAGCCACTAGAGCTCGCCTGTTCCAAATTGTCGCTCCGGCCTTGCTTGCGCTGTTCGTCCTAGCGGGCTGCGACACCCAACCAGAACCGGAGATCGCAACTCCTGGTGTATCGCCAACAATAATCACGTTTCCGACGTTCACAGCAACGCCAATCGTGATCTTCCAGACCGTCATCGTAACGGCCACGCCAACTCCCGACGAGCCATCGAGCGAGACAGGCCGCAGGAAACCCCGCGGGCGGTTGGATCGGGCGGGTCTGCCGAATCTGGACCCAGCACGATACCGCCTGCCCAACAATCGACACCCGCGGTGATTGTGGTAACCGCAACCACAGCGCCAGCTTCGCCCGACCCGGTGGCTTCCGCCACGTCGATACCGATGCGTTCCCGGCATCAACTCCGGTACCAATTGCGACAACGGCACTGCAGCCCACCCCGGTCGTAATCCCAACCCTCACACCCGCGCCAGAGGCATCTTCGACCCACACACCGTCGCCAGCTGTGTTACCGCCAACACCTACTGTTGCGACGGTATCGACCGCCCCGCCTGCCCCCACACCGCCACCGATACTTCCTGCAACCCCTACTGACACTTCCGCTCCACCGACCGCGACCGCAACGGTACTGGCCGGATTCGATCCATTCGGACCCGACAAAAATTGCGGAGATTTCGACGACTGGCCATCGGCAAACGCGTTCTTCATCGCGGCGGGCGGGCCCGGCGACGGTCCGCACGGCCTGGATGGGAACAACGACGGCGTGCCCTGCCAGTCGCTTCCCGGCGCACCGTAATTCTGGCGCTCCATAATTTCCCAATTAATCGCTCGCACTCGCCTTGCTGAACGTTGGTTTCCCCCCCGGATTCCGAACTGATGATCGTAAATGGTGCCAGTTTCGGTTGACATTGCAGACTGCCCGCTGATAATTTCAGAACATTAGTGCGGATACGATCCGACCATCAGACGTTCTAGAGGGCCGTTCAGGGCCAAGGGCAAGACATATGAAAACGCTCTCCGAGCGCCAGCAACAGATTCTGTCATTCATCGAGGAGTTCATTGACGAACACGACTATCCGCCAACCGTTCGCGATATCCAGAACGGCTGTGGGATTAGCTCCACGTCGGTTGTTTCATACAACCTGGACCGTTTGAAAGACAGCGGTGCTCTGATCCGTGATTCCGAGGTTTCGCGCGGCCTGAAATTGGCAGGCCAGAAGAGCGGTACATCAACACCCGTCCGTATCGACACAGTTGCGGTTCCGCTACTTGGTACCATCGCCGCCGGTTCGCCGTTCCCGATGCCCGAGAACGACACATGGTCCGACCTCACAGGTCAGGAACTTATCGACTTGCCCCAGGCCATTGTCGGCCCCGGCGACAACCTGTACGCACTCAAGGTTCGTGGCGAGTCGATGATCGATGCCCTGATCTCCGATGGCGACTTATTAATAATGGAACAGGTTTCCAGCGTACGGAACGGGCAGATGGCCGCGGTACGCATCAAGTCGGGCAATACGACGACTCTGAAGCATTTTTATGCCGAAGGACCGCGGGTCCGACTCGAGCCGGCAAACTCGCAAATGGAAGCGATGACGTTCGATTCCAGCGATGTCGAGGTGGTCAGCAGGGTGATCGCGGTGTGGCGCTACATGGGGTAGCCACTCGGTACCTTTTTCCCTTAAATTAGCTCCACTCAACACCACGTCTACAGGTTAGGCGTTCGGATGGTCGCGGCGTATACTTGCAGTTGGACCCCGGTCCATATCCACGAGTCCCCAAGGGGCAAACCGGAGCTTTTTTTAGTGTTCTCGCAAATCGGTCCCCTTCAAATCGTCATCATTCTTGTGATCATCCTGTTACTTTTCGGGGTAGGCAAACTGCCACAGGTCGGCAAGGGAATGGGGCAGGCGATCAACGAATTCAAGTCGGCTATTGGTAGCAAAAACGACAGCACCGATTCCGACTCCGATTCCGACTCGGGCGACCAGAACACCGATACGAAAACCACCTGAACGGCTTTTCATCTCTTCCTCGGTCAAGAACTCCGTGGCCAACGGCAACTCCGCGCCAAATTAACCAGCGTTGGTGCACTGCGGTCTACTCAGTTCGCCCTCGCTCGGCGAGTTTCACCAGCAGCATCCCGATCTCGAACAGCAGCCAGGTCGGACCCGCCACTATCAGTTGCGAAATCGGATCCGTTGGTGTCGCTACCGCGCCGAAGATGAATGAAATCAGGATCATCCACCGCCGCTTTGTCTTGACCCAGCCCGAGGTGAGGATCCCCATCTTTGCCAGCAGGAACATGAAGATCGGAATCTCAAAAATGATTCCGAGCCAGAACATAATGGTGACCATAAGGCCCACCAGGGGTCCGACCGTGATCAGCGGGTCGCCAATCGGTTGCGAGAGCCTGAGCAGAAATTCGACCAGCCTGGGGATCAGGATGAACCAGGAAAACGCCGCACCAAGTACGAACATCACCATCGCTGACGGTACGAGTAAGAATATGTATTTGCGCTCGCCCGGTTTGAGCCCCGGCTTAAAGAACATCGCCAGTTCCCACAGGAAGTATGGAAAAACGGCGATCAGCCCGACCATTATTGCGAGCTTGGCGGCAACAACCCAGCCCTCTGTGATTCTCTGGACTGCAACTACGCCGTCTGCCTCAATGATCAAACGTCTGGCGGTATCGGTGAACACCTCGAAGATCTGCACATAAAAAGCGATCGCGACCGCGATAAATATCACGGCGACGATCGCGACCCTGATCAATCGTCGCTTGAGCTCGCCCAGATGCTGCAGTACCGACATGGCCTGGTCGTTCAAGGCTTCACCTCATCGTCAACCGCATCGTTTCTGGACTCGGCCTGTTCAGGATCATCGGTAACTTCAACGCTCAATTCATCCGATTCAAGCTCAAGGTCCGGGATGGCATCTCGTATCCCGGAATCCACTTCGACCGGCGGACGGTTGAGTCGATTTGATCTTGAAACCGACCCGGAACTGAAGTCCTTACTCAAATCTGTGGCTTTTTCCAAATCGCCTGCCACCTGATCCAGCGCGAGTTCATCCTTCAGCACCAACGCCTCGTCTTTCAGCCCTCTGATCAGGCCATCGGGATCACTCTGTTTCTTGAGCTCTTCGAGATCTATCGCTTCGGTGATCATCGACTGGAGAGCATCTCTTTGGCGCTTGAATTCAGAATAGATTCGGCGCCCCTCGCGAATCCCCTCGAGCAAGCGCTTGGGTCCCAGCACAAAAAACGCGATCGCGGCGATCAGAAGAAACTCGAAGCCGCCGATTCCGAAAAGCGTCATTTAATCGCCTTCGGATGAAGTGCCGGATCGAGGTTGATATGACGCCTGCAAACAGCCGCGGGAAATCGGTTAAACCCTGACATTTCAAGTAGCCTGATCGTCACGCACATCGGAAGACCCACAACGTTTAAATAACATTCATCGTAACTCTCAACAGGTGCAAACGAACTGTCTTGAATTCCGTATCCGCCCGCCTTGTCGAGCGGTGAACCCGTAGCTACGTAGTCGACAACCTCGCCGTCTTCGAGATTACGAAACACTACAGAAGTGCTGGCAATATCTGTATGAGTTTTGCCTCCTGGATCAATGACGGTCACCCCGGTAATCACCCGGTGCGAGCGACCGCTTAAGCGATGAAGCATCTTCACGGCGCTGCCGGCTGACTCGGGCTTTCCAAGGATCTCACCGTCCAGAACGACTATCGTGTCGGCACCAAGAACAAATGCACCGGACCTCAATGTTGCGACTGCCCTGGCTTTTACGAGTGCAAGTCGCCGTACAGCCTCAACCGGGTCTCGCGTCTCCGATGAACTGTCGGCGCCAAGTAGATAAACATCTTCGTCGATTTCGGTCGAAACAACCGTGAACTCAATGCCCGCATCGCCAAGTATCTCAGCCCGGCGCGGCGACTTGCTGGCAAGTATCAGTGAAGCGTTATCTGTCCTCGCCAAAATCCTGGTCCTCGGAATCCTGGAGCCTTAGCAGACTTATCGCCTCAACGTGTCGGGTTTGCGGGAACATGTCGATCGGTCGAACGATTTGCAAACGGTACAAACCATCCTTACAGAGCAACTCGAGGTCACGCGCCATCGCAGCTGGCTCGCACGAAACCATCAGCACTTTTTTCGGCCTCAGATTTTTTACCGATTCCAGCACATCGGGATGACATCCAACCCGCGGTGGGTCGAGCAACAGCACGTCCACATCCTGGTTGCCAGCGTCCGACCCCGCATTTGGCCAGCTTTCAGGCCACATGCCAAGAACGGTCTCGGTCTTCCCTTCGATGAACTCGACGTTCTCAACACCCTCCGCATTGAGCTTCGCATCCTCGATCGCCGATGCCGACTCTTCAATTCCGATCACACGCCTGACGTACGGTGCTAAAAGCACTGCAAACACACCAACACCGCAGTAAGCGTCGATCATCACCTCGCTGCCATCGAAATCGAGCAGTTCGCGCACCTCGTCAACCGCTCGGGACAGCTGTGCAGTATTCACCTGGAAAAACGACGAGGCGGCAACTCTGAACCGGGCACCTCTCACTTCTTCCTCATAATGTTGCTCACCGGTAACAACGCCAAGACCGGCGATGTTCATGCGCGGTTGAACCAGGATCGAACCGGTATTGGTCCCCACCCTGACCGACATCTGGGTTTGCCCGTCCATCCGGTCCTGCACGAGCTTCAGGGTGTCGTTGATCGGCGCGTCCATCAGCAGACACTCTTCAATACGTAAAAACCGTCGGGTCACAGCATTTACATATCCGACCTGTCCTGCATCGTCCCGCTTGCCGATCGTGAATCGGCCGTGGTTGCGGTACCCGAGCTGCTTCACACTCTCAACCGTACGGTCGACTTCCAGATGTGAAAAACACTCGTACCTGTCAATCTCACGCTGAACCCGATTTCGCTTCAACTCGAGCTGATGGCCGTACGAAACGTGTTGCCACTGGCACCCGCTGCAGGTCAGAAAATACTGGCACTCGGGTTCAACACGTTCCGCCGCCGGCTGCAACACCTGAACGACTCTCGCCGCAAACCGTTCCGGAAACCTTTTTAGCACCTCGGCAATTACCACTTCGCCCGGCAGACCGCCGGCAATCACGACCGGGGCACCCTCGATCACCGCGGTCGTATCACCCGCATCGTTAATCTCGCCCAGCGTAATTTCGAAGTTGTCGCCGGGGCCAAGATCGACATGCTCCGTCAGATCAGGGCCCGTATAACGTTTCCGATGCCTTCGCTTAGCCATACAGTAAATCGAATCTCACCGGCAAATTACCGGGTAAATAGCAGGGTTCAGGAGCCAGCTCTCGACACCCCGAAATAATTGCGCTGTCTGTTATTCTGAACCAGTTAAACACACGTTGTGCCCACTATGGCGACTTATTCCCCAAATCGTCGAATTTGAATCGAACGTTACCTTATGGTCTCAAAGTCCGAACAACCAGGCACCCTGACCGTCGAGCGAAGACTGCCCGATTGGTTCAAGGTCAGGGCCCCGGGCGGCGAAAAATTTCTTGAAATTCGCAAGAAGATCAAGGGAGCGCGACTGAACACGGTCTGTGAAGAAGCTGCGTGCCCCAACATCGGCGAATGCTGGGACCGAGGTACGGCAACTTTCATGATCCTGGGCGACACCTGCACGCGGGCCTGCTCCTACTGCAATGTAAAAACGGGCTGGCCGACTAGCGTAGACCTCGCAGAGCCGTTCCGGGTCGCCAGCACCGTGAAGCAGATGGGACTGAACTACACCGTTATAACCTCGGTCGACCGCGACGACCTGCCCGATTACGGTTCAGGCATTTTCGAGCAGACGATAAAGCAGGTGAAGCGAACGACGCCGGACTGCAAAATCGAAGTGCTGATCCCCGACTTTGAAGGCGACTACGAATCACTCGAACGGGTCGTAAAGGCCGGACCGCACGTCCTGAACCACAATATCGAGACCTCGCGGCGCGTATTCAGGAAAGTTCGCCCGCGCGGTAACTATGACATTTCGCTCGAACTTTTGAAGCGCGTGAAACAGATAAATCCGTACATGCCATCGAAGTCCGGGATGATGGTCGGGCTCGGCGAAACAAAATCTGAACTTCTCGAAACGATGTCCGACCTTCGGGCCGTCGGCTGCGATCTCCTCACCATCGGTCAGTACCTGCGTCCGACAAAGCGGCACCATCCCATTATCAGGTTTTACCATCCCGAAGAGTTCAAACAGCTCGAACAGGCCGGCATCGAAATGGGGTTCAAACACGTCGCGTCCGGGCCTCTTGTTCGAAGCTCGTACCATGCCGACGAACAGCACGATGCGGCTATCGACAAAATTCTCGAAGCAGCGAACGCATAAATTTGCCTGGCCCGGCCAACACGAACCGGCAGCCTGAGAGTAGCGAGAAATGTCGACGCTGTACGTGGTTGCAACACCCATCGGAAACCTGTCCGACCTGACTGCACGCGCAATAGAAATTCTCTCGAACGTGCCCGTAGTCGCCGCCGAAGACACCCGCGTCACCCGAAAACTTCTCAACCACATCGGAGCCTCACCCCGGCTCGAAAGTATCCACGAACACACATCCCCCGACCGCCTGAACAGCATCGTTGCAAAACTCGAATCTGCCGACATGGCACTCGTTACCGATGCCGGGACTCCCGGTATCAGCGACCCTGGTGCGGCACTGGTGAGCGAAGCTATCGTTGCCGGACACCGCGTTGTCCCGCTCCCCGGCCCTTCAGCAGTCAGCACTGCCCTGTCCGTGACGGGCTGGGCATTCACCAGGTTCCTATTTCTGGGCTTCCTTCCCCGCAAGCGAAACGAAAGGGTCACATCGCTAAAAGGCATCGCTAGTGAACCGGGCCCGGTCGTCCTTTATGAATCGCCACATCGCGTCAAGGCCACACTTGCCGACATTCACACGGTGTTCCCCGATCGCCAGCTGATCATTTGCCGGGAACTGACGAAACTTTACGAAGAAATATTCAGAGGGACCGCGTCGGAAGGCGCATCGCACTTCGCCGAACCACGCGGCGAATTCGTGATCGTGATCCAGGGGATCGGTAAACCGCAAACGGAAGCAATATCGGATGATCGCATCGCTGAATCACTCCGCGACCTGAGTTCGCAGGGCCTCAAGGGCCGCAGCCTCGTCGATCGCGCCGTAGAACTTACAGGGGCACCAAAAAACAGGGTGTATCGCTTATCGTTGAACGGCGATTGACTGCATCCAGCCTGGCACCGGGCTAGTCACTTCCGTAGTACCCGAATCACAAACATTAACGTCTGAACCCATTCACACCGCAGCTATAATGAAGACCACTGCGCAACCGCGCATGTGACCACCAGCACCCGCCAGAATCCGGAACTGCACTTGCCTCGAAAAATCCTTGTCGCCGTCGCCTGGCCGTATATGAACGGTGAGCCTCACCTCGGCCACATAGCAGGCATGAACGTCCCCGCCGATATCTTCGCCAGATTCCACCGGATCACCGGCAATGAAGTGATCATGGTGTCCGGATCCGATATGCACGGCACCCCGACTGCGCTGAAGGCCGTCGAAGAAGGCGTAACGCCCGAAGAAGTTGCAGGTCGCTACCACAAAATCTGGAAATCATCTCTCGAGCAGATGAACTTCTCGTACGATCTCTACACACACACTCACACCGACCGTCACCGCGAGATCGTTCAGGAAATTTTTACCACGATCAGAGATAAGGGCTACCTGGTCGAAGCCACGCAGTCGATGCCGTATTCGGAAACGGAACAACGCTTCCTGTCAGATCGGTTCGTCCTGGGAACGTGCCCCCACTGCGGTTACGAATCGGCGAGGGGCGACCAGTGCGAAAACTGCAACCGGACTCTTGACGCGTCGGATCTTATCGACATCCGAAGCCGCAGCGACGGTTCAACCCCCGTGTTCAAGGACACCACCCACCAGTTCTTTACGCTTGGCGCGTTCCAGGACCAGCTCACCGAATGGGTGACGGGTAAAGACGACTGGCGCCAGAACGTCCGCAACCAGACGCTTGGCATGCTGCGCGAAGGGCTCCACGATCGGGCAATTACGCGCGATATCGAGTGGGGTATACCGGTTCCTATCGAAGGATACGAGTCGAAGCGCATCTACGTGTGGTTCGAGGCCGTGATGGGTTATCTTTCGGCAACTCGGGTCTGGGCCGAACAGCAGGGCACTCCCGACGCCTGGAAAAAGTGGTGGGTCGAACCAGATGGCGAAACCTACTACTTCCAGGGCAAGGACAACGTCCCGTTTCACACCGTCATCTGGCCGTCTATCCTGTTGGCGTATGGCGGCCTCAACCTGCCGACAGATGTCGTCGCAAATGAATTCCTGAATTTCGGAAAACTCGAGTTCTCGAAGAGCCACGGGACCGGGATCCGGCTACCCGGCTTCCTCACGCGTTACGAGCCTGACCCGCTCCGCTACTACCTTTCCTCGATCATGCCGGAAACCTCCGATTCCGAATTTACGTGGGAGGGCTTTGTTGCCGCAAACAACAACGAACTGGTTGCAACTTTCGGCAACTTTGTCCACCGCGTACTGACCATCACAACCCGCAACTTCGATAACTCAGTACCACAGCCGGGTGACCTCGACGACGTCGATACCGAAGCCCTCGCCGCATGCAACAATGCGCTCGACGAAGTTGCCAAATCGATTGAAGCTCGCCGATTCCGCGATGGCCTCCGGGCAGCCATGCGACTCGCTCAGCACGGCAACAGGTACGTCGATTCAAAGCAACCCTGGAAACTCGTCAAAACCGATAAACCGGCCGCCGGGACCGCTTTATGGGTCGGGGTGAACATCATCGCAACCCTGCGGACCGTGTTCTATCCTTACTTGCCTGGTTCAGCCGATAAGATTCACAGTATGCTATTCAGCGAAAGCGACACGCTTGGGGACGGTTGGACGCGCAGGAACATCGTTCCGGGTTCGCCAATCGAAACACCAACACCGCTCTTCCGCAAACTCGACGATTCAGTGGTCGAGGAAGAAAATCGTCGGCTCACCGGCGAATAAGAGGTCCGGGCTCTTCAAATCATGGTCGAAGCCATTACACAGGAAAGCATTTACGAACCGGTCGCCGGCGGCCTGCAGGCTGTGATCGACGAGATCGCCAGTATCGCCGAAAAAACGCCGGATAACGCTCCTGAAGACACACGCGACCTCGATGCCCAGCTGGGCCACGTCCTCGCCACCCCCGGAAAGCGCGTCAGGCCCGCCCTCACTCTGCTGGCGTCCCGCCTGTGGGGGCATGGCATAGACGAGCGGTCGATCAGGATGGCAACTGCGGTCGAACTGCTGCACATTGCGACGCTTGTGCACGACGATACGGTAGATCACGCCGACACCCGCCGGGGTCACCAGACGGCCAGCAAACTCTGGGGCCGCAACGTCGCTGTCCTCATTGGCGATTTCATATTTGCGACCTCCGCTATGTACGTATGCGATACCAACAACATCAGGTTGGTCCGTCGCTTCGCGGAAACGATCACTGAACTTGCCCGCGGTGAACTCAGCGAAATCTATGCCGCCTGGCAAACGGGCGTGTCACTTGAAGAGTACAACCGCCGGATTTACGATAAGACCGCTTCCCTTTTCTGTACCGCCGCCGAAAGCGGAGCGGTTCTTGGCGAAGGCAACGACAACGCGGTCGAAAGCGTTCGCAGCTACGGCTACAGCATCGGCATGGCCTACCAGGTCTACGACGATCTGCTGGACTACAAATCGACCAGCGAACAACTCGGGAAACCCGCCGGTCACGATCTCGGCGAGGGAATTCTCACGCTCCCAGCAATCATTGCTGCCGAAAACGGTGCCGCAGATCAAATTAACAAGCTGTTCGCGGCGCCCGAAGAGGCCAGGGAAGAACTGCTCCCACTTGCGATCGATGCGATCAAACAGACCGGGGCGTTGGAAATGACTCACCAGGTGGCCACCGAGTATATCGATACCGCGGTACGTTCTCTCGACAAAATTCCGCCTTCCGACTCACTCGACTCGCTGCTGGTCCTCGCCGAGTACGTTCAGACTCGCAACTACTAGCTGAGAATGCCAGCCAGGGCCAGCAATCGACGTTCCCGGCGTCGTAAGAAGCCAGCAGTTGCGATCGCGCTTGTGCACGAGCGCCTGAACAGCATTTACGGCCCAATCGAATGGCGACCAAGAATGGCCGCCCTCGATGAACTGATCTTCACTGTCCTCACCCAGCACACATCCGATCTCAATGCCGAGCGCGCCTACGACTCTCTCCGCAAAAAGTTGCCGACCTGGGGCGAAGTCATCGAAGCCGACACCGTTACAGTCGCAAACGCGATCCGGCACGGCGGCCTCGCGAACCAGAAGTCCGAACGAATCCAGAAAATCCTTGTGGAAATTCTGAAGCGACTCGGTAATTTCGAACTTGAGTTTCTTGCCGAACTGCCTCTGGAAGAAACGCGCGAATGGTTCATGTCACTTCCTGGTGTCGGACCAAAAACTGCAGCCGTAGTTATGGCCTTCTCACTGAAAATGCCAGCCTTCCCGGTCGATACACATATCCACCGTGTCTCGATCCGACTGGGGCTCATCGGCCAGAAAACTACCGCCGATCAGGCGCACCCCATCATGGAAGCCTTGATCCCCGAAGACGACCGGTACGCCATGCACGTGCTGCTAATCACGCACGGCCGCCAGATCTGCAAAGCCCGGATTCCACAATGTGATGCATGCCCGCTGACCATCGAGTGCCCTGCCAGCACCACTCAGCAGCTATGAACTCCAAACAACACTCCTGAAATTAAATCTGGTGGTCGGCACGAATCGCCGTTCTCACCGGCTCTAAGGTATGCTGATATTCAGTGCTTGAATCGACCGGGGCTCAGAGGCAGTCCAGTTCGCTACGCACGGCCCCGTCGTCCAGCGGTTAGGACGTGGCCCTTTCAAGGCCAAGACAGGAGTTCGATTCTCCTCGGGGCTACCATTTCGCATCCAAAAAGACCTCGACCAACCCGGGGTCTTTTCGCGTTCACATCTTCCGCTCGAACACCCCGGGGCAACTCGATATCAATCACGACATCCCTGCCCAATCACCCGAAAACGAGTAGACAAGCTCCGCGCCCGTGCTTAGGATTCCGATTCTTCCACACGAAAATCCTCCTGAAGATCAACCCGGAGCCTGTCCCTTGAAAATCACTAAAGTCACCCCGTGGCTAATCGAAGCACCCTCGCCGTATCTCGATACGGCGGACGACAGCAAGGAAATCAGAAACCGCGAGTATGTGTTCGTGGAAGTCAGCACCGATGAAGGCGTAACGGGCTGGGGCGAGATCACGGGCACCTCGAACGTCGCGAACCGCGTCGTCTGTGCAGCGTTGCGACACGTGAGTGACCTGGTCACCGGTGACGATCCCCGCCTGATCGAAGTAATCTGGAACAAGATTTTCAGGTCATTTACCTACATGGGCTCCCGCGGGGCCACCACAAATATCATCAGCGGCATCGACATCGCGCTCTGGGACATCCGCGGGAAAGTTCTCGGCCTACCGATCTCCGAACTGTTTGGCGGTCCAGTCCGGGAAGGAATCCCGATCTACTGTCATCCGAACGACAGCTCGTCAATCGAAGGCACCGTTCAACACGCTAAAGCGATCGCTGCAACGGGGCAGAAATCGCTGAAGACCGATCCCTGGCAACCACATCACGAAGAAGAATCCAACGGCTACCTGACGGGCAAACTCAGCGCAGAAGCCGAGAACCACGGGGTCGATTTGATTGCAGCAGTTCGCGAAGCAGTAGGACCAGACTTCGAAATTCTTATCGACTGCCACGCCCGATTCGACGCCCCTACGGCCATTCGACTGGCACGAGCGCTCGAGCCATACGACATCTTCTGGTTCGAGGAACCGGTCCCAGTGGAAAGCATCCACGCCCTGAAGCAGGTCCGAGACCACGTCGGCGTGCCTATCTGTGTCGGCGAACGGATTCACACACGCTGGGAATTCATCCCGATCCTTGAGAACGAACTGGCCGATTTCATAATGCCCGACGTGACCTGGACCGGCGGAATTTCCGAAATCAAGAAAATCGCAACACTCGCCGAAACCTACTACATCCCAATCTCGCCACATGATGCCAGTGGCCCCATCAACGTTCTTGCAGGTGCACATGTAATGGCTTCGGTGCCAAACCACTACCGGGTCGAAACCAGCAGGGCAAAACTCAACGCCTACGATGTGTTTATCGACCACCCGCTCGATATTCGAGGCGACAAAATCTACCTTTCAGACCGCCCGGGCCTCGGCATCGAACTCGACAAAGATTATCTGCGCGGACACGTGCTGGATGGATACGGAGGGTAGGTTGCCCTCACATTGGCAAACGACTGGTCGAAATCCGTAACGGGAGCCGGTAAATATGAGTGACTGCATCGAGGGCTCGCAAGACAACCGGCACGATTTTTCGATCGTGCCGGTCGAAGTTACCGCGAATACCACCCTCGTGTTCAAGATATGCCGCTACTGCGGCGCGTCATATAGATACGTTGATCAAATCTGGGAAGAGATAGCGACCGAAGAATCGGGCCGGTAATCGTCGACTACTCAAGGCGACGGTCTGAAACGCAGACCGAACCGGGAGCGATCGAGAGTGGCGTTTCTCCACTTCCGCGCCGCCCCTATCCCTCGATGGCAGCCATTTCTGCAGCCGCCTGCCACAGCTCCGCGGCGTACACCAGCTTTGCAGACGCCTCTCCGGCCTGAAGCTGATCGGCGATACGCGTGTCGATGGAACTCTGGAAATACACCTCGGACAAAATCAACCCGTCCTGCATCGCCATTAGCGCCTCAAGACCCAGCTGATACGAATTCTCGTGCGCGATCGGCACGTCGATTTCGTTCCACCGATTGATCACCGCCTGCGAATCGGTAATCAGCCCACGCACTGAATCCAGGCTGGTCGAAAAAAGCGCGATGTGCTCGGGCTGTGAAGTCACATGCGTATCGTTGAAATCGTCGACGGTCTGGTTCCACCGCGAAGTGATCTCGTTCTGCATAGCCACCACTTCGATGGCCTGCGATTCGTACACAGATACGCCATTACCAGCCAGGTACGTAACCGCCACGAAAATCGTCACTATCAGCAGCGCGACACTCGGGCTCAATAACACCAGTAAAACACCACGACCGGAACGGTCACCGGATTCAGGATTGTTCTGTTCTACCGTCACATCTGTCATTTGGGTCATGTTCCAGTTCACTCAACAAGCACGACAGAAATTGTCGACTGCGAAACTCCACCTGAATCAGTCGCAGTAGCCAGGATCGTGTGCATGGTACCGGCTGGAACGGTAGTGCTATCCCAAATCGCCTCATAGTAGCCGGACTGCGGTTGGTAATTTGCCGCGATTGTCGTAGTCCCATCGATCAGTATTTCGACCGACAGAGTTCCGATGGGATCGAAATCGTCAACCGCATCAATCGATATGAACACGGCGCCACTCACGTTGGTGTTGTAGGCCGGTATCACAATTCGAATCAACGGATATGCGACTTCAGGTCCTGTGTAAGCGGCCCCGTTACCCGCGACGATGTTCGTCATCACGTTACCGGTCAGTGTGTCGTAGAAGCTGGCGATCTGGGGATCTCGAATCTCCGTCCCTGCAGTAACAAAAATATCCTGCATGGCATCGCTCATGATCTGCTTGAGATCAGGAATCCATGACGTCAGGGGATTCGAAGACTCTTCGTCAGATGCCCGACCAATCCCACTCATGCTAATGAGCGTGATTCCAATCACAATTCCGGCGATAAGGCCAATCAGTGTGCGACGCACCGTTAGGCCTTCGACGAAGCCGAAACGGGCACCGAATCTGAAGTGTCCGAACTGTCTTCCACACGGAAGGTCTGAACCTTGCCGTTCCACCTGAACATTCGGCCACGGTTCTCCATCGCAGCGACCCTACGTTCCTTCGTAGAACCTTCAAGAATTCGGTCGAGGATGGAATCAACTGAGTTCTCGATCACACCAAGTAGAGAACGGTCGATCCGCTCGTCGATGTACGGAATGCCCCACGATGCGCCCTGGATAGCCTTGGCAAGGAGTTCGGGAGTGCGTGCAGTCGCGGTAAGAACATATGACCACTCGAGGCCAAGACCAGTTGGGACCATGGCCAGCCGTTCCGGATCGGAATAAGGCGATACGATCACAATTCCGATAGTCGGGTTGATCTTTCGCAGTGCGAAAGCGGTGTCGATACCGCCGAGCTCGTAACCGAGGTCGATATCGACAACGACAACGTCAGGACGCAGAAGAACTACCCGCTCGACCGCACTGTCACGGTCCTGGGCACCACCAACGGTCACCGTGGAAGCGTTCTTGTTGACCGAGTCAGCCAGCATCTCAATAAACTTGGCCGACCGTGCTGCGATCATGACCTTGGTCGAGACCTTCGCGAGCCGGTTGCCGCCGGTGGCTGCAGGTCGTGTTCGGTACTGTCGTCGTCGGAACGTGATTTTCATATCTGTCGCTCGAATCCCCGTAAAGTTGCGTGACGGTCGCATCAACGTGTGCTGATGGTGTGCCGTTCACTCACTTTGCGTGTTCGTACCTACCTGAGACAGCCCAGAAGGTTCACCGGGGCGAGCCGAACAGACCGTTCCATCGCAGTTTGATCGGTGACCCGTTAGGCTCTGCCGAACTGAGAAAGCAGGAACGCGTGGACATTTGTTTGCGCCCCGGTGGGCGAAAGATGTGATTCCGGTTGGCCGATCCTTTCAGCATCAGTCTTCGTTAGACCGCCGCAGACGTACCCCCCGGCGCAGACGCACGCGACCGAGCAATCCGATGGCGCTGGCGCCAAGGCCAAACTCCCAAACTGATCTCGATATCATCAGGCTCTGGCGTGCCCGCGGAGCTTCCTGCGCGACCAAGTGCGCCAGTCATCTGGCAAGTGCGCCTCGCACGCCCGGAGCAATAACGCCCGAGCCCGGGGCCAAACGCCAACGCTAGATATTCACATGGACCTTGATCGAACCCGAAGACTTATCCCACGCGGCATCAAATCCCGTCTGAATATCTTCAAGCTCAACCTCATGCGTGACTATCTCGCGATAAGGAATATCGCCCGAGGCGAGCAGGTCAATCGCAACATCGTAATCGTGCCGACCGTCGATAACGCCGTAGCAGATCACCGACTGGATTCGAATCTCCCGCAGGAGCGGCTCCATCAGGTCGAACTCCATCGGCACCTTTACGCCGCCCAGGTAAAGCATCGTCCCCTGGTTGCGGGTCGCCCGTATCGCCTGCTGGAACGAATCGGTCTGGTAGCCGCCGACCGATTCCACAACGAAATCAGCGCCGATTCCGTTCGAAGCCTCCATGCAGGCATCTTCGAACTCGCCCGGCTCCGCACCCACCACGACATCGGCCCCCATCTTCTTCGCCGCCTCTGCCTGTTGCGGATGCCTTGCCGAAGCAATCACTGTGCGGGCGCCGAATGCCCTTGCCGCGGCGATAGCAGAAAGCCCGATCGTGGCCGACCCGACCACCCCGACGACATCGTCCGGTTGCATGCGTCCGTAGCGGAGTCCATGAACGCTGACCGCCATCGGTTCGACTAAAGCGCCTTCGATCCAGTCGAACGAGTCGGGCAGCTTGAAGATTCCGGCCGGACGGCGCGTCATGTACTGTGCGAATCCGCCACCGGTATCCGGGGCCAGGTTCGTGCAGTGCTTCCACTGACCGTACCTGCAAAAGTGGCATGTCAGGCACGCTCTGCCAGCGCCAACCATCTCGACCGCCACGCGGTCGCCAACCGAAAGCCCGTGATCGCCATCTGGTAACTCCACAATCTCGCCGGCCACCTCGTGACCTGAGGGAAGATCCTGGGCCTCGGTGCGACTCGTCGTCATATGAAGGTCAGAACCACAGATCCCGGTCTGCCGGACCCTGATCATCGCAGCACCTTCAAACATGTCCGGCACCCGCATGTCCTGTACCACGTACTGTCCGGTACCGTCATCGAGAGCCGCTCGCATAGTGTCTGGCATCGATATCCCTCTTCTGGTTTATCTAAGGGCACAAAAGACCCCGACTCGGCCGCATCTTATCGCACTTCTGCGGGTGTATTCTCAGCGCCAGCCAAATTCAAAATCATCAATACGGACGATCTGCCAGATGACCACCCATTCCCAGTTCCGCGGCGTGTACGCAATTCCAGTCACACCCTTCAACGATGATCTCTCCATCGACTGGGAGTCGCTGCGTAAGTGTGTGGCGTTCAGCGTTGAAGCCGGTGCCCACGGAATTGTTGTCCCCGTCAACGCTTCCGAAGGGCCATACCTGACCGATGCCGAACGCAAGCAAGTGCTGAAAGTCGCAATCGACATAGTCGATGGTGCAGTGCCTGTGGTGGGCGGTGTGAGCGGCACGTCAACCGCCCAGTCCGTCGACCTGACAAGAAACGCCGCCGAACTCGGTGCCGATTCAGTGATGGCAATGCCACCCAACGGTGCGACATCGTCAATCATGTGGGACCACTACGCCGCGATCGCTGATACCGGGCAACTACCCGTCTGGATCCAGAACAACAAGCCGCCCGCGGGCCCCATCGTCCCGACCGGCATGATGGTGCGCATGCTCAACGAAATCGAACACGTCGACTACGTGAAAGAGGAAAGCAACCTGCCCGGCCAGGTGATGACCGAACTATTCGAAAAAGCCGGTAGCGCGTTAAAGGGCATCATGGGCGGAATGGGCGGCAGGTACCTCGTCGACGAGTACCGGCGCGGCTCATGCGGAACGATGCCCGCGGGTCACATCACCGACGCCCACGCCAGGCTGTGGGAGGCCCTGGAAGCCGGTGGTACTGACGCTGATGGGCTGCAGGTCGTCACCGATGAGGCACGAGATATATGGGAGCACATGATCCCGTCGCTGAATTTCGAATTCATGTTCGGTGCCAACGCCTACAAAGCCGCGTACTGGCGGCGCGGAATCATCAAGACGCCAAAAACCCGAATTCCGGCGAATAAGCTGCTCGATAAATTCGATTACGAAGAACTCGACCGCATCCTCGATAGGATGTCCGACCTACTCATCTGGCAGGCGTCTTAATCGCTTCGTTCACCATTCCTCCCGAGTACGCGCCATGCAACAGGGCAGACAACCACCGAAAGACCCACTGGAGCCAAGGTGGCCGTGGGAAGTCGTCAGGACCCGTCGCCCTAACTTCGATCCGGCGAACCCGCTTCGCTACTCGCACAATTTACGGCTCACCGCATCGGTTCTTATTCTGGCTGTCTTACTGACTCTGCTCGCCAACCCGGCCCGCACGGTGGAGACGGATATGCTCGCCGATGTCGAGGCGGCAAAAGTTTCGGGATTCCCGCAGCTTCCTCCACCATATGCCTCACCTTCACGGGTCGCCGATTTCATCGACGAATGGAATTTAAACGCGCCCGGCTCTCCATCGCGCCAACAGATCGAATCGCTGTCGATTCGGTTGGGCGAATACGGCGATGATTCCGCACTGCTCAACCTGGGAATTTCCGCCAGCCTGATCGGAATTCTCTTCATATCGGCAGTAGCCTTCAGCCGTGCGTCGAACAACCTGTATGCGCTCGGCTATCCGCTGCCGAAAATCTCGACGACATGGGCGGCCGTCTCATGGTTCGTCCCCCTGCTTAGTTTTGTGCTGCCGTGGATGGTCGTTTCCGAGATTTTCCGCACTCTCTGGACAAGCCCCGATGACGTTGAACGGTCGCCGCGATTTCGCCTGTCGGCAATCGCGGCCGACCTCTGGGGATTGTCGTTCATCGGACTGTGGCTGCTGAATCCGGCATCGGTACATCTGCTATTGCCAGCGAACGACATCGACGACTGGCTGAGCAAGATCGCATGGGCCGAACGGATGATGACCTGGCTGCCGATAACGACCTTCATCACGGCTGCCGCGCTACTTGTGGTATCGGTCAAACAGCACCGGCGCTACCGACTCCTCGACGCCAGGGCCAGAAACTCTCGGTGAAACTGCTCGGCGAAGCAGCGACCCCGCGGGCAATCCCGCTGTTACGCGGTAACGCGCCGCGCACTCCGCTGCCAGCCGATCATGGCTCCATCCCCCGTCGTCTGCGCGCCGCAACGATCATCACAATGATCGGAAACAGCACTATGAACGCGCCCAGGATAAGGACCATCACTCCTGGCGACAGTCCGAGCACATGGTCGATCTTCGCGCTCAACCACTCCCACAGCGTCGGGTCGATCGGTTCCGAGTGATGCAGCAGCGGAACCCTGGGTGCCCCAAACGGCGTTCCAATCGGGCCAGCCATCTCAATCGCCATCCTGTTTTATCAACTCAGCACTGGCAGCTCCTCCGACCGGCACCTGCACGTAACGCACCGAGTGCGTCTTCTCCCGAATCGACAGCGAAACGATTCCCGCGGCCACCAATGTCGCCGCGCCAACCGCAAACGGAATGTCGTACGACTCCCACGCCGTAAATGCCAGGCCAAACAGTATCACCGCGGCAGCACCGCCCAGCTGATGGGCCATATTCGCAAACCCAAACAGCGTCCCAAGGTTGCGGACCCCGTATACGTCGGCGGTTAGCGATGCCGTCAACGGGACCGTAGCGAGCCAGGACATCCCGCCAACCACCGCAAACACCCAGATCGCCGACGAACCCGGCAGCACGACCAAAGAAATGAACGCAACCGCGCGTACAAGGTAAACCGCCCCGAGCAGGTTCTTCCTCTGCCAGCGATCCGAGAGAAACCCGATTGCCAGCACCCCCACCGCGTTGATCCCGCTAAGCAATCCAAAGGCCAGCGCGGCGGTACCTATCGATATGTCTTCGCTCAAAGCCCACCTGACAAAGTGCACGGCGATCGAAGCAGTCGTGATCCCGCACACCCAGTAAGCAAACGAAAGCTGCCAGATCGGCTTCGAGCTAAACGAATCGCGCCACTTGTCAACGTAGCGCGGGCCCACCGGGCGAACCACAACTTCGACTTCTCCAGAATCCTGAGATTCCTCTCCATCGATCATTAATCCCATGTCCGAAGGTTTGCTGCGAACGACAAACAACAACAGGGGAACGCCCAGCCCAAGAGCCGCGATACCGACCACCAGCCACGCGGTCCGCCAACCGAACTCGATCAACGCGTAACTCATGAACGGCACGACTATCAAACCGCCGACCGAACCACCGGCCACCAGCACAGCCATTGCCATTCCACGTCTGCGCTCAAACCATCGAGCGACTATCACCCCCGTTGTGGCAGGGGAGATACCACCCGACGCGAACGAAATCACAAATCCGTAAAGCGCGATCAGGCCATAGACATTAGAAACCGTCGCTATTCCAAGTGTTGCGACACCCATCAACAGCAGCGACGGAATTACAACTCTCCGCCCGCCATACAGGTCGGTCAGGCGTCCGAACAACGGCTGCGACAGCCCGTTAACCAGCCAACCTACGCTTGCCGCAATAGAGACTGTTGCCGTCGAAACGCCCCAGTCCTTCTCCCACGTCTCGACGAAAACGCCAAATCCTTGTCTTGAGCCGATCGCCAGGAGCGTCATGAAAAACAGCGCGGCAATGACATACCAGCCGTAAAACACTCCCTTGCGAGGTGACTTTTCGACTGTCACCTAATCGCTCAGCCCACAAATCGTCATCAAGCGCTCCTAGTCCACGCCGAGGATTTCTACCGCGTCCCGGTTGATGATCCCCTCGATCGCATCCTCCGGAATCTCAGGAAAATTGTGATCTTTTGCATATTTTGCCAGTCCACGCAAATGGTCGATGTTGTCCTGGGGCTTTGTAACTGGCCAGTCCGACGCGAACAGAATTTTATCGGTCACACCCCACTCGTAAAATAGCATCATCCCCTGCCAGAACGAATAAGGACGGTAGAACTGCGCCGATACATCGGCCCAAACGTTTGGATGCTTGCGGACCACGGCCAGGCACTCGGTCTGCCACGGATGACCCAGGTGCGCCAGGACCATCGTTAGCTTCGGGAAAGCCAACGCCACTTTTTCGGTAGTAAGCGGATGCGCGTAAGTCAGCGGTGCCTCGGTCATTGGCGACGTGCCCTGGTGGAACACAATCGGAATGTTGTCGGCCTCAAGACGCGCAAACAACTCGAAAGCTTCCCGGCCTGTCGGGTCGAAGTCCTGGTAGTTCGGCCCCAGCTTGATCCCCTTGCAACCGAGATCGCCAACACACCTGTCATACTCGTCCTCCCAGTTCGGGTCGAGTGGATGAAGCGACATAAACGGAATTATCTTGTCGGGCGCCCGCTTTGCAGTCTCGGCAGCCACGTCGTTGTGATTCATCTCCTGTGACCAACCCTCAGTGCGTAACACCCGCTCATCTGGGCGCCAGGGTCGGGGGGCGATCCCGAAGATAAACGTTTTGTCGACCGGCCCCATGTCCCGCAGGTAATCGCCGATCGAATTAGTCAGGTTAACCGTCTCGCCTGACCTCATAGTCGTCTCGGTAATCATCTCATCGGGTGGCACGGTATCCATATGACTTGGAAGGTGTGTGTGTACGTCAACGATCATTTCAGCTCAATCTCCGGTCACTCATTTTTTCGAATCATTTCGATGGAGGCGAATACTACGCTCGCCGGGCGCTAGACGCCGCACGTGAATCTTGTCATCCTGCGCCCGCGTGCCCTGAGCGCTGTCGAATGGGATTCAGGATCTTCGTTCAATTCGGGCGGAGTCGGCGGCGGCACCGCCATACACCCGCCACCATGTATACAGTGGCGCAGTATGGACCCGTCACAATCCCAACTTCAGGCACAAGTCCAAATGCGCCGCTGGCGACACCGCGTGTTTTCAGCTTCGCCGTGTTCTACCTGTTCGTCTACATGGGCAGGTTCAACCACTGGCCAGCCGGGCCGGTCATTCGGGAAGACCTTGGCTTCACCCACGTAGATATCGGCATCATCAACGCCTGCCTTTTGTGGGGATTTGCAATCGGTGATTTCGTGCACGGACGACTGGCCGAGTCATACGGTTACCGGTTCTGGATTCTCGTTGGCACCCTGACTTCGGTCGCCCTGAACTGGGTCACCAGCTTTGGATCAAGTCTCTGGACGATCGCCATCCCGTGGGGCCTCAACGGTTTCGCAAACGCCGTGGTCTGGTCACCGGGAATCGGAATGCTCGCGCAGTGGTGGCAACCTGGGCAGCGGGGTCGGATGATGGGAGTCGTCGGCGTCGCGGCCGGGTCGGCCATGCTGGCTATGTGGCTCATTACCGGATGGACAGTTGCCGAGTTCGGCTGGCGGGCAGCCTTCAGGTATCCCCCATTGCTCATGATCCCAGCCGTGATCGCCCTGTTCTTCATGGTGAGAGACCGCCCGTCAGACGTCGGACTTGAAAACCAGGAACAGTCCGGGCTAATCGACGCCAATAACGGGCACGACACCGAATCCGACCCTCAAGGGGATGCCTCTCCGAGCCTGAACGGGGCACGAGCCGCCGGTCGCGACGGACCCCTAACCGCCTATCGAGTGCTTTTCTCCGACTGGCGGTTCGTTGCCACTTCCCACGTCAAGGGTCTCGAAAACGTAGTCAGGTACGGGCTTACAACATGGGCACCGCTCTACTACTTCGAGGAAGCCGGCCTTTCCATCCAGACGACCGCCCTCGTAACAATCGCCCTCCCGGTCGGTTACCTCACCGCGCCACTGGCGTCCGGTTGGATATCCGATGTCGCGCTGGGTGGACGCCGGAGCCCGATGATCGCAGTCTCTGCAGTCATCTCGGCCGCCGCGCTCGTCGGGCTTGCACTGGTTCCGGCTACAAATCTATTCGCAGGCGCAGGGCTGCTGTTCATCGGCGCGTTCGCCATGAGCCTCTCGATGAGCTCGACCCTGGTAGTCGACATGGCCGGCCCAAAATACGCAGCAACCGCCTCGGGCGTTCTCGACGGCCACGGCTATGTCTACGCCGGCGCGCAGGCAATCATCTTCGCACTGGTCCTCGACACCGCCGGGGCACCCTGGCAAACCGTGTTCCTCGCAATGGCCGCGGCAAGGGCCCTATCTGCCCTCATCGCGTGGCGGATGAGGCTGTAGCGGGGCGCTGGCCCACCTGGAGCCAGTATCCAGATGAAACCGCCGTGTCAGTCCCGCAGCACCCTGAACCCGATCTCGTTGCCCAGGTTTTTCTTCATCGACAGCCTGATCATCAGCAGGGTCAGCGGCTCGAGAAGTCGCGACGACTCGAGCCCTCCCGCATCGACCACGTCGAATCCGAGTTCGGCAATAAGCGCAGTAACAACCCGTTTGGCATCGGCATCATCGCCGCAGATCGGAATCGAAATCTCCCGGCCGTCCAGCTTGCGCCCATCAAGCAATCGCGCGTCGACGATGTTCAGGCCTTTCACAATCCTCGCCCCCGTCGCCCATTCGGCCACCTGCTCCCCACCGGAACTCGTGTGACCAACATCCAGCTTCAGGCCACGGGCGATTGGGTTCGTTGCGTCGATAAAAACCCGTCCCGAAACATCGCCCAAACGGGATATCGAAACCTCGGCTGCACTCCACGGAACCGCCAGCACGATCACGTCCGCACCCGTCGCCGAATCGGGCAACCCGGCCGCTTCAACCCCGTTTCCAATTTCGGCAACCAGCCCGGCCACGCGCTCTGATTCTGGTGATCGCGAACCAACTACAACCGAGTGCCCCAGCGCCGACCACGCCCTCGCGAGGCCCGATCCAACACTGCCACTCCCAATAACTGCGATCCGCATCAGACTTCCAACTCGAGATGCGACTGTGGAGTCCAGCCAAGCAAACGCCGGGCCTTCGAAAGGTTGTGCTCCCTCTCGTCTTCGTCGCCGGCGATAAACACCGGGTCGAACCGGCCATGCCCCACCTGCACAGTCTCAAGAGCAGCAAGGTAAGCCCGCGCAAGATCGGCCTCGTCCGTTACAAACAACGGCTTCGATCCGTCAGGCCGGTCGGCGATCGGCCTCCGCCGTTCCTCGATGTAGTCCGCGCGGGTCCGGGGACCCGTAATGCGAAGCGCAATGATGTTCATATCGAACCACGAAGCGAAATACCGGCAGATTCCCTCACCAAATCCCTTGCTGAGCCCGTATGCGCTCGGGGTGTCGAGCGGAATCTCTTCCTCGGCCCCGTAATAGTCGCGGCCACGGTAGTGAACGCTCATGCTGCTCGTGTACACACCGCGCGTTAACCCCGCGCCCTGGGCCAGCCAGAGAAAGGTATGCAGACCGAGACAATTGACATCGTAATTCTCGCGGATGATCTTCAAACCCTGATCGGTCAGCGACCCGCCCTGCGGACTCATCATCACGAGCCAAATGAACGCATCGATCCCGTCAATTGCCTTTTCGATGGCAACCGAATCAGTCACCGACCCCCGCACAAACTCAACACCATCATGCCGTGGCTCGGCTAGGTCGAGCACCCGCAATTCGTGATGCTCTTTCAAGTAAGGCGTAATGAACGTACCGACCATCCCTGCCCCGCCCGCAAGTAGTACCTTCAATTAAAAAAACTCCCTGGATGATTGATGATCAAATCCGCTCAATTTCTTCCCGCACGGAGAAAAAGTCAGGTTGAGGAGGAATGCCGCCAACCTAATCCTCGTCAACCTCGTCCAGCGCGCCGTCCAGCACTGCACGCATTCCGCTTGAAACCTCGTTCAGCCTGAAAATCGCTTCATCAGGCAAAGTAAGTTCAAGCGCACCCGAAACATCGGCGATCTGCTCAACGGTATCGGCACCTGAAATAGCAACCGTAATTTCAGGATGCGACATCACCCACGCCATCGCAACCTGCGGCATTGTGGCACCGACCTCTTTCGCCACCACGTCAACCTCGGCGATAACCCTCGCCGCCCGACCACGCATGTAGGTTGCGATCTGACCGCGTCGTTTCGAACCCCAGAGCGTACTGTCGTCCGGCACCTCATCGGGTCGATACGTGCCACTCAGCAACCCGACTCCCAGCGGACTGTACGCCATCACCCCGACGCCGGTCTCCCGTACCATCGGGAACAACTCATCCTCCTGCGTCCGGTTCATCAGCGAATACGGGTTTTGCACAAGGATCAGGGGTTGCGCGTTGAGTCGTTCTTGCACACGCAGCGCCTGCATCACCTGCCACGCCTGGTAATTGCTGACCCCTACATAGCGGATTTTGCCCTGCTGAATCAGCGTCTCCAACGTCCGAAACTGTTCCTCAAATGAGTTCGTCTCGTCGATGCCGTGGATGATGTAAACGTCGATTCGGTCCGTCTGCAACCTGCCCAGCGACCGTTCTACCTCACGCATGATGTGGTAGCGAGACGTTCCCAGGTCGTTGGGACCAGGGCCGATCGGACTGTGTACCTTCGACGTAATCACCACGTCGTCACGCCGCCCTTTGAGCGCCTGCCCGAGCACCTCCTCAGAACTCCCGATGTTGGCACGGTCGTCCATGAAGCCGTACACATTCGCGCAATCGATCAGGTTGATTCCGGCGTCAAACGCACCGAGTATCACTTTCTCTGCTTCACCCCGATCGAACTGCCCCCTGAAACCGAGTCCCAGGGCCATGGGTGACACCTTTACCCCTGCTGTCCCGAAATTTACGTATTCAAAGGCCAAAATAACTCCCCGTATGCCTCTGGATGCAATCCAGCCTAAATCCTGCATAATCGAACGCCGAACGCAGATTCTAACCTGATCGAGCCGCGACACGAGACACGTCTGTAAAAAAATTACCGAATATCCGCAAGTCCGACCCGTGGAACCTGGTTCTCGATGAACGTTAAAACTACAAACGTAGTAGAATCGGAAGATGACCGAAAAACCGGAATCAGAACAACTTGGCGAGCTCGAGACCGCGGTAATGGCCGTTCTGTGGCAGTCGGAGCATTGCGACGTGAACGAGGTCCTCGAGCGACTCGAATGGGATAAACCTCTCGCCTACACGACGATCATGACAGTAATGAACCGCCTGGTCGACAAACAGTTTTTAGAACGAACGCGATCAGGTCGTAAGTACCTTTACACGGCGGTGGTTAAACGAAAGGAAGCCGCCCGGACACGGTTTAAAAAGATCGTCGACGGCTTCTACGGTGGCCTCACCGGGCTTGCAGTGTCGGAGCTCCTCGGCAGCGAGGACGATGTCTCGGAAGACGAGTTGGATGCCCTGGAAGAACTCGTCCGGCGCCGTCGAGCAGAAAAGTCCGGCTAGTTTTGGACACAATCGCCAGATTTGTTGAATACAACTTGGCGTCGTAGTCGGAGTTCTGATGATCGCGGTTGTGCTCATCGTAATCAGGGTCGCCGGCGTGAAATCGGCAACGACCCGCAATGGCCTGTACGGTGCCGCTCTCGTCAAGGCGACGTTCACGCTTGCAGGATTCGGAGCTCTTCTGCCGATCACGGGATCATTCTGGGCCGACTATCAGGAGCAGGTGTTGCCGCCTTCGCAAATCGCACCCGTGCTACTGCTCTGGGTCGGACTAATGCTCGTCCTCCGGAATTTTATGGCCCGCCGGGCGCTGCGGTCCGCCGGCAACGAAACGGTGAGCGAGTCGATGGCAAAACGTGTCGATCAGGCAGTTGAACGCGTAACTTCCAAATTCCGCAGCCAACCGCAAATTGTCTGCCTGTCCATCACATGCAACGTTCCGTCTGATCTGAGCAAGCCAACCGTAGTGCTGAGCAGCAGCGCCAGGACACCCGCTATCGCCGAATCCATGTCTTCCCCTGCCCTGGTTCTCCCAATTCGAGTCGCCGAAAAATTGGACGATGCGGAGCTCGAAGGGGTGGTGGCGCACGAAATGGCACACATCGTGATAAATGGAAGCCAGCAGGGTTGCTCGCCGGGCTGGGCAAGGTTCGTACGATGGGCGAGCCCCCTGAACGTCCTGTTCGCCCGATTTATGAGTCGGGAAGAGGAATTGGCGTGCGATGAAGTCGCCGGTCGTATTACCGGTAACCCGGAAGCACTGGCAAGCGCACTCCTGAAAGCACACCGCCTTTCCCAGACGGACCAACTTCGCGTGTTTGCTCCCCTGGCAACCCTAACGATCCAGCGGCGTTTCCTGAGCCAGCGCGTTTCGGCACTTCTCGAGCTGGGGCAGGCGCCCACAGGGCTTGGTGCGAGGACAGCTGCGGCGGCATGGATCGCTGTCATAGGCGTAGCAATCGTTCGTTAATCAAATGCCGATAAATTCGCACTTGGTTTAACTACTACCTATGTCATACTACTGTTGTAGTAATTCGAGGAGGGCGAAATGCCACAGCAAGAAAAATACGATCAGGAAGAGCGCACCAAAACGGTGATACACAATCACTACACGGGGGGCTGGGGTTGCTGCATGGGTCCGATTGGGGCTGGGAGACGTTCCGTCAACGGTTTCTGGGGCGTGATTCTCCTTGGCATCGGTGGCGCGTGGCTTGCTTCCAGCGTCTTTGAATTCGAAGACTGGGGTCGATGGGCCGGAAGCCTGGTCCTGGTCGCTCTTGGACTCTGGTACTTGGCTCGGGCAACCAGCCGGGAATCAGATAAGTAGAGGTTCCCACTGGGAATACGCCGATAACCGGGAGCCGAAATCTCCAAATCCGGTAAGTCGATAAAAAAACCGACGGTTTGCACGATCGATCCGCTCTGTAAGATAAATTGCGGCTGTTCTCATGGTGGCCATCCTGTGATGTCCGATGTAATCACCCGAGTCATCGTCGAATCGAAACCGATAGCACCCAAAGGCAATTCCACACTCAATGACGACAACAATCGATTCGGTGATCGTCGCGAAAGAGCTTCGTAAACAATACGAGGACATCACCGCTTTAGACGGAATCTCGTTCGAGGTACGGCGAGGGGAAGTCTTCGGAATGCTTGGGCCCAACGGTGCTGGCAAAACCACGACCATCGAAATACTCGAAGGTATGCGCGACGCTGACTCGGGCGAGGCCATCATCAACGGCATCAACGTAAAAGATGACCCCAGGGCTGTGAAGGCAATCATCGGGGTCCAGCTCCAGCAAAACGCCTTCTTCGACAACCTGAAACTCGCCGAGATCGTCGACCTTTACGCCAGGCTGTATAAGGCGAAAATCGACTCCGTCGAAATACTGTCCCGCGTGGGTCTCGATAACCGCAAAAACGCAAGGTACGCCCACCTGTCAGGGGGTCAGAAACAGCGGCTCTCAATAGCTGTCGCCCTGGTAAACGACCCGGTTGTGCTGTTCCTCGACGAGCCAACTACCGGGCTCGACCCACAGGCCCGCCGCCAGATCTGGGCGCTGGTCAATAAAATCAGTGATAACGGCGCCACGATCATGCTGACGACCCATTACATGGAAGAGGCCGAAGAGCTGTGCGACCGCGTGGCGGTGATCGAAAATGGGAAGATTGTCGCGCTCGACACGCCAGACAACCTGATCGACCAGCTGCTCGAAACGGGGTTCAAACCTGAAAAGCGAGTCCGTGAGGCGACCCTCGACGACGTGTTCTTGAACCTGACCGGTCGAGATCTCAGAGACTAACCCCATGAAGCTGTACTTCGCCCTTACCGTCGTCTCTCTCAAAATGTATTTCCGGAACAGGCAGGCGCTGTTCTGGGCACTCTTCTTCCCCCTGCTGATCATGTTGATATTCGGAATCATGAATTTCGACGGGTTCAACTCGCCCGACGTCGGGGTTTACGACGCGGCAGAAAACGATGCATCCCGGAGTCTGATCCAGGCTCTGAGGGGACCTGACGGTGGAGAGATACTCGCGGTTTCTGTCGGTTCCCGCGAAGATGTAATGCACGAGCTTGAATTCGGTGAAACACGCGCGGCAATAATCATTCCCGAAAACTTTGGCGTCCCCGGCGAGTTTGCAGAAATACTGGTCACCTACGACGAACGCTACATGCAGGAGCGGGTCGTCGTTTCGACGGTCCTCGCTCAGGTGACCGACGCAATTTTCAAGGAGGTCGCCCAGGTGCCATCGGAATACCGTGTCGAAAATTCGATCGGTATCTCTGAAACGTTCATTGAAGGACAGGGCCAGGGCTTCAAGGGCTGGCTGATTCCGGGCATCGCCGCAATGGCAATTATGCAGACCGGGTTGTTCACAGTCGTTTTCACCCTGGTGCGGTTCAAATCGCAGGGCGTGCTGCGCCGCCTCAAGGCCACCCCGATCGGTGCCTCCCACTTCCTCGCCGGTCAACTCACAACCAAGGCGATCGTAGTGGTGCTGCAGACCTACGTGCTCGTGATCGTAGGAGCTCTGGTCCTGGGCGTCACCGTGGGCGGTGGAAGGCTGGCTGTATGGTTCGACCTGACGGTCCTGGCGTTGCTGGGTGGAGCGCTTTTCATTGCCATAGGTCTTGCCGTGTCGGGATGGGCCAAAAACGAAGAGACAGCAGCACCCATAGCGAACATCATTACAATGCCGATGATGTTCCTTTCAGGAGTATTTTTCCCGCTCTCGATAATGCCTGAATGGGTGACCAGGTGGTCGCAATACCTGCCTCTTACCTACCTGGCCGACGGCATGCGCGCGATCACGGTCGAAGGCGCGTCGATCACCACACTGGGCAGCGAACTGCTTGGCCTGGCGGTCTGGATAGTCATCGCCTTCGTAATCGCAACCAGGATGTTCCGCTGGGAATAGGCCTGCCAACGCCCTCAGGACGGAGGGGGTTTGGGGGGTGCGACAAGCTCGCAACCACATGCAGACCGGGCGCACATTTGCCGGTGTGTCAGATAACCTACGCCAACACTCCCTAGTCAAATTACCAAAAAAAGAAAGCGAGCCACCGGTCCGGTGCACGGTTCCAGACCGATGGACTCGCTCCCTACTAGTTGGTACGCCCGCCCGCATATGGCGGATTTCTCAGTTTCACCCCAGTCGAAATGACAACACCACCTGCTTCGCACAGCACCGAACCCGGCATTTCCGTTGGCGAACTATCACGGCGCACAGGCATCACGACGGCGACCATCAACTACTACGTTCGTCTCGGTGTCTTGCCGTCACCGGTAAAAACGAGCAAGACCCGCGCTATTTATCCGGCACACTTTGAAAACCTGATATCGAGGATCAGGCAACTGCAGGAAGCCGGACTCAACCTGGCGGGCATCAAACAGGTCGTTAACGGCGATCCGAACTCACCGCTCGCGGCAGCCATGCCATCGGATCGAGGGGCAACCACTTCTCTGCCTGCATCCGGTCCGATTTCCATAGGGGATTTCCTCGACCAGAGCGGACTGGACAGCGATCTCTACGACAACCTGCTCGCGGCCAATCTGATCCGGAGACCTCGGACCGGAACCGACGGCGCACCCGCTCATGACCGTCGCGACCTATCGGCGGCACGCGCCTACGCTAGACTCGCATCAGCCGGAATTCAGTACGCATTGCTTGAACGCCACACCGAGTACGAACCATTGTCGAAAGCCGAAGCGCTGTTCCTAGCCGAGCACCTGGGCGCGGCATCGAGGCGATCTCCAACCACCCAGCCCGTGCAACTCGTGGCCGCGTTCGATGCCATCAGGCGCTATTTACGCAGCCTCCAGTTGGACGAGGCCTACCCCGAATGGCGCACCCCAAAATCTTGATAGATTTGCGCCGTGCGTGCGTGAGAAGTACGGAGGTTCCCTATCCCTGCGAGGGATAGGGCCAGGGTCTGGGTAACATCGGCAATCGGGAGTAATTATCGGCGACGCGACATTCGCATCTCCCCCACGTCCGTCAGCGACCCTCCCCCCGACTTGCCCACGCTAGGGACAGACGATTGCCGACGACGACCCACACTACTTCCGCTGGGTTTTTACGTACTCAATAATCGCGGCAAGGCCATCTGGCGGTGCACCCAGTCGGATCGCTTCTTCAACGTCTTTTTCCGACTTGTCGTCCTCGCCGATGGCCGTGTGGGCAACTGCGCGATTGCCGTACGCATCGGAACCCTCGGGGTTCATCTCGATCACTCGCGTGAAGTTGTTGATCGCCTGCTCGAAATCTCCCATCGACAGGTACGCCGTGCCCAGGTTGAACTGGACCTCCTGGTTATCTGGTTCCAGCCATGCAGCTTCCTCGAAGTCCGTTGCAGCACGATCCGGGAAGCCAAGTTGCGCCGACTTCAGGCCGCGCTGAAAAAACTCGTCGGCTATTTTCGGCGGAAAATCAATAGGCGTGCCGTCTGGCGACATCCCGTCTGGCAAATTATCTGACGTCGTCAAGTGCTGAATAACTCCGCAGCCACGCATGTAATGCAAACTCGCAAAGGTGATCACACATCCTAACCCGCATTCGTCTGCAGATCGTGCTAAAAATAGCGTCGAGCAGCGTATCGTTCGGGACCTCGGCCGGCGCAGCAATCCGGCCAACAATAGGAAATGAAATGAAAATCGTCATCATCGGCCAATCAGCATTCGGGAAATCCGTGCTGGAAACTCTCATCGATAGAGGCGACGACCAGGTCGTCGGCGTTTTCGCCCCGCCACGGCGTGAAAACCGCCCGCTCGATCCCATCATCGAAGCTGCCACCGAGCTGGAAATCCCGATTTTCGAGTTCAAGCGCCTGCGCGACCAGGATGCAATCGACCGGTTCAAGTCTCTCGAACCTGAACTGTGCGTGATGGCGTTCGTTACCGACATCGTGCCAATGGAGGTGATCGACTGCCCGTCGCTGGGCACAATCCAATATCACCCGTCCCTGCTCCCTCTCCACAGGGGTCCCAGCTCGATCAACTGGCCGATCATTTTTGGCGAAACCGAAACCGGGCTCACAATTTTCTGGCCCGACAAGGGACTCGACACTGGCCCGGTACTCCTGCAAAAAAATGCCGCAATCGGACCCGAGGAGACACTCGGAAGCCTCTACTTCAACAAATTGTTCCCGCTCGGTGTCGAGGCGCTGGTCGAATCTGTCGACCTGGTTCGGGCTGGCAACGCACCGAAAATCGTCCAGGACGAGTCGAAGGCGACCTACGAAGGCTGGTGCAAGGCTGAAGATGTCGTTGTCGACTGGGCAGCCTCAACATCCACTACATTCAACATGATTCGCGGAGCCGATCCCCAGCCGGGTGCCAACTCCACGTTCAACGGAACAAAAGTGTCGCTCTACGACACCTCGCTCCCCGCTGTATCGCCAGCCAACCCCGTCGATCCGGGGCAGCTGCTCGCAACGGACGAATCAGGAATCACAATTTCTACCGGCGACGGATCGGTAGTCATCGGTCGCGTGAGAGCCGCGGGCGGCAAAAAGATCAGCGCCAACGAGTGGGCCGAATCAGCCGGTTTCAAAATCGGCGACAGCATTGTGAGCTAGTCTCCACTCTCACCAATCAGAACCCTCCAGAAATCCACAGATCAGATCGTTCACCTGGTCTGGGTTATCCAGCAACGGCACATGCGCTGAATTTTCGATCACATGCATACTCGCATTCGGCGCAAGATCGGCCAACCGGTGACCATGCACGATCGGGAACAGTCCGTCTTGAGCGCCCCAGATCACCATCAGCGGATTGGTGATCGAAGCCAACTCTTCATCCGTGAAAATCGATTTCTGGCCGCTCAAACCAGTAATCACCGATAAACTCGACGCCATCCCCCTCGGGTGACCAGCCACCAGCGTCACGTCGTACGCATACTGCTTGTACGCACCTGCGTCTTCAAAATCATCATTCACGACCTCCACTGTTTTGAAGTAGTTATCCTGCCCCCACCTGTTTGGTCGGAGGATCAGTCGTCTTACCAACGGCACGGTACCGAGCCTGGAAATCCAGTCAATATCCTTACCCAGCCCCGCCGAATCGATCACAACCATCCGCTTGAAGCGGTCCGGTTCAGCCAACGCCACGGCCAGGGACGCTTGCGCGCCCATCGAAAGCCCCACAACGTCAACCGGGCCCAGGTCAAGGACATCCATGAAACCTGTCAAATACCGTACCAGCGAATCATTAAACGGCGACTCGAAGGGCTCCTGGCTCGATAGCCCGAAAACCGGATGATCAGGGATGATTACGCGGTGAGTTGTTGCCAGCGCCTCGATCTGCCTGAACCAGATCGCTGAACCAGCGCCGCCACCGTGAAGCAACAGCACGGCAGGCCCGTCTCCGTAATCGAGATAGTGGATTCGCCGCCCGTCAAATTCCACATATTTCCCCCGGTACTTTAGTCCTGCCCGTGCGAGCAACGTCGACATGCTCGCGAAAATCTGTTGTTCGGCCGGGTCAAGTTCGCGCTGATGATTCATGCGGTTTCGAAAGAAATTATCTGATCCGGGGTGGCGGCAGGCACATGCGATCGCCTTCACGTTTGCACTCGTCCGGAGTATAAACCCTGAGAAATTCCAGAGAAATCGCGACTGATTCGAACTACAATCGTCACCACGCGATGAAACAGAAAACCGACATAGACGACGCGAACCCCGGCACCGCCTTGCCCGGCCCGGAAACTGCAACTGAACCGAGCCTTCAACAACAGGCGTGGGAGCTGCTGGAGTTCACGAACATCCGCGAATTCCTCGCCGGGCGTACCCGCTTTTTCATGTCTCGAGAGATGGCGCTTGAGGCGGAACCCCTCGTTCATATCGAAGATGTCGAACGATTGCAGGACGAAACAGCGCAGGCCGCGCTCATGCTGTCGACCGTAGGCGATATCGGTCTTGTCGGAGCGCTCGACCCCCGCGACCTACTCCGACGCGCAGCAATCGACGGGATACTGACCGGCGACGAGGTCGTCTCGATCCTGTTCCTGCTCGATTCCATCTGGACTGCCCGCAACACGGTCATGTCGATGAAAGGCAAAGCGGCGCTACTGGAAGGCATCGCGGCCGACATACCCGATCTGCGCGGCTTGAGTACAGAGGTCTTCAAATCGATTTCGGACCGCGGCGAAGTGCTCGATTCGGCCACACCAAAGCTCGCCCGGCTCCGGGCCAACGTGAGCAAGACGTTCCTCAGGGTAATGCGGGCAATAGAGCGGATCGCAAACAGCAGAAGCGTCAATCCATCACTCCAATCTGGCGCCATTGCCACCCGGGGCGACAGGCTCGTGCTGGAAGTAAGGGCCGACGCCCGGGAGTCGGTCCCTGGAATCGTTCACGACGTATCGGGCAGCGGATCGACCCTCTTCGTCGAACCGTTCAAGGTAGTCGAGTTATGCAATACATGGCGAGAGACAGCCGCGGAAGCACAGCGGGAGGAAGAACGGATCCTCCGGCGTGTATCGCGTCTGATCGGCGATCGCGAAACCGAAGCACTGATAGCTGTCGAGGCGGCCGCGGCACTCGACTACATCACTGCCCGTGCCCGGCTCGCCGCTTCGATGAAAGCCCGCCGCGCAGAAACGATGCCGTCCGGTTCCGACAATGTGGTTAACCTTGTCGGCGCACGACATCCGCTGCTCGGCAACGACGCCGTTCCGATCACCATCAACATCGGCCCAGGATTTCGCGGCCTGGTCATCACTGGCCCAAACACCGGCGGCAAGACCGTGGCGATAAAAACGATTGGCCTGTTCGCGTTGATGCACCAATCGGGGATGCAGCTTCCGCTGGATGACGGCTCGATCGCGGTTTTCGACGCGGTCTACGCCGACATCGGTGACGCACAGTCGATCGAGCGGTCGGTTTCGACTTTCTCCTCGCATATGGGTCGTGTGATCGATATTTTGCTCGAGGCGACCCCGAATTCGCTGATTCTTCTTGACGAACTCGGTACCGGCACCGACCCCGACGAAGGCTCGGCTCTCGCAAGGGCAGTTCTATCTCATGCGGTCGCCAACGACATGCCCATCGCGGTAACTTCTCACTACCGGGCAGTTGCCGAGTATGCCGCCGAATCCGACGACCTCGCAAACGCCTCGGTCGAACTCAACCCCGACACGATGGTGCCCACTTACCAGATACTAATGGGAATTCCGGGGCGGAGCTACGCAATTCACGTCGCGAGACATCTCGGCATGCCGAGTGACGTTCTTGAAGACGCCCAATCGATGATGGACCCGAGACGAGCTGAAGCCGAAAGCATTCTGCAGCAGTTGCAGCGCGAGCGAGAAGAGGTCAGTCGGATTCGGCAAGAGACCGAAAAGGCCGGGATCGAGGCCGAGGCAGCAAGACGTGACCTTCAGAGCAAGCTGAGCAACGTGACGCGTGCCCAGGAAGACATGATCGAAAAGGCGCGCATGGAACTCCGGCGGGAAACCGACGATGTACGCAGAAGCCTGAGGCAGATAGTCAGCAACGCCCGCAACGATAACGACCTCGCTACCGCACAACGGGCAATCGGACGAATTCGCAACCAGTACTCAGACCCGACATGGCTGCCGGTCGCTCCGCCCCCTGATGCCGAAAAAACCGATGACCCCGATTCCAACCGACCCATCGAAGTGGGTGACCAGGTCGAAATCAAAGGCTTGAACGTGAACGCCGCTGTCGTTGGGATTGCCGAGGACGGCATGGTCGAGTTGCAGATGGGCAATGCTCGCATCGAACTAAGCGGCCGACAACTCAGGCGCGTCAGTGGCCCGGAAGCTCCGCACGAGTCCACGGACACACCTGGTGACGAACCCGGTGTAATCGTCGATACCGCCAAATCTGCAGAAAATACAGATGAGATCGACGTCCGCGGCACACGCGTCTACGAGGCGGAAGAACTGGTAAAGCAGTTCGTGGACAACGCCTCACTACGCGGTGTGACCAGTATTCGCATCATTCACGGAGCGGGCACAGGCGCATTAAGGGAGGCCGTCCGAGAGCTTCTCGCGAAACATTCGCTGGTCGCCTCGTTCAGCGCCGCAACCCGTGATCGCGGTGGCAATGGGGCCACCATCGTCGATCTCGCCTGATAGCACCCAGCTCGCGACCAATCACGAATGTGCGCCCGGAGCCAAACGCCATTGCGACGCGCGACGTGCTCACGCCAGGTCCTCTGGCAAGATGTAGGACGACGCCCGCAGCAACAACACACACACCCGGAGCCCTGCGTTATCCCCCTCCTTCTGGAGACCGAACTAGTCAAAAACGCACAAAACTGTTGGACTTCAGCAAAATGGGACGGTTTCGGTAAGAGAGAGATCAGGCTGGTCTGAGTTGCTCCCTGAGGGCTTGGTTCGATAGTTTACGTCGATTGATCGTCCTGTCCTTCACCTCCCTTCTTCTGCCGAGGATTTTGTCCCGTTGGCCGGCCAGCATGTCAGTCGGAATGATGTCCTTGAGTGCCTTGTGGTACCGGCGATAGTTGTAGAAGTCGACGAACTTCC
>Ga0066376_10000118_pt1 | contig 64542 bp, 63 predicted proteins | sample Knorr_S15_td_Bot_FD_77009 | JGI IMG/M metagenome (GOLD analysis project Ga0066376, IMG submission 77009) | Marine microbial communities from Southern Atlantic Ocean transect - Knorr_S15_td_Bottom_ad_5009_LV_A | ecosystem: Environmental > Aquatic > Marine > Oceanic | place: Southern Atlantic...
CTGAACCCGATGAAGATGTCCCCGGAGCCGTTGTATCCCATGCCGCCGATGCGCGCGAGCCCGAGCGCCGTCCGGGTGACCAGCCTCTTGATCTGAGTGGGCAAGAGCGGCGCGTCAGTCGCGAGCACGATGATGATCGATCCGGCCACTTCGGGGACCGGTTCGAGTTCACCGCCGGCGTCCTCCCCTTCGTCGCACCAAGGCACACCGCGCCGACGGGCCCCGGCGGGGACCGCCCGGTCCGCGTAGCACGCCCCCGGGGTGGGCATCATCTCTCCCACGGGCAGGCCCGCGATGCGCAGATCCCTGCGGGCTCCCTGATTGCACTGCACCAGGATCCCCACCGTGTACTCGCCAACGACGCGGGACGCGCTGCCTATGCCGCCCTTGAAGCCGTGACAGCGCATGCCGGTGCCGCCGCCCACGGCTCCCTGCTGCACGCTACCCGTGCGCGCACTCCCGAGCGCCTCGAAGACATGCTCCGGCTTCACATGAAAGCCGTTGATGTCGTTCAAGCTGCCGTCATACGTCTCGGCCACGACGGGAAGCGCCCAGAGGAAGTCCGGGTCGCGCCGCCTCATCCAGTCGATGACGGCATCCCGCACCACGCCGACGCTGTGCGTATTGGTGATCAGAATCGGGCTTTCGAGGATGCCGGAGTGCTCGATCCACGTCGTGCCCGTCATCTCTCCGTTTCCGTTCAGACTGAACCAGGCGGCGAACGCAGAGTCACCCGCGTTCCGGCCGCGGGGCAGGATCGCGGTGACCCCCGTGCGCACCGGTCCCTCGCCGACGACGAGCGTCCCCTGTCCGCGAATGATGGTGCTGTGCCCGACAGCCACCCCCGCGACATCCGTGATCGCGTTGTTCGGGCCAGGGGTCCCGGTCAGCGGGATGCCGAGTGCGCGCGCGTCGGGAACCCCCTGGGCGCCGCCCAGAGCCGGTGCCAGGAGCACGAGCAAGACCGCGAGAGAGGACCTCATCCCTTGAAGCTGGCCATCTTCTTCACGTGTGCGAACTCCTTCTTCGTCACCGCCTGCACGGAGAGCCGACCGTACCGGATGAGTTCCATCTCCGTGAGCGCGGCGTCCGCCTTGAGTTCGGGCAGACCGACGATCTCATCGAACTTCGCGACGAACTCGACGTCGACCATCCACCAGCGTGGGTTGTCCGGGTCCGACTTGGCGTCGAAGTACTTCGACTTCTCGTCGAACGCGAAGTGGTCCGGATATGCCTCCTTGCAGACACGCGCGAGGCCAACCACGGCGGGGGGCTTGTCGTTGGAGTGGTAGTACAAGACTTCGTCCCCAACGCTCATGTCCCGCATGTTGTTGCGCGCCCTGTAGTTGCGCACGCCTTCCCAACAGGTCGACCCGTCCTTCGCCAGGTCGTCGATGGAGTAGACGTAGGGCTCCGACTTCATGAGCCAATACTGCTTCGCCATACGCGGTTTCACCGTCTGATCGAGGGACGTCGAGAGGCCAGCCAGGGGCCGTAAATGGGGCCCTATTATGGGGGTCAGCGGCGTCTGGGTCGAGCCACCCGGGACTCAGGCCTCGGCTTCTCCGAGGTCCACCTTGATGTCGCGCCATTTCTCGCGTCGGAAGACGAGCACGCTCAACGTCGCGCGAGTGAGATGCGCGAGCACGATCGCGAGCCAAATGTCGCTCGGGTCGAGCGTCCAAAAGGTCTGGATGATGAAGCACATGCCCAGCGGCACGACGATCTGAGAGACCATCGAGATATACATCGGACTCTTGGTATCACCGGTACCCTGTAGCCCGCCGGTATATGCCAACGCGACCGTGATGAACAGCCCCGACACCGCGAGGTACTGGAGCAGCTGTACACCGAGCTCCAGCACGACCGGATCGTCCATGCCGAATATGCCCAACAGGACGCTCGGGATGATCAAGAACGAGGCGCCGATCGACCCCGCGAGCATGAGGCCGAATCCCGCGGCTGTGCGCACCCCCTCGACGGCTCGATCGGGCTTGCCGGCCCCCAGGTTCTGGCCAGCGACCGCCGCTGTCGCGCCCATGATACCGACCGACGTCCACGTGATGAACGAGAACAACTGCGTGTAGCTGACCACATAGGCGGCCTGTGCCTGGCCGCTCATGGACAGCGAACCGATGAAGGCGAGCAGCAGCACGCCCCCGATGTTCATCGCCACGCCCTGGATGCCGGTGGGCAGGCCGAACTTGAAGAGCTGGCGGATGATGTTCCAGTCGGGCATCAGGTTCATGCCTTTGTGGAACGCCACGACCCACTTGCCACTGAAGAGGCGCACCATGGCATACCCGCTCACGAGCGCGCCCGCGGTGACCGTACCCATCGCGGCACCCCTGGTGCCGAAGGCAGGGATCGGGCCCAGGCCCCGGATGAAGATCACGTTGAGCGTGATGTTCAAAAGGGTCAGCGCAATTCCGAGTCGGAGCGGTGTCTTGGCGTCCCCCGCCGAGCGAAGCGCACCTCCGAGCATGAAGAAGAGCAGCATGCCGAACGAGAAGACGAACATGATGCGCAGGTACGGAAGCGCCTCTACTTGCACTTCCGGAGACGTGATCAGGCTGAGCAGGTAGGGAGAGAGCGTGTACCCGATCGGAGCCATGATCACCACGACGAGCATGACCACGGTCAGGAACGCTTGGTAGACGGTGCGGTTCACCTTGTCGGGGTCGTTCGCGCCCGTGAAGCGTGCAACGAGCACGCCCATCCCCGTGAATAGCGAGCTGATGAAGACGATGACAACCAGAAAAATCTGCCAGGACACCCCGATCGCGGCGTTGCCCGTGTAACCGACGTAGTTGCCGACCATGATGTGGTCGACGAGTCCCTGCATGCCGCCGATGATATTCTGAAGCATGGTCGGCCACGCGAGCGTCCAAACCGCGCTCCGAATGGGACCGTCCACGATCGAGCGGTCGAAGGCCTTGCCCGTCTTTGCCGCGCTCATGCGACGGACATGCTTTTGCGGGCGCCCAGTGCGGGCCTACCAAACAAGATGGAATTTGCTCTGGCGACGAAACACCCAATGCCGCTCACCCTCCGTATCCAGGTAGGCCTCTTCTTCTTGTCGACACGACGCGGTCTCGCCGCCCCACTCGGGGATCGCAGTGGTCGCCTGCAACTCGATGGAGTGCCAGCTGGAGGCGAGCAATACGGCGTCACCACGAACCGGGACGCCTTCTTGCCCGTCCCAACGTCCGATGAGTGGCCCGGCACCGTGTCCGTGGTCCCCAATCGGGTGCGTGTAGACAGTCCCGTCGATCCCCTCCGAGCGCATCTGACCGAGCGTGCTCGCGAGGATCTCGTTGCCCGTCCGCCCCGGATCCATGTGGGAGAGCAAGATATCCTGGAGTCGGTTCGAGTTCGCCAGGCACTGCTTCAGCCCGGCCGGAGCATCCATCTCGCCGTCCTGGAGCACGTAGCCCAAGTGCTGTGTATCCGTGTGCAGGTTCAGCCCCACCACGCCGTAGTCCGTCCAGAGCAGGTCGCCCTTCTGGATGACCACCGGTCCGCCGAGGTCGATCGTTCCCTGTCGTTGCACGTCGACCGAGGTCTGGAACCAGGTGGTATATCCCAGGTCCCGAAGCTTCTGGCGCATCCACCAGACGACGTCTTCCGTGGTCGTCACGCCGGGCGTGATCACTGAATTCGAGAACGCTTCGCTGATGATCGCGTGGACGGTCTCTTCGATCTTCCGATAGCGCGGCATCATCTCAGGGAGTCGCGTGCCGATGTAGTTCATGGCGAGGCGCGACTCACGCTTCACCCGTCCCGCGTACTTGTCACCCAGGGCTTCGAGCAGTTCCTCCGCCTCACCCGTGTGCAGCCCGTCTGAAAAGGCCCACACCGGGTCGATGTTGAGCACGATGTTCTCGGGGTCGCGGTCCTCGACCAGTTCACGCAGCAGATTCCACTGCTCGCTCCCTACCAGTTCGCCCGTGGCCTGGGTCGGCGCGGGCCGGGTCGAGCGGAACGCCTCAAACACGCCCCCTTGGCTCGTACCACCGAGTGCGAGCCGCTCCAGCGAGCCATCGTCACGACGCGTGATAACGTAGATCGAGCGGCGGCGGGCCGCGAAGGTCGTCGGCGACGTGATGGACCAGAATACGGGGTCCTCGGCGTACTCGCGCATCGACAGAATCCACATGCGCACGCCGTATTCGGCCATGAGCTCCGGAAGGACCCGCTCCATGCGGGTCTCAAGCCACGCCTGTTGCTCCTTCGCTTGCTCGCGCAGCGGAGGCAGCGGGTGAATACGGGCTGGCGCGGCCTCGGGCACGTGCGCGGGGGCCTGCGCAGAGAGGCCGAACGGAAGGGCTACCGGCACCAGGCAGTACGCGATGAGAACCAGCTTGGACTTCATGAGGCGTCCCCTAGAAGAGTGAAGCCCAGCAAGCTACCGGAGGGCCGCAACGACCGCCATCGCCCGGAACAGCCCGCTTGCATCCTCCCACCCGAGCGCGATAGCCTGGCGCTATCGATCTTTCGACTCTGTAGCGGGACATCCCATTCTCGCTCGGTGTGGTCGCCGTTCTCGTGCTCGTGCTCGGGCTCATCGACCGCGTCATGGAACGTCAGGCCGGCGTAACGAAGTTCACCCGCCAGCTCACGATAATCCTCCTGACCCCCACGGCGACCGTCGCCGCGCTGCTCGGGCTGCCCGACTCGATCGCGCCCGACCAGACGGTCATCCAACTCGTCGGTATCGCGGCCACGGTCGTGGTCACGCTCTCGTCCACTACGTTGGTCTCGAACGCGATGGCAGGCTTGATCCTGCGGTTCGTCAAAAGCTTCCGTCCCAGAGACTTCATTCAGGTCGATGATCACCTGGGGCGCGTTTCCGAGCGGGGCCTCTTTCACGTCGAGATCCAGACGATCCATCGGGGCCTCGTTACGCTGCCGAACCAGTTCTTGATCACCCGACCGCTGAGGGTCGTCCGGTACTCGGGTACCGTGATCACAGCCGATGTCTCGCTCGGCTACGACGTCGCGCACCAGGTCGTGGAGCCGATTCTGATGGAGTCGGCCGAGCGAGCCGGGCTCAGCGAGCCCTCCGTGCAGGTGATCACCCTGGGTGATTACACGGTGACGTATCGCGTCGCCGGCTTCTTGGCGGATGTGAAGACGCTCTTCACTGCACAGTCCACACTGCGACGCCGGGTGCTCGATGGCCTTCACGATGGGGGAGTCGAGATCGCCTCTCCCATGCTGATGGGACATCGCGCGCTGTCCGAGAATAAGCCACTAGTACCGAAGATCGGCCAGGCGGTGCTCGACCACCGCGTGGCGGAAGAGTCGGCTGCCCCGGGGGACTTGATCTTCGACAAGGCCGAGGAAGCGGAGTTGGACGACCGGGTCCAAGAGGAGCTGGAGTCGCGGCGCGACGACATGAAGGTGCTGGTGCAGGAGTCCGAGAAGGCGACGGGACTCAACAAGGAGAAGCTGGCCAACGACATCGACGCCCTGCGGGTAGAGATCGCGGTTGTCGAGGCCGAGCTGGAAGCCAGAGAAGACGACGCAGAGATGGACGAAGAGGACTAAGCGGCCAAAGAGAGGCGGCTCATCGAGCCACCCAGATCCCCGCACTCAACGTCAGCCAAATCACTCCGATCACGCTCAGCAGCATCCACTCGAGCACGCTGGTCTGCTGCTTGCCCTTTTCGCCATGGAACCACGCCCCAACCGTCGCAGCCGCGACTCCGCACGCTACGAAGGGCAGCGTCAAGCGGTACCAGATCGGGTCCAGGAGTTCTTGGTCGGCTACGAGCACGACGGGTCCATCTGGAGCCGTTGGGGGGACTGGCAACACGGTGACCCACGCTGGAAAGTCTTCATCCACGACCACACGCACGAGCAGCTCAAGACGACGATCGAGACCGTGGCCTCGTGCATCGAGTCGACGCGCGCCGGACGCGCCCCGCTTATGAAGGAAGACGAATGGTGGCTCTAAGGCCGTGAGCGCTACGGGGGCCCAGCCGTCTTCACGGCGTCGCTCACCTGGTCGGCGAACTGCTCGAAGTTGGCCTTGAACATGGCCGCGAGCTCGGCTGCGGCCGCATCGTACGCCGCACCGTCCGCCCAGGTGTCGCGCGGACGCAACACCTCGCGCGGCACCCCCGGAACGGCAACCGGCACGTCGACGCCGAAGACGGGATCGCTTACGTACTCCGCGCCGGCGAGCTCGCCCGCGAGCGCCGCGTTCACCATGGCACGGGTATAGGAAAGCTTCATTCGGCTTCCCACCCCGTGACCGCCACCGGACCAGCCGGTGTTCACGAGCCACACCCTGGCGCCGTGCACGCGCAGCTTGTCTCCCAGCATCTCAGCATACACGCCGGGATGGCGAGGCAGGAACGGAGCCCCGAAACACGCGCTGAACGTCGCCTGTGGTTCGGTCACGCCGCGCTCCGTACCAGCAACCTTCGCCGTGTATCCGGAGAGGAAGTGGTACATGGCCTGATCGGGCGTGAGCCGGGAGATCGGAGGTAGCACCCCGAACGCGTCGGCGGTCAGAAAGACCACGTTGCTCGGGTGTCTACCGCGACTGGGCAAGACCGCGTTCGGGATGTAGTGGATCGGGTAAGAGGCCCGCGTATTCTCGGTGACCGAGCCGTCGTCGAAGTCGATCTCTCGGGTGGTCTCGTCGAGCACCACGTTCTCGAGAATCGTCCCGAACATCTGGGTCGCCCGGTAGATCTCGGGCTCGCCTTCCGGCGACAGGCGGATGGTCTTCGCGTAGCACCCGCCCTCGAAGTTGAAGACGCCGTCGTCGCTCCAGCCGTGCTCGTCGTCACCAATCAATCCGCGCTCGGCGTCGGCGGACAGTGTGGTCTTCCCGGTGCCCGACAAGCCGAAGAAGAGCGCGACGTCACCGCCCGAGCCAACATTGGCGGAGCAGTGCATGGGCAGCACGCCCGCTTCCGGCAGCATGTGGTTGAGAACCGAGAAGATCGACTTCTTGATCTCGCCGGCGTACCGCGTCCCCACCACGAGTACCTCGCGGGCCGCGAAGTTCACCACGATCGCGGTGTCCGAGTTCGAGCCGTGCCGCGACGGGTCGGCCTTGTAGTGCGGAGCGTGCAGGACGGTGAACTGTGCTTCGAAGCTCGCCAGTTCCTCCGCGGACAGACGCAGGAACATGTTGTAGGCGAAGAGCGAGTGCCACGGGCTCTCGCTGATGACACGAATGCCGAGGCTGTGCGTCTCGTCGGCGCCCGCCCGGGCGTCCCGCACGAACAGGTCGCAGTCGTTCAGATACTCGACCACGTCGGCTCGCAGGACTTCGAAGTGCGCGGTGGTCATCGGGACATTGACCTTGCCCCAATCGACGACACCCTCGGTCAGATCGTCTCGAACCACGAAGCGGTCGTTGGGCGAGCGACCGGTGTGCGGTGCGGTGTCCGCGCAAATGGCGCCCATGTGCACTAGGCGCCCGTCGCCGCGCGCGAACGACTCCTCGTAGAGGCGGGTCGGGGACAAGTTCCAGTGGACCGCCTTCTGTGGGTCTAAGCCGTGCTGTTGCAAACCGTCTTCTTCCTCGAGGGCCGCGGCATCCGCCGGCCGTTTCATAGTCCGAGTCGTCATACTGCCTCTATTCTCACGTGAGAACACGCAGAAGACCCGGCCATCCGTCAACCGGTTCTGGTGTCTGAAAACGCACCGCCCGGACGACCACCGTCCGGGCGAGGGACCTAAATTTGCTTGTTTCTGGCCTGCCAGTCTACCGATGCCACGGTCGCCAGATTGAGTACCGCCTGAACCGAACATCCACGCTCGAGAATGTGCACGGGCTTGGCCATCCCGAGCAGTACCGGACCGATGACATCGGCTCCGCCGAGGCACTCCAGCAGTTTGTACGCGGCGTTGGCGGCGGACAGCCGTGGGAAGATCAGAACGTTGGCTGGCCCCTTGAGGTGTGTGAAGGGATACGTGTCCCGAAGCTTGATCGCGTCGACCGCCGTGTCCGCCTGCATCTCTCCGTCGATCTCGAGATCGGGGTCCGCCGCCCGGACCAGATCGACGGCCTCCGCCATGAGCCTCGACTCTTCGTGCGGAGCCGAGCCGAAGTTCGAGAAACTCACCATGGCCACGCGCGGTCGGATCCTGAGCTCGCGCACGAATGAAGCGGTCTGAAGCGCAATGTCACTCAGCGTCTGCGCATCGGGGTCGATATTCACGGTCGTGTCCGCGAAGAAGATCAACTCTCGGTTCGGGAAGGCGAGCATGTACAGGCCCGCCACTCGCCTCACACCCTCCGCGGGACCGACCACGTGTAGCGCGGGCATCAAGATCTCGCCGTAGTTGGCCTCGATGCCGGCTACCATCGCGTCGACCTCGCCCGTCTCGACCATGCTGGCCGCAAAGTAGATCGGCTTGAAGAGATTCCACTGCGACTCGGAGAGCGTGAGGCCTCGGCGGCTTCGCCGCTTGAACAGGGACTCGGCGAACTGCGCCCGCTTCTCTTCGAGCTCGGCAGCGTAGACGATTTCTATGCCCTCCAGGCGGACCCCCAAAACCCTGGCTTTCTCAGCCAGCCGTGGGGGCCGCCCGAGCAGCACCGGCACACACACGCCGTCTTCGACCATCTCGGCCGCGGCACGGATGACGTTGTCGTTGTGACCCTCTGGGAAGACAACCCGAGCGGGTCTGCGACGGGCGCGGTTCGCCATCCAGCGCATGACCTCGCGGCCCGGGCCCAAGGAGGCGCGAAGCCGGTCTCTGTATTCGTCGAGATCTACGTCGATGCGCGCCATGCCGGTCTTCATCGCAGCTTCGGCGACCGCCGGCGCCACGTGAAACAGCACGCGATGATCGAAGGGTGTTGGAATCAGGTACTCTCGCCCGAAGCTGATCTCAGACCCGTCATAGGCCCCGCGCACCGTGTCCGGCACTTCTTCGCGTGCGAGTGATGCCAAGGCGGTAGTCGCGGCAAGCATCATCTCCTTATTGATGCCTTTCGCCCGGACGTCCAAGGCTCCCCTGAAGATGAAGGGAAAGCCCAAGACGTTGTTCACCTGATTGGGATAATCCGAGCGCCCCGTCGCCATGATGGCGTCGTCACGCACGTTCGCGACCTCCTCGGGGAGAATCTCAGGGTCTGGGTTCGCCAGCGCGAAGATGATCGGGTCCTTCGCCATGGAAGCGACCATCGCCGGCGTCATGATGCCCTTCACCGAGAGTCCGATGAAGACATCCGCCCCTTCGAGCGCTTCTTCGAGCGTGCGGCACTCCGTCGCAACCGCGAAGGGCTCCTTGTACTCGTTCATGCCTTCTTCGCGCCCCTCGTGGATCACGCCCTTCGAGTCCGTGATGAGCACGTTCTCCCGGGCCACGCCGAGGCGTTGAAAATGGGCGGCCGTCGAAAGCGCGGAGGCCCCCGCCCCACTGAACACGACCCGCACCTCATGGATCTCCTTACCGATGACCTCGAGCGCGTTGATGAGCGCGGCTCCCGCAATAATAGCGGTGCCATGCTGGTCGTCGTGGAATACCGGGATGCCCATCGTTTCCTTGAGCGCGCGCTCGATGATGAAACATTCCGGAGCCTTGATGTCCTCGAGGTTGATACCACCGACGGTGGGCTCCAGCATCTCGCAGAAACGGATGACTTCCGCGGGATCCTCCGAGTCGATCTCGATGTCGAACACGTCGATGCCGGCGAAGCGCTTGAACAGGACTCCCTTGCCCTCCATGACCGGCTTGGCCGCGAGCGGCCCGATATTGCCCAATCCGAGCACGGCGGTGCCGTTGGACACCACCGCGACCAAATTACCTCGCGCCGTGTACTTGAAGACGTCGTCTGGATTTGCGGCGATCTCCCGGCATGGCTCTGCAACGCCGGGCGAGTACGCGAGCGAAAGATCGCGCGCGGTCACCACGGACTTCGTAGCCACAACTTCGATCTTTCCGGGACGCCCCCGCATATGGTAGTCGAGGGCCTCCTTTCTCCGATTCGGCATGTATACCTTTACTTGCGGAGGGGGGGGTCAGTGCTCTGCTGAAGCGTAGACGAGCCCGCGAAACCATGCAAACGACCGATGATCCGGGAGCGCCGCATCCGCGAGAGTTCTGAGCCCGCCGGCGGCGAACGCCCCGGCGCCTGGGCACCCACGCGCACACAGGTCGTCCGCTCCGCCCTGCTCTGTGTTGCGGCGATCGCGGCGTCGGCCCCGCACGACGCGCTGGCCCAAGTCGGCGACCCAGCCGAAGCATGCGAAGCCGGCCGCATCTCCAACATCTTCGTCGACAACCGATCGATCTACGAGATCAACGACGACGACCCCTTTCGCTGGGTCTACCGCCTGATCAACGCGTTGCACGTCAATACGCGAGCAGGCTTCATCCTCCGCGAAGTCCTGTTCAGCGAGGGCGACTGCCTCGACCCCCTGCTACTCGAAGAGTCGTACCGGATCCTGGAGTCCTACGGCTTCATCGGGAGAGCCGACATCTACCCTGTGGCTCAGCCCGACGGTACGTATCACGTCGTCGTCGATACGCAGGACAGGTGGACGACCCAATTCGACCTCGGGGTATCGTTCGATCAAGGGCTCCAGCTCGATCGCTTGAACCTGACGGAGGCGAATCTGTTGGGTCGCGGCGTCAGGGCAGAGGTTTTCGCGCAAAGACGCCGCGAGCAGCGCACACAAGGCTTCAGACTTCAGGAGCCGCGTCTTCTGGGCACCCGCACCGACGCGAATCTCGGCTGGGGCAGGACCCGCAGCGGAAACTTCGTGGAGCTGGGACTCAACTACCCGTTCGTGGGTGAAGTGGGCCGCGTGGCCATGAGGCAAATCTACGACCGTCGCGACCGAGTCTTCACGTACTCGGCGGCCGACGATCCGGACTTCACGAACGTGTTGCTGCCCTATCGCGACGAATGGGCGGAGGTCTCGATGGCGGGCCGGCTGGGGCGGCCCGGCAACTTGACCTTGCTCGGGCTCGGTTTGACCCGGGAACGCATCGTATTCCGGAGGTTCCCCGACGAACTCGAGGTCGCGATCGACAACGACTTCGGCAACACGATGGCGGCAACTAGCCAGGTCCAGGACCTCATCTCAGGGCAGACTCGGGCCCGCTCGACCACCCGTGTGAATCTCATGATCGGTCAGAGAAACCTCCGTTTCGCACGAGTGCTCGGCCTGGATGCCCTGGACGGCGCGCAGGACCTGTGGCTCGGCACCGACCTCGGTCTCACCGTCGGCCGCAGCGTCGGCCTCTTTTCGGCGGAGGGCGTGCCGAGCCCCGACGATATCTTCGGCAGGGCGCGCCTCTACGCGGGGCACGACCTGGGCAGCTCGTTCGTCTTTGCCGCTGCCGCGGTCGAGGGCCGGCGGCTGAGAGGAGAGGACAACGACTGGCGTGACGTAATCGGGGAGATCGACCTGTACAGCTACCTGCGCTCCGAGCGGATTCCGGGACAGACGCTCTTCCTGCGTGCTTCGGCGGCGGGGGGTTGGTCGATGGATAGCCCGTTCCAGTTGACCCTCGGCGGCCGGGACGCCGTCCGTGGCTTCGCCGAGGAGCATTCGCCAGGGGCCCGACGTCTGCTGCTCACGGTCGAGGATCGGATCTTCTTCAGTTGGCCGTGGCCCGATCTGATCGACCTTGGACTCACACTTTTTGCCGACGCGGGACGCGTCTGGTCAGGAGATGTGCCGTACGGGGTCGACTCGGGGTGGGAGGCTGCACTCGGAATCGGGCTCCGGTACTCGCTGCCCGCCGGGTCGAGGAGAGGAGGACGCATCGATCTGGCATGGCCGCTCGGTGCCCCCCCAAATCACGGTCCTGTGTTCCGGTTTACGCTCTTGGAACTGCTGGGCATCGGCCCAGGAGTCAAAGACCTGCAGCTCGAACGTACTCGGCGCACCCGCACCGGTCCCGATTTCCTCGTGACCGAGCTGGGGCGCTAGTGCCCTGTCGTGGGACGAGGCGGTAGCATGCTCTCGGATCTTCCACCAGAGATCTTGGTCCTGCCTCCGCTCGCGATCGCGGCGGGCCTGGATCTGTACCTGACGCTGCTCTTTCTCGGCGCGGTTCCCACCACCATGTGGTGGAGCGAGCCGCTCCCAGGTGCCTTGGGCGACCTCGATTCGCTCGGAGTCATGGCGATGGTCGGTGGATTCTATCTCTTGGAGTTCACGGCTGAGCGTTTCCCCACCGCGGCGCTGCTGTGGAACGCCTTCCACACGGTCATCCGCCCTGTCTCGGGCGCCCTCTTGGCCCTGCTTCTGCTCGACGGCCAGGCTCCCCTCGTGATCGTGGGTGGAGCCGTACTCGGCGGTGTACTGGCTTCGGCCGCGCACTCCATCCGCTCCGGGGCATCCATCCTGCGCTGGCTGAGTTCGTCGCCTGTCCCCCACCCATTGCTGACCTCCCTGCTCGAGGACGTGGTCGTGCTCGGCATCGTCGCACTCGTAATCGATGTGCCGAACTGGGCGCTCGCGGCCGGTCTGGTTCTCGCCGTGGCCGGCGCGTGGAGTGGAGCGTCCCGCGTGCGGGCTTTCGCTTTCGCGGTCCGCCTGGTGGCCGGACGGGTCTTTCAGACGCTCGGGCCGCGGAGATGGACCCACACCGAAGACTTTCCGGCTTGGGTGCGAGCGGCCCTGGAGAGAGACGTCATGGCGCCGGGCGGCGGTTTGCGCGGCAGCCCGGTGGGGGCGCACTTGCTCCCAGGTGCGCCACCCTTCATCACTGGGTGGATCGTGGTGCGCGGTGACGCCCCGATCTTCGTCTTCCGCGCCCGTAGAGGCACAGGATTGGTCGACCTGGCGGATCTCCACACGCTCGAGGTCGCCGAGAGCGGCTTCTTCCGAAGAATCGACCTGCGGCGTCGCACCGCTGGGCGCGCGTCCATCTTCTTCGCTTTGAACGGCCCCAGCACGGAAAGCCTGGAGGCAGAGTTCATTCTCGCGTAAATCCGGGGCGAAGAAGAAAACCTTTGACCGCGGAAACAGGCTTTTATACCTTCATTCCCACCCTAAAGTTTTTGAGGATCATCGATCCTGAGCCATCAGAACCCAAGCAGGAAGCGGGTTGTCGGGGCTCGGGATCGTAGAGTGAGGTCCTCTTCGACCCGCACACGAGGAACAGACTAAACGGATGTTTTCTTCCTCCCGTGGCTTGGACTCGTTCGATCAGTACCTGCAGGACGTAGAGAAATACCCGCTCATTCAGGACCCGCTCGAAGAGCGAGAGCTCGCACGTCGAGCACGCGTCGGGGACAAGGAAGCCGCCGAGCGTCTGGTGACCGCGAACCTGCGCTTCGTCATTTCATACGTGAAGAAGTACCAGGGGCGGGGACTCGGCCTGGCCGAATTGGTGTGCATCGGCAACGAGGGGCTCCTCAAGGCGGTCAAGAAGTTCGACCCCGACAAAGGCGTCAAGTTCATCTCGTACGCCGTGTGGTGGATCCGCCAAACCGTTCTTCAGGCGCTGGCGGAGCAGACGCGGTCCGTACGCATCCCGCTCAACCAGAACTCGAACCTCGCCAAGTTGGCGCGCACCAATACGCAGCTGACGCAGTCGCTGGGCCGGACCCCGACCGATCAAGAGATCGCGAAGGAAATGGAAGAGCCGGTTGAGACGATTCGAGCGCTGCGTCGAGTGGCTGCGTCCGAACTGAGCCTCGACGCCCCGATCGACCGAAGCGACCGTGACAGCGCCAGCTTCGGCGAACGCTTTGCCGGTGCAGAGGCGTCGGACATCGAGGAGGACGTCGAGGCCATCGCTCGACGCGACTTCCTCGAGACGATGTTCGAGCAGTATCTGACCGAGCGAGAGAGGAAAATCCTCTACCTGTACTACGGCCTCGACGACGGGGAGGAGAGGACTCTCGAAGAGATCGGCTCTTTGCTCGGCGTGACCCGCGAGCGCATCCGGCAGATTCGGAACCGCGCTTTCGAGAAGCTCCGAGAGAGTCCTCACGGCGAGTCCCTCTCCGGCTTCTGGACGCCCAACTGAGGCGGGGCTGGCTACGATCGACAAAAGGGCTCCGTCTTCCGAGACGGGGCCCTTTGTTTTTGAGGGAACCGGCCCGCGAAGCGGAGCGTATCAGGCGTGAGTCCCGATGACCGACCCCACGACCGAGAGCGCCCGCGCTTGAAGCACCTATCACCTGGACTCCTTTTCTGCGCCTCAGCCGCTGTCCTGGGTTTGAGCGGCGTGGCCCACGCGCAAAGCCCCGAGCAGTGGAACGACGACAGGGTGCTGGAACTCATTGCGCGGGCGCGGGCGGAACGCCATTCACTCGCTGTCGACTCGACGTTTCGCTCCTACGTGGGCGAAGCCCGCGGGTATGCCTACTTCCTCATCGACCGCCCGGACTCCGACGAGCTCACGTTGGTCAAAGCGGACCAGATCGCGATCGAGGTCTTCTGGAGAGCGCCGAACCAGACCGGACAGCGCATCGTCGGCCTGAGGGACGAGAAGGTCCTTCCCACGAACATCAACTACCATCTGGACCACCTCACCGTCGTGCAAGACGACTTCGGCGACTTCATCCGCTTGGGCGACGGTGACGAGGTCGAGCAGGTGCTCCACCCGTTGGGGCCAGATGCGCCACGCGTCTACGATTTCCAACTGGTGGACTCACTCACGGTCGAGTACGGGGCCGGTACCGACCGGACCCTGGTCTACGAGGTCCATGTGCGGCCGAAAGAGCACGAACAGCCCGGTTTCATCGGGTCGGTCTTCCTCGACAGAAATACGTCGGCAATCGTGCGCATGACGTTCACGTTCACGCCGGCGTCCTACGTAGATCCGTACTTGGACTACATCCGGATCTCGATCGACAATGCCCTGTGGGACGGCAAGTACTGGCTCCCCTACCGACAAGAGGCCGAGCTCCGCCGAGAGATGCCGGAGCTCGACTTTCTGGTGGGTAGCATCATCCGAGGTCGATTCGAGATCGGACGCTACGACTTCAACGCGGAGATCCCGAACCCGGCGCTTCTCGGCCGGCGCGTCACAGCCGTCCCCCGTGCCCAACGCGAGGCATATCCGTTCGAGCGAGGCCTCTTCGACGACCTCGATGAGCAGGGCATCGCGCCCTCCCCCACCATGGAGCAGATTCGGGCCCAAGCGAGACAGATCATTCAGGACCGCTACCTGAGCGGCCTCGGTCCGCTTCGCCTGCACCTCGGCTCCGCTTCGAGCGCGATCCACTACAACAGAGCCGAAGGCCTCTTCTTGGGCGCGGGCTTGAGCCTCCGCCCTACCGGCGACCTGCTGCTGAGGGCGTCGGGCGGCTACGCGACAGCGCGCGGCGAGCCAGCCGGCTCGCTGACCGCAACCGGCGGACCCGACCCCGTGGTGCCGACCGTCGAGATCCACTGGAATCAGGTCCGGGACGTGGGACAGGGCCTGACGGCATCCGGCTTCACCAACTCGCTGGCAACGGCGACGGGAGTGAACGATTACCTGGACCCGTTCTTCTCACGCGGCATTGGTCTGTCGTTCCGCTCACGCACCTCGGGCCGGACTCGGCTGGGCTTGAGATGGGAACGTCACGAGTCTGCGGAGGACGTCGTGTCGGACGTGCCGGGCACGGACCTCCGTGCCGTGCGCTCGATCGATGAGGGCATTCTCGGCGCCGTCGATCTCGAGTACCCTATCCGGCTCCCGTGGGACGGCTCCGGCACATTCACCGCGACCGGCGCACGGTTCGAAACACGCAACTTCGCCGCGTTGCGGGGGGACGCGTCCTGGACGCTTCAGGACCGAAACGCTCGCTGGCACGGAGAAGTGCATGCCTCGGCAGGAGTAGTGACCAGCGAAGCCCCGGTGCAGGAACTCTTCCTACTCGGCGGGCGTGAGACGCTTCCCGGCCACCGATACCGGGAGTTCGTAGGGGACCGATTCTGGCTCGTGCGGGCCGAGGGCACATTCCCGCTCCGACCGCCTTGGGTGAGCCTGCGAGCCTTCGCAGGCGTGGGCGCCACCTACCTCGACGGGCGCGCCCTACCGAACGATTGGCAAGGGAACGATTCGGCGGGCCTGCGAGCCACGCTGGGTGCCGGACTCGCACTGGGGTGGGACGTGCTGCGCATCGACGTGGCCCACGGCCTGCGCGACGGAACGTGGGAGCTGATCTTCTCCGTACGGCCCCGATTCCGTGGCTGGCTTTAGAAACCCCGAAACGGGGGCCTGAGAGAAACTCCCTCAAGCCCCCTCTACGCGACCAGGCCTTCCCGGGGTCTACGCCGCATCCTCCAGTTCGTCCTCGGATAACCCGGCCTTCGACGACAACATGACCACCGTGTGCACGATGACCTCTGCGCTCGGGATCGTCACCCCATCCCGCTCGTACGTCTCGTACTCGAGGCGTCCCTCGACATAGATCCTGTCCCCGACCCTCACGTAGTCCTCCGCGAACTGAGCCTGACGATTCCAGAGCGTCAGCCGATGCCAATCGGTACGCTCTTCACCCTCCGAGTCGGCCGGAGTGCGCCGGTTCGTCGCGAGTGAAAAGTGGGCGACTTTGGTGCCGCTCTTGGTCTGCTGCATGTCCGGATCACGCCCCACATTCCCGATGAGCGTGATCTTGTTCACCGTCCGGCTCATGATTCCTCCGCTGTTGGTTCGAACCGCCCGGAGCAGTGTCCGAGCGCCTATTGCACCGAAGGATGGACACGCGAGCGGGGCGCCCGTATGGCGGGACGGGACGCCTGGGAGCCGGCCTGGTGCTGCTATCCCTTGCACTCGTACCAATCGCGGCCGACACCCCAGTCGACCTCGAGCGGGACGTGCAGCTCGACAGCACCCTCCATGTGAGACACGACCAGGTCTCGCACGGCATCGACCTCGCCGTCGGGTACCTCGAGCAGCAACTCATCATGGACTTGCAGGAGCATCTTCGCTCCGGAATCGACCGCGTCCAGAGCGGCCTGCACGTCGATCATCGCCTTCTTCATGAGATCGGCGGCCGTACCCTGAATTGGAGTGTTCTTGGCGACCCGTTCACCGAACTGGCGAATATTCCAGCTCCCGGACCGCAGCTCGGGCACATAGCGCTTACGCCCCATGAGCGTCTCGACGTATCCCTGCTCCTTGGCCATCTCGACCTGAGCGTCGAGGAAGTCCCGCACACCGCTGAAGCGCTCGAAGTACGTGGCGATGAACTCCTTGGCATCTTCGCGTGAGATGCCGAGTTGCCGGGCGAGTGAGAACGGCCCCTGACCGTACAGGGTCGCGAAATTGACCGTCTTGGCCTGACCACGCATGTACCCCGTGACTTCCCCGATCGGCACGTCGAAGATGACGGAGGCAGTCTGCTTGTGCACGTCGATGCCTTCCTTGAAGGCCGTGACGAACGCGTCATCCCCCGAGAAGTGCGCCATCACCCGCAGCTCGATCTGCGAGTAGTCGACCGCGAGAAAGCTTCTGCCTGGCGCGGCGACGAAACCCTTCCGGATCTGGCGTCCCAGGTCGGTACGGATGGGAATGTTCTGAAGATTGGGATCACTCGACGACAGCCGTCCCGTCGCGGCTACGGTCTGGTTGAAGCTCGTGTGGATCCGCTGCGTGTCGCGGTTCACGAGCTGCGGGAGCGCGTCCACGTAGGTAGACCGCAGCTTCTCGAGCTCCCGATACTCCATCATGAGCCGCGGGACCTCGTGACCTTGTTCAGCCAACTCCTCCAAAACCGATGCATCCGTCGAGGGACCGGTCTTGGTCTTCTTGAGGATCGGGAGACTCAGCTTCTCGAAGAGCACCTGCCGGAGCTGCGTCGTCGAGTTCAGGTTGAAGTCGCCACCCGCCAACTTGAAGATCTCTTCCTGGATCAGTTCGAGCTCACGTTTCAACTTGGACCTCATCGCGCGGAAGAAGTCCGCGTCGATTCCGATACCTGCCAACTCCATGCGCGTGAGGACCGGCAATAGCGGCATCTCGAGCTCGGCCATGAGGTCTGCGAGCGCCTGCTCGTCGAGCCGCGCCTGGAATTTCTGGGCCAGCTCGAGCGAGAGGTCCGCCTCCTCCGCGACGAAGTTACGCGCCCGTTCGATGGGCGCCTCCGGGAACGGCACTTTGTTGCGGCCACTGCCTACGACATCGGCGTACGCAATCGGCTTGTGCGAGAAGTTCTCCATGGAGAGCGTCGTAAGCTCGTGGCTGCGCCGCCCGGGATCGAGAACGTAGCTCGCCACCATCACGTCGAACGCGCTTCCGACGAGCGTCACGCCCGACGTCGAAAGAGTGAGTGCCGTGCGCTTGAGATCGTGGCCCACCTTCTCCACGCCCGGGTCCTCCAGCACCGCCTTGAGCCCGGCCATGGCCGATGTCTCCAGGGCCGGCAAGTTGGTGACCTCGCCGGATCCTTCTCCTTCGAACGTCAGTTCGAACGGCTGCTGATGCCCAAAAGGGAGGTACCAGGCGGTGCCGGCGTCGACGGAGAGTCCGATCGATACCAGCACCCCGCGAAGCGGGTCTTCCGCCGAGGACTTCGCCGTGATCGCTACCCGCCCGGCGGAACGGATGGCATCGACCACGCCGCTCACCCGCGAGGCTGTGTCCACCACCGAATAGTTCGCCTCGCGCGTTTCCAACTCGTCGGCCACCGCGCCGCCGGCCTGAGCGGCTGCAGCAAACTGCTCAGCGAGCGGCCGGAACTCGAGCTCCACGAAGATGTCGCGCAACGCTTCGTTGTTCGGCTCTCCGACCTTGAGCGCCTCGAGATCCAGTTCGACATCCAGGTCGGTCATGATCGTGACCAAACGCCTCGAAAGCCGAACGTCCTCCGCGTTCTCCTGAATCGATCTGGACGCGCGCGGTGGCTTCAACGCCTCCGCGTTGGCGATCAGGGCTTCGACGTCCGCGTATTGCTGCAACAAGGCCACGGCAGTCTTGGGACCGATTCCACGAGCCCCTGGGATGTTGTCGGAGGAGTCCCCGACGAGGGCGAGGTAGTCGATGACCTGAGAAGGAGGAATACCGAATTTCTCACCAGCGTTCGCCTCGGTGACCCACTCGGCGGCGACCCCGGTCGCCCCCCCGCGCCCAGGATTCAGGAGGTGAACGCCTGGCCCGACGAGTTGATAGAAGTCCTTGTCCCCGGACACGATCACCGCCTCGAGGCCCGCATCGCGCGCGCGCATGGCGAGAGTCCCGATGACGTCGTCCGCCTCGTAGCCCTGGAGCTCGACGACGGGATCGTTGAACGCCTCCACAATGGCCCGTACGCGGCCGAGACTGGCGCGCAGATCGTCCGGCATCTTCTCGCGCGTGGCTTTGTAGGCCGGGTATTCCTGCTTCCGAAACGAGTCGCCAGCGTCGAAGACCACGGCTAAGTAATCCGGTGAGAACTCCTCTCTGATGTCGAGGAGAAAGCGAGTGAAACCGAAGGGAGCCGAGGTATTCTCCCCCGCCGCGTTGGTCAGCGGGCGCTGGATGAACGCGAAGTACGATCGGTAGATGAGCGCATACGCATCGATGAGGAAGATGCGAGGCTTGATCTTAGGTGGGATCTGCAACGGCCGAGGGAGGCAGGGGTGGAGTCAAAGAAAACGCCCCCGGCTCCAGCCGAGGGCGCTTGGGACCTATTCCAGAGAGGGCGTCAGGCTCGAAGTACGTTGGTCGCCTGCTGGCCCTTATCGGAGTCGCGAACCTCGAACTCCACGGAGTCTCCTTCGTGAAGGGTCCTGAACCCGTCACCGAGGATCTCCGAGAAGTGGACGAATACGTCGTCACCTTCTGCATGCTGGATGAAGCCGTATCCCTTCGAGTCGTTGAACCATTTTACGGTCCCCTTCATGCTGCTACCTCCGACGAAGTGATCCACCCGCGGCGCACCCGGCTCTCACCTTAGGGCGTGATATGCGTCCCGCGCAAGCAACCCGGAGACGGAGCACGCAGAGAGGCCCCTATTCGACGGCGAGCGCCGCCGCCCGCCTCAGTCGCGACCGTACAGCACCTCGTAGAGACCCAGATTCCGTCGGACGTTCTTCACATATGCGCGGGTCTCGACGAAGGGGATTCGCTCGGTGAAGCGAAGCGGGTCGGAGACCTCGGGGTAGCGCCGCCAACGAGTCGCTCGGGTGGGGCCCGCGTTGTATGCAGAGAGTACGACCGGGAGGTCATTGTCGTACCGCGCGCTCATTTCTACGAAGAACGCGGCGCCCAGGTGCAGGTTGACCTCCGGAGCCGTCAGGTTGGCTGCGCGGAAGCCGGCCGGGCCGTGCGCACGAGCGAGTTGAGCGCCAGTCGGGGGCATGACCTGCATGAGGCCGATCGCTCCCGCATGACTGACGATATTCGCCCTGAACGCCGACTCCTGCCGGATGATCGCCGCCATCACGATCGGATCGAGGCCCCATTCCGCGGCTTCCCGACGAACCAACTCCCTGTACGGGAAGGGGAACGCCACTCGAATGAGACGAGCGTCCCACTCGTGCCCGTCGTCGCGCAGTGCCCATCCGAGGTTGATCCCGTCTATGGTGTGGCCCCGTTCGATGAGCGCCTCGGCGAGGCTCAGCATGTCGTGCAACGAGCCGCGGGCGAGGTCCGTCAGTCGGCGGATCTCGGCGGAGGAGGCGGTTGCCAGATCGGCCTCCGTGAACAGGCCCAGGCGTTCGAGTCCGGCCGCCAACCAAGTCGGAGCGGGTACCGACTCGGAGTCGGGCACGTCCATTCGGTACTCCACGCCGAGCAGGTCCGCACCCACTACGGAATAGTAGGACACCGGGTCACGAGCCCAGACGCGTTCGATGTGTGTGCTGGCCTGCGCGGTGTCGCCCAGTTCCAGCCTGATGCGCCCAGCCCAATACGAAGCCTCCTGCCAGCGTCGTCCGGTGGGAAAGTCCGTCAGGTACTGCTCGTAGATCTCCACCGCGGCCGCCAGATTCGAGCGTCCCAGCTCGATCTGGCCCGAGCGCATTCGCGCTTGGCCCGCGCGGGCGTGCGCGCGCGCGTTGTCGGCGATGAAGGCGTACTGCTCGAGCGCGGCATCGAGGCTGCCCCGTCCATCGGCAGCAGTGGCGCGGGACCAGAGAAGCTCAGCGGCCTGCCCGCTGCCCGGGAACTGCTCGATCAGCCACCGCTGTAGCGTGCCCACCTGGGCGCTCAGCCCCTGACGATGCCTCAGTTGCGTCCATACTTCCAGGTTGCGGGCGCCGATCGTCACGTCCTCCGTTTCTTCCCGGATCGCCCTGAATTCCTCGATCGCGGCCTCCTGCCGGCTGCGTACCGTGCCCATGAGCCGCGCCCGCTCGACGCGCATCGATAACGGCGCCTCGACGCCCTCTTCTTCGGACAAGACCATCACTCGGTCGTATCCGCGCAGAGCCCGCCTTCCGTCCCCCGACCGATCCAGGATGCGAGCAAGGCGCAGCGTCATCTCCCGGTCGATGCGACCCAGATCGGAAAGCGACGATGCCGCCCGTGTTCGGGGCGCCCCCCGAGCCCCCTCCAGGCCTTCGAACAGTAGCCCTCGGGCCAACACAGTGTCTCCGGCGGCGAGCTCGAGGCGGCCCAGCTCGACGGACACGACGGCCCTGCGGGAACCGCTCGACTCGGCGCGAAGAGCCGCGAAGCTCGTTGCCGCCGCCGCCGAGTCATGGGCCGCAAGCTGGGCATCCGCCCGTGTTCGCCAAGCAGCGTCCAGCGCGAGTGAATCGTTCACTTCGGCGAGCAATGAAGCCACCGCATCCACATCGCCCATCACGGACATCTCTGAAGCGAGCTCGAGCGCGATCCAGGAACGGGCCTCCGGCGCATAGGTCAGCTGCGCGAGTACATCCAGAGCACGCGAGCGTTCGTCGAGCTTCCAGAGCGCACGCGCCGCCCGTACCAGGGCCGCCCGGCGGCGTACCGCTGCCGCCGGCGTGATGGACGCGTAGGACGTGTAGGACTCGGCAGCGGACGCCCAGCGTCCGTCTTCCTCCTGGGCTCGGCCGAGCAGGTACATCGCGGCGCCGCGCCCTTCATCCTCGAGCCAGTCGGCATCAGCAAGGAGACGCTCGACCGCAGGCCAGTTGTTCCAGCCCGCTTCAGCCCGAGCGAGCAGCAAGACGTCTGCCGCCTCGCCGGTCGCCGCCCCCTCGTCCCGCATCATGCGAGCCGCGTGCCAGAATCGGCCGGCTTCGAACTCGGCCATGGCCGAATCGGACGGGGACACCTGCGTCCCGGTTCCCACGAAGCGGGAATCCGTCGAGGCAGCGGCGAGCGCCACCACGAGCGTTGCGGTCAGGGGGAGTCGTGGGTTCATGAGATCATACGAAGGACACACACCGCGGCCCCAGCGTTAACAAAAAAAGAGGCCGCCCCACCGGGGGCGGCCTCTCGCTGGCCTTTCGCAGCCGGCCTCAGCCCATTGCTGCGTCAGCCGCCGGAGCGACTGTGCTCGATGGCATGCAGCGTATCGACCATCTTCTGGGCCGACTCCTCCATGTCGATCACCAAGCTGTCGATGCGGGACACGAAGTAGTTGTGCCCGATCGATACCGGAATCGCAATCATCAGGCCCGCGGCCGTCGTCTGCAGCGCGACTCTGATACCACCTGCTACGAGCGTCGCCTCGACTTCGCCCGCGGCCTCGATCGACTGGAACGCGATGATCATCCCGATGACGGTCCCGAGGAAGCCGAGCAACGGTGCGACGTTTGTCAGCGTCGCGAGGATCGTCAATCCGGACTCGAGCTTGCTCATCTCGAGCAGGCCCTGATTCTCAATGGCCTTCATCACGCGCTCGGTGCCTTCCTCGTGTCGCTCGAGACCGGCGTAGAGGATGTTGGCGGCGGGCGCGTCGGTATCACGCGTCAACTCGAGGGCCTCACGAATGCGCTGCTGGGTGAGCAACTCATCGACGTCCTTGAGGATCTTCTTCGTCTTGATCGTCTTGCCCGTCAGGCTGATGAACTTGATGACGATGACGATGATGCCCAGGCCCAGACAGAAGGCGAGAGGATAGATCATCCACCCTGTGGACGTCCAAAGCTCCGAGAAGTACTCAACGCTGCAGCACTGGGGCGCTTCGTCCACGAGCGGAATCTGCACAAGTGCGCCGAACAATTGAATCGCCAAAGCGACCTCCAGCCAAAGTTCTATCGAGCCTGCGTTACTTCGCCCCTCCACCGCACTGAGCAGTGGAAGGGCGGGAATTTCAAGAGGTCAGGATTATGGTCTTCCCCCAGATGGGTGTCAACCCTGTCACAACCCGCTCATCGAACCTTGGGACACGCCGCGAAGTGGCTTGGTCCCTTGGCCTCCAGGAGAGGCACTTGGTGCACACAAGACTCGTCCCTCTCGGGATGGGGGCATCGTGTGTGAAAGGCACACCCGGTAGGCGGATGTACCGGGCTCGGCACCTCTCCCTGCAGCAGGATCCGGTCCCGCTTACCCCGTATGGACGGGTCCGGACGCGGCACCGCAGAGAGCAACGCTCGCGTATAGGGGTGCCGAGGATCACGGTATAGATCGACGGCGCTCGCGACTTCCACGATGCGCCCCAGATACATCACCGCCACGCGATCGGCCACGTGCTCGATCAGCGAGAGATCGTGCGCTATGAACAGGTAGGTCAGGCCGAGGTCTCGCTGCAGGTCCTCGAGCAGGTTGATCACTTGGGCCCGGACCGACACGTCCAATGCACTCACCGGCTCGTCGAGTATCAGGAGCTCCGGTTCCACGGAAAGCGAACGAGCGATACCGAGACGTTGTCTCTGTCCCCCGCTGAATTCGTGCGGGTATCGGTCGATGTGCTCAGGACCCAGCCCGACCTGTTCCAGTAGTTCGATGGCGCGCCCCCGCACGTTGCTGCCGCCCAGCCCGTGCACCCTGAGCGCCTCAGCGAGCATGGCACCCGCGGACATGCGTGGATTGAGCGATGCGAACGGATCTTGAAACACGAACTGTACACGCCCGCGAAGCGAGCGAAGGCCACCCGAATCGAGCCCGCGCACGTCGATCCCGTCGAAGTGCACTTCGCCCTCCGTGGGCTCGATCAGGCGGGCCACGGCTTGGCCGGTCGTAGTCTTGCCGCAGCCCGACTCCCCGACCAGCCCGAGCGTCTCGCCCCGCCAAAGATCGAAGCTCACCCCGTCTACGGCCCGCAAGACGGATTGCACGCGCCCAAAGGCCCCCTTCCGAACGGGGAATCCCATCTTCAATCCGCGCACCGAGAGCAGCGGGTCGCCGCTGCGATCGATCGAATCTCGAGCGCGCCGGCCTCCGACCGACTCGTCAGCACGCGGGGTCACTGGTCCGTCCGAGACGGTTCCGCCATCGATCTCCAGCAGCGTACCGCGCGATCCGCGCGTACCGCGCGTTCGGCTCCACCCGGTTCATGCAGTCCCTGGGGTCGCTCACACCCCGGCGCGCGCAGCGGGCACCGCTGCTCGAAGCGGCACCCGATGGGCCAGTCGATAGAGTCGGGTACCGTACCCGGGATCGCCTTCAACCGTCGACCCGGTTGCGCGAGCGAGGGCAGCGACTCGAGCAGCCCCTTGGTGTAGGGGTGTCGAGGGTCGGCGAAGATCTCATGAACCGAGCCCGTCTCCACCACTTGGCCCGCGTACATGATGAGCACGCGATCACACACCTCCGCGACCACGCCCAGATCGTGCGTGATGAGTAGTACCGCCATCCCGCGTCGCTCCCGCAGGTCCGCGAGCAACTCGAGGATTTGAGCCTGTATGGTCACGTCCAGCGCGGTCGTCGGTTCATCCGCGATCAACAGTCGGGGCTCGCACGAAAGCGCCATCGCGATCATGACCCGTTGACGCATCCCACCGGACATCCGGTGCGGATACTCGTCGAGCCGGGCCTCCGGATCGGGGATGCCGACCTCGCGAAGCAACTGGGCCGACTCCACGCGCGCAGCTTTGCGGTCCAGGCCTCGGTGCAGTCGGAGCGCTTCGCCGATCTGCTCCCCAACGGTGTAGACCGGGTTCAAGGAAGTCATCGGCTCCTGAAAGATCATCGAGATCTCGTTGCCTCGCAGAGCGCGCAGGCTCGGTTCGGGGGCGCCGACCAGTTCCTCGCCGCGGAAGCTGATCGAACTCCCGTTCATGATGCGGGCGGGTGGGTCGGGCAGTAGCCCGAGCACCGAGAGAGACGTCACTGTCTTGCCGCATCCAGACTCCCCGACCAGGCAGAGCGTCTCGCCCTCTCCGACCTCGCAGGAGACTCCGTCGACGGCTTTGGCGACGCCCTGGTCCGTAAAGAACCAGCTGCGCAAATCTTTCACGGAGAGCAGAACGTCGCTCACGAACGCACCCTCGGATCGAGGGCGTCGCGCAGTCCGTCACCGACCAGATTGAACGACAGCACCGTGAACACGATCGCGAGGCCCGGAAACGTGGAAAGCCACCAGGCGTCGAGCAGAACATCCCTGCCGTCGGAGAGCATCGAGCCCCAAGACGGCGTGGGGGCCTGCACGCCCACGCCGAGAAACGAGAGGCCGGCCTCGAGCACGATGGTATTCCCGATGCCGAGCGTGGCCGCCACGATCACGGGTCCGAGCGCGTTGGGAATCAGGTGCCGCAGCACGATTCGGGAACGCGAGTAGCCGAGCGCTTCTGCAGCCTGGATGAACTCTCGTCTCTTGAGGCTCAGCACTTCCCCGCGCACGATTCTCGCCGTGCCGGGCCACAGGGTGAGGCCCAGCACCGTGATAATGAGAAAGATGGACGGGTCGAAGGCCGCGACGATGACGATGAGCAGAATCAGTCGCGGGAATGAGATGACCATGTCGACGAAGCGCATGATCAAACTGTCGACCATGCCGCCGAGATATCCGGCGACGGCCCCCAGCAACGTTCCGATCGTCACGCTGATGCCCACCGCGACGAAGCCGATCGTCAGGGAGATGCGGGCGCCGTAGAGCACGCGCGACAGTACGTCCCGACCGAGCTGGTCGGTACCCAGGCGATGGGCCGCGGACATGGCCTGGAGCCGGAGGGGAAGGTCCTGAGCCGTGGGATCATCCGGGGTGATCAACGGCGTGATCAGCGCGAGAAGGTATAGACCGACGACCAGGATCAATCCCGCGACAGCGGTCTTGTTTTTTGAGAACGCCCGCACGGCGAGCTCCCACTGACCTACCCCCGCGCGAGCCCCCGCGCACTCCATCTTCGTGTTCGTGTCTCTCCACGACCAATACCACGCTGCGAGCAGGCCCGCCACGAGCGATCCGACCGCGAGACGCTCGTCCCAAGCGCCCGACAGCGACCGCCGAACGACGTCGTGCCGAGCCACGAGCACCCAGGCGAAACCGATCCAAACGGACAGCGCCACGCCTCCGACACCCCAGCGGCCGGCGAGCAGTTGCGGAAGCCCCGGCAGCACGAGAGAGAGGCGCGAAGCACTGCCCCCGCGTGCGCGTCCACCAGCCAGCTCAGTCATACCGGACGCGCGGGTCGACGACCGCATAGAGGAGGTCAGCGAGCAGATTCGCGAGCACAACCAGGATCGCGAAGATGAAGGTGCACGCCATGATCAAGGGGTAGTCCCGCTGCCCGATCGCGAGATAGATGAGCTGACCCATGCCCGGCCACGCGAATATGGACTCGATCAAGACGGTCCCGCTGAAGAGGACCGGGATATACAGCCCGAGCAGCGATACGATGGGAAGCAACGCGTTCTTGAGCGCGTGCTTGAAGATCACGCTACGCTCGGGCAGACCTTTGGCGCGAGCTGTGCGGATGTAGTCCAGCTTGATGACCTCGAGCATGCTGGCGCGCATATAGCGCGCGATCCCGGCGGTGAGCGCGAGCGCGAGCGAGAGCGTGGGCAGCGCGAGGTGCCAGAGTCGGTCCCCCAGCTTTCCTATGACGGACAAGCTGTCGTACGAGGTCCCGGAGACCCCCGATCCGGGGAACCAGAACGGCCACTCCCAGACGTTGCGAGCGAACAGCGTGAGCGAAAGCGACAGCATGAGCGCAAGCCAGAACGACGGCATGGAGTAGAAGAAGAGCAAGACGACACTCAGGGTCGAGTCCAACGCCGAGTATTGCCGCACCGCCTGAATCGCACCCAGCACGATCCCGAAAAAGAAGGCGAACATGAGGGCGCAGGCCGAGAGCAGCAGCGTGTTTGGCAAGGCGTCCATCACGACGTCGAGCGTCGGCCGACCGTGCGTGATGCTGCGCCCGAAGTCCCCGGTCAGCATGGAGCCGAGCCACTTCACATAGCGGATCGGGATCGGCTGATCGAGCCCGTAGTTCGCCCTCAACTGGGCCGCCATCTCGGGCGTGAGCCCCGGACGTATCAGGGTGGTACTGGGATCGCCCGGAGCCGCGTGCACCACGAAAAAAATGATCGTGGCGATACCGAAGACCAACGGCACGCTCGCAACCAGGCGACGCATCAGGTACTTCGTCACACGCTACTCAGGCCCGCCACGCGAGGCTTCTCGCGGACGCATCGCGCCCGGTCACCGGCTGGCGGGATCCAGGTGCCAGTCCTTGATGTTCAGGAACTCCGCCCTCGCGTCCATTTCCACCGCGCGCAGCCGCTTGCTGATGCCATGGATGCGCTCCGGAAAATACAGGAACGTGTATGGGTGCACCTCGTTCAGAACCCGCTGATATTGGGTCCAAAGCGGCTGCGCGGCCTCACGATCGGGGGCCGCGCTGAGGCGCTCGAGCAGACGGTCGAGCTCCTGGTCACTGGTGCCTGACAGCGCAGAACCGACGTCCGATCGCGCCGAATGGAAGGAATCCGTGTCATCGAGCCTGTAGTCGACGGCGTATTGCATGATCAAGCCGTCGAAGTCGCGTGCCACGTTGAACGTCTGTCTGATCAATGTGGTCCACTCGACGGCTTCCGGTCGCAAGTCGACCCCGATTTGCCCGAGCTCCGACTGCATGATCTCGACAATGCCCTTTTGCAGCTGAGCCCCGCTCCTGTATTTGACGGAGATCGTGAGGGGCGTCCCCTCTGCGTCCTCCCGCACTCCGTCCCCGTTTCGGTCCGTCCACCCCGCTTCCTCCAAGAGGGTGGCAGCCGCTTGCGGATCGTACTCGTCCAACGCCGCGAGGTTGCGGTCGAACGCCCAGTGGAGCGGTGGCACGCCCGAGTTCGCCACGCCTGCGTAGCCGTGCAGCATGGCGTCGATCACCGCGCGACGATTCGTGCCCAACGTGAGCGCCCGCCGGACCTCGGCGGCGGCCAGCTGAGGCTTTCGCGAATTCCAAGCCACGAAAGCGAAGTTTCGCGAACGGAAGTGCATCAGGTCCACGGCCGGATCGTCGATGATGCGCTGAGCTTGGTCCGGCGGTACCGAGAGGTAGACGTCGGTGCTCTCGGTGAGCAACTCGGTAAGGGAAGTCGTCTGCTCGCCGATGATGCGGTAGATGTATCGATCGAGAAACGGACGTCCGCCCAGGCCCTGCGGAAACGCGGTATTCGCCGTGAAGACCCAACGGTCTTGGGGGGTGTGAGATACGAATACGAAGGGCCCGTTCCCGACCGGACACTCGCTGCCGAAGGGGTGCGTTCCCAGTGCATCCGGAGGCACGTCGCCAAGCAGGTGCTCGGGCAGGATTCCGACCGTGCGCCAAGGGTCGAGAAAGTCCACGTGCGGACGCATGCGAATCTTGATCGTGAAGTCGTCGACCACCTCGACGGCCTGATCGCCCTGCTCGTAGTGGTCCCAGTACGCCGGGTTTGAGAAGCCGACGACGGGATTGGTAACCAAGCCGTACGTGAACGCCACGTCGTGCGCGTCGGTCTGCTCACCGTCGTGCCAGAAAACGTCCTGGCGGAGGTGGAACGTGATCTCCGAGACATCCTCGGAAACCTCCCAGCGCTCGGCGAGATAGGCACGGGGCTCTGCATCCTGATCATAGTCGATCAGGGTCATCAGGTTCACAAACTGATGATGCTGAACCGAGACGTAATCGACAGCCCCCGCCGAGTTCATTCCACCGCGCAGTTCCGCGGCGCCGCCAACCACCACCGTGCCGCCATAGCGGTCGTCCGAGGGCGTCGGATGGTCCGCGCGCGCCTGCGTCATGAACGCCTCGACGGCCGGAACCACACGCTGGCAAAACGGATCAGCGGAAGCCAGATCGCCGCCGCCGTCACCGCCACATGCGATGCCAGACGCGGCGCCGAAGATTGCGGCCCCCAGCGCAATCGTCTTTCTCATGACGACTCCCCTATTGGTGTCGCTGCAACGAGGTTACTGTCGCCAGGTCCACTCCTCAGACCCGTAGCGCTCCTTCTCGAGCCACTCGGCCTCCTCGATCTCACCGGAGCGGTACTCGCCTTCCTCCCACACGCCCCCGAGCGAAGCCTCCAGACCGCCCGTGAGTGCCTCCGCGAGGTCCCATGTGCTCACTTCGCCAATCAACGCTCGAAGACTCGCCGGGGCTTGAATCGGACCCGCACCCGGACAGAGGCGACTCAATTGACTCTGGTCCCCGTCCAGGATGATCGAGCCGTGCTGAAGTAGGGAACTCCCGATCCGGACCTGTGCGCTGCCCACGAGCTTCTGTCCGCCCGCGAGGATCTCCCCGGGGGCCGGAACCTGGAAGCAGGGTCCCGCGTCCGGAGCGAGCACGACGCCGGCGGCGGCGACCGATGCGTCGACCCCCAATTGCTTCAAGCCCAGCGCGAGGCCCTCGTTGATCTTGCTGTACACGCCCTTGGGCCCACCAGAGGTGCGGTCGGGAAGCACGACGGCATAGGTCAACTCGGCGTCGTGATAGACGGCGCGCCCCCCCGTTGGGCGGCGCACGAAACCGATGCCTGAGGCCTTGCCGGCCTCGGCATCGTATGCCCCACTCGCGGGCTCGTGCCTGCCGAACGATACCGTCGGGGAGGCCCACGAGTAGAGTCGTAGCACGCCTTCCCCGCGCCGGGGCGAAGTGGTCAACGCGTGATCGAACGCCATGTTCATCGCGCCAGGCCGCGCCTCGTCGAAGATGACCCGCCAGGTAAGGCCTCCTGCCGCCGGCTTCGCCATCAGAACTCGAAAACCGAGGCGGGAGCCATCACTTCGACCCGCGCGCGGTCACCGACGGCATCCACGAAGGCCTGGGCATCCTGTTCGATGGGCGGCCAGGTGTCGTAGTGGCACGGAATCACGACGTCCGGTTCGATGAATTCGACGGCGCGCACCGCGTCGGCGGGGCCCATCGTAAAGCGGTCGCCGATCGGCAGGACGGCAACGTCGACCAAACCCTTCAGCAGTTGCATGTCCAGCAGCAGGCCCGTGTCGCCTGCGTGGTAGAAGCGTTGACCGCTCGCCAGGTTGATGAGGAAGCCGCCGGGCACCGTCGTGAACCCTTCCCCACCCGGGAGATCCAGTCTGCCTCCGTGCACCGCGGCAGTCATCTTCACATAGCCGAAGGGGTAGTCGACTCCTCCCCCTATGTGCTGTGGACTCGCGGACAGTCCCTGCTTCTCCATGTACGCCGCGATTTCGAAGGACGCGATGATCGTCGCACCGGTGCGCTCGCAGAGCGGGATCGCGTCCGCCACGTGATCAAAATGCCCGTGGGTCAGCAGGATGAAGTCGGCCTCGACATCCTCCACGGACACATCACACGCCGGATTGTCCGTGAAATATGGATCGATCACGAGTTTCGTACCGTCGTCCGTCTCAAGTCCGAAGGTCGCGTGACCGTAAAACGTGAGCTTACTCATAGCCGAGAACATGTAGATCACCGCAGTTGGCGGCAACGCTTCGTGTGAACCAGCCGTTGACCTAGCACCGCCCGTCCCCTCATACTCTTTACCTTAGCACTTACGGTGTGTACTCGGGGGGCCATGGCTCGCACGCTTCCGCTACTCAAAGGCACGCTCGACCTGCTGATTCTCAAGGCCCTGAGTTGCGCGGTCACACACGGATATGGGCTCGCGACATGGCTGGAAAAGCACTCCGGCGGAGATCTCGTCGCAGAGGACAGCGCCCTCTATCAGGCGCTGCATCGCATCGAGGGTCGGGGGCTCGTTACGGCCGAGTGGGGCGTCACGGAGAACAAGCGGAAGGCCCGCTATTACTCGCTGACCCCAAAAGGGCGCCACCACCTCGAGCGTGAGTCGGAGACCTGGCGCCGGTACGCCGAATCGGTCTCGTCCATTCTGGCGGTAGAACGCGGAGTAGACTGAGGGGGGGAAGGTGGGCAGATACAAACGTCTCTTCCGGCTTGGAGCCGGGAAACCGAGCGATCTCCATCGTGAGCTCGAGCAGGAGATCGAGACTCACATCGCGCTGCGCACGGAAGCGCTCGTGAAACAGGGCGTGGAGCCCGCGTTCGCTCGCGAGCAGGCGCTTCAGCGGTTCGGCGACATCGAGTCGGCCAAGCGCCAACTCTACGCGTCCGCGCGACAACGAGAGGACCGACTCCGCTGGCGCACAGCAGTGGACGACGTGCGTCGGGACGTGTAGCTCGCGTTCCGCCAAGCTCGCCGCGCTCCAGGCTACAGCGGCGTCGCGGTGGCCATCTTCGCGGTCGCGATCGGTCTGACCACGTCGATGTCACGGTGGTCGACCACGTACTGCTGAGGCCCCTGCCCTTTCCCGAGCCAGACCGGCTCGTCGCCCTGGAGTCCGTGCTCAAGAGCGGCGAGTCATTCTACCTCGTGCGGATGGCGAACTGGCTCGACTGGCAAGAAGGTGGCAGCACCCTCGCCGCGAGCGCGGTATACAGAACGAACCGCGTTACCGTCGGCGTCGGCGACGAACTAATGCGCGCAGAAGGGACCGAGGTGGCCGGTGGCTTCTTCGAGGCGGTGCTGCCGCGCATGAGCGCCGGTAGGCCGTTTTCCGAAATTGAGGCGGAGGCGGACGCGCCGGTGGTGGTATTGAGTCGCGCCTTCGCGGAACGTACCGTCCGCGCGACCGCGGCTCTGGGCAGGACTCTGTCGGTGAACGGCGCGCCACATACGGTCGGCGGCGTGACCGCGCCGGGGGGCAACTGCCCGACGTCGCCGACTTGTGGATACCCAGTCGACCCCGTCGCGGTAGCGGCGGAATACGCAACAACATCAACTGGCAGTCGCTGGCCCGGATCAAACGTGGAGTGGAAGCGTCGATGGTCGAGGCCCAACTCTCCGCGATCGCGAACAACATCCGCCTGACGGACCCCGAGGCGATCTACTCATACGGCGTCTCAGTGCGCCCCCTACGCGAAGCCGTTACGGGCGACGCGGACGAGTATCTGGCTCTGCTCATGGCGGCGGTGCTCTTCGTCCTGCTGGTGGCGTGCGCCAATCTGGCGGGCCTTAAGTCTGGCGCGCGGGAGGGGCCGGACCCGGGAAGTCGGGGTCCGCCTCGCGCTGGGGGCAGGCCGTAGCCGACTGGCTCGGCAGCTGCTGACGGAGCACCTGGTGCTCGCGCTCATCGGCGGAGCGCTGGGCTTCGTACTCGCCTGGGGGGTAGGCGAGGCGCTCAACGAACAAATCCGAGCCACGATCCCCAGAGCCGACGAGATCGAACTCGACTACCGGATCGCGGGTGCCTGTTTCCTCGCTACCCTGGCGGCGGGGCTGCTCGCAGGCATCGGTCTGGCTTTGCGCGCGTCCGCGGGCCCCACCCTCACCGGACTCATTGGCGCTCGCGGCAACGGCGGCGGCGGACGCGGGCTACCGGGCGCAGCGCTGGTCGCGACCGAGATCGCGCTGGCGCTCACGCTCCTGATTGGCGGTGGCCTGCTTCTTCGCAGCTTCCGCGCGGTCGTAGACCGCGACCTCGGATTCAAGACCGAACACGTGGCGACCGGGGAGGTGGCTTTGATCGGCGCTGAGTATGACTCGCCGGACCGTTCAGCGTCCTAGTGGACGTCGCTGCTCGACGAGCTGTCCGCGCTGCCAGGCGTGGAGGCTTCGGCGGTCGGTAACCGGATCCCCACCGGCGGCGCCGGCACGAGCTTCATCGAGCTACCCGACAATCCCGACCCCGGCTTCGGGGCAGGATACCGGGTGGTGAGCGATCAGTACTTCGAAGCGCTCCAGATCCCGCTGCTCGGCGGACGCGCGTTCGGCACGGACGACGACTACGGCACGGAGCGCGTCACGCTCGTGAACCAGAGGCCGGCGGAGCAAGCGTGGCCCGGCGACAGCCCGATCGGTCAGCGCATAAGGCCCCACAGCATGGAGAGCTGGATGTACCCCGGCAATCCTCCATGGCTCACGGTGGTCGGCGTAGTGGGAGACGTGCGTCACCACGGATTCGAGGCCGACCCGCGACCCGAGTTGTTCGTGCCTTACCGGCAGGTTCCAATGTGGACCACTTCCATGACCGCGGTGGTGCGCGCCGGATCAGGTGCGCAGCCCGGACTGGCGACCTCGATCCGCGAAGCCGCCAGAGCCGTAGATCCCGCGCTCGCCATCGAGATCGCGTCCTTGGACGATCGTGTTCGCGGGCTGCTCACCGGCCGCCGCCAGACGCTCACGATTCTGACTTCGTTCGCACTCGCGGCGCTGATGCTCGCCGCACTGGGCGTCTACGACCTCGTGTCATTCGCGGCGGCCCAGCGAACCAGAGAGATGGCGATCCGCGCCGCGCTCGGAGCGCAGCGTAGCAGCCTGCTGCGGCTGATGATCGCGGCCGCGACGCGTATCGCGTGCTCGCCGGTGCGCTGGCGGGCCTGGTGGCTTCCTACTGGCTGACCCGTCTCATGGAGTCGTTCCTTCTCGACGTACCCACGACGGACCTCGCGACCTTCGTCGCCTCCGCGACACTCCTGGTCGGGGTGGGTCTCCTGGCGGCCCTCATCCCGTCGCCGCGCGCGGCCAAACTCGATCCCGTACGTGCGCTCGCCTCCAACTGAGGCCAGATTCGTGCGCCACGGGAGGTGATGATGAGAGTACTCACGATGTTGGGCGCCGCCTCGGCGCTCCTGCTCGGTACGGGCGCGGCGACGGCGCAGTCAGCGGGTCCGGACGACGGACTCCCGGCGGTCTTCGCCGCGCTGGAAGGCGAGTGATCCGGTAGCGGAACGCTCATGGGCAGATCGGCCAGCTTCGAGATGACGTGGCGGGTCCAGGAGGGCGGCTTCGTCGAGCTGCGCTTCCGAAACGGCTTCCTGGACGCTTCGGGCACCGTCACACCCGTCTTGGAGGCGCGCGCGATCTATCGTCCCTCGGGCACCACGGCGGTGGGAGTCTCGATCGACACCCGCCCTCAACACATCCAGCTCGAGTCCGATGTCAGCGAGACGGCGGTGATCACGCGTTGGACTGCACCCTCTGAGCAGGGGCGCACGGAGTACGAAATCGAAGACGGTGGAGTGACCGTCCGTGGCTACGTAGCCGCGGACGGCGGCATGAGGCTCTTCGCGGAGGCCCGCTACGAACGCGTGGGAGGTGATCCCGCAGAGGCCTCCAGGTAGGCTTCTATGGGCGGGCACGAGCAGATGAGGTTGCGGTCCCCATAGGCGTTGTCCACGCGTCGAACGTGTGGCCAGAACTTGAAGTCCCGCGTCCACGCGGCCGGGTAGGCCGCCTGTGATCTGGAGTACGGGTGGTCCCAATCGTCGGCGGTGCACATCGCGGCGGTGTGCGGTGCGTTCTTGAGCGCGTTGTCCTTGGCGTCCGACACGCCGACCTCGACCTGCTGGATCTCCGCGCGAATCGAAATGAGCGCATCGATGAAGCGGTCCAGTTCCTCCTTCGGCTCGCTCTCGGTCGGCTCGATCATGAGGGTGCCAATCACCGGGAACGACACCGTGGGCGCGTGGAAGCCGTAGTCGATGAGCCTCTTGGCAACGTCTTCCTCGGTGATCCCCGTGGCGCGCTTGAGCGGGCGCAGGTCCACGATGAACTCGTGCGCGACCAGCCCATTCTCTCCTCGAAAGAGGATTTCGAAGTGAGCCTCGAGCCGCTTCGCCATATAGTTCGCGCTGAGGATCGCGATCTCCGACGCGCGGCGCGCGCCGTCCGGACCGAGCATCGCGATGTACGCCCACGAGATCACGAGGATGCTGGCGCTACCCCAAGGGGCCGCGGCTACGGCACCGATCGCCTTGTCTCCTCCTACCCTGTGCATCGGGTGGCCCGGCAGGTAAGGCGCGAGCTTCTCGTTGACGCAGATCGGCCCCATTCCCGGCCCTCCCCCACCGTGGGGGATCGCAAACGTCTTGTGCAAGTTGATATGGCACACGTCCGCACCGTAGTCGCCCGGACGCGCGAGACCTACCTGTGCGTTCAGGTTGGCGCCGTCGAGATAGACGAGGCCACCGTGCTCGTGAACGATCCGGCAGACGTCGCGAATCTGCTCTTCGAAGACACCATGGGTGGATGGGTACGTCACCATGATGGCGGCCAAATCGTCGGCGTGTTCGATGGCTTTCGCTTCCAAGTCCGCCACGTCGATGGTGCCGTCGCCCATGCTCTTCACGACGACCACCTTCATGCCTACCATCACGGCGCTCGCGGGATTGGTCCCGTGGGCGGACGCCGGAATGAGGCACACGGACCGATGATGGTCGCCCTTGTCCTCGTGATACGCGCGCACCGTGAGCAGGCCCGCGTACTCACCCTGCGCCCCAGAGTTCGGCTGCAGCGACGTCGCGACGAAGCCGCTGATCTCGGCTAGCCACCGCTCGAGTTCTGCAATGATGACCGCGTATCCCTGCACTTGGTCTGCCGGGGCGCACGGATGAATGCGGCCGATCTCCGGCCACGTGACACCCGCCATCTGGCTGGTGGCATTCAGTTTCATCGTGCACGAACCGAGCGGAATCATGCTCACGTTCAACGAGAGGTCGCGCGACTCGAGCTTGTGCAGGTACCGGAGCATTTCCGTCTCGGAGTGATACCGATTGAAGACGGTGTGAGCCAGGTAGGGCGTAGTTCGGCGGGCCCAAACCGGCAGTTCGGGTGCGCCTCCGCGCTCGGACAGCCCGCGCGCGCTGAACTCGGCGGGAGATCCATCGTGGAAGACCTCGAGCAGATCGTCGATATCGTCGGGGGTGGTCACCTCGTCGAGCGCAATGCCCAGCGAGCCGTCACCGAAGTCCCTCAGGTTGATGCCGGCAGCGACCGCTCGCGCGAGCACCTCGCCGGCGTCTCCGCGTGGTCGCACGCGAACGGTGTCGAAGAACGTTTCGGTTAGCAGCTCGTGTCCGAGCAGGCCCAGCCCGGCAGAGAGAGCCCCGGTCAGATCACGAATCCGCTGCGCGATCTTCCTGATGCCGTCCGGCCCGTGGTACACCGCATAGGCGCCGGCCATGATCGCGAGCAGGACCTGCGCCGTGCAGATATTCGATGTCGCCCGCTCGCGACGGATGTGTTGTTCGCGCGTTTGCAGCGCCATGCGCAACGCCTGGTTTCCGTCGGCGTCCACCGAGACCCCGATGATGCGACCGGGCATCTTACGCTTGAACGACTCCGTGGCCGACATGAAGGCGGCGTGCGGCCCCCCGAAGCCCATCGGCACACCGAAACGCTGGGAGTTGCCGACGACCACGTCGGCCCCCCATTCGCCTGGTGGGGTCAGGAGCGCGAGCGACATGAGATCGCTCGCGACCACGACCACCGAACCGAGGGCTTTGACGCGAGTGATGAACGGACGGTAGTCGATGACGCATCCGTCCGTCGCGGGATACTGAAGCAGGACCCCGAAAACGCCGTCGTGGAGGACGAAAGTCTCATGGTCACCCACCACGACCTCGATCCCGAGCGGCCAGGCGCGGGTCTTCACCACCTCGATCGTCTGCGGGTGGCAGAGTTCGGAGACGAAGAAGGTGTTGGCGTCCCCTTTTGCCTCCCCGTGCGCAAGGTGCATCGCCTCCGCCGCAGCCGTCGCTTCGTCGAGCAGCGACGCGTTCGCGATGTCGAGGCCCGTGAGGTCGATCACCATGGTCTGGAAATTGAGCAGCGCTTCCAAACGGCCCTGCGCGATCTCGGCCTGGTAAGGCGTGTACTGCGTGTACCAGCCGGGATTCTCCATGATGTTCCGCAGGATTACGCCCGGCACGAGCGTATCGCTGTATCCTTGGCCCAGATACGACCGGAAGACCTGGTTCTGCGAGGCGACCTCCCGCAGCCTCGCGAGCAATTGCGCTTCGGTCAGCGCCGCGGGCAGCTGGAGAGCACCCTCCATGCGGATGGAGTTCGGGACCGTGTCGTCGACGAGGCCCGAGAGCGAGTCGTATCCCACCGTCTCGAGCATGGCAGAAACGTCGTCGTCGTCCGGCCCGAGGTGACGCGCCTCGAAGTCGGCGGGAAGATCTATCCGGGTCATCTTCGTACTAGTGTCCTTTCCCAGAAGTTCGTTGCGCACCGAGGGTGCCGAGGCGCCGCGACCACTCGCCTCCCGGCGAGCGGTGCCCCAAGGCGCAACGAGGAGGAAATAGCAGGGCTATTTTGACGAGGAGCAACGTAGCCAGGGTGGATGCATCGGTGCCCGAACGCCGACGAACTTCTGGGACAGGACACTGGACCCGGGGTTCAGCTCACGTGGTCCGCGTAGCCGTCCGAGCTCAGCAGCGCACGCACTTCCTCATCGTCGTCGACCTCCAGCTTGATCATCCACCCATCGCCGTATGGGTCTGAGTTGACCAGCGACGGATCGTCGTCCAGGGCCGCGTTCGACTCGATGACCGTGCCGTCGACTGGGCAGAAGAGGTCGCTGACCGCCTTCACGGCCTCGATCGTACCGAACACCTCCATACGGTTGAACGAGGACCCGGAGTCCGGCAATTCCACGAAGACCACGTCGCCCAACTCACCCTGCGCATAATCCGTGACACCGACGAAATAGACACCGTCGTCGTCTGCCGGCCTCAGGTATTCGTGCTCTTCGGTGTAGCGGAGATCGCTCGGGATGTCGGACATGCGCATTCTCCAACGTTTTCTCGGGACTCAGGAGTCCTGAGGATGACGGCCTTTTGACCCAAGGTCAACCCTCATACTTTGGCGTCGAGGACAGGCCCTCGGAGCCACTTATTCCGATGTCCCACCATGGACCCTGACCAGCACCTGGACGCCCTGGTTGCGCCCCTCCGAGCAGACGTCGTGTCCGGCGCCTCGGCGATCGGGAGAATGGCGGCCGAGGTACTGCGTCGAGCCGCGATACGTCTGCAGGCGGGATCGCTCGAAGAGTACCGATGGGCCATGGGCGAGGTGTCCGCCAAGGTGCTCGACGCCCAACCGGCCATGGCACCGTTGGTGGCGCTCGTGCGAGACGTGCTGGCCGCCGTCGAGGCCTCTCCCGACCTCGAGCAAGGTCGCTACGCCGCCGCACGCACCTCCGAGGCCTTCCGCTCCGGACTGGCATTGAGAGAAGAGGCCGTGGCGGCCCGCGCAGCGGCGCTGCTGCCAGCGGGGGGCACCGTGCTCACGATTTCGTCTTCGTCGACCGTGCAAGCGACGCTCACGCATGAGGGCGCGCGCGACATCGGGCGAGTGATCTGCCTCGAGAGCCGCCCCAACCGCGAGGGCGAGATACTCGCCCGCGAACTGGCCGACGCCGGGGTCTCCGTCACCTTCGCCGTCGACGCAGCCGCTTGCGCGCTGATGGGCGGATGCGAGACCGTACTACTCGGCGCGGACTCGATCGGCGACCTCGGCTTCGTGAACAAGATCGGGTCAGCCGGTCTGGTCGCGGCGGCGGCGAGAAACAGCGTGCCCGTCGTAGTCGTGTCGGACGAGACCAAGATCTTGCCGAACGGATTCCCGCAGCACCTGGCAGACGACCGCCCCTCTGACGAGGTGTGGAGAGCTCCCGCCGGCGTGCAAGTGTGGAATCGATACTTCGAAGCGGTGGAACTGGAGTTGGTCACCGCCGTGGTCACCGAGTCCGCCGCACTAACGCCCCCGGAGGTCGAAGAGCTTCGGGCGAGCATCGTGCTGCCTGACGCCCTCCGCGCGTTGGCAGAGTCCCGACTACGTCGTAGCGGAAACGAGTAGCTCCCGACTCTGGTTTCCCGGCGCTAGCTTTAGCAGTACGCTGAAGGAGTACAGCGGGCCGCATTGGGATGCCACGGCCCCAGATCCTACGCGGAGCTGCGAAGGCATAGCCCCGCTACGGCGAGGAGCTCCAACGACGGAGATGGGCCGTGCCACCCCAACCCACACACTGTAAAGTCATGACACACTAAGGTGACGGGCGCAGGGGGGTCGCGGCCCTGTAGGTCGTTACTCCTCCTCGGACCACCGCCTTCGGCGGCGCTGCCCGAACAACTACGACTCGTCGTCGTGCCTACTACAGGTCTCGCGAGACCGGTGCGCGCGGCCCACTATACTTCTTCAGCATCCTGTTAACGACCTCGACCGCACCCTCCGTCGCGAGAAGATCGACCGCCCGATGCAGACCCTGATCCATGACGCTCCGCGCGCGCTTACACGCCTCAGCGAGCAGGAAAAGATGTTCCAGGAGGCGGTGCGCGACTTTGCGGTTTCCGAGATCGCCCCAAGGGCGATTGAAATGGACCAGGCCCAGTGCATCCACCCGGGGCTGATCGACCAGATGTTCGAGCTCGGCCTGATGGGAATCGAGGTTCCAGAATTGTACGGGGGCACCGGAGCGGACTTCTTCACATCCGTACTGGTAGTGGAGGAGCTTTCGAAGGTCGATCCGTCGATCGGTGTGTTGGTCGACGTACAGAACACGCTGGTGGTCAACGCGCTACGCCGCTGGGGATCCGATCGCCAAAAGTCCCAATACTTCCCCAAGCTCGCGGCGGACACCGTAGGCGCATACGCACTCTCCGAAGTCGGCAGCGGATCGGACGCGTTCGCGCTTGCGTGTCGGGCGACCCAAGACGGCGACGACTGGTTGCTCAACGGCCAGAAGATGTGGATTACCAACGGAGACGAGGCCGGGGTCTACATCGTTTTCGCGACGGTCGACCCGGACGCTGGCTACAAAGGCATCACCGCCTTCCTGGTCGATCGAGACTTCGACGGATTCACCGTGGGCAAGAAGGAGGACAAGCTCGGCATTCGGGCGTCCTCGACCACGGAGTTGGTTCTCGCAGACGTACGCGTCCCAGCTGACAACGTGCTCGGCCAGATCGGCTCGGGGTACAAGGTCGCGATCCAAACGCTCAACGAAGGACGCATCGGCATCGGCGCGCAAATGCTCGGCCTGGCGCAAGGCGCGCTCGACCACACCATCCGCTATGTGAAGGAGCGGGAGCAGTTCGGGCGCTCGATCGCCTCCTTCCAAGGCGTTCAGTTCCAGCTCGCCGAGATGGCCACGGAGGTCGAGGCGGCGCGGTTACTAGTGTACAACGCGGCGCGCCTCAAGGACACGGGTCAACCCTTCACGGCCCAGGCCGCCATGGCCAAGCTGTTCGCGTCCGAGATGGCCCAACGGGTGGCGTCAATGTGCATTGATCTGCATGGTGGGTACGGGTTCACGAAGGAATACCCGGTGGAGAAGCTCTATCGGGACGCCAAAATCGGCACGATCTACGAGGGCACGTCGAACATGCAGAGGCAGACAATCGCCAAGGCGCTCATGCGATGACCGATCTCACTCCGTCCCTGGCCCTCTTCACGTTCGGCTTTTGGGAAGTATTCCTAGTCTTCTCGGTGATCATGCTTCTGTTCGGGGCCAAGAAGCTTCCGCTGCTCGCTCGCGGACTCGGCGCCGGGATCCGAAACTTCAAGGGCGAACTGAAGTCACCGGAAGACTCGGAAGAAGACGGGGAATAGCCCTCTTCCGCCGCGACGGAAGCACCACACACGCCCATGCCCGATTCGGATCTCTCCAACGTCGTGATCGTGCTCGATCACCCGAAGGACGTGGTCAACATCGCCGGCGTGATTCGAGTCATGATGAATTTCGGGCTCGGCAAGCTCCGTCTCGTGAACCCGGATGAGTTCAGTCCGCACCGCATTGAGGGGATCGCCCACAGGAGTGAGCCCGTCATCGAGGCGGCCACCGTGCACGATTCCCTCTCGGACGCTCTGGCGGACGTGTCGTTCGTCCTGGGGACGAGCGCCCGACCACGCACCGCGGGTCGAACCTACCTCCGGCCCCGAGAGGCCGCCGCCCGGGTCGCGACATGCGTTCAGGACGGACCCGTTGCGATCTTGCTGGGACGCGAGGATCGAGGCCTCACCAACGAAGGCCTGGATCTCTGTCAGGCGGTGTCGATCATTCCGACCGATGCCGAGTTCTCTAGCCTCAATCTGGCCCAGGCCTGTCTGGTACTCACGTACGAGATCTTTTTGGCGCTCGACGGAGGAGACCCCGTGTTACCTCAGGGGCGTCGGGCCAGCCGGCCTCCGACCCATGCAGAACTCGAAGAGACGTTCGCGGCGCTCGCGAACGGATTGAGCCGCATCGAATTCTATAAGGCCCGAAAGCCGTCTTCCGTGATGCGCACTCTGCGCACCATCATCTCCCGGTCGGAGCCCGATCTACGAGAATCCCGCCTCCTGGCCGCCATCGGATACGAAATCGGGAACTATCTCGACCGCTCCAAGGACGGATGAGTCATACCCTCGTGTCTCCGAGCCGACGCTCGCCGTGCCCGATTCTTGTTGTGAGGCCTGGCGAAAGACCCCTATTATTGATCGCAATGCAGGGTTTAATCAGCGACCGCGCCTAGCTCGGCCACAGAACTGTCCGTTGCCCATGCCCAAAACAGATTCTCGCACGAGTCCGTCGAGCATCGCTGAGCGCTATCGGGTGTTACTCGAGACGAGCAGATCCCTTACGGGCATGCTCAGTTCCGAAGAACTGTATGCGGCGATTCACCGCGAAGCCGAGAAGGCTCTGGAGGCCTCAGGGTTCTACATCTCGCTCTACGATCACGGACGCGATCTAGCGACGCTCGTCTACTACGCGGACAACGGCAAAGTAAATAGAGTCGGTGTGTCGTATCGAGGCTCCGACTCGGAGGTCATCCGCACGCAGCAAGCGTCGATGGTCTATGAGCATCTGGACGACAAGTCGCTGATGGTGCTCGGGGAAAGCGACACCGATATCGCCTGCGCGGCGGGCTCCGCTCCCATGATTCACAAGGGCCGCGTGATCGGGGCCATCAGCGCACAGAGCTATGAAGCCGGAGTGTACTCGGAAGAAGATCTTGCTCTTCTCCGGGGCATCGCCGACCTCTCCGCGATCGCGATCGACAACGCGCAGCAGTTCCCGGAACTCCAGCAGAGGCGCCGCGAGGCGGAACAGGTAGAAGAAATCGGCCGGGCTCTGACCAGTGAGTTAGACCCCAAAAGAAGTGCTGGAAAAGGTCATCGCCGCGGTGTTCGACGTGTTGGACGTGGACGGAGCGTCGGTCTGGTTGTGCGAAGGCCCGGACGGGAGAGTGGGGCGAATCGCGGGGGCGGGGGGCGATATCAGCCTTCCGGTGGGTCTGACGTGGAACCTGGATGGCGAACTCAGCGAGAAGCTGCTCGAAATGCGGAAGCCGGTCATTATCGACGACCTCGCGTCGAGTCCGCTCGTACCCGAGGACCTACGCGAACATCTGGAGGCAGGATCCGGCGTGGGTGCCCCCCTGCTCATGAGCGGGAAGGTGGCCGGAATTCTCACCGCAGGCAGTCGACGACCTCGACACTTCTCGGAAGCCGACAGCGCGGTCCTGCAGCGCTTGGCGAGTCAGGCGGCGGTCGCGCTCGAGAACGCGAGACTACATACCAACCTGCAGGCGCTGTCGCTGACCGATCCGCTGACAGGCCTACCAAACCGGCGCCGGCTCCAGATTCACCTGGAGAAGGAAGTGGCGGCGGCGCGACGCGGTCGTAGCCTAGTCGTCGTGATCTTCGACCTGGACAACTTCAAGCACTACAACGACACCTACGGACACCTGGTCGGGGACAGTATTCTGCGTGCATTCGGCAACATTCGCGAGGATGAGAACTGGGCGATGAACTTGGTCGCCCGGTACGGCGGCGACGAGTTCATGTCCGTGCTCGCCGAGAGCCATGTGGACGGCGCCAGCTACTACGTGCGCCGAGTCAACGAGCGCGTCTCGGCAGACGCGCTCATGGGTGAGTATGGCCTCACGGTCAGCGTCGGCCTGGCGGAATTCGATCCCGCGTCCACGAAGGGGGCGGAGGACGTGATCCAGGCGGCCGACATCGACATGTATTCTTCGAAGTCCCAGCGTCCCGGAGTCCCTCCCTTGGCTTCTCCCCAATAAGCCGTGCAATCTCATCAAGAAGAGGTGCGCGGGCTGTTGGCCTTCGCGGCCGACCTGGCCCGCGAGGCCGGTGCGCTCACACTCCGTTACTTCGGCGGCATTGTGGATCACGACGCGAAGGGAGACGGGTCCCCCGTCACGATCGCCGACCGTGAAGCCGAACAGCTGATTCGCCGGAAGGTCGAGGAACGGTTCCCCGCGCACGCGATTCTCGGCGAGGAGTACGGAGAGTCGAACGAAGGTGCGCGCGTCCGGTGGATCCTCGACCCCATCGACGCGACCCGCTCCTTTATGCGCGGTGTGCCACTCTACGGTGTGCTGATCGGTATTGAGATCGAGGCTCGCAGCGCCGTCGGAGTGGCGCACTTTCCTGCCCTACAGGAGACCATCGCGGCGGGCTCGGGGCTCGGTTGCACCTGGAACGAGCGCCCGTGTAGCGTGTCCCGAGTGGGCTCGATCGAAGACGCCGTGATCTGTACGACCGACGTGGAGCGGCTGCTGTCTCGCCCCGAAGGGGACGGATGGCGGCGCCTTCAGCGGCGCTGCTCGTATTCACGCACCTGGGGAGACTGCTACGGGCACGCGCTGGTCGCGACCGGCCGCATCGAGGCTCAGGTCGATCCCATCATGGCTCCCTGGGACGCGGGCCCATTCCTCACGATCGCGACCGAAGCGGGTGGACGCTTCACGACACGTGAGGGGGACACCACCGTGCATGGTGGCTCGGGAATCAGCTCGAACGGCCTCCTGCACGACGAGATCCTGCGGGAACTCGCCGGTTAGCATCGCTTACAGTCCGCTAGGCGGTAGCCGACCCCCGGTCGAGCGCAGCGGCCTTCTTCAGGCGCCGAAGTTCACGACGGTCCGCTGCCTTGCGGTCGAGCCTGGTCATTCGGCTGCCATAGAGCGCCGTGGTGAGCACCCTCAGGCCGAACACACCGATCGCCAGGCCCCAGAATCGGACGAAAGGGTAGATCGAGTAGGGCATTCCGCGGATTCAGCCCCCGGACACGATGTAGAGCGCGAGGCTGAGGCTGACGATCGCGACGGCGACGCGCCATGTGCTGGCTCGGCGAACATCACCGAGGAAGTCCGTGACCCACCGCAGCAAGCGCGTAACGCGACTCCTCACCGGCCACAACTGAAGCTCTCTTCGCGCTTTGCATCGCCGGTCCCGTCGTATCGTGCGACGGCCGGGTATGCACAAACTGGGCGCTGCATTTCGACCTCACCGTTCGTACGCCGGGCCGCTAGGACCTGATCGGGCGCCGACCCGTCCTCGACCCAAGCCTGTATGACGTCGAGCCACTCGACCTGATCCGGCCCCGGGCCCCCCGCGCAGTGCAATACACCGGGCAGCAAGAAGAGTCGCACGAAGTCCTCGGCGTCCCCGTGTTCCGCCTGTACCCCCTCGTAGTAGTCGATCAAGGCGAGCGCGGAGAGCGCGGGGTCCGACCATCCGTTCCAGAGGATCAGCTTGCCACCGGCGGTTTCGAAGGCCGAGAGATCGGTGCGAGTAGAGTTGAGCAACTCACCCGCGGCCCGCGTATCCGTTGCCCACGTCGAAAAGTCGTACTTCGTGAGGTCCCAATCGGGGTCGTCGAATACGAAGTACCTGAAGAACTCGGCGCCGAACGCGTGATGCAGATTGTTGAACCCCGGACCCAGCATGTTCGGAGCCCCCACGACCCACTGACCCCAGCCCGCGAGTGCCGCTTCTCCTCCGAACGGCAAGCCCGAGTACACGTGCTCTCCGTTGACAGTGGGGCCGTCGTAAATGGCGCGAATCGCCGCGATCTGCGCATCCGTCGCGCAGTCAGAACCGTTCCCACCGCCCGTACAACGAGGAAGATCCTCCGGCTGGAATGGGCACTGTCGTGGATCGCCCATTACTCCATCCGTGACCCCGTCGATGTCGTCACAACGCTCGAGGATCGTACGCTCGAGCAAGGTCCGCACGTCTGCATCGAGCACCGGCGGAGCAGAGGGGTTTGGATAGAGCAGCAGCTGACTCTGGGTGAACTGCACGCCGATACCCGCCCAATCCCTCGCCGGAGCGCCCGACACGATTCCGTCGAAGTCGTCGGGATAGCGCTGCGACTCCATCGTGCCCTGGCCGCCGCCGCGCGAGCATCCGATGAAGTACGAATACGCGATATCGCTGCCGTAGTGGAGGCGGATGATCGTCTTGGCGGTCTCGGCGGTCACGTGGACGGCTCGGTGCGCGAAGTCGATCTCCAGATCGTCACGGCCGAGCGCCCAGTTCGCTCGGATTCCGCTTGCCTGATGACCGGTGTCGGTCCCCACCGTTGCAAAGCCGCGCTGGAGCGGTGACTCGACGCCCGACCCCGTCGTAGCCTGGTTCTGAATGCTCCCGACGTAGCCGCCACCGCCACCCATCACGAAGCGCCCATTCCAGTCCGCGCGAAGCGGGAGCAGGAGTTCGAAGCGGATGTTCGAAGGGACCGTGCCTTGCACGAGGCAGTGCGCCGGGTCGCCAGCTCGTGCATCCCGTAGCTCGACATTGTCGAGCGTGAAGCCACCCCACTCAACCGCCATGAGGTCGGCACAAGCGATGCTTTCGAGGGCCGGAGGTGTCGTCTCGACGGGTGCTGCCCCGAGCAAGGGCAAGAGTGCCGTCATCACCAGTCCGGTCGCCTTCGTGGGCGAGAAACTCATACCGCCTCCTCCATAGCTGCCCAGCGTTCGACTCAAGCGCATCTCTCAATCGACAATCGGCTCGTCATTCCATCGATGCGCAATGTCGGTTGGACTTTCTTCTGTTCGCGACGTCTCTAGAGTGTGTCGACGGATTGCCCCATGACGAGCACGACAGGGTGCGCCAACTCCCCAATTCAGAAGCGCTGCGGCAGCACCTGCTCGTGCTGCGAGCGCAAGCTGGCGACGAGCGGGCATTCACCGCCCTCTACGAGCGGTTCGCCGAGAGAACGCTGCGCTACCTCACGGGCGTGCTGGCCAGCGGTTTGGCCGAAGACGTGCATCAGGAGGTCTAGCTCACGGTGTTCAAGCGTATCGCGAGCGTGACGAATCCAGCCGCGTTCAAGACCTGGTTGTACCAGCTCACGAGGCACAAAGCCATCGACGCGCACCGGAGTCGGTCGCGGCGGGAAGATCGGGAGTTGACGATCGAGGAGGCGCCCCCGGCCGCGATCGAGTCGCCTGAGCAGCCGTGGTCGGCGGCGGAAAGGGCCGCCCTGAAGGACGCCCTGCCCGAGCTGTCCTCGATACACCGGGAGGTCCTCGTCCTGCGTTACTGGGAGGTCCTCAGCTATCGAGAAGTCGCACTCATCACGGGCTGCTCCGTCGGAACCGTCAGGTCCCGACTCCACCACGCAAAACGAAAAGTCAGGCAGGTCCTGGGGACCGTCTGACGCCTACCGAGGAGATTCTCATGTCCGCGACAATGAACCGCACCACCGAGCACGTCTTCCAGTTCATCGAGAGTGAACAGCGGCGAGATCGCTTCGTCCGCCGCATAAGCGTGGTCGCTTGGTCGGTCACGTTCCTGATGCTGCTGGCGTTCGCTTCACTCGTCGCCTTCGAGGTCTCGCACGCCTACAGCGCGGTCGAAGTCGGGGCCGCCACGATCGGCAATGTGTTGGCGCTGACGATGCCCCTCATTGCTGTAACGGGTGTGCTCAGCGTACTCATCGCCACGGTCAGCACGGTGGGGGTCTTCCTGCGGCTGCGCACTGCGAGTCTGGCTGAGATCCAGGTGCGCCTCGCCGCGCTCGAGCAGATGCTCTTGGAGGGCGAGGTCCGCTGAGATGCCATCGCGCTCGATCTTTGCTTGCTGGCGTCCGGCACAAACCGTCAATTGGCACCCAGGAATTTGCGCAGGTGCGACCCGAACCGGGAACAAGGCATGTCTGACGATAACGTCGCAATCGCCCGTCGTTTCTTCGAAGCCTATTCGGAGACATGGTCGTGACGCGGGGCACGTTCGGCGGAACCCATTCGGGCGAGTTCTTCGGGCACGCGGCGACCGGCAATGACGAGTCGGTCCCGTTCATCAACATCATGAGAATCGAAAACGGCTTGAACGCCGAAGAGTGGGACGCGTTCGATACCCTTTCGTTCATGACCCAGATCGGGGCGATACCGGGAGGCTAGTGCTGCGTACCCGAAGTCTGGTAGCCACCACGGCACCAGCGGGGACTATTCGATCGTGTCTGTCTGCTGGAGGCTCTCGATCAGTTCCTGCGGGAGTTCGTGCTCCCGGGCCCCACGGATGACGTGGTCCAGGTACCATCGAGTGGGGCGAAGCGTGTCGTCGATGGCGCCCGAATCAGCGATGTAGACCCACGCCTCGCACTTCGTGGGCCGGCCATCCACCACTACATCGCACGACAGGAGGCAACGGTCGTAGCCCCGGCCCTCCCCCTCGTGCTCGTCGAGTATCCGAAGTCCTTCCGCGTCCAACTCGTAGAGGAATCCGTACACCATGTCCGACGCTAGGCCCGTCCGGAACGCGTCCGCCTTGCCTGTCCCGTCGTCGGAGCCGCGCTTGTGGAACCGGAGCTCATAGCCCGTCAGTTCGGCCGACCCGACCGGGCTCGCCGACTCGACCCGTCCCGTCATGCGCGCCGAGTCCAGGTTCGAGCCGTACGCGAATACGAGAGCCCGCGCAGGCAGTTGCCCAGCCGGGGTACATGTGGTGGTGATCGCGGCCAACTCCGCCCGTCTCTCCTCCAACGGCTGCCGCTTGCGCTCACGCATGAAGTGGCCGCCATAAAGAACCAGCAGCACGAATAGGACATTGCTCAGAATCCACGGGCCCAGCGCGGTCGTACTCGAGAGCGCGAAAACCGCATACATCGCGCCCGCCGCGCCAACCGTGATCGGAAGCGTGAGCCGACCCCGATTGCGATCCGCACGGTCGAGCTCCTCCAAGCGATCGTCCAGGTCCGAAATCATTACGGCCAGTTCGCCTACACTCGACTCAGGAATGTCGACCCCAGGTGGGTTCTCTTCGAGCGAGCATCAACGATCCTCGAGGGGACGCATGCGAGAGAAGGGCCATCCATTGCAGCCGGTGCGCGGATCGCTCCGGTCCACTACGTCGGTTGCCTCCGCGACCTCTCGGCTTGCGGCGGAGTAGGCCGACAAGCAAAAGCCCCAACGCCACGGCGGCGTCCCCTCGAGCTCCAACCAGTGGATGCGCGTCCAGAGGCCCGCGGAGGAAGGGTTGTCGGGGTGATTCCGGGCAATGAGGTATTGACGGCTCGGCACCCAGCTCACCACCGAGTAGCGGCTCCGCGGACGCTGGAGCCACACCTCGGAGGAGATGGTGAAGCGGTTCCCGTAGTCGTCCTCGAAGTCACCCACCAACAGGGTCGGCGGGTCGGAAGTAACCGACCCTGGCGTAGCGCCACCCTCGGGGGCGGACGCACAGCCAGCGACCGCCGACAACAGCAGGAGAGGGAGCCAGCCAGAGAGACGCGTCACGGCTACGTGGACGGAAGTGATCGACGGCCCGCGGTCCGCATCGAGTAGGTCGCCAGCGCGAGCACGCCCACCAAGGGCTCCGTGAGGTCCAGAAATACGAGCCGCTCGGTCTCGAGCAGTCCAAGAAAAACCGCGTCACTGCTGCCGAGTCCATTCACGACAGAGAACAGGGGAGCGGTGAGCACGCCGATCACATCGAAACGCATGGTGGCGTAGATTCCGATCACCGCGCCGAGCCCAACAGCGAGAGCACACCAGAGAATCCTCCACCTGAGTTCCTCGAGGTGGCCCAGAAACGGCATTTCCTTGGACTTGCTCATGGTCTGTGTGCTCCTGGTGGATGGTCAGACGGACGTACCACAATAGTGCCAACGGACTCGGCGGGAACCAGTTACCAGCGCTCCTCCGCGAACACGGCGCGCTCACCGACGGCCCGGACACGAGCTCCTTGCTCGGGGGTCGTGGCGGTAGACAATCGCTCCTCCAGCCAGCCATCCCTGTCCGCCGCGGTGAGGGCGCGGTCGGGGCTCCACCAGCGGGCGATCCGGACGAGATCGCCAAGAGCGTCGACCTGACGGAGCTCGTACGCGCGAAAGCCGCTAGCGGGTTCGCACCCAATCACCCGTGAAGCCGACGAGGTCTTGAACACTGCCTAGGAAAGCCCGTGTGCGGAACCGCTGGTCGACCGAGAAGCGAGGCAGGTAGTCCTCGCGGACCTCCTCGAACGGACGGAGCGCCTCGCCCAGAACCTTCGAGGTCGCCTCATAGATGAGCTGCTCTCCTCCCATCGAGAGTAGTAGCCACACATGGAGCTCGTCGCTGTCGCCGCGCCACCGGCCGACAACCAACGACGCCTCGTGCCCCAGTTCGACGAACTTGCGCCACGCCCACAGAGCGTGGTCGTCGCAGTCACCCATCCGGATCAACTCGAACTCGCCGGGTAGTTGCCAGTAATCGTCGCGTCCAAACAGCGTCTTGTCGGAAACGTACGAACACGCATGCAGCCAACGCTCGAGCTCGGAAATGCTCGATATGCTGACTCGGCTCGGGCCATCGAAGTAGGCAGAGAAGGGGCGACGAGACCCGCTCCCAAACAGGAAATACGGAATCGGCGCTGGCATGGATGCCCACGGATCCCACAGTTCCCGCAGTTCATCCAAGATCTCGTCCATTGCTCTCGAAGTCGGGGCATATGGGGCAACCACGTGTGCCCGCGTGCAGGCTGATCTTACGACCTCCATGGCTACCTAGCCCAGCACTGGCTCAACGGCTTAGACTCACCCACGTGAATAGCTGTTGGCCTACAGCGGGAGACTTCCACGCGTGAAGAAAGCGTTTACGGTCTGCGTCATCGTGGGAGTGCTCGGCTGCGGCGGCGGTCAGGACGGCCCCCAGCCTCGGCCAGCCGACACGCAAACCGAGGTGGCCAGCTTCCTCGAGTCTTACGATCTGGCTCTAACGACCCGCGACGTGGCGCTCCTTCGGACCCTGTACGCTGAAGATGGTCGGTTCGAATGGATCGAGGACGGCGAAATCCGATATCGCTCGCCCGACGATATCCTGGCGGGCCTGGCTGCACTACCGAGCGACGCCGCGATTCGCACAGAGTATGAGGGACGCACAATCACCCCGGTGGGTGCCGTTGGTGCGAGAGTCTCGACACGGTTCGTGACCGTGATCGGTGAGGAACCGACGGCCTTCGAATTCAGCGGCATGATCACCATGGTGCTCGAAAAGGGACCAGCCGGTTGGCGAATCGTTGGCGGACACACGTCCTCTGAGAGGCAGGACGGACGCTAACCAGCGCCCGCATCCTCGACATTCTCGCCAGCCCCCGACCGCTCGAAGAGCACCGGAAATAGTGGATGGCGCATGGGGACGCCCGCGCCCAACTGGTTCTCGAGTCCGGGGAACGGCGGCGAGGTCGCCCACGGTCGCGGAGCGTGGGTCATGTCATCTCCCAGAAAGCGCACCGAGAAAGCGCGACGGCGATTCGGGCCGCTCACGCCCGCGGAGGCGTGCAGGGTAAGCATGTTGAAGAACACGGCGTCTCCGGGTTCCAACGCCCACCCGACGATATCGTAGTCGTCTCGGTTGGCCTCTATGTCCGGAAGCTCCTGCAGGCTGCCCTCCGGGAACCACTTGGCTTCGTTCTTCATGAACGTGCGTGGCATCAGCCATGGGCCCGCATGGGAACCGGCCACGAACTCCAGGCTCGCCTCGCGGGGGACCGGGTCGACCGGCACCCACATGCTGACGTTTTGGCGGCCGTCCACGTTGTAGTAGGGCTGGTCCTGGTGCCAGGGCGTTCGCTGGCGGGTGCCCGGCTCCTTGACCAGCAGGTGGTCGTGATACAGCCGCGCTTCGTGGCTTCGCATCAACTCGGCAGCTACCGCACCCACACCGGACTCGAAGATGAGTCGGCGATATGCGGCGATGACCCGCCAGTTGCAAAAATCCTCGAAGAACCAGCCCGGGTCGTCGGGATCACTGGCAACCTGAGCGAGGGGGCTGGGGCGGAGCAGATTCTCCTCGATGCCCCGAGTGAGGTCGGCGATCTGTTCCGAGGAGAACAAACCACGAATACGCACGGCGCCATCACGCTCATAGTCTTCTAGCGTAGTGGGGTCCAATCGACGCTCATTACCCTCGCCGTCCATCGCTCGCATACCACCTCGATCAGGAGTCGCTGGGGGTCGAGCCAGAGGAAGTACGATAGCGCCGGACGCGACTTTTTTGGTGCGGTGGTGCCAAACATCGTCTATGATTGAGATCGTGGGACGTCCAACCGACTAGCCGCCATGGAAGCCAAACAAGCGAGGAGCGCCCGCGACCTGAGACACTTCGTGGCGGGCTCATTTGTACGGCGTCTTCCGCTCGCGGCAGCGATGGCCGTCTTGGCCGTCTCGGCATGCAACGAGGGCACGACAGCACCCCCGCCCGACCCGAACGAACCGGCATTGGTGGAAATCCTGCAGGACGGCTCGCAGATCCTGGTCGGAAACCAACGCTCATTCTCGGCGGAAGTCCGCACCGCCGATGGCACGGTGCTGTCGTCTGCGGGCGTGGTGTGGACCAGCGGTAGCTCCAACGTCGTCACGGTGGACGGGAATGGCGTGGTACGGGCGGTCGGGGGCGGTCAGTCTCAGGTCTTCGCCACCGCCGGTCTCGCGTTGGACGCCATCACCATCACGGTGCCTGCGCCGGCCGGCGCCGTATCGAACCCTGGCGGGTGGGTCGAGACGTCCGATGGCGTGGTCCGTGTCGACGTGCCGATGAACGCTGTGTCCGCCGAGGTGGAGATCACGATCGTCGCGGCACACCCCGACTCGCTGCCAGCCAGTTCGACGGCCTTGGCCGGCACGGCATTCGAGTTCGCACCAGCCGGTCTGGCATTCGCCACGCCCGCGACGCTGACGATCCGTTACGACCCGGCACTCACAAACGTCCTCGAAGCTCGGCGCCTGCGCGTCCACAAACTCACCGGGGGAGCGTGGAGCCCCGTTGAGGGAGGCGCCGTGGACACCGCGAGCACGAGCGTGAGCGGTATGATCAGCTCATTCAGCATCTACGCGGTCGCTCCGATTCCGAACCAGAGCCCTGTGGTGACCATCTCTGCCCCGGAGAGCGGCTCGGAAGTCGCGTCCGGCCTCGCGATCGATTTCTCCGGCACCGGGCTCGACGCCGAGGACGGAGCGGTGACCGGGGAGAGCCTGACGTGGGCGAGCTCCCTGGACGGGGCCCTGGGAACCGGGGCCACCGTCACGCGCTCCGACCTGTCGATCGGCGACCACGTCGTATCGCTGACCGCCATGGACTCCGAGGGTGCGGAGGGCGTCGCCGAGGTCGCGATCACCATCGTCGACGGACCACCCATCGTGGAGATTCTCGCGCCATCGGTCGACACCGTCGTGAAGGTCGGCGACGCGGTGACCTTCGCGGGCACTGCCACGGATCACGTGGAGGGAGCCATTCCCGGGGATTCGCTGACTTGGACGAGTAGCGTGGACGGCTCCCTGGGAACCGGGGCCTCCATCGTCACGTCCACCCTGTCGGTGGGGGACCATGTCATCACCCTCACCGCTCCAGACCGCCTGGGTAACACGGGCGTGGATTCGGTCTCCGTCAGTGTGAAGGCGAACGATCCACCCGCGGTGTTCATTACCAATCCGAACGGAGGAGCCACGGTCGGAGACAGAACCGGGGTCACGTTTATTGGTAGCGCGGCAGATCCGGAGGACGGCCCGTTGACGGGAACAGCGCTCGTTTGGTCGAGCAGCCTGGACGGCGTACTCGGAACCGGAACCAGCCTGGCAGTATCCACGCTGACGATCGGGGCACACTCGGTGACCCTAACGGCCACGGATAGCGACGGCGCCACCGGAAATGCGGTCGTCGCGTTCACCGTCTCCGACGAACCGCCTCCTCTGCTCTATCCCCAGTTGGTATACGTCGGCGAGGCCGCAGGGACGCTGACGCTCTCGGTCTCGAATTCCGGCTCGTATGACAACGAGCTCTTCGTCCTGACACCGACACTGCCTCCGTGTAGCGTGGATCCGAACCCCAGCCGGACGTGGATCGAAGTCTACGACGGTGCTGGCACGCTGTTGGACACGTTCTGCGACTTCGACGACCGCTCCGACATGGCGTCGTTCTCGTTCACGCCGGCCGACCCGCCCCCGCAGATCTACATCGAGTTGTGGGACCGCGTCGAGGACCGCAGGATCCGCTCGGGTTCCGTCGTTCCGATCCCGACCGTGGGAACCACTATCGAAGGTATAGTGGCCAACGATCGCGATTCGGACTTGAACACGCTCGATCCGGGCGAAGCCTTGTCCGGTGTCACGCTGAAACTGATCGTCGATGCCAACGCCGATGGCGTAATCGACCCGGGCGAGGTCACCTGGGCCACGACCAGTACCGACAGCAAGGGCGCTTATTCGTTCAGCGACCTGTGGGAGCGCAACTACATCGTGCAGGCGGTGAGTCCGTCCAGCGCCACGGTGCTACGAGCCCTCTCAGCCACGGGTTCGATCGTGGACCAAACGGGCACTCTACTGACCACGGCGGTGGTCGGGGCGGGCGCCACGCTGAACCAGAGCGGGACGAACCAGGTCGGGACGACCAATCCTCCTGGTCAGGGCGACGAACTCCCCCGTTGGGGCTATACGCTCGGCACAGCGGCAGCTGACACGGGTTTGGAGCCTAGCGGTCCAGGTCCCAACTCGACGAACGGGGCGCTCACCACAGCGCCGACCCACTTCATCTTTCTGTACAACACCGGCGGATTATCGGGCTCGGTGAAGACCGGCGGCGTAGGGGTCCCAGGCGCCCGAGTGACCGTCAGCCGCTGCCAAACCGCCGGCGCAGAGCCATCGCCCCCAGCCGCAGGGGCCTGCACCCTCAAGCACGGTACCCCGTCGCCACACATTATCAACGTCGACACGGACGCGAGCGGGAACTACAGCGTCGCCAATCTGCTGGAAGGCATCTATCAGATCGACGTCGCGCCACAAACCGCCGGCTACGCCAACGTTCTGGTTCCCGCTGGGCCGGCTTCCTACCTGGCGGTCATACGGGGGAACGGCGACAACGCGATGGTGCCCGACTTCTCCATCAACTAGATCCAGCGGTTCAGCCCAGGGATGGGCGCACACATGAGTCGGCTATTTACGTAGCGTAACCATGGTAGAACGTGACGTAAGGACTCATTGCCGTGCTGGGCCCCGCCCATCGCGGGCCTCAGGTTGAACCGTCTGAGGCACCGAAGGGCGGGTAGCACGGGCGCCTTTGGCACTCATCGATCGAGTCGGTAGTGCCTCCGCCACCCTGGGCGCGACTTTCGAGGCACCTCCGCCACGAACTCCATGCCGCACAGCTGCATGATCCGCCGAGGTGAATCGTCACCTGTTCAAACCTCTTGGCTACCTCCCAGGCGCTCATCGAGCTGCGTCGATGAAGCCTCGAGATGAGATCGGCTCGCTTCCCGTTCCTGGCTGGCTTCCCGAGGTCCTCTCAGGGGCGGCGTACAGACAGCCTACCTGGGGTCCGCTGGCAGCAGACTAGCGAACGTTCGACCTCGCTGCCTCTCGCGCATCCGCGTGCCCGCTCGGGAGCACGCCGTCATCGGGCCGCGCGAGGAGCGCGCACAACGAAACTTGGATGGAGGGTCGAGGGTTGTGTCGCGGCGGGAGCTCCCTGGGAGTCGTACGTCACAGACCCGACCACCGTGCCCGATCCGAAGGACTGGAAGACCGAAGTATTCTGGCCGGTGCAATAAGGGACCGAGCGAGCGCCGAGCGGCCTCGTTAGGCTGGGTCGGACAGCCGGTTCAGAGCCTCCACCCACTCGACAGGGGCTGGATCACCCACCTCCTCCGCCACGGATCAAGCCTAACCTCGTCCGCCACTTCCCACGACCGTGATGATTCCCAGGCGTACCCCGCTCGTAGCGCGGTCCTCAAGAGGCCTCTACGTTCTCGAGGGAGGGCATTCGGACCCGCCGAGGCGAGGTGACGTGATGGAGAGTCTGCAAGGCCGCCTGCTGATCTCCAGCGGTGGCCTGTTCGACCCGAACTTTCGCCACTCCGTGGTGCTCGTCGGGGAGCACAACGCTGATGGCGCACTTGGCGTCGTCTTGAACCGCGCTCTGGACGTCACGGTCCAGAAGGCCGTTCCGGTCCTGAGCACCTTGGTGCCACCCGACGAGGCGCTCTTCCAAGGTGGACCCGTTCAGACGTCCAGCCCCGTACTGCTCGCGGAGTTCACGCATCCCGACTTGGCGGACGTCCTGGTCTTCGGGTCCGTGGGCTTTCTCGTGGGCGCGGTCTCGGACATCCAACCGGGCGTTCTCCGAGCGCGGGTGTTCGCAGGCTATTCGGGGTGGGGGCCGGGCCAACTCGAGGCGGAAATGGCGGCCGATTCCTGGCTCATCGAGCCGGCGCGCGTGGACGACGTGTTCACCGACACGCCCGACCTTCTATGGAGTCGGGTGCTCGAGCGAAAAGGACCGGAGCACCGGAGATTATCCCGCATGCCGTACGACCCAGGGATGAACTGACCGGCGTCAGCGTTCACGGAGTTCGCATCGACGGATATCGACTACGTCTCAGCCACGTAGTGAAACTCGACAAAGAACACTCGCTCGCCGGCGCCATGCTTGGCCACCTTGAGAAAGTCGACCACGCCCATGAAGCCTGAGCGCCTAGCGAGCTCCGGGGTCACGTCGGAAAGCCCGATCTCCATCAACGAGTCCACAACGATGTGACCGGGCGGCATGGAGTACTCCTTCCCCACGGTCACACGGGGCCGTTGCCAGATCCGGATGCTGCAAGTGATTTCGCCACTTCTAACGCCGTCTCGGAGCCGCTTGGCGAACAATATCGCTCTCCCCCCGGCTTTCGAGTCTCTCGTCACTGATCGTGAAGGGCACGGTCTGCGGAATCATACAGCGTCCAGACCAAATACACCGACGATTCGAGAAAGCACCTAGCTCCAGTTCATGCAACGCGTCGAGAAGGCGGGGATCCTGTTTGGCCCATTCGAAGAAGGAACGCACGTAGACGTAGTGGAACAGGTTGTATCGCACGAAGGGATACTCGACCTGCATGAACTGGCTTCCGATGCCCCGGTGACAGGGCCCGATCGGCTTGCGCAGTTCCCAGTGGCTGAGAAGGAACTCGACCGCAGCGTCGACCCTGGTTTTGCCTACTCGGCAACTCTCGACGAACCGGAGGGCGTCGAGCATGTTGAGCGTAGTTCCGGGATTCGCGCACTGGGTGTTCAGGCCCCTTTCCGAAGCGGGAGAAGCTACAGCGCCACCCACCCGACTCGTGCGTCGCCCCGAGTAGGTATTCGGCGGTTCGTCGCACGCCCTCGTGTTCGATCAACCCGAACCGACAAAGGGTGCGAGCAGCCTCGGCCGTATAGCACGGGTACATCGGAGACTTGGGTCCCACACGAATTCGCCCATCGTCGCGAGAGGCGGCCAGGATGAGCTCGAGACCTCCAGACACCGCCTCATGCTCTGGCGGCACGTCGAGTTCGTGGAGCATGCTCAGCGAGGTGATCGCGCTAAACGGATTCCCGACGTAGATCTTGCCCTTGGGAGTCGCCCAGAAGTCCGCGCCGTTGTCGTGGCGCCGAGCGAGAATGGCCTCAATGTCCGACGTGAACTCCCACATCCCTCGCAATCCTCGAGCGGGTGGTGACCTGCCTCAGCTCAATGTTCCGCGGCCTCCAAGAACCTGAGTTCGTGCTCGGAGGCCAGCCCTTCCTCCTCACGTCTTATGGTTTGTAGCCCAACGCACAGGGTACTCGCTACTAGGAGCCTGGCGCCTGGTACGCGGGGCTCTTCGCACAGGCATCGTCGACCTCTTCTACAGTTAACAGCACCGTAGTTTCGATGGTTACAGCACCGCTCGCGCCTACCGCGAAAACAGCCGCGGCAAGGCTGGCATTGTCGGGCATGTCAACGATCACATAGGCGTCGCTGGAGCCAAACGCGAAATAGAAGGATTCGACGGTGCCACCGAGCGCTGACAGGAGCTGCGTCGCGGCATCTCGGCGAGCCGTTCCGCCATCCCGCAGAAGGCCTTTGACGCCTTCGGGAGTATAGGACGCCTGAATCAAGTACTTCGCCATGAGGACACTCCTCGCTTGAGATGCTTAAGCTCCAGCCTACGAGTCATCTACAGTCGGTCGGCGACTCCGACATCGCAACCGAGGAGGAGAAGCCTTCCACTACCCACGCCCTGGCACTCGGGGCCTGGGCTAGGCTAGTGCTGCGATTGTCAGGATCCGGCCTGATCGGTGATCTCCTGGGTCTACATCGACGGGACGCTGGTCGGATACCAGCCGACGGGGGCCGAGGGGACCGGCAACCTATCGTATGGTGTGTCGCTGAGCGGAACGCACACCCTCTCGTTCATCATCTTCGACGGGGGTGGACTCGCCGGTGGAAATTTCCGGCTCGAGACCACGTCGACTCCGCCACCGCCGCTCAACCCCGACCTCGACGGTGACGGTGTCCTCAACGACTTCGACAACTGTTCGCTTACGGCCAACGCCGACCAAGCGAACAACGACGGGGACACGGGCGGCGACGTCTGCGACGACGATGGCGTGAACGACGGTGAAGACGCATTCCCGCTCGATCCGAGGTATTCGACCTTCGATGAGACCGCGCCGGAGATCACCATCAATGGTGATGCCGACGTGGAACTGGAATGCACAGACAGCTGTGTGGAGCTGGGTGCGACCGCCGAAGACGACAGAGACGGTGAAGTGTCCGTCACGGTCAGCGGCACGGTGGACAGCAGCACGCTCGGTGACTACACGATCACCTACACCGCCACGGACGAGGTCGGCAATACGAGCACGACGACGCGCACGGTACACGTTGTCGACAACACGGCCCCGACGGTCACCGCAGCGCTGGTTCCGGTCGCGGGCAAGAGCCTCAAGCACAACAAAGGCCAGTTCACGGTCGTGTTCGCTCTGTATTCGATGGAACGGCCATCGGACGTCGCGTCGATCGCTGCCCGGACCATATCGGCAGCGAAGTCCACAGCTACCACATCGGCCCCGGCCTGACTCAGGCGCCGCGCATACAGTCCGTTGCCACGGGCGATGTCGAGGACACGGCGGCCGTCGATCGGGCCGATGAGACGCTCTACGCATGGCCAGATGAGCACGTCTACGAAGTCGTTTCCTTCACCCATCCGCCGGCTCCAGAACTCGGCGCTCTGATTCCAGGCGAGTCGAGACTGCGCATGGTCCTCAGAGTTGTCCGGCATGGCTGGCGGCTTCACTCCGCCTGATCTGAAGGAGCGGGTCCAAGCAGGTCCCACCGGTTACCCTCCAAGTCCAGCAACACCGCGACCCTTCCGTACGACTCCAAGCGGGGTTCAGAAACGAACTGAACTCCGGCGTCTGCCATGCGCTCGTACGTGGCGTCGAAATCGTCGACGCGGAGGAAGAGACCGACGCGGCCGGCAAATTGCTCACCGACCACTCTGGCCTGGCTGTCACCGCGCGCGCGCCAGAAGGACTCCAGTCTCAGCCCCGGGCGGGCGAACGACGACCCATCGATTATGATGACCGTCGTTGGTCAGTGAGGGTTTGTCTTCAACGAACTCCGAACTCAGTGGGGGTAACCGAGAAGCCTCGGCATCCCCGGCGTCCAATCCGGTAGGGCGGCCCAGGCGTCACGATTGGGCATGATGACCAGCGGCAGACTCTTGGCGTCCATCACCTCATCCTCCGCGATGAGGTCGTTCCAATGGAGCAGCAAGGCCGTCAACCGGTAGACCTCATCGGCGCTGAGCGTGCCTTCACGGTTAAGCGGCATCCCGCGATTGATGTAGTCCCATACCGCGGTCGCGTACGGCGCGCGGATCGGCAGGATTCGCCCCAGATTCCAGGGGTGGGTATCCGCCGGGCGCTCGCGTTTGACCAATCTCGGGGCGCGACCCTCAGTGCCGTCCGACCCATGGCATCGAGCGCATCTGAGCCGATAGACCCTTGCCCCTTGAGCGGCGGTTCCTTGCCCCGGGGGGAGTTCCAATCCGGTAGGACTGATGGAGATGTCCCAGGCGAGGACTTCTTCTGTAGTCGGGGTCCGCCCCAGTCCGAACGTGGGAGACTGCGCCAGCGCAGTGCTCGTCCCCAATAGGATGAGGACGGGAAGCAGCTTAAGCGATCGCATTGTGCACGCTCCCGTCACCCTCGATCCTCCAGGGCTGGATCGAATTGTCCAGGCCTCTCACGCCGGGTCGGCCCCAGAACTCGGCGACCTGCTCGCGTGTCGGTTGCACCTGACCGATTTCGTCGATGCAGCGGGACAAGAGCACGGTCTCGGACCCGTCCCATGTCCAGTCGAAGCTGAACGCGGTATGCGCGAAGCGCTGTGGCGTGCCACGGAGATCGGCGGCAAACCAGCTCTCGCCGCCGTCGGTGGAGACCTCCACCCGGGCGACAGCACCACCGCCGGACCAGGCCAAGCCCCGTACCTCGTAGAATCCCCTGCCCGGAAGCTGTTGCCCCCCGGACGGGACGGTGATGACGGACTTCGGTCCGACCTGGAAACTCAACGCGGCGTCATCGGAATCCTGACGCAGATGCCCGTAGTCGTTGTATGTCATGTAGAACTGGTCGACCACCTTGATTCGCCTCAGCCACTTCACGTGGAGGATACCCTCGAAGCCGGGCACCACGATCCGCAGCGGGAAGCCCTGCTGTGGACGAAGCGGCTCGCCGTTCATGGCGTAGGCCACGATGATGTCGTCCATCGCCTTTGCCATCGGCAAGCTAGACGCCCCTTTCACTTCCTCTATCCCCTCCGCGACGATCCACGTCCCCCCCTCTTGCACGCCCGCCTCTTCGAGAAGCGTACTCAGGAGGACTCCGGTCCATTCGGCGCAGCTGGTCATCCCGTGCGATTCTATGATCGTCCTGTGCCGCGAGCTCGAGCGGTTCCCCGCGCACTCGATGAAGTGAAGTCGGGTCACGGACGGAAGACGCTTCAACTCATCCATGGTGAAAATCAACTCACGGTCCACCATGCCGTGGATCATGAGGCGATGCTCGGCGGGATCGATTTCCGGAACGATGGAGCCACGCGTCGTCCCGAAATAGTGGAGAGAAGACGGGGTGATCGCGCCCACCTGATCCTGAAGCGGAGTCCCTATGTGAAAGACGAGCCCGAATTCGTCGGGCGACGGCCTGCCGTTGACCGGCTCTCGCACCGACGTCACGTGACGGGAGCGCTTGCCATAGGCGATCAGTTCCGGGGTCGAATAGTCGTCGGGCTCGACGGACTGGTCCTCGACCGACTGTCCCGACGCGGGCTCAGGGGTAACCGCCGACTCCACCCCTCCCAAGGTCAACCCACCGGCCAACGCGGCGCCGCGCTTAAGGAATGCCCTTCGATCAGGTTGCTTCGAAGCCATGGGTTTCTCCTGCGCAAATGAGGCTACCCGGAAATCGCTTCCCGTTCGCTGAAAGTAGAGGCAGGTGGCTAGATAGACCAGCAGCTCGGGAGGAATGATCCCACGACCCGAGGCGCTGGCTCAACGTCCTGTTACCGAAGGCCGCTCGGCTGGTACATCGCCGGTGGGCGGTCGAAGTCGACCTGCTCGACATCGGGCCAGGGCACATACTCGGGGCGCTGACGGCCGTCGAAGAAGATCAGCATGCCGGCGTTCCGCTCGCCGAGGTCGCCGGTGCGCTCGAGCTGCAGCTCCTCCCCGCTATGGAGGGTCACCCTGGCGTGCTGGGCGTCATGCTCATCGAGGCCGGGGGGCACGATCGAGGCGATGAGGCTGAAGGGGATGGTGTAGTCCACGCCCTGGGACGGGGCATCGAGCGTCTCGGTACTCTCGCTCTCATCGAGGTCGTAGACCAGCCGGCCTGCGAGGCGGCGGCCGGACCGGGTGACGACGCTTCCCGTGAGCGGGTGGCCCGGCGGAAAATCGCCGTAGGCGGGGCCGGTGCCGCCTGGGCTGAAGTCGATGCGCTCGAAGGCGTCCCAGGAGATCAGCACACGTCCGTAGCGCTGGTCGTCGACGTACATCCCGCGGTTGCCGTGGCCGACCGCGCGGGTGTCGGAGAGCACGATCTCGCGGCCGTCGAGCAGCGTCACGAGAGAGCCTTCGGACGAGCGTCGCGCGATGGAACGGATGGCGTTGAAACGCAGGCTGAGCTCACCGTCGACAGTGTGGCCGTGGAGCTCGTCGGGACCGATGGCGTCCTCCCGGTCCCATTGGACAAGACCGGTGAAGTCGCCATGCCGCGTATGCACGGTACCGTGCAGCGGGTAGGGGGCAACGCCAAGCGGAGCCGAGGGGAGGAACTCGATGGTGCGGATCCCCCACTCCCCGAGGTCGACCACGCCGCGCTTGCCGTCCCACACTCGCAGGCCATCGGCCAAGTCGTCGGCGGAGAAGCGGTCGAGGTCGAACACGGTACCGCTCTTGAGAGTCACCCGCAGATCGCGGCCCCGCGCCTCGATGCGCGCGATGTCGCCGAAGCGTGCCATGAACGGCCGGCCGAGGTCGAACTGGCTCTCCCAGCCCGCGAGCTCGATCCCAAAGATCTCGATCGAAAGACGCTCCTTCGGCAACTGCTCGGGCGGCGCGTGGGCGACCCAGGGATTCACGTCTTTGAAGCCGTTGAAGTAGTTGCCCCACAACGCTTCCTCGTCGCCGCCCCAGCGCAGCCGCCCCTCGTAGACTTCGCCGTCGTCCGTGGTGACGCGGCCGTAGAGGAGACCCTCGTGGGTCGCCGGGGTCGAGGGGATCATTGTGGGTGACGTCGCAGCGGCGGGGTCGTCGTCCGGAGAGAGGGCGAAAAGGACCAGCACGGTGGCGAACGCCCCGCCGATGATCGTGCCTCTCGTCATGACCGGCTCTCCCGGTGAAGACCAGAGTGTACTACCGCGTTGCGGCTCGCCACCCTCTGGTTGATCGAAGTGTCGCGTACAATGTACTTTGTGAGGAAAAGTCGTGCAGGCGCCAAAAGAAAGACCTGTACCCCGGCCAGGGCCTCTAACTCGTCGTACGCGACACTTTCGCGACAGCTGTTACGAAAGACCATGAGCTTGGTCGTGCATAGCGGCCAGACAGCTCCGAAGCACAGCACTGTACGTCTTCAGGAACGCGGCATAACGGACAAGGGACTCACGACGCGGAGTTGAGAGTGACAGCTCTCAACGCAGTGTCCGCGAACCGGCCGAACCGGGACGCCTAGTTCGACCCAAGCGAGGGATGCGTGTAGCCGGCAGGCAGCGTGCGATCCGGATCGGGCCGGATGCTCAGGTAGGTCACGTGGTCAGGGATCTCACTCCAAGCGTGGAAGAGCCCGGCGGGGATGACGACGATGTCGCCTTCCGAGATCTCGCGCACTCGCCCGCCCTCTGAGGTGGCAAAGTAGCTGGGGCCGATGAGGGTCTGGACCGCCGCGCTCTCAGGGGGCAACTGACGCACCTGATTCGTAGATCCCCCGGTGACCAGGGTGCCACCACCCGAGAGGATGTAGTAGACCTCGGACACTTCCGAATGCACGAGCCCACTGGGTAGGCCGCCACTGTCCTCGAGAGTTCCACGGTGCAGGACGCCGACGGCCACGTTCCCGTCGCCGATGTCGGCGATCTTGATTTGCTGGTCGATCGACGGTCCGAGAGTCTGTCGGACGGTCTCGATCTCCGACGCCAGGATATCGGTCGCCTCCGGCGCCTGCGCGGAGGCAGCCACCGGAACGGCGGCGACGAGCATGATCAACATTGTCGGACGAACGTTCTTCATAGTCACCCCTCAGTTCCTAATGGCCTGTCTGCTGATAGCGCGCGGCCGCTCAGGACGTCATCGCATAGTTCCCGCGTAACAGCTGGACTTGCAAACGTAGTCGCCGAACCGCTTGGGCGTCACCTCACCACCGCACGACTGGGCGGACGCCGTCGGGCCGAGACCAATCGTATGGAAGCAAGAGATGACGACGACCTCCTCGTCCGCGGAGTGAAAGAGGATGAGGTACGGAAACCGACGGAGGACAGCCTGCCGAATCGACTCGTCGACGATCGGGTAGCGTTCCGGAGCGCACTGGAGGGTGGGCGATCGTCCCTGAGACTTCGTCCAGAAGCGCCGAACCAAGCTCTAACCCGCGTTCAGCATGGCACTCTGCTGGGTGACCGATTTCTTCCTCCGCCCCCGGCGGAGGTAGACGCGGCGAATCACGTCTTCGCGCGGAGCCTCGCTTCAGCGTCTTTCCAAGGGATTGCGATCGTGGGATCGGCGTCGTGATCGGCGGGTCGCCGGCAGGATTACGCGAGTCCGACCAGCTCCAACGGCTCGGCCTTCCCCCGGAGGGCAACATCACCCAGTTGTTCGATCGAAAAGTCGTCTGGTACAACCAGCGCCTGAATGAGCTGCTTCGAGGCGACGAATCGCCGCTCCAACTCGTTGCACATGGTCTGGATCCGGGCGGCTGTATTCAGGACATCGCCGTTGTGCACGATCTCCTTCTTCAGATCCTCGATCTCGGCCGTAATAACCTCCCCGAGGTGCGCGCCTGCCTTGTACTCCGAGGCGATGCCATATCGATCCACATAGTGTTTCTTCCTGCTTTCGATTGCCGCGTCCATCTCAAAGAATACCCGCAGGCAGTTCGCGTCCCTGGTTCCCACGTCTTGTTTCCACGAGAGCACGACCTCATCTCCGACGTACTGATAGATCTCGCCGGCGGCGTTCAGGACCGGAAGAGAGATGTCCCGGAAGAAGTCGTTGACGAACGAGTAGTACGCCTCCTTGCTTAGTCGCTCAGCAATGCTGGTGGAGCCCTTGAGATCCAGGAACATGAACACGCGGTCTTCGCGCCGCGGGCGGTGATACCGCCCTAAGAGGACCCTGACGAGCACTCCCGGTCCCAGGAGTCGATCAAGCTGTCGAAAGAAGATGATGACCGAATAGAGCGACAAGGTCATTCCGAGAAGCAAATAGAAGTCAGGCTGCGTAAACAGCTGCGGCTCCGGCGCCCCACTGCTCAGGGTAATGTTCCCGGACAATACGCCGACCAATACAACGGTGACGGTAAGGACGATCACGTATGTGGCCGTCTTGGCTAGTAGCGCGATGGTGAACGGAAGACGGCCCAGCCAATCCGCGAAGCTGGAGTGCTCCAGAAACGCGAGGCAGATCCCGAGCCCGACCCCGAGGATGGCCCCGAACACGGGACGACCGATCGCCCGGGTCTCGTAGAACGTCATGACGACATCGAAGGTCGCCCCGTAGGCCACGCACACTGAGGTGCCCCTCAGTGCGGTACGACATCCTATGTTAGACCTTGAGCCGTCTGAGGTCCAAGAAGCTGGGGCATTCTAAGGAACCAGTCGGCTGGTTTTACCGTCTCTGGAGCCGGGGGGCGAGCACCGTAGGCGCTGTGGGCTCGGACCGTATTGTAGAGGCGCCTCCACTGCTCGATAAGGACAGCGGCCTCGGGCAGCGTGTAGAAGATCTCGCGGGGGTGTAAAACAAACTGTGTAAATGGTCATTTACCCGTACCCCCAA
>Ga0066376_10000119_pt1 | contig 64158 bp, 66 predicted proteins | sample Knorr_S15_td_Bot_FD_77009 | JGI IMG/M metagenome (GOLD analysis project Ga0066376, IMG submission 77009) | Marine microbial communities from Southern Atlantic Ocean transect - Knorr_S15_td_Bottom_ad_5009_LV_A | ecosystem: Environmental > Aquatic > Marine > Oceanic | place: Southern Atlantic...
ATCCAGATACGGTTTTGGCTGTCTTTGCCTTGGATTTGTCTTTTTTCTTTTTTAAACCGCTCAGTAACCCGCCCTTTTTCTTGCTCGATTTTTTACTGTCATCGCCGGCCTCAGGCTCATTTTTCCGCATCGATGTGCGGAAATCGGTCATGATGTTATTCCATATCAGTCGAATAACGTTTTCTTCTTCCGGCTTGGAAAACTCACTGAAAAAATGCGCCTGATGAAAATTATTTTGGATCACACTATCCGACATATTGCGAATACGGCGATTAACGATCATGCCGGGTATGACAAAATCGCGAACGGCTTTGACAAATTTTTCAGCGAATGCCGGTCGCAACAAAAAGGCCGGCTGCGCCTCATCTAGTTCGATATTGAACTCCTGTAGTCGGCGTAACATGTAATCACAGAAATAATCCGTGAAGGCTTCCTCAAACACGTCATGTTTGACTTCGTATTTGGGATCGACAGGTTCTGGTTCAGGTTCTGGCCGTTTGCCGGTGGTTAAGACTGCTAAAAGGTCTTTTGCGCGAATTGCAATGTGATTCTTGAAATCTTCGTCATCGGCATCTGCGCAGGCTTCCAGAAATTGCATTGTAGATTCGGCAATTTTAATAAGTTCCGACGAGGGCGATTGTGGATTTTCCTCGGCCAATAAAGCAACAATGATGGCTTCGATAGACTGATCAATTGTCTCAATTAGAGTGTCGCGATCAGCATCCGGACCGATTGCAGCAATATTCACCAAAATATTCTGAAGATCTGATTGTGCGTCCGAATCCACTCTTAGGCCACCCTATTGAAAATTATATGCGTATTGGAAATATACTTTCGATTTATATCGATGAATAGTAGTGAAAACCAGCGCATCATGCCAACCTTAAGATCAGAGCGCCCTATTTCATTCCAGATTAAACAAAAGGCCCCCCAATTTAGGAGGGCCTTTTTTTAAACATTCTGTAAATTCGCTCAGATCGCTTTCACGTCATCAACCGTCTTTTGCGGTTCCGGTCGAGCGGTATGATTCGGATCGACGTCGGCTGCCCGCACAATACCGTCTTGCGAAACAACAAGGCGCGTCGGCATCGGCAAAGTCCAACTGTCTCCACCATTTGAGGTCGGCAGATCTATCCCGAAACCGCCATAGATCTCTTTAATTTCGTCAGCGACTTCAAAGACGATACCCAATTCATTGCAATAGGCATTGCCTTCATCGCGCAGCAAATCAAAATTCAATTTGTGCTTTTCAACCAGTTCATCATTTTTGTCCTGATTTTGCGGCGAGATTGCCACCATGGTCGTATTTAAGCCGTTCAAATCTTCTACAATGTCACGCAAAGCATACAGCTCTGCATTACAGTAAGGTCACCAATGGCCACGATAAATGGTGACAACCAGATTTCCTTTGGCAAGCAGATCAGCGGAACTGACCATTTCACCCTTTGAATTTGGTAAATTAAAAGCTGGGAGCGTATCCCCCACTTTTATAATGCCGTCCATGATGCCGGATTCGCGTAACGCTTGGGTAGCAGCACCCATTTTTGTGCGAATTTCTTCGGGAATTTTCCCTGCACTGGCTTCGCGGAGTTTGGCGAGACCTTCTTCTAGACTCATATCGCTCTCCTGGTTTCTAAAAACTTATACAAATGTCATACAGGATGCTTTTAGGTGGCACAATCAGGCACTCAACGGTTAACGCATTTTTGATAGTGGGTTCCTTTTAGTGCGCGAAAAATGATCGCGACTAAATTTCGTGACAAAGCCGATTTGATGCTTATAAATCCTTAAAAATTAAAGCCAACCAGTAGGAACAACAAACAGTGTCACAAGAACTCAAAAATGAACCGCCTTTAGTAGATGCCTTTCAGTCGCCTGACCGCCTTTTGATGGGTGCAGGTCCATCTCGCGTCCATGAGGATGTCTTAAACGCGATGTCGCAAACCACAATCGGTCACCTTGATCCGGCGATGGTTGCAATGATGGATGAGCTCAAAGACATGTTGCGCTACGTGTTCCAGACCGGCAATGCCATGACGTTTCCGGTTTCTGGTCCGGGTTCTTTGGGCATGGAAGCCTGCGTCAATAATATTGTTGAACCGGGCGACAAAGTCATCATTGCAATTAATGGTGTGTTCGGCACCCGGATGGCGGAAGTTACACGGCGCGCTGGTGCTGAGGTCATTGTCACCGAAGACGATTGGGGGACTGCGGTTGATCCCAACAAAGTCGAAGATGCCGTTAAAGCCAACCCGGACGTCAAAGTGGTTGGATTTGTGCACGCTGAAACCTCAACAGGCGCGCTTTCTGATGCGGCAACGCTTTGCCGCCTCGCCAAAGACGCCGGTGCGATGAGCATTGTTGATACCGTCACCTCGCTCGGCGGCGTGCCGGTCAACATCGATGTTTGGGGCGCCGATGCGGTTTATTCCGGCACGCAGAAATGCCTCTCCTGTCCTCCCGGCCTGTCACCGGTAACGTTTAGCGATCAAGCTGTGCAAAAAACCCTCGACCGCGAAACCCCGGTTCAAAGTTGGCTGCTCGATTTGTCACTGGTTGCCGCATACTGGCAAGGGGATGCAAAAAGTGGGGCCCGAACCTATCATCACACTGCACCGGTCAATGCATTGATGGGACACCACGAAGCGCTCCGGCGTGTCGTTCAGGAAGGACTGGAGAATGTCTGGGCACGCCATAAAGCAACTTCAGAAATAATCGTTGCCGGGATGGAGGAGATGGGCTTTTCGATGCTGGTTGACGCTGATATCAGATTGCCTGAGCTTCTAACAATATTGCTGCCGGAAGGAATCGACGATGGCGCTGTGCGCGGCAAATTACTCGATGATCATAATATCGAGATCAGCGCAGGACTTGGACCGTTTGCCGGAAAATTGTGGCGGATTGGCGTTATGGGCGAAGGTGCGCGCCCAGAAAATGCCAAAAAAGTGCTCAGTGCTATTAAAAGGTGTGTTGGGAAAATTAGAACTCGTCGGTATTCCCTAGTTCCCTTATGCTCCTAAAAGTGAATAAAATAGTTTTATAAAATGAACATTTAATCATAGTAAGAGTCTCGTTTTGTAATTTAGGTATACTTCTCAATAGGTTAGAGAAGTATACCATGAATTTATAAGGGGAATCATCTGATGGGCCAGATGTTATACGGACGCTATTTTATCCTGGAAGAGGATATAAATGACCTCTTCATGTGGGCGAGCGCAAAACTTTCAGGTCAATTTCGTATGAAGGGCTATGGTGAATGCCCGGTGCAAAAAAAATGATCATCGCGTCTTTATTTGAAAGCGCCGGCGATCTCAAATCGTTTGAAGAGAACTATCTGAAACGCCAATGCAATGACAGTGTGATCTACACGACGCGGCGAAATCCAAGCTTCGTCTGTGATATCGGCGAAGATCGCCGTGAAAAAGTCGAGCAGCGTCAAATCAGCACGCTCAATGGCAAAGATCGACGCCTCCACTAAACCGTTAGAATGGTTGCTTAATTCGCTGTAGAACCGAATATTCTTCGGCAATCTGGAGAGTGGTGCCACCTCCATTCACCTGTCCATTTATTGAACATTTAGCGACAAGTTCTTTGTGATTGGGGTTAGACGCCCTTATAATTCTTCCTTGAAAAAATGGGAAGATCAATCATGACTGAAGACACCAATATTCCAGCGCCCGCCATCAGCGAAACCATTCTAAAAACCGGGCGTTTTGATGAAATGAAAGAGTGGTACACGGTCGCGCTGGACTTTGAGCCATTTTTTGTGCGCGGCCGCCCCGAAAAGGTTTCCTGGACCGGATCTCAACAAATCGCTTTTTTCCGCCTCAAAGGCGAATATCCCTATGCCCAGATGTTCGGCATCTTTGAGATTGATGGCACGGATGATCAAATAGGAAGCGATCCTGGTCTCCATCATTTCCAACTCGCCCATAATGATTTTGATGAATTGTTTAATCGCTACGAACGCATGAAAGAAAAAGGCATATCGCCGGTGCAAACCTGGAACCACGGCGTTATGACGAGTTTTTATTATGACGATCCGGACGGCAATCAAGCCGAGATGACATGTGTGAATTTCGAAAAAGAAGCTGACTTCTACGCCTATTTTGAAACGGATGCGTATAAAAACAATATTTCCGGCATTTCAATCGACGCCGATGACTACATTGCCCGCTACCGCGCCGGAACGCCCCGCGAAGAACTGGTAAAAATACCGGTTTAGCTATTGCGCGCCAACCCGTATAGTTGCGTCCACATATACCTGGGAATTTAAAACTAATGGACAGCCTACGTAAATCTCCTCCCTATATCCGCCCGGCATTGATGGACGCACCTAAAAAGGTCGATCCACCGACCGATGGCGCCTTGCGGCATAAGGGTCTCGATACCTCAAAAATCCGCTCCATGGGGCTGAATGAAAGTTGTTATCCGCCTTCACCTAAAGTCATTGAGGCGATGCAGGCCAATCTCAGCTCGGTCAATCTATATCCCGATGCCCAATGCCCGTATCTCAGCGATATTATTTCCGAACGCACGGGCGTCGCGCGCGACTGTATTGTCTGGGGCAATGGCAGCGAAGAGCTGTTAAAAGGCGCGATTGATCTGTCGCTCTCCCCGGGACAAGGGTTGGTCTTACCGGTGCCTACATTTTGGGGCTATAAATCAATGATCGCCGCGTTTGAAGCGGATGTCGCTGAAGTTGAAAACTTGCCGGATGGTAATACGGATTTAGACGGTATTCTGTCGGCGATCCATGACAACACCAAAATTGTTTTTCTCATCACGCCGAACAATCCAACCGGCTGCATGGTCGATCAAGCCGGCCTTGAAAAAATTGTCGCCGGAGTGCCGGAAGACGTGTTGTTATGTGTCGACGAAGCCTATTTTGATTTTGGCATCCATGCCGGCGGGCCAAATGTATTAGATGTCCTCAATACCCGCCGCGGTCCTTGGATTACAATTTTCACGTTCTCCAAAGCCTACGCCATGGCAGGCATGCGGATCGGCTATGCGCTTTGCAGTGATGCGGAGCTTGCGCAGGCACTGCAAAAAACCACCTGCGTTTTTAATGTGCCAATACTGGCTCAATATGCCGCCGAAGCCGCGCTGCTGGATATCGACTATCGTGATTTCATTTTGGAGAATATTGCAGCCGGACGGGACCAACTTATAACCGGCCTTAAAGAGCTTGGACTTGAGCCAATTCCATCTGTTGTAAATTGTGTTTCCACGCCCATCCCGATGAATGGTCGCGATTGCGTAACTCAGATGCTCGACAAAGGCGTTCAAATAAATGCTTGGTCAGATATTGGATATGAAAACCACATTCGCATTACCGTTGGCCGGGAAGAAGATAATACTGTCTGTCTGGCAACGCTGAAGGAAGTCTTGGGCTGATCAAAAAGGCTCAAAACTTCGAAGCGCAGGGATAACTTCCTCGCCGAACAGCCTGATCGAACGCATGAGATCGTCTTCCGGTAAATCAGAAAAATTAAACTCGCCCATGAAATTATTGAACATGCCGTTGACGCTGGCTTCTTTGAGCCTTGCCGCCACGGTTTCTGGTGAGCCAACAAATATCAGATTGTTTTTCAGCAAATATTCAGGATTAAACAAATTGCTGATGATGTCATAGGCTCCAGGTTCATTCCGGTCTTTGAATCTTGCGGCAAAATTTTCAACGCGATCTACAAAATTTTCGCCCGGCGCTCCCGGCGGCAGGAGCCCTTCATAGGCCATACTGGCGCGTTCAAGTCCATTTTTAAGCGCTTTCTCATCGGTCTCATCAACATAGACGACGGTGGAATACGCGATATTAGGTTTAAAATCCCAACCCGCCTTTTCCCAATCCGCCAAATACACCCGGTAGCGCGCAGCGGCTTCTTGCTGCGGATAAACCAAAAAATATCCGGTACTGATCCCATTGGCCGCACAAAATTCCAAGGTCTCTGGGTCCCGGCTCATCATCCAAAGCGGCGGGTGTGGTGTCTGAGCGGGCGGCACTGCGAGCGTCACGTTTTCTGCCTGATGAATTTCGCCCTCGAAGGAGAACGGCTGTTTGCCAAACGCTGCCCGCAAATACGCAACATATTCCAGCGTCGGTAATTTTCGGTCTGCATAATCCAGGCCAAAGGGTCCAAAATAAATCGGATTGATGCCGGGTACCAATCCAACCTCCATGCGTCCGCCGACCATTTGATCACAGATCGCTATTTCTTCAGCCAGGCGCAGTGAATTATAAAGCGGCACGACATAGCCCATTGGACCAATTCGCATATTTTTAGTACGTGCGCCGGCGCCAACCGTGTAGAGGCTCGGCGATGACATCCAACTTTCATCTGGCCGGAAATGATGTTCGACGCAAAAACCAAAATCATAATCTAGCGTATCGCAAAGCTCTAATTCCCGCCACAACTGCTGGTATCGCTCATGCGGGGTCATGTTGGGCTTAGCCCAGACATGAGAAAAATGGGAAAATTTCATTCGGTGAGGCCTTTATTATTCCAAATCTCTGCAAAGAATGGCGATGCATTCTTGGCTTTGCAAGGCTGATGAGCGCAAGAGCTTTGGCTTTGAGCTTTGACGGCTGCACCTTATAGTAAATCCAAACTCAGGAAGTAAAATTGCGCGGAGCTCCAATGGCTAAGAGTAACGCAGTGCCTAAACTTGTTGAAAACCGGTACCTGATTCAGGCTGCCTATGTCATGGATGAGACCCGGTCTGTCAGAACTCTCCTGGATTATCTAAAAATATCTGAGGCCGCAGAATCAAGAATTTAAAAACAAGCACGGCAATTGCTAAAACACGTACGCATCCACCGACGAAAGTCAGCCGGATTAGACAGCTTTCTCCACGAGTACGATTTGTCGACCCAAGAAGGCGTCACGCTGATGTGCCTTGCCGAATCGCTGTTAACCCTGACCATCAACACCTCAGCTATTGGAGGGAATACCCAATTGTTATCCCGGTCTGAAAAAAATTAAATCCTATTTGAAAATTCGATTTCGTTTGGCGTTGAGGTTTGGCACCTGCCCCTTATAGTGGATCGGTTTTTCAGGGGAACTCTTACATGCGCGACTTTGCGCCTCTCATCGCCTTCAAGGTTCGAAGCTATCGCTTTCAATGGCCAGCAGACGTGTTTGCATCCTGGGCGTTTGAAATGGAGACCATTATTCTCGGCTGGTACATTCTGGTCGAGACCAAATCGGTTCTGCTGCTGACCGCTTTTGCGGCGCTCCAGTTCATGGGAACGTTGATCGCCCCGTGGCTCGGTGTTATGGGAGATCGTTTAGGGCGCCGAAAAGTTTTTTGCACGATGCGCTTTTGTTTTGTGATTTTGGCAATCGCAATGATGATCTTCGCCTTTCTGGATCAGCTGACGCCCTACCATGTATTCGCTATCGCGTTTTTAAATGGCATGCTCAGACCTTCGGACTTAGTGATGCGGCAAGCTCTCATCGGCGACACCATGCCCGCGGATAGTTTGGCAAATGCACTTGGGTTCACGCGTATGTCAATGGATTCTGCCCGGGTGTTTGGCGCGCTGGCGGGCGCAGGTATTTTCGCCTTTTGGGGGATTGGTTACGCTTACGTTTTTGTCACCGTGGTTTATCTTATCAGTTTTCTCCTGACCACCGGTGTCTCTAACGTCCACCACAATGTTGATGCTGGTGCCGCCACTCCGACATCCCAGTGGAAAGATTTCAAAGAAGGCCTCGGTTACATTCGAAATACGCCAGGTGTGCTGGCAATCATGTGGTTGGCCTTCTTAATAAACTTAACGGCATTCCCAATTTCGCATGGTCTTCTGCCCTATGTCGCGAAAGAGATTTACCAGATCAATGAAATAGGGTTGGGACATATTGTGGCGAGCTTTGGCACCGGCGCTTTTATCGGCTCTCTCATTGTCGGCGTCGCAGGAAAACGCACCCATTCAGCGAAGTTCAGTTTTATCAATATTCTGTTGTGGTATGTGATGCTGGTCGTATTCGCCGCGATGGAAACCAAGATCAACGGCCTCTTCGCCCTCTTTATCATGGGCATTGTCCACTCGATGGGGATGGTGTCGCTGTCGGTGGTTCTAATCGCTCAGCTAAATAATCAAATCAGAGGCCGCGTGATTGGCGTCCGCATATTGGCCATCTACGGCGTGCCGCTTGGGCTATTGGGCACCGGCTTTCTCATTGACAGAATTGGCTTTCAAACGACGGTTAATTTATATGTTGCAATCGGCATGGCTGGCACTGCTTTAATTTGGTGGTTTTGGCGAAAGGCGCTCTAAGCCAATACCCAACTTGCTGATGCATAGTACCGGTGCTACCGTTGCTGCATGAAAGGCACATCAGAATATAGGCTGGGCGGCCCGAACGATCCGTTGGTCCAGGAGATTGCAAAGCAAAAGGGCTTTTCGGAAATCCCGTTCTATCGCAGCAATCCCAAAAAGGAAGCGAAGTTTGATTTAAACGAATGCATGCAGCGTTGGATGGCCTATGCGCCCGATCGAGATGGCCCGGTAAATGCCGATCAGACTGAAGGCAATGACCCGGATCATCTGACCGCCCTCATCAAAGCCAAAGGATTGGAAATCGGTGGTAGTGATATCGGGTTTGCCGAACTCACCCCGATCATGATCAATGTCGGCTTTGAGTTCGAGCAGCGCTATATCATTTCGGCTATTGTCGCCGAGGATTATTCGAAAGTGCTGGAAGGTGCTCTCGCCGTCGAAAAAGAAGCCTTTGAGGTCTATGTTGAATGCGCCCGCGTTTCGACCGAGCTTGCTGCCTATATTCGCGGGCTCGGCTTTTCAGCTGTCGCTGATCACAATGGCACCGGTGAAGTTCAGGCTATCCCGGCGCTCAATGCCTGCGGCATGGGAGAGCTTGGCAAACATGGCAGTTTAATTCATCCCAAATTTGGCGCTGGATTTAGGCCCGGCTTCGTTATCACCGATGCACCGATTGTTCCGAACCTGCCTAATATATTTGGGGTCCAAAACACTTGCGAGAGCTGCCGTATTTGCGAAAATAATTGTCCTCCTGGGGCCATAAAGCCTGCTGATGATTTCATTGTCACCGACGGCATTAAACGCTGGCAGGTGGATATCCCAAAATGTTTCGAAGCCTCAAGATTTAGGGAGGAATACTGTCACATCTGCGTCGATGTCTGCCCCTACCAACACCGGGAAAACCGCGACCCGGAGCGCATTGCGACCTTTAAGACCTTCATGAAAAAACGCAAAAAAGCCGGCTACCGCACACCGGCCTGGTTCATCGAAGATGAGGCGATGATTTTGGGCGAGGAAAGTTGATCACGCTTAATATTTTGCGGCGAACTTGACCCAGTCTTCGGGCTCCACTTTCGCTAAGAATTTAAATTTACTGTTGCCCAAGGGCTGCAAAACGATTGAATCGCCTTCCTGAATTTCTCCGCTCCAAGGTCCAGATGGTCCGCGTTTAAACCAGACCATGACTTTGATGCGGGAGCCATGAGAAACAGCGATGACATTTTTGCCGTCTTTAGGAATGGTACCTAAAAAAGCCCGGCGTTGATCTTTTGCGCCGCCGTGATTGATGAACAAAAAGCCCAAATTCTCCACACGTCCAAAGGCTTCCAACGCCGTATCCCGGGTGCGACATTTGGGGCTGGCAAAAATGCCGCCAACAGGAATGCCTAATTTCTTAATGGCCGCGCCCATTTCGCGGGACCCGCGCTTTCCTTTGTCATCCAAATTACGTTGGATCGAGCAATCAGAGTGATCGCGCGAGCGGGCATCGGATTGACTGTGATCGGTGTAGCCATGACGAATGAGCAGCACCAACCCGCCCTTCTTTAATCTCCGCAATAATTCCTTCTCAGGAATATTCTCGCCGACTTCCGTAACGGCGGCCTCTCGCGACATGCGCTGCGCGTTGGCATCCCCTAAGGTAAGCGTTCCGAAAAAAAGCGCTGCAATCAGGAAAAGAATGGGAAATCGAGAATACATACAAAGCCCCTTTGAAAAGGATTTAAAAAAAATTAAATACGATGTTATTTGACTTTAACGCTCTACGCCCCTATTTCCGTCGCTGGTAATTAGATGAGCACACAATTTTTGAATATTGGGAATTAAAAATGACATCGAGCAGAGCGCAAAAATTGTCTTGGGGCCTAATCATGATTTTAGGAACGATCATCGCTTTGATGTCGATGCGATTTTGGTTGCCTAACCCACCGAATGTGGGTCCAGAAATCTTGCAAAACTTCGAGGCTCACCGACCGGCCTTCTTGGCACATGTAAGCGGCGGTCTGATTGCGTTTCTATTGGGACCTTGGCAGTTCGTTTCTAAAATCAGATCAAACTTCCCTCACATTCATCGATGGATCGGGCGCGTTTATATTGTCTCCGTTGCCATTGGAGTATCGGCGGCTTTATCGTAGCCTGGACAGCCAGCGCGGGATTGATCGCTTCCTTTGGCTTCGCGGTCCTCGCCGTTCTCTGGTTATCTTCGACTTGGCTCGCTTTTCAATCAGCACGCGCCCGTGACTTTAGTGCCCATCGTCATTGGATGATTCGCTCCTTTGCATTAACTGCAGCCGCCATATCGCTCCGTCTTGGCCTACCTATAGCACCTGCATTGGGTTACGATTTTACGACAGGTTACATCGTCATGTCCTGGGCCAGCTGGATCATCAATTTAGCAATTGCAGAGATTTATCTTCGATGCCGTGGTTAGTATTTTCCCGACAAACCAGTTGCTCTAAGAAACGAGTTGCAATTTGATAGCCTGTTCCCATTCATCAGGTAGAAATCCATGCGGCCCCAAAGCTGAGTGGTATTGAATCACGCCGCTTTCATCGACAACGAACATTCGATCCGGCCAGGCGATATAGGCCTCTTCAACTTGATTGGTCATGTCGTCGAGCACCATCGGCATTTCCAGATTGAGACGCAGGACACAGACTTCTGCTGCCTCGGCACGGTCTTCAATCTCGGTTTGCTGATCGATAAAGATACCATCTTTGGTATTTCGCTCTGACCGATAGCCGCCAACGCTGTCCTCCGGATGAGCTTCTTTGATATAGACGCAGCAAAAATCCATGTCGTCTTTGTAGGTCTGGTAAATCTCGTTCAGGCGCACGGCCTGTGTACGAAAGGGCGGTCAGGTATAAGACCCTAAGACCAGACCGATAGGTCTGCCCCGTGCCGACGATAATTGGAACATCTCGCCAGTGCGTTTTCCCTCTGGTGATAGTTTCTCCGCTTCAAAATCCGGCGCTATGGTGCCAACTTTCGGTACACGTTTGTCGCGCTCAGCCTTTGCGTCCATATATTGTCGAAATTCTTCCTCGGAAATTCCCCAATTCAGCCACGGCTTTGGAGACACATTATGATCAGCTTCGCCCATTTTCCACCTACTCTGATTTTAATATTGTTGGTCCTCGAATTTAATTAAGGCACAGCTAAATTTAGATACTAAATACAATCGCACATGATTTCTTCTGGTGAAATCACCTAGAATCTCTACTTCTTTGATGGGAGGGGTCACAAATTATTTATGGAGGGAGAGGGAGAATAAAAAAGGCCGCACAAACGTGCAGCCTTTTTTAAGTATTAAATAACCGAGTAGTCATTCTGGCGAAGGCTAGAATCCAGGAATATTTTTGGATCCCGGATCAAGTCCGGGGTGACGAATTTATGGGATTAGTGCGAGGTGACGTTTCCACCTGCAGCTCGAACCATTTCTTCGGCGATGCGAAGTTCTTTTTCTGCTGCCTTTTTGCCGTCTTCGTCGGCACCTTCAAACGCTTCACGCGCCGCCGTCAGGCGCGCATCGGCATCGCTGGCGACCAGCTCGCTGACGTCCGTTGCGCCTTCAGCCAAGACCGTGCAGCGTTCTGGATTTGCTTCTGCGAAGCCTCCTTCAACAAATAATGATTTAGTGATCGTCCCATCGGTGTACATATTGATCACACCCGGGCGCACCGTCGTCAAAATTGGCGTATGGCCGGCGAGCACACCAAAGTCACCTTCAGAGCCCGGCACGACGACCATGTCGACGTCTTCCGAAACCGCGAGGGCGGTTGGTGTCACCAGTTCGAAAGCGACTTTATTTTCAGCTGCATCAGCCATTTACGCTGCTTCCTGCGCCATTTTCTTGGCTTTTTCGACAACATCTTCGATGGTTCCAACCATGTAGAAAGCAGCTTCCGGCAGATGATCATAATCACCAGCGCAAATGCCTTTAAAGCCTTTGATGGTATCTTCGAGGCTAACGAACACGCCAGGCGTACCGGTGAAGACTTCGGCCACGTGGAACGGTTGGCTCAAGAAGCGCTGAATTTTACGCGCGCGGGCCACGGTCTGTTTATCTTCTTCGGATAATTCATCCATGCCCAAAATAGCGATAATGTCTTGCAGGTTTTTATAGGTCTGCAAAATACGCTGAACTTCACGGGCAATATTGTAGTGCTCCTCGCCAACGATCGACGCGTCCAAAATACGCGACGTCGAATCAAGCGGATCGACAGCTGGATAAATACCAAGCTCGGCGATTTGACGCGACAACACGGTGGTCGCATCCAAATGGGCAAAGGACGTTGCCGGCGCCGGATCGGTCAGATCATCGGCCGGCACGTAGATGGCCTGCACAGATGTGATTGAGCCTTTGTGGGTCGAGGTAATACGCTCCTGCATGGAGCCCATATCGGTTGCCAATGTCGGCTGATAGCCCACAGCGGAAGGAATACGGCCAAGCAAAGCCGACACTTCGGAGCCTGCCTGCGTAAAGCGGAAAATATTATCAATGAAGAACAGCACGTCCTGGCCTTCCTGATCGCGGAAATATTCGGCCAAGGTCAAGCCGGATAGAGCCACCCGAGAACGCGCGCCAGGAGGTTCATTCATTTGACCATAGACGAGGGCTGCTTTGGAACCCGGGCCATCGATCTGGATAACACCAGAATCCATCATTTCGTGATAAAGATCGTTACCTTCGCGGGTCCGCTCGCCAACACCAGCAAACACCGAATAGCCACCGTGACCTTTGGCGATGTTATTGATCAATTCCATGATGATAACGGTTTTACCAACACCAGCGCCGCCAAACAGGCCAATCTTGCCGCCCTTCGGATACGGCTCGATCAAATCGACAACTTTGATGCCGGTCACAAGAATTTCGGTTTCCGTCGACTGATCAACAAACTCAGGCGCCGAGCGGTGAATTGGTAATTTTTCTGTATACTCAACCGGGCCACGTTCATCAACGGGCTCGCCGATCACGTTGAGGATACGGCCGAGCGTTCCCGGGCCAACCGGCATCATGATAGGCTCGCCGGTATCAGCCGCTTCCGCGCCTCGAACCAGACCATCCGTCGTGTCCATCGCAATGCACCGGACTTGGGATTCACCCAAATGCTGCGCTACTTCAAGAACCAACCGGTTGCCATGGTTATCAACTTCAAGGGCGTTGAGAATTTCAGGCAAGTCACCTGGAAATTTCACATCGACCACTGCACCCATTATCTGGGAAATTTTGCCAACATTTTGTTTGGCCATTGGTATCAACTCCTATTGAGCTAGAGCGCCTCGGCGCCCGAAATAATTTCGATTAATTCACTCGTGATTTTCGCCTGACGCGTTCGGTTATAGATCATCGACAGATCGTCAATCATGTCACCGGCGTTCCGGGTTGCGTTATCCATCGCCGACATCCGCGCGCCATGTTCGGAGGCACTGCTTTCCAACAGTGCTCTGAACACTTGCACGTTTAAACTAGACGGTAATAAGTCTGCAAGAATTTCTTCTTCGGAAGGCTCAAACTCATAAATCGCAGATGGACCTGCATCTGCCTGTTTTTCTTCTGCTGCGTCATCGTCTGAAATCTGAACCGGAATGATTTGCAGTGGCGTCACTTCCTGAGTGATTGCGGAGACAAATTTATTGAAAATGATTGTGCAGACATCAAACTCGCCAGCCTCAAACATTTCAATAATGTTAGCCGCAACGCCCTGCGCTTCCTCAAATTTAACGCCAGCCTTGCCGATACCTTCATAGGTTTCAACAATGGTATTGCCAAATTCCGTTTTAAGCTGATCGCGGCCTTTACGACCAACGCAGAGAATTTTGACGTTTTTACTGTCAGCTTTTAGCGCCCGAATTTGTTTACGTGCTTCGCGCGAGATACTTGAATTAAAGCCGCCGCACAGCCCCCGATCAGACGTCACAACGACAATCAAATGGGTATCGTCTGAACCGGTGCCACCCAGCAATGCGCCAGCACCTTCAAGCGCACCTGGATTGTCCAAGATGGACGCCATCATGCGTTCCATCCGCTCGGCATAAGGCCGGGCGGCTTCAGCCGCTTCCTGCGCACGCTTCAACCGCGACGCCGCCACCATTTTCATGGCTGAGGTGATCTTCTGCGTGGATTTCACGCTCGAGATACGGGTTTTGAGTTCTTTAAGAGTGGCCATTTTTTATGCCAGAATTCCTTAAACTAAACGTGCGCCTAAGCAAACGCTTTGGTGAAATCACCGATGAAGGTTTTAAGCTTTCCGTCGGTTTTTTCAGAAATTTCCTCTTCACTACGGATCGCAGCCAAAATGTCGGCACCTTTATCATGCATAGCGACCAACAACGCTTTTTCGTAGCGAACCACATCTCTGACTTCAATGCCGTCCAAAAATCCGTTCACACCGGCGAAGAGAGACACAACCTGCTCCTCCATCGCATAAGGTGAAAACTGACCTTGTTTCAGAACTTCGGTCAGACGCGCACCACGGGCCAGCAACTGCTGAGTGGAGGCATCCAAATCCGACGCGAACTGAGCAAAAGCTTCCATTTCCCGGTATTGAGCCAATTCCAGCTTAATCGAGCCGGCAACTTGTTTCATTGCTTTCACTTGCGCGGCTGAACCCACGCGGGAAACCGACAGACCAACGTTCACAGCGGGGCGAATACCTTTATAGAACAGATCAGTTTCTAAGAAGATCTGACCGTCGGTAATCGAAATAACGTTGGTCGGAATATAAGCCGCCACGTCATTTGCTTGGGTCTCAATCACCGGCAATGCTGTCAAAGAACCTGCACCATTATCATCGCTCATTTTCGCGGCACGCTCTAAGAGACGTGAGTGAAGATAAAAAACGTCTCCTGGATAAGCTTCCCGTCCTGGAGGACGACGCAGCAACAAAGACATCTGACGGTAAGAGACCGCTTGTTTGGTCAAATCATCATAGAAAATAACGGCGTGCATGCCGTTATCGCGGAAATACTCGCCCATTGTGCAGCCGGCATAAGGGGCCAGGAATTGCATCGGAGCCGGCTCAGAAGCGGTTGCGGCAACGACGATGGAATATTCCATGCCGCCATTTTCTTCGAGCACTTTAACCAATCGAGCAACCGAAGAGCGTTTCTGACCAATCGCAACATAGATGCAATAGAGCTTCTCAGAATCGTCCTTAGCCGCGTCGTTGACTTTCTTCTGGTTCAAGATGGTATCCAGAATGATCGCGGTTTTACCCGTTTGACGGTCACCAATGATCAGCTCACGCTGGCCGCGGCCAATCGGGATCAAGCTATCAATGGCTTTCAAACCCGTTTGCATCGGTTCGTGCACAGATTTGCGCGGGATAATGCCGGGCGCTTTGACTTCGATCAGGCTTCGCTCTGAAAAATCAATTGAGCCTTTGCCGTCAATCGGTTCACCCAAAGCGTCAACCACACGGCCGAGAAGGCCTTTGCCAATCGGCACGTCAACGATGTCGCCGGTCCGCTTGACCGTGTCACCTTCTTTAATGGTTCTGTCATCACCGAAGATAACGACACCGACATTGTCTTCCTCAAGGTTCAGCGTCATGCCTCGAATACCACCGGGGAATTCGACCATTTCACCGGCCTGTACTTTATCAAGACCATAAATGCGGGCGATACCATCACCAACAGAAAGAACCTGACCGACCTCAGCGACTTCAGCTTCGGTCCCAAAATTTTGAATCTGATCTTTTAGAATCGCGGATATTTCCGCTGCGCGGATTTCCATTATCCAACACCTCTCATGGCGAGTTTTAAATGTTGCAGTTTAGTTTGAAGAGACGAATCGACCATTCGCGAGCCAATTTTGACGACAAGGCCGCCAAGCAGATCGGAATCAACCGTCGAATTAAGGGATACTTTGCCGCCAACGGAGCTTTCCAAGGCGGAGATAATTTCAGCTTGCTGACTTTCCGAGAGCGCTTTTGCTGAGGAGACTTCAGCCGTCATTTCACCGCGCCGTCCGGCTAAGATCATCAAATAATCATTGATGATGTCGGTGAGTGCAAAAAGCCGTCTATTGGACGCAACGACACCAATAAAATTACGGGTCAATTCTGAGGCTTCTGCTTTTTCGAGCAGCGCCTGCATCGCTGAAGACTGATCGCCCCGCGATATTACGGGTGAGCGGACCATACGTTTCAGGTCATCACTTTCGTCAATCATCGCTGATACTTGACGCAGATCATCGGCGACTTGATCGAGAGCAGACGCGCCGTCGGCTAAATCAAACAGCGCCGTGGCATATCGACCGGAGAGCCCAGTAACGTCGGTTGCGACGTCGGTAGTTTCTGATGACACCTGAGTTTATTCCTCGACTACATTTCCGATAGACCAAATTGACCGGCGGAAATACGGAAACTTGAAAACAAAATAATGCCTTCCTGAACAGCTAAAAAAAGGTTGCCCCTCGGTGGAAAGCGACCGTTGTCTACCATACTCATTCAGAGTCCGCAAGACGCCACAGGGACCCTTTAGACACCTTAATTTTAGTCTCTTTTTTCAAGGGTTTATCACCCCAAACCGGCTACATAAAACTGTAGGGGTCGATATCCAATTGCACCCGCACTTTACGCGGCAAGTCAGTCACCTTAAGCCATGATCGAATTCGCGCCTGGATGTTCACATCGCGGCCTGCTTTGACCAAAAAGCGGCGGCGATGACGGCCTCTCAATAAGGCAAGCGGTGCAGGTGCCGGACCCAAGGTCATAATGCCATTTTCGCGGGGAGCGGTGCGGGCGAGGTTGCTTGCAGCCTGATCGACAGCACGTTCGTCCGTCGCCGATAAAATAATGCCTGCCAAGCGGCCAAATGGCGGCATGCCGTTCTGCTCGCGGTCGCGCGACATGGTTTCAATAAACCCCTTATGATCGCCATTTTTCAGAGCCTGCATCACTTGGTTTTCCGGATCATGGGTTTGCACCAAGACTTTGCCGGGCCGCTCTGCACGCCCTGCCCGCCCGGCCACTTGATAGAGCAATTGATAGGTGCGCTCTAACGCGCGGATATCACCACCTGTTAGGCCAACATCCGCGTCGACCACGCCGACTAATGTGAGGTACGGAAAATGATACCCCTTGGCGACAATCTGCGTGCCAATGATCAAATCGATTTCGCGCTTCTCAATCTGACTGACCAAATTCTGCGCTTGTCCCGGCGTATGAATATTATCGCTCACCGCGATTTCAGAACGGATATCAGGAAACAGTTCCGCAACTTCTTCGGCCAAGCGTTCCACCCCGGGCCCGCAAGCATAGAGTTTGTCTTCCTGGTCGCAAGCCGGGCATTTTTCTGGCGGTTTCACCTGATAGCCACAATGGTGACATTGCAACCGGCCCAACAAGCGATGCTCAACCAACCAGGCTGTGCATTGCGGACATTGAAAGCGATGACCGCAGCCTTGGCAGAGCGTCAACGGCGCATAGCCACGCCGGTTTAAGAACAACAACGCCTGCTCACCAGCGGCAAAAGTTTCTTTTAAAGCTGTAATAAGCTTGGGCGATATCCATTTACCGGGATCGGGTTTATCTTGGCGCATATCAATGATCGATATTTCCGGCAGATCGGCGCCGGCATGGCGGTCCGGCAAATCAAAATGCTCATACCGGCCTAGCGTTACATTCCGCAAGCTTTCGAGCGACGGTGTTGCTGACACCAAAGAAATTGGGATGTTTCCTAAATTGGCGCGAACAACCGCCATATCTCGGGCATTGTAGATGACGCCGTCTTCCTGTTTGAAAGACTGATCATGCTCCTCATCAATGATGATCACACCGAGATCGTTATAGGGTAAAAATAATGCCGAACGGGCACCAACGATGACTTTGGCCTCCCCTGTCGCCACGGCCCGCCAGGTCGTTCGGCGTTTGGCTTGGGTGAGATCAGAATGCCATTCTGCCGGCGCACAGCCAAAACGATCTTTGAACCTTCCCAACCACTGAGCGCCGAGCGCAATTTCCGGCAAAAGCACCAGCGCTTGTTTGCCCTGTTCCAAGGCTTGGCAGACCGCTTCTAAATAAACCTCTGTTTTGCCCGATCCCGGAACGCCTTCCAACACGCTTACGGCAAACTCGCTGGCCTTAACGTGGCTTCGCAAACTTTCAGCGGCGGCAGCCTGTTCGGGCGATAGTTTCGGGCCTGGTGCCTGCCAATCCGGCACTTCAAACGCCGCTGGCGGCGGGAGATCAACGGCAATTACCGCACCCAATTTTGCCAACCCTTTAATCACGCTGGTACCGACGCCGGCCTCTTTAGCCAACAATGTCGCCAGAAGTGGCGGGCTCGCCTTTAAAACTTCGATGACCCGTTCGCGCGCCTTCGTCATTTTAATTTCGGGCAGTTCCGCCGGAAGCGCATAAGCCGTCACCGGCTTGGGTGGTTTGAGGGCATCCGGCACACTCATCAGCATTTTAAGCACAGCGCCGAGCGACGCCATATTGTAATTTGCCACCCATTCTGCGAATCGCCGCGCCTTTTCAGGCATCGGCGGTGCCTCTAATTTTCCAAATATAGATTTAAGTTTTTCAGGCGGCACGTCGTCGGTCTCACCGTCCCAAACCACGCCAATCACTTCGCGCACCCCCAGTGGGACTGAAACAAAGTCACCGATATCAACGTTTAGAGTAGCGGGTACGGCGTAGGTGTAGGCCCGACCTAACGGCAACGGCAGCAAAACGCTGACGCATTCTAGGTCATTGATTCTTTCTGGTCCAAAATCAAGCGAGGTGGTGCTGGGTGGTGTCATGCAGTACACTCTAGTCACAATTCATCAAAGAACAATATTCGATACTTTAGGAGTTAAACGAAGGCCGATGAAATTTTTTATTGATACTGCGGATGTCGACGAAATCCGCGAACTTACCGATACCGGCATGATAGATGGCGTCACCACCAATCCATCGCTGATCGCCAAATCGGGCCGCAAATTTGCCGATGTAATTGAAGAAATCTGCTCTTTCATTGACGGACCGGTGAGCGCTGAGGTGGCGGCAATTGACGCTCCGACCATGATCAAAGAAGGTCACAAACTGGCACAAATTGCAAAAAACGTCACCATTAAGGTTCCGCTGACCGTCGATGGTCTAAAAGCCTGCAAAGTGCTGTCTGATGAAGGCACCATGGTCAATGTGACGCTTTGTTTTTCTCCTGCGCAGGCGATTTTAGCGGCTAAAGCGGGGGCAACCTTTGTTTCTCCGTTTGTCGGTAGATTGGATGATATTGGCCTGGACGGTATGGATCTCATCGCGGATATCTGCGAAATTTATGAAAATTACGCAAATTTCGAAACCCAAGTGCTGGTTGCTTCGGTGCGCTCTCCCAAACATGTGGTTGATGCGGCCAGAATGGGCGCCCATGTTGTCACCATCCCGCCATCAGCCCTTCGCCAACTTTATAACCATCCGTTAACCGATAAGGGGTTAGACTCGTTCCTGAAAGATTGGGCTGGCACAGGCCAGTCTATTTTATAAGGGGAAATGAGGGGTAGACCATGAGTGGTAAATCTGAGGCTCGAAAGCTGGATGCTTCTAAAGTCACGGAATATTTAAAAGAAAATCCAGAATTTTTGATTGAAAATCCAGACCTACTAGAGGTGCTTAGTCCGCCTTCCAGGTGGGAAGACGGTGAAGCCGGCAACGTTGTTGATATCCAGACTTCTATGCTCGACCGGATGCGGGACGAATCAACCAATCTCAAAGACGCTGCCAATTTGCTGATCTCGACCACCCGCTCCAACATGATGATCCAGACCCGCACCCATGCGGCCGTGATTGCAATCTTGGGCGCTGATTCGCTAGACCGTTTGGTACATGTGGTGTGTTTCGATTTACCCCTTTTGTTGGATATCGATGCCGCCTCGCTCTGCCTAGAGACGGGTGAAGAGGGCTTTCCTGAATTGGGCGACACCGACATTCGTTGTTTTGCGCCTGGCACCGTCGACAAAGTCTTGGGCGGCCCGGATGAATTTGCAGCATTGATCGAACACACCAAAGACGATGGATCCGTTTTCGGTGAAGCGGCCGGCATTGTAAAATCAGCGGCGCTTGGCCGTTTGCAGCCGGGTTATGGCATACCCAACGGATTACTTGCCTTGGGATCGCGCAATCGAGGCGCCTTTCACGGTGGCCAAGGCACAGATTTGTTGATTTTTATTACCCGCGTTTTGGAGCTAACGCTCAGTCGATGGCTGTCCACAAAGTAGCTCAAACTGGTTTGATCGAATTCGCCGCCGAACCTGCTGTTCTCAAGGCAATTGAAGACTGGCAGATTTGGATGACGGTGGAAAAAAATTACTCGGCCCATACGCTCGATGCATATGGCCGCGACCTCTCTGCTTTTTTTAGATATTTAAGCGGGCATCTTGGGTTTGCCCCGGGCCTCAGTGATCTTGAGAGCTTAACAACAGCCGATTTTAGAGGCTATCTCGCCAAGCGTCACAATGATGGGTTATCTCGATCCTCTACCGCCAGAGCGGTTTCCACGTTGAGAAATTTTTTTCGCTTTTTGGATCGAGGCGAACTGGTTCACAACGCTGCCATCAAGGCTGTCAAAACACCGAAATTGCCGCGCAGTATTCCGAAACCTTTGTCAGAAGTTGAAGCTAAAGAAGCCCTTTTAACCATCGGCGAGCTCCATGATACCCCGTGGATTGCTGCCCGGGACATGGCGATCCTGACCCTGCTCTATGGCTGCGGATTGCGGATCAGCGAAGCCTTGAATTTAAATCTCGAGGATGTCCCGGATAGAGATTCAATGGTCATTACCGGTAAAGGCAACAAACAACGTGTTGTTCCGGTGCTTCCGATCGTGGCAGAGGCCATTCAATATTATGTAAATCTATATCCCAAACATTTGAAAAAGAGCGGACCGCTTTTTGTTGGCGCACAGGGCAAACGTCTTAATCCCGGCGTTGTCCAACGCCAGGTCCGAAAATTAAGGGCTTTGATGGGATTGTCGGCAACCGCAACGCCGCATGCACTGCGTCATAGTTTTGCCACGCATTTGCTCGCGGGCGGCGGTGATTTACGCACCATTCAGGAATTACTGGGCCACGAATCTCTGTCGACAACCCAACGCTACACCGAAGTCGATCAGGCCCGCCTCATAGAGGTCTACCGGGATTCTCATCCACGGGCGCGACGCTGAGATAAATTCAACGGCCTTTGATTCTAAACGATAATTTGATTGGTACCCGGTACAATTTTACCGAGAGCCTTTGATTCTAAACGATATTTTGAAAAGCACTGAGCACTGCACCAAGGTGGGATAAAACTATCGGATCAGCGCCATTACGTCATTTGAATACCAGGCCATGGCGAAAAATCCGCTGACCACGACAGCCATCCAAAATCCAGCAAGCTTAAAGGCGCGCGCCCGGCGTTTTGCGCGGCGCATTGCGTTTATTTTAACTTGGCGTTGTTTACGCAGTTTAATTCGACGTTTGCGAGATTCGGCTTCGTCTTCAAGTTGCATACGCCCCTCAATGAGCTTTTGTTCGTCGATCAGTTGACGCGATTCTTGAAATGTGTCGCGTTCCAGATTATGGGAGGACATGCTGTTCATAATGTTTCCTCGTCTTTCCTAAACGCCTTTTGCTAGAAAAAGGATCGGGCGTTTTCTTCCACACTAGAAAACATACATTACTATAACCTAGGGTTTTCCACAGTGATGCGGATCACAGGTTGAATACAAATCAATAAACCTCGCCTTCTGGCTGTAATCGGGCGCAGTGGAGCACCGGGCTTTCACCTAAATCAGTGAATGCCGTGCAAATAGATTGAAATTATTTTGCGAGCAAGCTTGTTATATCGCCGGAATACCAAGTGGCAGCAAACAATCCACCGGCGATAATCAATATCCATAACCCGGCAAGCTTAAAGGCGCGCTTACGGCGGCGATCACGGCGTTCAACCACTAATTTGGCTTGGCGCTACTTACGCAATTTAACGCGACGTTTCCTGGCGTCTTCTTCGTCTTCAAGTTGAAGACGTCCCTCGACGATCTTTTGCTCATTTTCAGCATCAGATTTAGTCGTTTCTCGATCTAAATACTGCGTGGCTATATTGTTCATAACCTTTCCTCGGTGTAACTTTTCTAAGTATTACAAGGCACTATCCAAATTATCTGGATTTATACCTTAATCTACTAGGGAAAACCCTAATAAAAGGTTTTATGTTGGATTCACGATTAATTGAAGTGTTGAATTAGGACGGATTTAGCGCAATATCGGCCAGAAATGCCGCTAAATTCCCCGGCGTTCCTTCATCGCAGCGCTTAACGTACCGTCATCAAGGTAATCAAGCTCGCCGCCAACCGGGATTCCATGTGCCAAGGCGGTAACCGTCACGCCGGCATCCGTCAATCGATCGGTTATATAGTGCGCGGTGGTTTTGCCGTCGACCGTGGCACTTGTTGCCAGAATAATTTCCGTGACGACCTCACCTTTAGCGCGGGCCAATAAACTATCGAGCATAAGATCATCAGGTCCAACGCCATCCAAAGGCGACAACACGCCTCCGAGCACATGATAGAGACCCTTGAAGGTCGCGGTGCGTTCCAGCGCCCAAAGATCTGCGATATCCTCAACGACACAGATTATTGCCGCATCTCGTTTGACGTCGGTACAGATCGCGCAAGGATCTGCGGTGTCTAGATTTCCGCAGTTAGAGCAGGTTTTTACGTTTTCAGCGGCGGCTTCCATCGCAACGCCAAGCGGTTTCATCAAAGATTCGCGATTTTTGATCAAATGCAATGCCGCCCTTCGCGCTGAGCGTGGACCGAGCCCCGGCAGTTTCGACATCAGTTGAATAAGACGATCTATTTCAGTGGTAGCCATAATATTGCCCCTCAAACGCCGGGCGAACGCATCCGCGTTCTTGGCTTCGCCACATTAATGGCGGCCCACGCTTGTGGGCTCCTCAAATCAAAATGAATTTCATTTTGCTTTTCGGTCATTTTTAAAACGGTAGTTTGAACCCAGGTGGCAGTTGTAAGCCACCGGTCATTTCTGACATTTTCTCAGAGACTTTGACTTCAACTTTTGACTTGGCATCATTGAACGCCGCGACAATGAGATCTTCGAGAACCTCGGGATCGTTCGGGTCAATGAGGGACGGGTCAATTTTTACGGTGCGAACGTCACTTTTACCGGTGAGCGTGATTTCAATCATGCCAGCGCCGGACGAGCCAGTTACTTCCATTTCCGAAAGCTTATCCTGCATCTCGGTCATTTTTGACTGCATCTCTTGGGCCTGTTTCATCATTTGACCGAGATTTTTCATGCGTCGTCGTCTCCTTCATAATCGTCTACAATATCGCTTGGATTTTCTTTCAGCTCGCCACCAAGTTCGCGGACATCACTGATTTCAGCCCCGGGAAATGTCTCCAACACCGATTGCATAAAGGGCGTCTTGGCAATTTCCTCTAACCGAGCAGCTTTGACGGCATCTTCGCGTTGTTGAACAGATTCCGCGCCCTGCTCATCAAGCGAGACCGTTACCACCCAGCGGCGATCGGTTGCACTATTTAAAAATCGTGTGAGATCATGAGTGAATTCGCGCGGCGTGTTGTCAGCCGGCTGAAAGATAATGGTGCCAGGTTCAAACCGTACAAGATGAACATTACTAACAAGGTTCGCCCGCAAAATGCGTTCGTTCATTTTATCAGCGAGTTCAACAACCTCATCAAAGGTTTGCGGACTGGCTAAATTTTCACCAATCGGCTCGGAGACGGCTTGAGTTTCAGTTTGCGTGATAGCTACCTGATCAATGGCGGCGGCAGACTGCGCGCCACTTCCTTGAGCAGCCATATTGACAATGGGCTGGCTACCGCTACCTGATGGAGGAGGCGTATTCGGCGCTGTGGTGACGACCTCAGGGCTATCTTTCAGGGCTTTTACAGCATCTGCGGGTGTCGGCAGATCGGTTAAATAGGCCAAGCGAATTAAAATCATTTCGGCCGCCTGGATTGGCGAAGGCGCAGATTGCGCTTCCCGCAGGCCTTTCAGCAGCATCTGCCAAGCCCGCGTTAGCGCGCCCATTGAAAGGCGTTCAGTCAAATCTTTGCCGCGGACCCGGTCAGATTCCGGCACCATCGCACCATCTGCAACGCCCGGCGTTACTTTGACCCGCGACAACCAATGAACGACTCCGAGCAAGTCCTGCAAAACCAAAACCGGATCAGCACCATTGGCATAATCTCCATCGAGCATTTCAAGTGCGCCGGAGACATCGCCTTTCATCACCAATTCAAACAAATCAAAACTGCGTTCGCGGTCGGCGAGGCCGAGCATCTCGCGCACCGCCTCTTGGTCCAATTCCGCGCCGCCATCGGCACCGGTTGCGACGGCTTGGTCAAGCAAGCTTTGGCCATCGCGAACCGAGCCATCTGCGGCCCGTGCAATCAGCGAAATGGCAGCATCGGAAATCTTGACGCCTTCCTTCTCGGCGATCTGTTTGAAATTTTCGCTCAGCGTTTCGATATCGACGCGCTTAAGATCAAAGCGCTGACAACGGGACAAGACCGTCACCGGTACTTTCCTGATCTCGGTGGTGGCGAATATAAACTTCACATGGGCAGGCGGTTCTTCCAATGTCTTCAGCAATGCGTTAAAGGCATTACGAGACAGCATATGAACCTCATCAATGATATAGACTTTATAGCGCGCGGATACCGGCCTATAGCGCACGCCTTCGATCAATTCGCGTATATCATCGACGCCGGTGCGGCTTGCCGCGTCCATCTCCAGAACATCAACCGAACGATCCTCAGCGATGGCCTGACAATGCTCACATTTACCGCAAGGCTCGATCGTGGCGTCGCCTTTGCCATCCGGGCCAACACAGTTGAGCGCCCGGGCAATAATACGGGCTGTCGTCGTTTTACCGACACCTCTGACGCCGGTCAGGATAAAAGCATGGGCAAGGCGGCCAGATTCGAACGCGTTTTTGAGCGTGCGCACCATAGCATCTTGACCAATGAGGGCGGTAAAATCAGTTGGACGATATTTGCGCGCCAGGACCTGATATTCACCATTATCAGAAACTTCAGCACTGGAATTGTCTTCAGGAATATCTTTTGGGTCGCTCATTCCACCGCACTTTAAGTGACTTGTAGCTGGAAATTTAGGTGGGAGACCGAACACGCAACCCGAAAATAAATCTCGTTACGGCTGCTTCCTTCCGGATCTGACCGGGTTGGCGAGCAATTCGTCCACGGTCGATCTCCCGAAATGATTATAGCAGTTTGGGGGGGAGAGGTGGCAAGCTTGAATCGGCACTCCGGCCAACAATCTTTACGATGTTCTACTCTTCGACAACAAAAGAGCCAATCATGCCTTGTACCGTGCCTCGGTTCAGCGGTGAATAATAAAGATCGGTGGCAAAAATCCCAATTCCTTGTCCACCTTCAAAATCATACCAGCCATCGCGCACTGGAACGAAGTGAATTTCTTTAACTTCGCCAGGTTTGAGATTGATGCCAATTAAATTAACGCCGCTAATTTTTTCAGTTTGAGTCTGGATTTTGCGAATCGCCGTGGTTTTAAAAAAATCTTTAGCAACCAGAAAATGATCAACGTCGTCTCGATTCTCCACCAGCATGATATAGGGCTCGCCCTGCAACAAATGAATAATGGTCGGGCGAAATTCATTTTGCCGGATATCGATCTCAAACGTTTCGGCGACGCTCCAATCAGCAGCCTCGATAATTTCCTTCTGGTCGGGGATGTAGCCGTCACTATCGATGTGGGCGTATAGGTCCCCTTGAACACAGGAAGCCAGAAACACCACCGCTATGATTAATGCGAGGCAGCTTGAAAAATTGGTTTTTATAATGCCCGTCATGCGTTCCATCGGCCCAAAAGCTATAGATAGAATTTATGGCCCTAATTTACGTCAAAGGCTACCCAGAAATATATAACAAATATAATTGCTTGATCTGCCAAGCTGTGCATACATGCGGCTCATGAATTCTAGATTTTATTATGACGACATTACCCTAGATCGCGCCCATCACCTTAGAACGGATGAGACCTGGCTTTCTTCTAATTTGTCAGGCAGCAATGCTCGGGTTATCCCTGTTTGGCAAAATCAAAGTCTGATCTTTGCCGGTGATAGACCAGAGGCTGCTATTTTGGGCGGCACCGACGCAGAAAACATACGTCAGCATGCTTCAACGCTGATTTTTTTAGGCATGGAAGGCGATATAATTTATAGCGCCGCCGATCTCTCTCATTTGGAAGACCCCCACTCTATCAATTTGCCGAATAATTCGGGTTTCGAGGATTTACGGCGGTTGGCCACGACGCTGGATCCGATCGATGCCGGCTACCTTGCCTATGCACGGGCGCTTGTTCACTGGCATCAAAATCACTTGTTTTGTGGTGTGTGCGGCACGGCAACCGTTGCCGGCCGCGGCGGACATGAACGCGCTTGTGCGAATCAAAGCTGTGGTAAGGTGCATTTTCCGCGCACCGATCCGACTGTTATCATGTTGGTGACCCATCCCACCGAAGAAAAATGCCTGCTTGGCCACAACAAAAAATTTCAGGGCTTGCGTTTTTCGACCATTGCCGGATTTGTTGAGCCAGGGGAAATGTTAGAGCAAGCAGTTGCCCGCGAAGTTTATGAAGAAACCAACATTGAAGTGGTCGACGTCGAGTATAAAGCCTCTCAACCTTGGCCGTTTCCAGCTTCAATCATGCTCGGTTTTAGAGCCCATGCGGTAACGACTGAGATCATTTGCCATGACCAGGAGCTTATCGAAGCTAAATGGTTCTCCCGCGAGGAAGTCCTCGAAATGGCAGCCGGCAACGAAGCTTTACCGCCGAGCAATCTCTCCATATCCAGATGGCTGATTGATGGCTGGCTTTATGAGAAATAATTGTCTTATAGTGAGTCAGTAAATCTGGCAATAAATCGGGCAATAAACCAGGTAAAGGAGCGCAAAGCATCAATGAGCGCTAATTCAAATGGCAATGGAAACGGTGCTCGGCAGGCCTTGCAAGAAGCCGAATCCGCGCTCGAAAAAGCGCTCTCAGAACAAGATGCACTCAAAGAACACGTCATGAGCGAGGTTAAACAATTCGCCCACGATATCAAAAATCCGCTGACGGCAATGATCGGTCTGAGCAAACTAATGAAAATGGGACTGACCCCGGCCGAAAAAGTGGTACCCAATGCCGCTATAATTCATCAGTCTTCAACGCGCATCTTAGAACTTTGCGAGGATATGCTGCTCGATACAGAAGCCGCACTTCAAGGCGACGGGTCGAAAAGCAAAGCGGCGAACGAAAATAAAATTTAGGATGTCGACGCCGCTGAAATGATTGAGGAAGTAACCTCTCTCTATACCGACATGGCAAAAGAACGTGACATTCGTTTGTCGGCAACGGTGTCGGAGGATTTCCCTAAAATAAATACCATTCCGCGCCACCTTTATCGTTCACTCACGAATATTCTATCCAATGCGATGAAATTTACGCCCGGCGGCGGCACCATTGAAATTAATGCTGATGTTGATGAGTCTGAAGATGCCGTCATTTTTGTCGTGCGCGATTCTGGTGAAGGCATTCCGGCAGAGCAAATTCCGCATATTCTCAAACCCTACAAAACCACTGTCTCGCCCCATGGCGACAAAGGCACTGGCCTTGGCTTATCGATCGTCAATCAACTGATGCTGGAGCTTGGTGGCAAGATGGAAATTACCAGCCGCGAACATGAAGGCACGACAGTCACGCTGCGCTTCCCCAAAAATATGACGCGCTAGGTTTCTGGCTGGTACGCCGGCAATTCTTTTACGGCCAGCGCTTTGAACTCATCTGGAAATGGCGTGCTGGTGCGCGTATTTAGATCCATATTCACGGTTACAAAGCGGCTGCGAAAGAGTTCTTGATCATCATCGGCATTAAAAAAGCGATGCTGCATGATGAAAGACTTGGTTCCAATATGCTCGATTGCCGTCGCCAAATAAAACTCATCGCCTTCGTGGATTTCCTTGAGAAATTCAGATTCTTCTTTATGCAACGCAAAAGATGTTCCGCGCTCGGGAATATCTTCAATGGGTTCTCCCAACAGCGCCATGATTTTAAACACGCCCTTGCTGAGGGTCTCAAAATAATACTGGATATTCATGTGACCCAGCGCATCACACATCTCATGGGTGACGCTACGCCGAATTATTTCGCGAAAATTAGAAGCTGTCATCAACGCTACTCGGCACCATTTTTATTGATGATGTCGCGAACAGGATTACGTGGATAAGCGCCCATAATCCGAACTTCATGGGTGAAAAAGGACAGCTCTTCCAAGGCGAGACGCACATTATTGCTTTCGGGATGGCCATCAACTTCTGCATAGAACTGAGCCGCGACAAAGCCGCCGCCGACAAGATAACTTTCAAGCTTCACCATGTTGACGCTGTTGGTGGCAAAGCCGCCGAGTGCTTTGTAAAGCGCCGCCGGCACATTGCGAACGCGAAAGACAAAGCTGGTCATAACATCGCTTTCGTCCGGTGCCAGATCGAGCGCGTCTTTAGCCATCAGCAAAAAGCGCGTTGTATTATGTTGTGCGTCTTCGATATTGCCGCGCAGCGAAATGAGACCGTAAATCTCACCGGCCAATTCGGAAGCGATTGCGCCATGCGCTTTTTCTTCGCGCTCGGAAATATCACGGGCCGCAGCAGCGGTATCGACATGCACCATTGGCTGCAAGCCTAATTCTTGGATTATATTGCGGCATTGGTTGAGCGCATGCACGTGGCTGTGGACATGCGTTAGCTCTTCAATCTTGGTGCCTTTAACAGCCAGCAAGTGGTGTTCGACGCGCTGAAAATGCTCACCGATAATGTGCAAACCCGAATCCGGCAATAGATGATGAATATCAGCCACCCGGCCCGCGACCGTATTGTCGATGGGGATCAGCAGATTTTTAGCTTTACCATCGCGCACCGCTGCAAAGGTGTCTTCAAACGTGTGACAAGGTAACGTTTCCATGTCCGCACACACAGCACGGCAGGCGAGGTCGCCATTGGCACCAAGCTCACCTTGAAAGGCTATAAGGTTATTTGGGTCGCTATTCATGGGGCTCGTATAACCGGGCGATGGCTTTTTGTCCACCAAATCACTAAAGTGATTTGTCTAGAGCCTCACGTGCTTCTTCGACTTCATTTTCCCAATCAACATCAAGCGGTAACTCATCAATAAGGGCAACATCCATGCGCATGTCATTTTCAAGCGCGCGCTTGCCTTCGATGCGTTCGTTCAACTCACTATCAGTGGGTTCAAGTTTGACAAACCTGTCCAATTGCGCCCGCTGATAAGCATAGATTGGAATGTGATGGTAATACGGACCCTCACCGAGATCTTCTATATTGCGGCTGAGATCCTTAATCCGGCCAATTTTAGAAGCCGGAATCCAGCTGACATTTCGGCCTTCTTCCCATTCGACGGTGGCTTTGACAACGCTGGTGTTTTTCTCATCGCCGTCCTGCAACGGGCAAACCAATGTTGCGATCGCGACTTCATAATCAGCCAAAGGATACAAAAGCGCGCGAATGTATTTAGGATCAATCGCCGGCAAATCGTCGTGCAAATTGATGATAATATCGTGGCAATAAAAACGATCAAACTTGTTCACCGTTGCCGCAACGCGGTCAGCGCCTGATTCCGTCCGATAGTTATGGGTCTTTAAATGATGGTCCGGATCGGTGCGATAGATGTAGGCACCTGCTTCGCCAACCGCGTCGGCGATTTCATCATCAACACAATCAACAATCACATTACCGCAGCCAGCTTCAATTGCCCGACTCCAGGTGTGGACGATCATCGGTTTACCGTGGATATCCAACATTTGCTTTTTCGGGATACCATTTTCATCAACCTGTGACGGAATCACGATCAATGGATTACGTTCTGTCATGCTCAATTCTCTCAAAAAATATTATTTTTGTTCCCCACCGCTGCTTCCTATATACATTTTATTCCGCTTCATCTATACCCAGTTCGCAAATTTCAGTAATTAATACGTTACATATGATTTTATTAGCATGTTTTAGTCCCTATATTAAACCTAGGTTTAGAACGCTATAATTGACCAAGCATTGAGGGACCAAGAAGGAAAAGGCCATGTGGAGCACAAAAACCAACAATATATTAGGCGCCATCATTGTAGCCGTTTGGCTGATTGTCGGCAGTAATTATATCGGCAATCTCCTCATTCCGCCGTTTGAGCCTGGGCATGAAGCAACGGCTAAATCCGGCAATTCTGAAGCGCCAGCCAAAAAAGAAGCTAAAAAAGCGGAACCCGCGCAACCCTTGCCAATCCTCTTGGCCTCAGCCAATGCCGATAAAGGCAAAAAAGTCGCCAAGAAATGCGTGTCCTGCCACACCTTTAAAAAAGGCGGCAAAAATAAAGTCGGCCCGAACCTGTTTGGTATTATCGGCGGCGCGCGTGCAAAGGCCGCCGGATTTAAATATTCCAATGCCATCACAAAGATGGGCGGCAATTGGAGCTATGAAGATATGAATAAGTTCCTGACCAAACCAAAAAGCTTTTTGCCCGGCACAAAAATGGCCTTTAATGGTTTGAAATCGGCGGGCGACCGGGCGGCGGTTATCCTGTTTTTGCGGAGCTTCGCCGATACACCTGCAGCCCTGCCTAAATAACGCGTCCCGGGGCAGCTTCAATGACAGTCCCCGCATCCTACGTAGACCTTGCTGGACGGCTGGCAGATATTTCTGGCCCGATCATCGCGCGCTATTTTCGCTCCGGCATTGAAATCGCCGATAAGGATGATGCCAGCCCCGTTACGGCGGCTGACCGGGAGGCAGAGGCGGCTATCCGCGCGATAATCGAAGCAGAATGTCCGGATCACGGTATTCTCGGCGAAGAACATGGCGCTCAAAATATAGAGGCTGAATATGTTTGGGTGCTGGATCCCATCGACGGCACCAAAGCCTTTGTTACCGGCAAGCCTTTATTCGGCACGCTGATTGCGCTGTGCCAAAACGGCGTGCCGGTACTGGGCGTTATCGATCAGCCGATTTTGAAAGAGCGCTGGGTCGGTGCAGAAGGCCACCCAACGACCTATAACGGGGAAGCCGTTTCGGTTCGAGCTTGCGCGGATATCGGCGATGCCTGGCTCTATGCAACATCACCCTCGATGTTTAAAGGGCCAAATGAAACAGCTTTTAACCGGCTTGCAGAGGCGGTGAAGTTTCCACTCTATGGCGGCGATTGTTATGCTTATGGGCTGTTGTCCTCCGGCTTCACGGACATTGTCTGCGAGGCATCCATGCAGCCTTATGATTACTGTGCCTTGGTCCCCGTGGTCAAAGGTGCGGGAGGCAAAATGACAGATTGGTCGGGTGAAGCTCTAACAATGTCGTCCGATGGCACAGTCCTGGCAGCGGGTGATGCGAGCATCCACCAAAGTGCAATTGACCTCCTCGCGCAATAATTACCAAAAGTTCATTTAAATAGACTTGATCCTGCCACAATCTCGCCCACAATAGCGTTAAGTATAAAAAGAGTTTGGGAAGGCAGAGATGAGTCAAATACGAAAATTTGCTTTTGGTCTGGCGGTAGCTGTGATTCCGGCGGTGGGATTGGCTCAAGAAGCGCCAAAACCTGTTCATGGGCTCGCCATGCATGGCAGTCCCAAATACGGACCCGACTTCAAGCATTTTGAATATGCAAATCCGAACGCGCCTAAGGGCGGTTCCGTGCGCCTCAGTTCCATCGGCACGTTTGATACGTTCAACCCCTACACCATCAAAGGCGTACCGGCGGCCGGTATTGGCGGCTTTGTCTATGAAACCTTGATGATCGGTTCCGAAGATGAAGCCTTCGCGGAGTATGGCCTTTTGGCAGAAAGCGCTGAAATGCCGGAAGATCGCTCTTGGGTCGCGTTCACCTTGCGGAAAGAGGCGCGCTGGCATGACGGCAAGCCGGTCACCGTCGAGGATGTCATCTTCAGTCTTGATGCACTCAAAACCAAAGGCCGGCCATTTTACCGGTTTTATTACCGCGGCGTCACCAAAGCCGAGAAGGCTGGCGAGCGGCGGATAAAATTTACCTTCGGCGGCGGTGAGAACCGCGAGCTTCCCTTGATTGTCGGACAGCTGCCGATCTTGCCCAAACATGTTTGGGCCGGCAGAGATTTTTCCAAAACAACGTTGGAGCCGCCGATTGGCAGCGGCCCTTACGAAGTTAAATCCTTTGACGCTGGCCGTTCGATCACGCTTGAGCGCCTTAAAAATTATTGGGGGGCGAATTTGCCTGTCAAATCCGGCATCAATAATTTCGACGAAATTCGCTTTGATTATTATCGCGATTCCACTGTCGCGCTCGAAGCTTTTAAGTCAGGCGAATATGATTTCCGCCAGGAGAACACCTCCAAAATTTGGGCGACGGGATACGCATCACCTGCTTTCAAAAAAGGGCTCTACAAAAAGCAAAACATCCGCCACGAAAACCCCACGGGGATGCAAGGCTTTGTCTTCAACACGCGAAAAGATTTTTTTAAAAGCGCAACGCTTCGCAAAGCCTTCGCCTATGCGTTTGATTTTGAATGGACAAATAAAAATCTGTTTTATGGGCAATACGCACGAACCAAGAGCTTTTTCTCAAACTCAGAATTGGCCTCCAGAGGCTTGCCATCGCCGGAAGAGCTAAAAATCCTAAATCCGTTGAAGGGCAAAATTCCACCGGAAGTCTTCACTCAAACATATGATCCACCCGGTACCGATGGCACAGGGCGCATTCGGAGAAACCTGCGCAAAGCTAAAAATCTCTTGAGCCAAGCGGGTTGGATAATCAAAAACAAGAAACTCGTGAGTTCAAAGACCGGCAAACCCCTTGAATTTGAAATTCTTTTAATCTCGCCGGCCTTTGAGCGCATCGTGTTGCCTTTCGTTCGGAACTTAAAACGCCTTGGCGTCATCGCGTCTGTCCGAACTGTTGATACCGCGCAGTATCGCAAACGTCTCGACACTTTCGACTTTGATATGATTGTCGGCTCCTTCGGCCAGTCTCTCTCACCCGGCAATGAACAGATGAGCTATTGGGGCAGCGCCGCGGCTGAGCGCACAGGCGGGCGAAATTGGATCGGCATCAAAGACCCGGTCATCGATAAACTGATAGATTTGGTCATTGCAGCACCTGACCGCGAAGCCCTCATCACCCGCACCCGTGCTCTGGACCGTGTACTTTTATGGAATCACTATATTATTCCGCAATGGCATATTCAGTCTTTCCGCATTGCCTTCTGGGATAAATTCGGACGACCTGCCAAATCTCCTAAATATGGGCTTGGCTTTGATACGTGGTGGGTTGATACCAATAAAGCCAAGGCGCTGTCCTCTAAACTCACCAGCACAAAAAAATAAGTAAAGATTACAAGTAATTAAGTTGACGCCGGAACCAGAACCAATAGATAAATAGGCCATGCTCGCTTATATCATCCGCCGCCTTTTGCTGATCATCCCGACGTTGTTTGGGATTATGGTGATTAATTTCGCGGTCGTTCAGTTTGCACCGGGCGGCCCGGTTGAGCAGGCGATCTCACAAATTCAAGGCACAGCCGTTGATGCAACGGCGCGGGTATCGGGCTCCAGCCAATCGGATTCAACGCCGGGCACTCAATCCCCTGCCATCGGCAGCGGCGGCGGCAGTGCCAGCAAATATCGCGGTTCCCGCGGTCTCGATCCTGACCTCATCAAAGAACTTGAAAAACTATACGGCTTCGACAAACCGGCGCATGAGCGGTTTATAAAAATGATCAAAAACTATGCAATGTTCGATTTCGGCGATAGTTTTTTCCGTGACCGCAAAGTCGTTGATCTCGTCCTTGATAAAATGCCGGTCTCAATCTCGCTCGGTCTTTGGACGACTTTGTTGGTCTATCTAATCTCAATTCCACTCGGCATCGCAAAATCGGTACGGGACGGTGATGCTTTCGATATTTGGACAAGTTTTATCGTGATAATTGGGTACGCTATACCCGGCTTTTTGTTCGCTATTTTGCTGGTTGTCATGTTTGCCGGCGGCAGTTTCCTCGATATCTTTCCTTTGCGCGGGCTTACGTCGCCCAATTGGGATGAATTGTCATTAATTGGTAAAGTACTGGACTATTTTCATCATATGGTTTTGCCGATCACCGCACTGGTCATCGGCGGGTTCGCTAGCCTGACCATGCTGACCAAAAATTCCTTCATTGAAGAAATTAACAAACAATATGTCGTCACAGCACGTTCCAAAGGCCTCGAAGAAAAGCGCGTTCTTTACGGTCATATTTTTAGAAACGCGATGCTGATTGTGATTGCCGGTTTCCCGAGTGCCTTTATCGGTATTTTATTTACCGGAGCCATGTTGATCGAGATTATTTTCTCACTCGATGGACTAGGGCTATTGGCTTTTGAAGCCGTCATCAATCGCGACTATCCTGTAATTTTCGGCACACTCTATGTCTTCACCATTCTTGGCTTGGTGATGAACTTGATCGGCGATATCGCCTATCATGTTATTGATCCGCGGATCGATTTTGAAGCGAGCGAGGTCTAATTCTGATGACCCCGATCAATCAACGCCGCCTGGAAAATTTCAAAGCCAACCGCCGGGGATATATCTCGTTTTGGCTGTTTATGATTTTGTTTGTCGTAACCCTGTTCGCTGAAATTATCTCTAACGATAAACCACTGCTCGTTCAATATGACGGCGGCTATTATGTGCCAGTATTTATCTCCTATCCAGAAACAACGTTTGGCGGTGATTTCGAAACCGAAGCGGAATATAGCGACCCTGAGGTTATTGAACTGATCGAGGATAAAGGCTGGGTAGTCTGGCCGCTTATCCCTTACAGCTTTGGCACCATCGTCTATGATTTGCCAAGCCCGGCACCGTCGCCGCCGTCCGCTCAAAATTGGCTCGGCACAGATGATCAAGGCCGAGACGTTGTCGCCCGGCTGATATACGGCTTTCGAATATCTGTACTATTTGGTCTAATTCTTACCTTCTTTAGCTCAATCATTGGCGTCGCCGCCGGTGCGGTGCAGGGATATTTCGGAGGCTTAACTGATTTGCTCTTTCAGCGCTTTATCGAAATATGGTCGGGTCTACCGACATTGTTAATATTGATCATTCTAGCCAGCCTATTCGTGCCCAGCTTTTGGATGCTGCTCGGTATCTTATTGTTGTTTGGCTGGATGGGCCTCGTCGGCGTGGTCCGCGCGGAATTCCTGCGCGGACGTAATTTCAACTATGTATTAGCGGCGCGCGCGCTGGGTGTTTCAAATCGTAAAATAATGTTCAAGCACATCCTCCCCAATGCGATGGTCGCAACGATCACCTTTTTGCCGTTTATACTTTCCGGTGCGATCACCAGCCTCACCGCATTGGATTTTCTGGGTCTTGGGTTACCGCCCGGCTCCGCCTCTTTGGGTGAATTGCTCAATCAAGGAAAAGCCAATCTGCAAGCGCCGTGGCTCGGCATCTCCTCCTTTGTTGTCCTTTCAGTCATGCTGAGCTTGCTGATCTTTATCGGTGAAGCGGTGCGTGATGCGCTCGATCCTCGCAAGACCTTTAGGAACTAATCGGATGAGCGCACTTCTCAAAGTCGGTGATCTATCAGTCAGTTTCGGCAGAGGCGACAAGGAAGTAAAAGCCGTTCAAAACGTCTCGCTTGAGATAGAAAAAGGCCAGACGGTTGCCTTGGTCGGCGAATCTGGTTCCGGCAAATCGGTCACTGCTTTGAGCGTGATGAAACTGCTGCCCTATCCACAGGCCTGGCATCCAAGCGGAGAAATTCAGTTTGACGGCGACGAGATCATGGCTGCTGATGAGTCAAAAATGCGCAAAATCCGCGGCAATCGTATTTCGATGATTTTTCAGGAGCCGCTGAACTCGCTCAACCCGCTGCACAATATCGAAAAGCAAATCAGCGAAGTGTTGCATCTTCACAAGAACATGACACCCGACCAAGCCCATGCCCGCGTCGAAGAACTCCTTGATCTTGTTGGCATGCCAGAAGCCAAATCCCGCCTGCATTCTTTCCCGCACGAATTTTCCGGCGGCCAGCAACAGCGCGTCATGATTGCCATGGCGCTCGCCAATGAACCTGAATTGCTGATCGCCGATGAGCCGACCACCTCGCTTGATGTCACCATCCAGGCGCAGGTGTTGAAATTGCTCAAGGAACTCACTCAAAAGCTCGATATGGGTTTATTGATGATCACCCATGACCTCGGCATTGTTCAGCGCATGGCCGATACAGTTTATGTCATGAACGAAGGCCGCGTGGTTGAGCACAACAAAACCAAAGCTTTATTTGCCAACCCGTCCCACGAATACACCCAGCACTTATTGTCCGCTGAGCCCAAAGGAAGGCCGGACCCGGTCAAAGATATGGCCCATGAAGTCCTCAAAGCCGAAGATGTCCGGGTGTGGTTCCCGATTAAACGCGGCATCATCAAACATACTGTCGGTCATATAAAAGCGGTCAATGGCATTTCGATGACCCTCCATGAAGGCCAAACCATCGGCGTTGTCGGCGAGTCTGGTTCCGGTAAATCGACCCTTGGCCGTGCCTTGCTGCGCCTCGAATCCAGTAAAGGCAAAATAGATTTTATGGGCCATCAGGTGCAAAAATATGGCTGGAAAGCCATGCGTCCCTTGCGGCGGGAAATGCAAATTGTCTTCCAAGACCCGTTTGGCTCGATGAGCCCGCGCATGTCGGTCTTTCAGGTGATCGAGGAAGGCCTGCTTGTTCATCAATTGGGTGACAGTTATGAGGCGCGGCGCAAGCTGGTTGCCGAAGTCCTCGAAGAAGTTGAACTAGATTCCGGAACTATGGATCGCTACCCACATGAATTTTCCGGCGGTCAACGGCAACGCATATGCGTCGCCCGCGCCCTTGTGCTCCGGCCCCGCTTGATGGTGCTGGATGAACCAACTTCTGCCTTGGACATGTCGGTTCAGGCGCAAATTGTCGAACTGCTGCGCAATCTCCAGAAAAGCCACAAGCTGAGTTATATTTTCATTAGCCATGATCTGAAGGTCGTCCGGGCCCTCGCCCATGACATCATTGTTATTCGCCACGGCGAAGTTGTGGAAGCGGGGAAATCAGATGATATTTTTGACAACCCTAAAGAAGCCTATACCCAGGCGCTGATGAAAGCCGCTTTCGAAATCGAAGCCGATGAAAGCGGTGTGGTCTCTAATTAGTTATTAAAAGGTAAAATCGGGGGCGTAATAAGCGACATAGACCAGCGCGCCGCCCAGCAAAATCCGATAGATCACGAACGGTGTGAAACTGGCGCGACGCAACCACACCATCAGCAAAGAAATTGAGATCAACGCAAAAACAAAGGCCAGACCCGCGACGCTCATGGCATCGTCCAGAAGAACGGGATCATCCAATTTATACAGCTCATAGCCTTTCAGAGCACCGGCACCAATGATCGTCGGGATTGAAAGCAACAACGAAAACCGTGCCGCGTCCCGCCGCTCGACGCCCAAAAAACGCGCAGCGGACATGGTAATACCAGCGCGGCTGGTTCCCGGCACAAGCGCCACAATTTGCATAAGGCCAATGAAAAACGCGCCGCCAAAGGAAATATGTTCAATCTGGCGGACGGTCATATTCATCTTGTCAGCAATGTAGAGCACAACACCGAAACCAAGCGTTGCCCAGCCGATGATTTCAAGCGTCCTAAGATCAGCACCCATATATTTGTTGACGAAAAAGCCAGCTACGATCACCGGTAGAGTCGCCAAGACAAGTTTAAAAAATAGCCTGAACTCGTTGTCCAAATTTCGTCGATTGGACATCAGCCCCAAGCTGCGGCCCAAGGCCCGCGTCATACCAATCATATCCCGCCAGAAATACAGCATCACCGCCAACAGCGTGCCAACGTGAACGGCGACATCCATCATCAATCCCTGATCTGCCAATCCGCCCAATTTTGGCACCAAAATCAAATGCCCAGAGGAAGATATCGGCAAGAATTCCGTTATGCCTTGAACGGCGGCGAGGATTATAATTTGAGTGAGTGGCATGTCTTTTAAGCTCTTATATTTCTCTAAGTTTCAGTCGTCTAAACAATTTTGCTGATTATTGAATCGGAATAGCAGAACGACTGCTAATACTTCCTTAAGAGCCGGACCATATCTCAAAATATACGAGATATCACGCCCAATATTGCGTCAATTTTTTTCATAATTGGAACAATCCTTTCCTATGGTAAATACTGAAGTAAGATCGCTGTTTACCTTGTGCAACTGGCGCTATAATAAAGAGATATGCGAACCCTATATCATCTTTGGCTGTCACCCTTCTCGCGCAAGGTAAGACTTGTTCTTGCCGAAAAAGATCTCGACTTCCATATGGAAGTCGAGCAAACCTGGGAACGGCGGCGTGAATTTTTAGCGCTCAATCCAACCGGCGAAGTCCCGGTTTTGGTCGAGCCGGATAACACGGTGCTCGCCGATTCAATGGCGATTTGTGAATATCTCGAAGAACAAACGCCAGAGCCAAACCTCATCGGCAAGCGACCCTATGACCGGGCAGAAGTCCGCCGTCTCGTCGCCTGGTTTGATCAAAAGTTTAATCTCGAAGTCACCGATAAATTGGTCAATGAGAAAGTCATGAAGCGCTTCTTAGGATTGGGCGAACCTGACTCGCGTGAAATACGAGCGGCGCAAGCAAACATTCACACCCATCTCGACTATATTACTTTTTTAACTGATCGGCGCTTTTGGCTGGCCGGCGAGCAAATGACTCTCGCCGACATCGCCGCCGCCGCCCATATATCCGCTGTCGATTATCTCGGCGATGTGCCATGGGAAGATTATAAATCAGCTAAAAATTGGTATGCGAGAATTAAATCTCGGCCAAGCTTTAAAGGCATCCTCGCCGATTCTATCCCCGGCCTCCCGGCGCCAAAACACTACGCCGACCCTGATTTTTAGTTTTGATTTTACAGTTACGAAAAGTCCATTTCCAGCCGATCATCGTCCGAGAAAAGCGTTTTTACGATTGCACGGTTGAAAAAGTGAAGTCGGTCAAATCCCGATAGATATTGATTGTTAGTTTGTCATTCTTTTTGACTACCGTGCTTTGATCAAACAACTGCACCACGGGCAGCCAATGGTCGCCTTTTTTGGTTTTTCGCGTGTTGATGACAAATTCATCATCAAGAACAAGCTCAAACCAAAAAACAACTCCGTCGCAAGTTCCGTCTTCGGTAATCTTCACATCGATTATGTTCTCCTCAATCGACGGCACGGCATTTTGAAAATCAATATTGGTAACTTCAATATCTTGACTGAGCGGGGTGTGGTCAATAATATCAAGTTGGACCATTTGGCTCTCGAGACAACGAAAAACATCGAAGGCCGACAAATCGAATCCAGAAATTGTTTTTATTTGGAGCGTTTCCCGATGGTCGGGACAGGAAATTAGAAACGCCTTGAGTTTTGCCGCCGCGGGAATAATCGTGGCGTCCTCGGTCAACAAATTTTCTCGGGCGTGCAATAAGGTCGGCAGGCAATGTTCGCCCAATAGGCCAACATCGAAAATTTCTGTAATAAGTAAATCAGATCGCGCCGGAAGGTCCTCACCGATGGTGAGGTTGGTGGATTTTTTATGAAGTATAGTGATTTGATCACTGTAGTTGTTATCGGCAATCACTTGCCGGGCGATTGTGGCAAGAGGTGCGGACATTTCACACGCAATGACCTTTTTGGCGCCGGCGCGCACGGCCATCATTGACAAAAGACCCGAGCCAGCACCAATTTCAAGGATGTTTTCAGCATTGGGTACAGCTTTAGAAATTGCCTGGTTATAAGCCTCGTTGCGCGCCGAATCTCTGATCATATCAAGGTGCCACCCAGGAATTTGTCGGCTCATCAAACTGTTCAACAGACCTCGCGCGGGTCCATGTTCAGGGGTTTTATCCAGAACGGTATTTAACGCTTCAACGGCATCTTCGAGGAAGCCCAGCTGAGACAACACCAAGGCAAGATTTACGCTCGCATCGAGATGGGATGGATTGAGTGCGAGTAATTTTTCATAGAACGACTGGGCATCTGTGAGTTTGTCCAGTTCAAATGAAAGGTTGGCGAGATTGTAAAGGGTATCTTGATCTTCGGGAAAATCATTTAAATACAGAGTATAAATCGCCGCGGCGTCATCCAAATTCCCCATATTTTTAAGCGCCTTGGCAAGATTGAACAATGCATCAAACCGCGTCGCATCCAATTTGACCGCCCGTTCAAAAGAATTGGCCGCTTCGCCATGACGTTGCAATCCAGCGTGGGCGAGTCCGAGACAAAAATGGTAATTGGGTTCTTCAGAAGATACTAAGGTGGCTTTTAATAATGGCTCCAGTGCCGCTTCAAAATTTTGAACCTCAAGCCGAACTATTCCTATCCAATATAAAATGTCTGCATTATCGGGTTTCTCTGCACTCAACTTTTCAAATATGGCTTCAGCTTCTTTGTGACGACCCGATTGCGCCAGTTCTTTGGCTTGATCGTAATGCTGTTCAAAGGTCAGCGTTTCCATGTATTTTTTTATCCGCTATTTCCCAAAGAACCGATTTGCCGGAGTGACATAGACGTCTTTAAATTCTGATCCAACATAGAGATTCTTATATCAGTTCTGCTCCGATCTGGCACGGAGTATTGGACCCACGATACGCGGCTTTGGAATAGGATTTAGATTTATTTGCTTTTCATTTTGCCTTGGAGGTTATCCATACGCTGGAGATTCGCTCGAGCAAGTCGGGCAGCCTCACTGTCAGGCGATAGCTTTATGATTTTAAGCCAGTCTTTTCGAGCGCCGGATCGATCCTCGAGCAGACGCCGCAAAATACCATGTTCGAGTAATGCTTCTAGATGATTGTTATCAATTGACAGAGCCAGATTGATATCAATCTCGGCGCTGTCTGATTGATCCAATTGGCGTTTGGCGCTCGCCCGAAACACCAAAGCGTCGACATAACGAGGAACCTCATCCAGGACATGGTTCAAATCTTTCAAGGCGCGGGCAAAATCCTTCTGCAAGGCTGCCACCTGCGCGCGATCAACCAGCAATAAAAGATCTTTAGGATTGAGTTTGATTGCTGCCGTCAACACACCGACTGCCTGACTATATTTCCCGGCGAGCATCAAAGCCTGTCCGGCTTGGCCTAATATCACGGCCTTGAATTCCTTAGATGCGCGAATTTTCTGCGCCAATGCTTCAAGACGCTTTGCCGCCTCTTTATATTGCTTTAGCTCCAACAATGAGACCGCGAGGCAATGTTTTGCAGCATCGCCGCCGCCAACACCTACCCAAAAAATCGCAACATCAAAGCCTTTTTGCGGTTTGGTTTTGGCAAGCTTCATACACCGGGCATATTCTTTTTTAGCGTCAATCTCCTCAGCATTAACCGGCCACAAATAACTCAAGGAAAATGCGACAAATAAAAACAGAAGCTTGTTCATCGTGGTATCGTTTCGCTAGTCTAAAATAACTTCAACTTTGTGTAATCATAATGGCAACAGGTAAAAAAAGTCTTTTTTGTTTTGGCGCGGGATTTTCGGCGAAAATTCTGGCGCGCCGGCTCCTTAAATTGGACTGGACGGTCTACGGCACCTACCGCGAGGCCGATGACGCGGCGGCGTTGAAAGCCATGGGTTTAGAGCCCGTGAATTTCGAAGATGCGGAGACCGAACTGGAAAGCGCGACCTGCATTATATCTTCGGTTCCCCCGACTGAGGACGGCGACCCTGTTTTGGCGCAATATGAGGACCAACTTAAAAAATGCAGCCCGGACACATGGATCGGCTATCTCTCAACAACCGGCGTTTATGGTGATACCGGCGGCGCTTTGGTCGATGAAACTTCACCAACCAATCCGTCCAATGAGCGCTCTCGTTGGCGCCTCCTGACCGAAAAACAATGGCAGAGTCTATCAGCTCACATTTTTAGGCTCGCCGGTATTTATGGGCCGGAACGCTCCTCAATCAATCGACTGCGAGCCGGCCTCACCCGGCGCATAGACTACCCTGGCCATCTTTTTTCGCGCATTCATGTCGATGATATTGCGCAATCCATCACCGCCTCAATCGAACACCCTAATCCCGGCCAAATTTACAATCTGTGCGATGATAAACCTGTCGAACAACAAGAGGTTGAGACATATGCCGCAGGCTTGCTCGGGATTGACCCACCGCCATTAGTCCCCTTTGAAGAAGCAGTGAAAGACATGTCGCCTTTGGCCAAAACTTTTTGGCAGGACAATCGCCGTGTTGATAATGCTAAGATCAAAATAGAGCTCGGCGTTGAGCTTTTATTTCCAACCTACCGGGAAGGCTTAGAGGCTATCTACAAGGGCGGAGACGGTTCGGGTTAAACGCGCCAGATCAGCATCTTCGCTGAGCCGGTGATCGCCATTTTTAATCAACGTAACTTCGACATCCTCGGAGCGCAATTTTTCCTGAATGGTCAGGGCCGTCTGCCACGGCACAGATTGATCATTAAGGCCGTGCAGCAATCGCACCGGACAATCGAGCGGGATTTCCTCTCGCAGGACCAGATGTTCTTTTCCATCATCAAACAATGCTTTTGTAAACGTGTAATCATCTTCAAATTCACTCGGCACAACAACAAAACCATTTTCCTCAACCTCTGCCATTTGCTCTGCTGTCAGTTCCTGGCGCAATAAGTCTTCGGTAAAATCAGGCGCCGCCGCAATGCCGACCAATCCGGCTATTCGTTCCGGGCGTGTGCGAGCGGTGAGCAGCATCATCCAGCCGCCCATTGATGAGCCGACTAATATTTGAGGCCCTTCTGTCAATTCATCCAGAACCGCTAATGCGTCTTCTGCCCACAGGCCTATGGTACCTTCGGCAAACTCACCGGAAGACTGCCCATGTCCTTGATAGTCAAAGCGCAGAAATGCCAGTTCGCGTTCACGGGCCAACTGTTCCAGCGCCAATGCCTTGCCGCCTGTCATGTCCGACATAAATCCGGTCATAAAAATAATGCCCGGCAAAGAATTGGATGAAGAACCCGCGACCGCGTGGTAAGCAATGGAAGCACCGGAGGCTCGTGCTAAAATCTGGTGCGACTGATCAGGCGACGTGGTATCGTTTGACATCAGTTCTCCATGGAAGAGAAATAGTTAGATAAATCAACATTGTATCCGCTTAGGTAGGCTTTTAATTTGAACACCGACAATAACATTGAAAATACTGAAGCGGAAAGCCCGGCAACGGAACCTGACCCTGAGAGTAACATTGACGGTGATGATCCGCGCCTACCGACGGTCATGCAAGTATTGCCGGAGTTGCTGACCGGCGGCGTCGAGCGCGGCACAGTAGACATAGCCGCTGCCATTGTTGAAGGCGGCGGTCGATCCATCGTCGTATCTGCCGGCGGTCCGATGACCCATGAGCTGAAACGTGTAGGTGCCGAGCATTTCGAGCTTCCCGTCGCCAGTAAAAATCCATTTGTCATGCGACAAAACATCCGGCGTCTCGTCGAATTGGCGAAGCGCGAAAAAGTAGATATCATCCACGCGCGATCACGCGCATCGGCATGGAGTGCCTGGTATGCCTCTCGGCGCACCGGCACCCATTTTGTCACCACCTTCCATGGCACCTACGGCCACAGCAATTGGTTTAAACGGCGCTACAACGCAGTTATGACAAAAGGTGAGCGTGTTATCGCGATCTCAGATTTTATAGCCGGCCATATTCGTAAAGTTTACAGCGTTCCGTCTTCAAATATTCGGGTCATTCCGCGTGGCATTGATCTCGATAAGTTTGATTCTAACAACGTCAGCCAAGAGCGCGTGATTAAGCTCGCCAGTGAGTGGCGTCTTCCAGATGACAAGCCGATTATATTATTGCCGGGTCGATTAACCCGGTGGAAGGGTCAATCCGTCTTTATAAAAGCGATCAAGGAGCTTGGGCGCTCAGACATACAATGCCTCGTGGTCGGTTCTGATCAAGGTCGAGAAGACTATCGACGTGAATTGGAGCATGAGATCAAACACCATAAAATGGAAGATATAATTCATGTCGTTGATCATTGTGATGATATGCCGGCAGCTTACATGCTCACGGATGTTGTCGTTTCGGCCTCGACCGATCCCGAAGCATTTGGCCGGGTGGTTGTTGAAGGTCAAGCCTTGGGCCGACCGGTAATCGGCACCAATCATGGCGGTTCGAAAGAAACCATTGTTGACGGGGAAACCGGTTGGCTGTCGGAACCCAATGATCCCAAATCAATGGCCGAAGCCATCGCAAAAATACTCAATCTAACAGAAAAGCAACGGATCAAAGTGTCGGAAAAGGCGATTAGTCATATCCGCGAGAACTATTCGAAAGAGGCGATGTGCGCAAAAACGCTGGATGTATATAACGAACTCATCACGGGTGATTCCGACTTACCGTGACTGAAACGACATCAAAAATTCTAGTCATTAAATTAGGGGCCTTAGGTGATTTCATTCAGGCAGCCGGACCCTTTGCCGCCATTCGCCGCCATCATAGCGATGCGGAAATAACGCTCCTGACCGCGCCGGCATTTTCGGATTTTGCTCAAGCTTCCCCGTGGTTCGATAATATCGAGATTGATACCCGACCGGGTGCTCTGCAAATTGGCAAATGGTTGGATTTAAGAGGATGGCTCCGCAGTAACAATTTTTCCCGCGTTTACGATCTTCAAACCTCGGACCGCAGCGGATTTTACTACAAACTTTTTTGGCCGGGCTCAAAACCTGACTGGTCAGGTATCGCGCCTGGCTGTTCCCATCCGCATACCAATCAAAAACGAGATTTAATGCACACCGTTGAACGCCAACAGGAACAATTGTCGATGGCGGGTATTGCCGGTGTTGAAGCGGGAAATTTTTCCTGGATCGATACGGACATAAGCAGATTTGGCTTACACGAAAGATTTGCTTTGTTTATCCCCGGCGGTGCCGCCCACCGGCCTGCCAAACGCTGGCCGATAAGGCATTACCAAGACATCGCCCATCATCTCGCCGGGCTTGGCATTCAGCCGGCTCTACTGGGCGGTAGGGAAGAGGCGTCCCTTCTGGAAGATATCGCGGTGGCTGATCCTTTGTGTAAATCCCTCGCTGGCAAAACTACGATCCATGAGTTGTTTGCTCTCGCCCAAAAAGCAGAGGTCGCAATTGGAAATGATACCGGCCCGATGCATGCGGCTTCGGCCAGCGGTTGCAAAACAATCGTGCTGTATTCCGCTGAGTCTGATCCAGCGCTCTGCGCCCAGCGGGGTCCGGATGTGACCATCCTCCGAGAGGGTGATTTGTCTGATATCGCAACCGACCGAGTCATTGAACTTTTGACACCTGAAATGAAGCAGAATCAAACTTGACAGTGAGTTAAAACCAACTACATTCCGCGCCTACTTGAAATCCATGAGAAACCCACAGAAACAGCAGAGTTTGCAGAAAATAAGATGGTAAAATTAACACTTCCGGATGGCAGCATTCGTGACTATGACGCACCCGTTTCAGGCGCGGATGTGGCTGCTGACATTGGCCCCGGTCTGGCCAAAGCGGCTTTGGCAGTTCGCATCAATGGCGAGATGAAAGATCTGTCGCTGGTGATCGAGGAAGACTGCGAATTTTCTATTGTCACGGCCAAGGATGACGACGCGCTCGATTTATTACGTCACGATGCTGCGCATGTGATGGCGCAAGCCGTTCAAGAACTTTTTCCCGGCACGCAAGTCACCATCGGACCATCCATCGAAAATGGCTATTACTATGATTTTGCCAGAGAAGAGCCCTTTTCGACGGATGATTTTGAGTCCATCGAAAAGAAAATGGCTGAAATTGTCGACCGCGATCTAGAATTTGTCCGCGAAGTTTGGGACCGCGAAGTTGCCATCAAATTCTTCAAAGAAAAAGGCGAGGCCTATAAAGCTGAATTAATCGAAGCCATTCCAGAAGGTGAGGAAGTCTCGATATACAGACAAGGCGATTGGATCGATCTCTGCCGCGGCCCGCATTTGCCGTCGACCGGCAAACTCGGCAAACATTTTAAATTGATGAAACTCGCCGGCGCATATTGGCGCGGCGATTCTAACAATGAAATGTTGCAGCGCATCTATGGCACGGCATGGGCGGACAAAAAGCAGCTTAAAGCTTATCTCCACATGCTGGAGGAAGCTGAAAAACGCGATCACCGCCGCCTCGGCCGCGAAATGAATTTGTTCCATATTCAGGAAGAAGCGATTGGCTCGGCCTTCTGGCACCCCAAAGGGTGGCAACTTTACCGGACGGTGCAAACTTATATGCGGAACCGATTAGATAAAGCCGGATATGTCGAAGTAAACACGCCGCAATTGGTCAACCGGTCCCTCTGGGAAGATTCAGGTCACTGGGAAAAGTTCCGGGACGCTATGTTTGTCACCGAGGCCGAGGATAAAATTCTCGCCATCAAACCAATGAACTGCCCCTGCCATGTGCAAATTTTTAAGCACGGCACCAAGAGCTATCGAGACCTACCGCTGCGTATGGCGGAATTTGGCTCCTGCCACCGGAACGAGCCATCCGGGGCTTTGCATGGACTGATGCGTGTTCGGGCATTTGTGCAAGATGACGCTCATATTTTCTGCACAGAAGATCAAATCACAGAAGAGACAAAAATCTTCTGTGATCTGTTGATGAGTGTTTACAAAGATTTTGGCTTCGAAGAAGTCGTCATTAAATTCTCCGACCGCCCAGAAGTTCGCGCCGGTGATGATGCGACTTGGGACAAAGCAGAAGGCGCACTTATCGAAGCCGTACAGGCAGCGGGTTATGAATATGATTTAAATCCCGGTGAGGGCGCTTTTTATGGGCCAAAACTCGAGTTTGTTTTGCGCGATGCAATTGGCCGTGACTGGCAATGCGGCACGCTGCAAGTAGATTTTGTCCTGCCGGAACGCTTGGATGCGGCGTATGTAGGTGAAGATGGTGAAAAACATCGCCCTGTTATGCTGCACCGCGCCATCTTGGGATCGTTTGAACGCTTCCTGGGCATTCTGATTGAGAACTATGCCGGACGCTTTCCGTTCTGGCTGGCACCCCTTCAAGTGGTCGTTGCGACAATTACCGATGAGGCCAAGCCCTATGCTGAAAAAGTGCTAAAAGCGCTCAAAGAAGCCGGATTGCACGCTGAAGCCGATCTTCGCAACGAAAAAATTAATTATAAAGTCCGCGAGCATTCTGTGGCAAAAGTCCCGGTAATCCTAGTGGTTGGGGGCCGAGAGGCCGAAGAAAACACAGTTGCCGTCCGGCGTCTTGGCGGAAAAGATCAAGAAATTCTTGCGCTTGAAACAGCAATTGCTAAACTGCGTGAAGAAGCCGTTATTCCAGGCAGTTGATAATTCATCAATAAGGCCAATATAAACGGTAACATAGTTGAGGAGAAAGACCTTCAATATCCAAAGGGTGCAGCATTGATAAAATATGCAATTTACGGACCCCCCGGAAGGCGAGGGCCTGTAAAAGGAGCAAAATAGGATCGCACGTCCACCCTTTAACGCCACCCCATCCAAAGAGGGTCCGGCAATTAACGAAGACATCGCGTCAAATGAAGTTCGGCTAGTACTTGCCGACGGCGAAATGGCCGGTGTTGTTTCCAAACAAGAAGCTATAGATCGCGCCGTTGATGCAGGCCTGGATTTGGTTGCAATATCACCAAATGCTGACCCGCCGGTTTGCAAAATTCTGGACTACGGCAAATATAAATACGAGGCCCAGAAGAAAAAGAACGAAGCCAAGAAAAAACAAAACGTCATCGTCGTCAAAGAGATCAAGATGCGCCCGGGCATTGAAACCCACGACTATCAGGTCAAACTGCGCGCGATGAACAAATTTATTGGCGAAGGCGACAAAGTTAAAGTGACACTGCGCTTCCGTGGCCGAGAAATGGCCCACCAGGAATTGGGCGGCAAGGTTTTGGACCGAGTTCGCGAAGACATGGATGATGTGGCGAAGGTCGAACAGTTCCCCAAAATGGAAGGTCGTCAAATGACGATGGTGATCTCACCGAAGTAAACGTCTTACGCCTTAAAAATATTGAAAAGCCGGTTCCTAACCACTTAGGCCGGTTTTTTTAATGAAAAAGGCAATATTTTAGAAATTCAAAGCCAGAGAACTAATTTCGCGTAGCTCCCGGAGGCATTCATTAAACTCTATTCGGGGAATTTGGTGCCGACTATTTCTGCCAGCATGCTTGCAATCCGGGTCGCCCGGCGGATGTCTTTGACCGTCTTCTCCGAGGATGTGCCCCGGGGTCTGATATTCTGTCTCATTCATAACTCCTATGGCGTTACGATGAGCCAGAAACTCTCTCTTATCAAATAAGACTAGCTGGTGCCATAGGCGCTGACGTTAGACACACCTACCATTAAACTAGGCATGATTGTTAAAGATTTCAATCTAAGTATCTGACTTGATTAACATATTATTCGATCATCCAATATTCTTTTGCGGTAAGGCGAGCACAATCAACCAGGATAAAGCCAAAAAAACCAACGCAGCAACCAGGCAGACGAAAATGCCGCCAAACTGGTAAGCAAGGCCCGAGATTAAGGTGCCGGCAAGACGTCCCCCCGCATTGGCCATATAATAGAATCCCACATTTAGCGCGATTTTGTCAGCATCAGAATAGGCTAGAATTAAAAAGGAATGGATTGAAGAATTAATCGCAAAGACAAATCCAAAAAACACCAGCCCAATTAAAAGAGATTGTGCCGGATGAAAATTAAAATGCAGTGCCACAGATATCGCAGCCGTCACACCAATTAACAAAATCAACCATGCGCGCGCCGAGGCACCATCAACATTTTTGCGCAGGATCTTTGGAGAAATGGATTGAATGAGCCCGTAGCCAATTACCCATGCTGCCATATATGTGCCGATGAGGGTATGAGACCAGCCGAGTTGATCAGCTAGGAAAAGCGGCAGGCCGACAACAAACCAAATGTCGCGCGCGCCAAAAAGAAAGAACCTGGCACCAGATAAAATATTGATGGCCGGAGTTTTTGAAAATATGCCGGAGAGTTTCACTTTCTCTTTTGCTTTCCCGAGATCGCCGGTCATCAGAACCAGAACCACGGCGAGCGAAATTGCAACCGCCGCCGCCATGCCATAGAGCGCGTTCCCATAGCCAACCCAGGCCAGCAAGACACCTCCCAGAAAAAAACCCACACCTTTGAGTGTATTTTTTGAGCCCGTCAGCAGAGCAACCCATTTAAAGAGTTTTTCATGCGCATCATCAGCAACAAGCAATTTCACGGCACTTTTGGAGCTCATCTTGGTGAGGTCTTTGGCGATCCCGGAAAGGGCTTGCAGCCCCATAACAAATGCTACCGCTTGCCAAACCGACCAGGCGGCATTGAAATTGGCGAGCGCTGATAAAGCGATAACCTGAAGACCGAGCCCGAAAAATAGCGTGATTTTCAAACCATATCGGCTGCCGATCCAGCCACCGATGAGATTGGTTACAACACCCGCCAACTCATAAAGCACAAAAAGCAGGGCAATCTGAAAGGCGTCATAGCCGAGTTGGTAGAAATGCAGCAGCACCAACATGCGGAGCGCGCCATCGGTAAGCGTAAACACCCAATACGCGCCGGTGACCAGAGCGTAATTCTTGAGTGGATTAGAGTCTCTTCGGCCAAAGCCATTTATGTCTATTTTCGCCGTCATATTGGCATTTGTTTAACATGTGTTTTCCAGAGATGATATGAAACTTTTTTGACAGTTTTAGAGGCCTAAAAAACCATCCAAATTTGGGTGGAAACACTTGCATTACACTCATTAGGTCGGTATAACCCGCGCTTCATTGAGCGGTCTGGTGGAAAAGTGAATTCCAGGCATACCTAGCCGCTATAGAGAAAAACACCTGATAAATTTTAATCAGGGCAGAAAAAAGGAAAGAAAATGCCAAAACTGAAGACAAAGTCGAGCGCCAAAAAGCGTTTTCGCACCACAGCTTCCGGCAAGGTCCGGGGCAATCCAGCTTTTAAACAGCATTTCCTACGCCGCCGTCCGCAAAAAATGAAGCGGAACACACGCGGTACAATGATCATGGCAGACGTGGATGCTAAAAAAATCCTGTCATTCATGCCATATAGTCGGAGGAAATAGAGATGTCACGTAGCCAAGGTAAAGTTGCTAGTCGTACGCGGCGCAAAAAAGTCATCGCTCAGGCCAAAGGTTATAGAGACCGCAATAAGAACAATTTCCGTATATCTAAGCAGCGGGTCGAAAAGGGGCTGGAGTATGCCTATCGTGACCGCCGCGCTAAGAAGCGGAGTTTCCGTGCATTATGGATTCAGCGTATCAACGCTGGTGCCCGTTTGCATGGCTTGAATTATTCTCAGTTCATGAACGGTTTGAAAAATGCCGGCATCGATCTGGACCGTAAAGTCCTCTCCGATATTGCTATTCATGAGCCAGAGTCGTTTAGAAGCTTAGTTGAACAGGCCCAGGCCGCCCTCGACAAAGCTGCTTAACAACTTAATTAATTGCAGATTTAAAAAGGGGGCGGCCCAAAAGGCGGCCCCCTTTTGCTGCCAAAAGGACAAAAACACTATAAACTCGACACATAATTTTCAGGTTGGTTGAACAATGGATAATTTGGACGATCTAAAATCAGAACTCGCGGGCATGATCACCGATGCGACCGATATGCACGCGCTTGAACAAGTGCGTGTTTCAGCGCTTGGTAAAAAAGGTCAAATCACAGCCTTGATGAAGGGCCTTGGAGCCATGGACCCGGAGGCGCGCAAATCCGCCGGCCAGGAGCTAAATCTCCTCAAGCAGGAAATTACCGATCTGATTGAAGCTCGAAAGTTCGATCTTGAGAACGCCGGCTTGGATGAACGCCTCGCCAAAGAAAAAATTGATATCACCTTACCGATCCGCCCGGAAGAGCACGGCACAATCCACCCGATTAGCCAGACCATTGATGAACTGGTTTCGATCTTCGGTGAAATGGGCTTTGTCGTCGCTGAAGGTCCAAATATTGAAGAAGATTGGTATAATTTCACAGCCCTCAACATCCCGGTAGATCACCCGGCGCGCCAGGAACACGACACGTTCTATGTTAATGCCGAGAAAGAAGAGCAGCGCATGGTGCTGCGCACCCACACCTCGCCGGTGCAAATTCGAACCATGCAGTCACAGGAACCACCAATCCGCATCATTGTGCCGGGCCGCACCTATCGCTGCGACCATGACGCAACCCATTCGCCAATGTTCCACCAGATCGAAGGCTTAGTGATCGATGAAAAAACCCATATGGGACATCTCAAAGGCTGCCTGATTGAAATGTGCCGCGCTTATTTTGGAATTGATGAACTGCCGGTTCGTTTCCGCCCGTCTTATTTCCCCTTCACGGAACCTTCCGCAGAAGTTGATATCGGCTGCTCTTTTGAAGGCGGTACTTTGAAAATTGGTAATTTCGACGATTGGCTTGAAATTCTCGGCTCCGGCATGGTCAATCCAAACGTGCTTGAAAATTGCGGCATCGATTCCACCAAATACCAAGGCTTTGCTTTTGGCATGGGGATCGAGCGCATGGCGATGCTCAAATACGGCATCCCTGATTTGCGCACTTTTTATGATACAGATTTACGTTGGCTCAAACATTACGGCTTCCAGCCTTTAGATGTCCCCTCACTTGTTGGGAGGGCGGGCTTATGAAATTTAGTTTAAGCTGGCTCACAGAATATCTCGAAACCGACAAAGACCTCGATGAAATACTCCACTGGCTCACCATGGTCGGACTTGAAGTTGAAGGTGTGGAAGATCGCGGTAAACTTTTAAAAGAATTTGTTGTCGCTGAAGTTCTGGAAGCGGCGCAACATCCGGACGCAGACCGTTTGCAGGTACTGCAAGTCAACAACGGCACGGAAACATTGGAAGTTGTTTGCGGTGCGCCCAACGCGCGGGCCGGCATGAAAGGTGTTTTTGCGGGGAACGGCGCCTACATTCCCGGCATTGATGTCACCCTCAAGACGACAAAAATCCGGGGCGTGACTTCTAACGGCATGATGCTTTCTGAGCGCGAGATCGGTCTCTCTGATGAACACGAAGGCATTATAGAAGTAAGCAATACGTCAGAAGTTGGCTCCCCCGCCGCAGAAGCCCTCGGCATGACTGATCCGGTGATCGATATCGCCATTACGCCCAATCGCGGCGACTGCCTTGGCATTTTTGGCATTGCCAGGGATTTAGCCGCCGCCGGTGTTGGCACTTTAAAAAAACTGGATGTGCCCTCCATTAAAGGCAGTTTTAAAAGCCCGGTTAGTGTCAGCCTTGATTTTGATGAAGATCACAAAGACGCCTGTCCGATGTTTGTCGGGCGCTATTTCAAAGGCGTTAAAAATGGTGAGAGCCCCCAATGGCTGAAAGACAAATTATTGGCGATTGGGCTCAGGCCAATTTCTGCGCTCGTCGATATCACCAACTATTCAACAATTGCACTTTGCCGCCCCCTGCACGTGTTTGATGCCGACAAAATCAAAGGCAACATCAAAATCCGCATGGCCAAGGACGGCGAAAAATTGCGCGCCCTAGATGGCAAGGAATATGATATGGACGGCGAAATGACCGTCATTGCAGATGAGCAGGACGCCGAAGCTTTGGCAGGTGTCATGGGCGGTGAGCGCACCGGCGTTTCCGAAGAGACCGTTAATGTGATGCTGGAAACTGCTTATTTTGATCCGGTCCGCACCGCCATGACGGGACGTAAATTAAATCTGCAATCTGACGCGCGCTTCCGCTTTGAACGCGGCGTTGATCCGGCGTTTTTAGAAGACGCCACTGAGATAGCGACGCAGTTAATACTTGATCTTTGCGGCGGTGAAGCCAGCGAGATTATCATTGCCGGTGATGAGCCAGACTGGAAACGCTCCTACTTCCTCCGGGGCACGCGGGTCAAAGATTTGGGCGGTGTGGATGTGTCGCCTGAACGCACCCAGGAAATTCTGGAAATATTGGGTTTTCAAGTCACCAAGAAAGATGGCGGCTGGGACGTAGCTGTCCCGAGCTGGCGGTATGATGTTGTCGGCGAGGCTGATCTTGTTGAAGAGGTGCTGCGCATCAATGGCTTCGATAACATTCCAATTGTACCGCTGGAGCGTGAAAGCGCCCTGCCGCAAGGTGCCATTAACTTAACGCAAGATCGCCGCTCTCGTGTCCGGCGAACGCTCGCCACCCGTGGCATGACGGAGGCCGTGACGTTTTCCTTCCTAGCTGCCAAAGAGGCCGATTTGTTTGGTGGATCGCCGAAAAGCATTCATTTGGTTAATCCGATCAGTACCGATCTCAGCATTATGCGGCCGTCGATCTTACCCAATCTGATCGCTGCCACTGGCCGCAACGCAGATCGTGGATTTAAGGACGCGGCCCTATTCGAAGTTGGGCCCCAATTCGCCGGCGAAAACCCGAATGATGAGACCATTGTTGCCGCGGGCGTGCGAACAGGAAGTGCCAGCCCGCGCAATTGGACAGGTTCTTTGCGCGATGTCGATGTGTTCGATGTCAAAGCCGACGTTTTGGCGGCGCTAGACCAAATCGGCGGACCGGCTGCCAGCGCGCAAATCGCTGAAGGTGCACCATCTTGGTATCATCCAGGCCGCTCCGGCACCCTGCAATTAGGACCAAAGTCGGTACTTGCTCATTTTGGCGAACTGCATCCAGCCATTTTAAAAGCAATGGATATCGAAGGGCCGGTTGTCGGTTTCGAAATATATCTCGATAATGCGCCACTGCCGAAAGCCGGTAAAGGTCCTGCACGCACCAAGCTCGACCTATCACAATTTCAATCGGTCGAGCGTGATTTTGCGTTTGTCTTAGATACAAATGTGAGTGCAGAGAAACTCATCAGAGCCGCCTCTTCAGCAGACAAAAAGCTCATCACGGAGGTGAGCGTGTTTGATGTCTTTACCGGTGGCGCGTTGGAAGACACTCAAATGTCCATCGGCATCACCGTGACCTTGCAGCCAACTGAAGCTACTTTAACAGACGCAGAAATTGAGGCTGTATCCGATAAAATCATCGCTAATGTATCAAAACAGACCGGCGGTATTTTACGAGGTTGATACATTACGCATAATTCTCCCTCCCTCGATGGGAGAGGACGTGTAAGGAGAAATCAATGACTGATATCAACAATCTAGCGCATCTTGTCGGCAGCATTCCGCTGAATTCATCTGAAGAGGTGTTTTGCTCGATCTGCGATTCCATTGGTGATCATGTAAAACGCATTCCCGACGGCGAAACCGGTGAGCGCACTTTCTGGATTTTTTATCAGCGCCAAATGCTCGCCGATCATCCGGCAATGGAGCAAGATACCAGCATCCCAAAATTCCAGTTCAAACAATGGGACGGTAAAATTATTCGCGAAGTAACGCTCCTGAAACTTAAAGACGATGCAGACCTCGACAATCTGGTCTTTCCCATAGGCTATTCGGAACATGCAATTGCGTCTTATGATGATTTTTCTCGGCTACAATCTGAAGGCAAAATTCCAGCGGATGTTAAATTTCAAGTCAGCCTGCCGACGCCCTTTGCAACTGGGTTCAATTATATCAGCCCCAATGGCCGCAACCAGTTCCTAGAGGTTTATGAAAAATCCATGGCGATCGATGTCCAAAAGATCGTTGACGTCATCCCACATGATAAGCTGGCAATCCAATGGGATGTCTGCCAGGAAGTGCTGATTTTCGAAAACTATTTCCCCGATCGGCCAGAAGACTACAAACAAAGAGTCTTTAACCAATTGGGCCGTATCGGCGATATTGTTCCCGCCGATGTCGAGCTGGGTTATCACATTTGTTATGGCAGCCCGGGCGATGACCATTTGGTTAAGCCAAAAGATTTTACCGTCTGCGTCGAATTCGCCCATGGCATCATCGAAATTGTAGAACGCTCGGTTGAATTCATCCACATGCCGGGAACCTATGACAAAATGGACGACGCCTATTTTGCACCGCTGAAAGATCTTAGCCTGCCGGAAGGGTGTGAGCTTTATCTTGGGTTGCTGTTCTTCGATGATCAGGAAGGCGATGCTGCCCGCATAACCGCCGCCCGCAAAGTCATACCAGAATTTGGTATTTCTACCGTTTGCGGCTGGGGCCGCGCTGATCCGGAACGTGTGCCGAGCCTGCTTGAAAGCCACAAAGTGACATTCGCCTAGGGTTCTTTTAGGTCCGCCTTATCCTTATGGTGGTGGAATTTAAAGCTGCAGAATCCGGCTTCCAATTATGGTGTACTGAAAAAAAAGACGTCCTAATTATAAGCGCAAACGAGCCGCACGGCGATGGCCTCCACAATTTGGTTGGCCAATGCGTCTGATGCGCTACCAAAACAATACAAAATTGTGCGGTAGGGAGGCCTGGGCGTGTCGTTGATCAATACGTCTTTGTCGGTGAATACTTCGGTGAGTGGTGTGCCATCCATTGCGGCGGCGCTGAAAATCCAGCTGCTTCAAAGCCAAAAATTACGCGAGCTCCAAGAACTTCTAAACACCCAATATTCTGATAAATCCGTCAATGCCTTGGCTCTCGAACGCTACGCTGCGGAAGTTAACGCAGGCGCGGTCCAAAGCCTTGGCCACCAGCGAGACGAAACTAATACCGCCTACAACAAATCGCCCGATGCAGCTCAACCCAACCCTAACACGACAGCCGAAACCGCTTTTAACGCGCAAGAAATCGCCCAATTGAAATTTTCCAGTGCGGCTCCACATTCCGTTGCGACAGCAAATGAAGCTGCAAAAGCCTATCAAGCAGCAGAGGCCATTAGCTCTTCAATTCCCCGCACAAATCTAAATTCAGGCGTGCTGATAATCGGCCCAATTAGCGAGGTTGATTTGGAGGTTTAGCCTGATAGTACTCGCTTTTGAGGCCTAAATAACCATCCCAGGCGAACCAATAAGACAGCGTCCCTGCAATTCTCGGCAGTTTTTTTCCGGTTGAGCTGACAAGATTTTCTTCCTCGATTTTCCATATCTCTCCTGATTTGGATTTTAACCCGGCATCAATTTGGGTTTGAAATTCTTCGTCCTTTCTTTCGAAGGCACGAATGGTGCGGCTTTTGGCATCTCCCATCAGCGCAATTTTCTGCCTCCATCGCGGAACTGTCTCCGGGAGACATGGTCGGCACCATGCTGACCATCCAGACCTGCGCAGGATTCCTGTTAACGCTGATCACCACTCATCTGATGCCGCATCTGATCGAGGCTGTTAGCTGGAATTATGCCTTCGCCGTTCTGGCGATCGGACCCTTTTTGGGCGTGATCGCAATGGGACGCCTCCGCGCGCATCCAGAATCAAAAAAACTCGCTGGCGGAATGCGCTAGGCTTTAACCGGTACTTCTATCCCGAGCAGCTTTGCAGCATTCGCGCCCATCACCAGCGCTTTATCATCTTCGCTGAGGCCTTGCACCGACTCGACATGACCCACCGGATCAGGTTCCGCCATATCATACGGATAGTCGGTTCCCATCACGATATGATCTGCGCCCCAGGTTTCAATCAGATAGCGCAATTGATGCTCGCTGAAGACGACGCTATCGAAATAAAGCTTTTTGATATATTCCGATGGCGGTTTGCTGATTACTTGGCGGCAATCATCGCGCAAATGATAGGGATGATCAAAGCGCCCCGAATACGCCGGGATATAACCGCCGCCATGGGCGACACAAATTTTAAGGCCTGGGTATTTTTCAAGATAGCCATCAAACACGAGATGCCCAACGGCCAAGGCGGATTCCACCGGATGACCGATGGTGTTGCGAAAATAATGATCGTCCATACGCTCGACATAACTCGTGCCAATCGGATGGATGAAAATCATCACGTCTTTCTCTTCGCAGGCAGCAAATATTTTTTCAATGCCGGCGCGGGTTAGGTCCTGACCGTTCACATTGGTCGATATTTCAATACCTTTAAAGCCAAGCTCATCGACACAGCGATCAAGCTCCGTCAGCGACATCTCTTCATTTTGCAATGGCAGTGTGCCAAGTCCGACAAAACGATCCGGATGCGTCGCCACGACTTCAGCGATGCGATCATTGACGACGCGGGAGGTGTCTCGTGTAAACTCAGCGTCATACCCATAATTGTAGTGAAAAGGTGACGTAGAAATCACCTGCATATCAATGCCCTGACGGTCCATATCTTTCAAACGAACTTCCGGCTCGGTGAGCGCCGGCATAATTTTTTGCTGAAGCGCGGTATTGATCTCTTTGGTGATTGGATTGGTATCGACCATTTTTCGGCCAGTATCATCCGGTGAAAGCTGCTTTAGCATTTTGTCGGCTTCCGGCACATGGATGTGGCAATGAATGTCGATAGTGAAATGCTTGTTATTGCGGCTGACAGTTTCGGCGTGGCCAGAGCTTTCTCCTGCCGGAGCATGGTGGGCGCATTTGAAAAACATGTTTTTATCCGTTTTTGTAAGTTGGAATTGCAAGATTAAATCGGGCATGCTCCCGGTAAACAAGTGTTATTTTCCGATTTCGGAAAAATTCTCTATAAACAGCTTTATGACTGCTTTGGATCTGATTAAATCTTTGTGGGAACATACACGACAACCTACTGATATCATTAGTGAATTATCGTTGATTGGCAGTGATCCAGTACTGCCATCGTCTTTTCATGTCGACAAAATGGCGCAAACTGTTATCGGTCTAACTGCTCTTGGCGCGGCTGAAATTTGGCGACAAAGAACGGGAGAGATTCAATCCATTTCCGTCGATATCAATCACGCCGCAGCAGAGTTTAGAAGCGATCGTTATCAGCGCGTTGATGGCGAGCCGACGACAAATATTTGGGACCCGATCGCTGGCATTTATCAATGCGGCGATGGCAAATGGGCCCGCATCCACACCAATTTTGAGCATCACCGCAAGGGCATACTCAAAATTCTTAAATGTGAAAATGATCGCAGCGCCGTTGAGGCAGTTATTTCCAAATGGAGCGCAGAGGATTTAGAAACCACGGTCAGCGAGGTAGGTTTTCTCGCTGTCATGGTGCGAAGCTCTGAGGAATGGTTGGCCCATGCGCAAGGTCAAACCATCGCTGCCCAACCCCTCCTCAGTATTGAGAAAATCGGCGATGCCCCTCCCACCGCTTTTGCCAAGGATGCAGAGCGCCCTTTGTCGGATATTCGCGTGCTTGATCTCACCCGCATTATAGCTGGCCCGGTTGGTGACAGAACATTGGCTGCCCACGGTGCAGATGTATTGCGGATCACCTCTCCAAATTTACCGGGCATCGATCCTTTGGATATCGACAATGGTCGTGGCAAACGATCCACCCATGTTGATCTTAGAACCGATGAGGGGAGCTCGGCGCTTCGATCGCTCCTCAAAGAGGCCGATATATTTGTCCAAGGCTATCGACCGGATGCGATTGCCAATCTTGGTTTTTCACCCGCCAACGTCGCGGCTCAAAAACCAGGCATTGTCTACGGATCGTTATCAGCCTATGGAACAAAAGGGCCGTGGGCCAAGCGCCGGGGATATGATTCGCTTGTTCAAACAGTAAGCGGCATCAACGCCGCTGAAGCAGAAGCGGCTGGTGAATCGGCCCCGAAGCACCCCCCAATCAAGCATTGGATCACGCGACCGGCTATCTCCTGGCCTATGGCATCATGGCAGCCCTCCTCCGCCGCTCCCAGGAAGGCGGCTCCTGGCATGTGCAAGTCTCCCTCGCCCAAACCAGTCATTGGCTGCAAAGCCTTGGAAGAGTAGAAAACGGTCTCGCCCTAAAAGATCAGCAAGAAGAGGATGTTGCAGAATTCCTGGAAACAACAGTTTCTGGATATGGAGAATTATCGAGCATCAGGCACGCCGGAAAATTATCTGTTACGCCAGCCCATTGGGCGCATCCTTCCGTGCCGCTCGGAACCCATCCGCCAAATTGGTAATACGTACGTAGTAGTGGTGCCGCAAAAGAATGGCTCGGGATTCCGAAAGAGTTTGAAATAAAGCACTCTGACATTACATAATATAAAACAACTGAAAATTGGGGGTTTCAAAAAAATGCAACTCACAGAAATGGCCAGTGATTTAGGTGCTCTGCTAAAAGAGCGCAAACAGACGGTTTCGGTTGCTGAATCTTCATCCGGTGGCTTGGTGTCAGCGGCCTTGCTTTCAGTGCCGGGAGCTTCTGCTTATTTTGTCGGCGGCGGCGTAATATACACACGTGATGCACGGCGCGAATTTCTCGCATTGCCGAAAAAAGTCATAACCATGCGGGCAGCGACTGAGGAATACGCAATGATTGTCGCCAGAGCCGTCAGAAACAAAATGGATACGACCTGGGGCCTTTCGGAAACCGGGGCCAGCGGTCCAAGTGGCAATCGATATGGTGATGAGGCCGGGCATGTTTGCGTCGCGGTTTCAGGGCCAGTGGAGAAATCTTTAACGCTCGAAACGGGCAGCGATAAGCGCGAAGAGAATATGTGGAAATTCACAGAAGCAGCGCTTGGGCTGCTCGAAGAAGCGTTGAAGGAAAGCATTGAAAAATTTAAATAACATTTCGAAAACGGATTTGACCAAATATTTAATTTCAATCAACCAACGCCCGCTTTTTTATTTGGCGTAGTAGAGGACCAAAATGTTTGTTCATTTAGTGACATTCAATCTCGGCAAAAAATACAAAGATAACGCCATTAGTTTTCGCAATGCCTTTATCCAGGTTTTCCAGGATACAGATGGTTTTGTATCGGCTGATTTTTTTCGCAACGATGATTTAAATGAAGTTGGTGGATTTACAGTTTGGGAATCCGAAGAAGCCGCAAATGCCGCTCTAGAAACTCTTCAACCCTTGTTGGATAGAACCATTTCTGGCAGCGGCGACGGAACTTTTTCCATCAAAAAATTCGAACACACAATCCGTATCGAAAAATAATAAAGCTCAAACTTCAAATCAGCTCCTCAATTATTGGGAAACTGTTCCAGATAGCTTTGATAGCGCGCCGCTAGCTGATCTCTAATTTTAAGCCCAGATTCCTGCATTTCACTTTCTTCGCCCGGCTTAAAATGATCAATTATACCGGCAATAAAACTTGGGCGTTGTTTTGCCCGCTCCCACCATTCCTGAACCTGCGCACGGTTATCAATCCAAATATCTAAAAGTCCGAGATATTCGAGACGGTTCACAAATGGCATCATATTGATATCGGCCAAACTGAATTGATCACCCAATAACCAAGGGCCTCCCCCGTCCAACTCCTTCGCCATATTCTTAAATGCTTTTTCATACGCCGCAATTCCATTGAAAACAAAGGGCGAGTCTATACCGTGTTCGAAAGTGGACTTAACGCGATCCCGGCGACGTGGATCACCTACATTGGCAAATCTTTGCTCTCGCTGCGCGTCAGTCATGTTCTTCACTCTATCGCGGAACATGGCAGAAAAGCTGATATCCATAACGCCTTCGAACAATCCTTCATCGACGGCTTTGCTCCAAAGCCTCATGCGTGATTTTAGGGCTGGGTCGGCCGGCACTAAACTTGGCTCCGGATAGGTTTCGTCCAAATATTCACAGATGAGTGTCGATTCTATAATGGGTTGGCCCTCAACCACCAAGGTCGGCACCACGCCCTTGGGATTTAGTTTAAGATATTCGGGATCATATTGCTCGCCGGTAAAGAGGTTTACCTCATGCGCTTTCCACTTGAGGCCTTTTTCGTGCAAGGTAATACGAACTTTCTGAGCACAGACCGAATTGCCAAATTGATAGAGTTCAAGCATCAGTTTTTCACCCAAATGAGTGCTGTGTTTTTGTCTTCAAAATAACGCACGTCAGAGTCCTTTAAGGTGGTTGCCGCCAACTCGGCGAGTTCTTTGCCGCGTTCACCGTCAAAGATAGCGACGCGTTCGACATCATCCATGGCAAATGTGAACTTATCAAGCGCGTGCGCCCATTCCCAGCCTTCAAAATCTGAAAAATCTCCGAACAATTTCAGACTCGAGCTGCGGGCCAGCACTTCGTTGATTTTTGGCAGAAGCAGTCGGTATTCGGTGTCGGTTACTTTCCCGGACGCCTTGAAGCAAATGAGATTACCCTCACTTTCCGGCAACCACTGAAGCATCGGTGTTAACTATGGAGGGCGCGATTGTCGACGTCGAGGGCGGCTTCTTTAACGACTTCGCTGAGACCTGGATGACCATGACAGGTCCGGGCAATGTCTTCGGCTGAACCACCAAACTCCATCGCGACGACACATTCCTGGATCAAATCACCAGCCGCCGGGCCGACAATATGGACGCCCAATACCTCATCGGTTTCGGCGTCTGCCAGGATTTTAACAAAACCATCCGTTGAACTCATCGCACGCGCTCTGGCATTCGCTGTGAAATTAAACTTACCGGCGTTGTAGGCGACACCTGCCTCTTTGAGTTGCTCTTCGGTTTTACCGACCGTGGCAACCTCTGGCCAGGTGTAAACAATGCCGGGAATCGCATCATAATTGATGTGACCTGACTGACCGGCGAGAATTTCTGCCAGCACAACGCCTTCATCTTCGGCTTTGTGGGCCAGCATCGCGCCGCCAATAACATCGCCAATCGCATAGATGCCATCGACATTGGTTTTGAAATGATTGTCGGTTTTAATGAATCCGCGATCCATTTCAACGCCTGCTGCTTCAAGGCCAAGCCCATCCGTATAGGGGCGGCGGCCAATCGCAACCAGCACACAATCTGCCTTCATTTCTTCGGCATCACCACCATCGCGGGGCTCAACCGTCAAAGTCACACCTGATTTGGTGGTTTTGGCACCGGTGACCTTGCTTTTCATTTTGAACTTAATGCCCTGCTTTTTGAGCGAGCGCTGCGCAATTTTTGAAACTTCAGCGTCCGAGCCCGCCAAGCAAACATCCAGAAACTCAACAACTTCAACTTCGGCGCCCAAACGTTGCCAGACCGAACCCAGCTCAAGACCAATCACACCGGCACCGATCACAATCAATTTTTTCGGCACTTTAGTGAGTTCCAGCGCGCCGGTAGAACTGACGATTAATTTTTCATCGATCTCCACACCTGGCAGCGGCGCAACGTCAGAACCTGTCGCAATCACGATGTTTTTAGTCGAGATGGTTTCCGACTTGCCTTTGTCATCGGTGATGGTCACAGAACCGGGCGCTGCGATTGAACCCGTACCCAGCAACCGATCGATCTTATTTTTTTTCATCAGGAAATCGACGCCTTTGATTGTATCACCGACAACGCCATCTTTATGCGCCATCATGGCTTTGAGATCGAGCTTCACGCCACTGGCGACAACGCCGTGGCTCGCCATGCCGTCTTTTGCTTCATGATAAAGATGCGAGGAATGCAACAGCGCTTTCGACGGAATACAACCGACATTCAAACAAGTGCCGCCGAGGGTGGGACGTTTTTCAACAATGGCGACCTTCAACCCCAACTGTGCGGCGCGAATAGCAGAAACATAGCCGCCCGGTCCTGCCCCAATTATTGTGACGTCGTAATTTGTGTCAGCCATGGTCTTAAGTCCTCATAATCTCTATTAAATATTTGCGCCTACATATCCAGCATGATGCGTTGCGGATCTTCAATGCATTCTTTTATGCGCACCAACATTGAAACCGCCTCACGGCCGTCGATGATGCGGTGATCATAACTATGCGCAAGATACATCATCGGGCGTATTTTGATTTCATCACCAACCACCCACGGGCGTTTGACGATATTGTGCATGCCGAGAATGCCGGATTGCGGCGCATTGATAATCGGCGTCGACAACATCGAGCCGTAGATACCGCCATTGGTGATGGTAAAACTTCCGCCGGTCATTTCATCAAGCGCCAGTTTTCCATCGCGCGCGCGCCTGCCAAAATCTTTGATGTTTTTTTCAATATCGGCAAAGCTCATCTGATCGGCATCGCGCAAGATAGGCACAACCAAGCCTGTCGGCGTGCCAACCGCGACACCAATGTCGTAGTAATTTTTATAGACAATTTCATCGCCTTGAATTTCAGCATTCACGGCTGGGAATTCTTTGAGAGCGACGATTGCAGCTTTAATAAAATAGCTCATGAAACCGAGCCGCACGCCGTGGGTCTTCTCAAATTTTTCCTGGAATTGAGCACGGGCTGCCATCACCGCCGACATATCGACCTCGTTGAAGGTGGTCAGTATGGCTGCGGTGTTTTGAGCATCCTTCAACCGGCCGGCGATCACTTTACGGAGGCGGGTCATTTTCACCCGTTCTTCACGTGGACCAGCCGGAACGGATGGAATTTGATGGCGCGCAGCACCGTTATTTGCTGCCGGTGCAGGTGTTGGCTGAGGTGCCGCAGCGGGCGTTGGAGCTGCAACTGCACCACCTGATTTTTGATAGGCCAAGACATCGCCTTTGGTCAGGCGACCATCTTTGCCGGTCGCCGGAATTTGAGTGGCATCATAGCCTTCATCTTCAACAAGCTTACGAACAGCTGGGGACATCTGCACGCCATCGCTGGAAGCAATTGGCGTCGGGGCTTGTGCCGGAACCTCAGCAGCAGGGGCTGGCTGAGTCGCACCGCCGGAACGACCCAAACGGCCCAATATTGCGCCTACTTCAACTTCGCTGCCAACTTCCGCCAAAATTTCAGTAAGCGTTCCGGCAGAAGGCGCATTGACCTCCATTGTCACTTTGTCGGTTTCAAGCTCAAGCAAAGGCTCGTCTTGGGCAACCACATCGCCAACAGATTTTAGCCAACTTGCCACAGTACCCTCGGTCAGGCTTTCGCCCAATACCGGCACAACGATATCAACGGCTGGTCCACTATCGCCGTCAGTGGTCGCAGGCGCCGGGGCAGCTTCAGC
>Ga0066376_10000120_pt1 | contig 64018 bp, 56 predicted proteins | sample Knorr_S15_td_Bot_FD_77009 | JGI IMG/M metagenome (GOLD analysis project Ga0066376, IMG submission 77009) | Marine microbial communities from Southern Atlantic Ocean transect - Knorr_S15_td_Bottom_ad_5009_LV_A | ecosystem: Environmental > Aquatic > Marine > Oceanic | place: Southern Atlantic...
CTGATTTTCGGCCTCGTGCCCGCCGTGCGCGTGACGTCTCGCGACGTGAGCGCGTCCTTGAGGGACGATGCTGGCGAACGCATTGGAGCGAGGCGGCGGTTCGGCCTGACCGGCATACTAGTGTCGGGCCAGGTTGCGGTGCCGCTGCTCCTGCTCACGGTCGCCAGCGTATTCATGGAGAGCCTGGTGCGGGCGCGGTCTGCAGATCCGGGCCTGGCTTGGCGGGACGTTTCGTTCACCCAGGTCAGTCTGCAGCCGCTCGGGTTGGGGTTCGTCGAGAGCATGGCGATGTGGGAGCTCATCGAAGATCGCCTAGAAGCGCTGCCCGAGGTCGGTCGCGCGACTGTTGCGTCACGGCTGCCCGCGGCCCTACGAGGCACGTCTACCCTGCTCGTCGGCAGCGGCATCACGGGAGTCGACGTTCCCACCGAGGTGCCCTGGAACGTGGTATCGACTGACTTCTTCGAGGTTGTCGAAATTCCGATCCTATACGGGCGGGCCTTCTCCGACACGGATGCGGGGGGCACCGAGGTAGCGATCGTATCTGAGGCGATGGCGCGGGCGTACTGGGGGCGCACGGACCTAGTGGGCGAGATGTTCAGACCTGAAAACGATCCGGACAACCCCGTCGAAATCGTGGGCGTTGTCGGTGACGTCGCGGTCCAGTGGGTCGGTGAATCGGCCACTCCTTCGTTCTATCGGCCAATCGTTCAGTGGGGAGCGGGACGGCCCCACTTCGTCTATCACGCGCAAGCCCCGTCCGCCCAGACGATCGCCGCGGTGACCGGCGCCATACGCGCGGTGGACAGCCGCATACTCGTGCTACGCGCGTCCACATTGCGCGACCACTTCGGAGATCGGCTGGAAAGAGCACGTCTCGCAGGCGTCGTCCTCTCCGCGCTCGGCGCGCTCGCGCTCCTTCTCTCGGTACTCGGCATCTACGGGGTCGTCTCCTTCGCCGTATCTCGACGCCAACGCGAGGTCGGCATCCGGATGGCACTCGGTGCGGGTCGAGACTCGGTCGTACGTCTCTTCATCCGTGACGTGGCGGGGGTCGTGATCGGTGGCGCGGTGGTCGGCTTGGCGGTGTCGCTACCTGCCGGTCGCTTCATCGGGCAGGAGTTTACCGGTGCCGCGGGGAGTCTCTGGTTGCTCGTGCTTCTCGCCGCGGGCCTGGTTGGAACCGCCCTACTCGCGACGCTCGCGCCGGCGATGCGTGCGGCGAACACCGACCCGAGGGATACACTCCGCCAGGAGTGACACCGGTGTGAGGCCAGGAGGTCGGGCGGGGGTGGTGCAAGAGGCCCTCGTCCCGGTCCTCCTCGCCCTTGCCAGCGGCCGCGGTATCTGACCGTTTCTTGTGTAGCGACGCGCACGAAATCCGTCCCATTCCATGCGCGTATGTGAATCACATCGAGACCTCCACCAAAGTGCGCACTGCATGAGACTCCCCCGTCTAGTCCCTGCCCTCTGTCTGGCGCTCGCGGTCTCCGGATGTGCGGACGCGATTCCTGGCCCTGGAACCATGACCGTGACGCTTGAGGGTCCGTATGTGACCGAGGGCGCGGCCCTCATCTCGCTCTTCGGTGACGGCATCATGGGCGTGACCGAGATCAACGGTCGAGTTTTCGGAGAGCACGACGCCGATTCGTTCATCGTGGTCATCGTGGCGGAGCCTTCCGCGAAGCTCACATTCGGGCTCCAGGTGATCGATACGCTCGCCGCGTTCGAAGCCCATGTGCTTCAGGTGGCGGCTCCGCACGACGCGCTCCGCACGATTCTCGCGGACTACGAAGTGGACATCCGACGATGAGGCGAGCGTGGAGTTGGCGACCTCTCGCCATGGCCGGGATCGCGTTCGCGCTCGTTGGAGTCGCGCCCCAGTGGGGCGGTATTCGACTGGAAGCTCAGGACATCGAGGCCATCGCTGAACTGCGTGGCCTCGAGCTCCCGCAAGGTTACTACGATCGCGTCGCCCGGGATGCGAAAGCCTTTCAGCTGCCGAATGGCCTCTTCCGCGTAGACGGTCAGGGCCTGGTCGAGGCCGTGCGCCCCGTAAGTGGGACCCACCGCCTGCTGGTACTACCGGCTCTGTTCTCCGACTCGGAAGAACCGCACATCACCCGCGAGATGATCCAGGCTTCTCTCTTCGATGGACCCGCGCCGTACGGGACCATTACCGAAGCATATACGGAGATGTCACGCGGCCAGTTGACCCTGATCGGTGAGGTGCTGCCGTGGGTGCGAACGTCGCGCCCCATGGCGGCGGTGGTGGGCACGGAAAACGGCCTCGGTGACGACGCCGATCTTGCGCCGTACTTCATCGAGGCGCTCGAACTCTCCGACGCGAGCACCGACTTCGGCCTGTACGACAACGATGGCCCCGACAACGTACCCAACAGCGGGGACGACGACGGCTTCGTCGATGCGATGACGTTCGAGTTCCTCGAGATCGGCGGCTCGTGCGGCGGCCCGTCGATCTGGCCTCATCGGTACGGGATCTCGCCGAGCAACGGCGGGGAGCCCTTTACGTCCGACGATGCTCGGGCTGGTGGCGGCTTCGTAAGAGTCAACGCCTACATCGTTCAGGGAGCGACCGATTGCGAGGGCGAGGAGGTCCAGATCGCCAACGTGATCTCCCATGAGTACGGACACGTATTGGGGCTCCCGGATTTCTATCACCCCACAGCCAGCGGTGGAGCAAAAGGGCGGCGTTGGGTGCTCGGCTGCTGGGCCCTCATGGCCGCGGGCTCATGGGGATGCGGGCCGGTCGTGGAGGACCGGGTTCCGTACGGACCGTCGCACATGAGCGCCCGCAACAAGAACGTGCTGGGTTGGCTCGATTTCACCGAGGTCGGCCTCGATCCGGTGAGCAACAAGGAGTACGTGCTGGATCCCGTGCAGACCTCGGGCGACGCTCTGCGCATTCACCTGGACTCCGAGGGTCGCGAGTACCTGTTGGTGGAGTATCGAGCTCAGGTCGGGTTCGACTCCAACATTCCGGCGGACGGAGTTCTCGTCTATCACCAGGACCTGGAAGCGGCGACCAGACCGAATCCCGCCAGCGGTCTTCCGTATTTCCTCGCCCTATTGGAGCAAGACGACAACGACGGCCTGATCAGAAACACCTTCGAGGGCGGCAACCGGGGGGAGGCCGGCGACGCGTGGGGCGTCGGCGGTGTGGCAGACGAATTGAGCGGCGTCACCTCTCCGAGCACCCGACTCAACGACGGCAGCGTCACTCCGGTGGCGCTGCATTCCATCGTCGTCGAGAACGGACAGGCGCGTATCACGCTGTCGACGCAGCTCGTGGTCGGGCATGAGCGAATCGTGCAGTTCTTTCTGGAGCCGAACTCCGCACCGCTGACCGAGCTCGAACTCAGCTACGTGGATAGCGAGGGTAACCGAAACGGTCAGCTCGACGTGGGGGACCTACGCAGCTGGCTCCGGAAGCACGGGAACTAGCTGGGCTACCCGTGACGAGACGGATCGGCGTTTGAGCCACTGGCGAGCCCCGGGCCTCCATGCAACATTGGGGCTACCAATGGTTTGCATGCCAAGGAGGCGATCGTGAGGCTCTCTCGCACGGATGTGCTCCCTTTGCTGGCCGTGATCGGCGGGGGAGCAGTAGCTGTGCTCGCTTCCAGCTCTCTCGCGCTTTCCAGCTCCGATCCTTCGACGGATCCGTTCGTCGAGGTCTCTACGCGCGCGGAGGCTCCTACGCGCGTCGAGGGGACCTCTTGGGGGCCGCTCTGGAGCGAAGCTTCCGTCGCGTCCTTCCATGCCATCGAGCATCTCGAAACCATTCAAGGCCAGCATCGAGACGTTCTAGGCCTTGTGCGTGCGCTGCCGATGGAGCGGGGAGGAGAGCGCACGCGAGCGATCGAGTCGATCCGGGCGCAGAAGGATCAGATGCACGACGCTGTTCAGCACCTCGAGCGTGACTTGCGCCGCGCGACGGGGAGCATGCCTGTCGCCGATCCCGAAGCGACCCTCGCCCTTCTGAATGCCGCGAACATGATCAGGGACTCGAAGCTCGAGGAGAAACTTCTCTACTCCCGCGGCACGGTCGAGCAGTGGGACCCGCAGTCCGCGTTGACCCTGGAACTGAACATCGAGGGCGATCTGCGCTCGATTCGAGGCCAGATTGAGACTCCTCCCCACATCTACATCGACGGCGAGCCAATGCGGAGCGCGCCAGCGGACCTGAACCCGAACGACGTGCGTAGTATCGAAGTCATCAAGGGAGAGGCAGCGATCACTCTGTACGGTGAGCAGGCTTCTGGTGGCGTGATTCTGATCACGCTCAAAGAGTCGGGCAGATCGACAGGGAACTAAGACAAATGAGCCCCGCCCAGCCATGGCTGGACGGGGACTCGCACCGGGCCCACTGGTGAGGTGCGCGTGAGATTAGCGGGACCCGGTGTCTCCTGTGTCCGAAGGGCCGCCTCAGCCCCGGAATCTGCGGCGGTCGTTGCGAAGGCCGCTCCGGCCCTTCATTCCGCCACGGCTGTTTCGTAGGCCGCCCCGGCCCTGCATTCCTCCGCGGCGCATCCGCCCGCGCATTCCTTGGCCCCCTCGGCTGGAAGAGGCTCGGTTCTGCCGCATGAGTCGGTTGAGCGACCCCTGCTGCTCTTCGTTCAGGATCGACTCGAGTGCCTCGCGTTGACGCTCACCCTGGCCTTTCGTTGCCTCTCGTCGAGCCTCCAGGCCGGCCATCACGTCGCTGCGCTGAATGAGACCCGCGGCATAGCGCGACTGTAGCTCGGTGGTCTCCGCCGCCCCGGCGTTGCGCCGTTGCACGTTCTCGCGCCGGATTACGTCGAGCTGCTCGAATTGCTCATCCGTGAGTTCCAGGCGGTCGCGAAGGCTCATGATGGTCTCGACACCGACCTGTTGCCCCTGCCGACCCTGCATTCCCCTCATCGAATCACCACCTCGGCCTCGCTGGGCCGATAGGTCCGCCGCCCCGGTCGCAAACACTGTTGCTAGGACCAAAACACCACCCGTCATCCTCATCATTATTCTATGCTCCTTCTCTGCTCGCCCACTCTGGGAGTGGGCGCTCTATGCGCCTCTCTGAATGAGTAGAGGCAGCCGCGAAGGATTTCGTTAAGACGCCGCTATGTGGCCCCGGGGACAATACCGGGAATCGGCTAGGCGGGATTCGCGGCGAGGGCGTCTCGCAGCGTGCGCGACCACTCGGCGATCGACACGCGCAGATAACGCGCGGCCTCTGAATCGCTGCGGCTGATCGGGCCCTCAGTACCCGGTTCGACGCGCACATGCACCAGAGTCGGGCCCGGAGCTTCAGGGGACCTCTCGAGAATGCCCGGCACCGCCTCGACGTACTCCCGAGCATCGTCGAAACGGAAGACGCGTGGGAAGCCCGCGGCCACGGCCATCGCCGCGTAGTCGATCGACCCCGAGGCGGCCACCGGCTGGTTCCCTGTGATCTCGTAAACCCCGTTGTCCACGACGATCAACACGAAGTTCTCGGCGCGGGCGCCGACAGCCGTGGCCAGAGTCCCCAGGGCCATGAGCATGCTGCCGTCTCCGTTCAAGCAGACGACCGTACGGTCCGGGCGCGCCAACGCGATGCCGAGCGCCAGGTCCGCCGCCTGTCCCATCGCGCTGTCCGTGGAGGCGAAGTCGAGGTCGTGATCGGAGAGTCGACCCCACGGCCGAGTGACGCTCATGGTCGTCACGACGACCTCGTTCGTGCGATGACGCGCGAGTGGCCCGAGCAATTGGGCGCGCGTCAACACGGCGGGCCCCCGAACATCCGTTGAGCGCGCGCGCTACGATGACGGCGCTCGGCCGCTGGTGGGAACGAGCCGACTCAATGGTTCGCGCGAGTACCTCCGCCGGACTTTGCTCTCCCTCGCACCGCTCGAAGGGGATGCCCCTGGCGGCGAGCGTAGGTTCGGTCAGCAGCGCGGCGGAGTCTACGTCCGCTCGCGTCAGCAACTCACTGGTGCGCGGCTCGTCCGGCGTCAGGCCGGCTCGGCCCATCTTCCGGTAGCCGCGGCCGGTGACCAGAATCGGAATGGGCGCGGCCATGCGAACGGCTGTGCCGCGAAGGCTGTCGCCCGACTCGAGCAAGCCAGTGTTCTGGATCACCACGAGCGGTCTCGCGCCCCCGAGCCACAGTCCAGAGGCGATTGCGAAGGCCTCGCCCTCTCGAGTGACGGTGACGAGTCGCACTGACGGGTGACCGGTGAGGATGCGGAAGAGAGGCGCGGACGTCGAGTCGGGCAGTCCCACGACGTGCGTGATGCGCGCCGCGGCGAGTGTGCGCAGCGTCTCGTTCAGTCCACCCAAGGCTGATCTGTCGATGCGCTTCCCGTGGAATCAGTCGTAGCAGAACCGGAAGTCTTGCGAGTCGTGATCCATCCCGCCAGCAGAATCACGGCAATCACCGCGCCGGCGCCGGCGGCTAGCCGCCACTGCGTCCAAATGATGATCCCAATGATCCCGAGGTACAGCGCCACGGTCACGGCCGGTAGGGCCGGGTGGCCCGGCATGGTGAAGGGTCTCGCGAGGTCGGGCCGCGAGATGCGTAGCTTGAAGTACCCCATGAGGACCATCGTATCCACGGTGATCGCGACGGTCATCATGAAGCGAACCAGAAGTTCGAAGGCCCCCGAGAGCGCCAGCAACCCGATCCACGCCGAGATGAAATAGAGCGCGTTCCTTGGCGTGCCCCGTTGGTCCACCTCGGAGAACGCCCTGGGTGCCAGACCGTGTTGCGACAGCCCGAAAGCCACTCTCGGGAGCCCTAGAAAGTTGACGTTCAGGCTGCTGATGAGAATGAGGAGACTCGCGACGACCACCATCGTCCCCGCGGTATCGCCGAATACAGCCGCGATAGCGTCTTGCGCGACCAGTTCGGACCCGGCCATAGCCTCGGGCGTGAGCGCGGAGAGAAACGCCACGTTCAGCAACAAGTAGAGCACCATTACCGCGAGGGAGCCGCCGACCAGGATCTTGGGTAGGGCGGTACCTGGGTCCTGGACCTCACCGGCCATCTTCGCCGCGTCTTCCCATCCGTAGTACGCGAACGAGATGGACTGATACGCGAGGGCGAAGCCCAGCAGCCCGGCGGTCGGCCCCGACGCGTCGGTGACCGCGGGCTGGAAGCCGATGAAGTCACCTGCCCAGAGGCCAGTGCCCGCAAGCGCAATCACGATGAGGACCTTGATTGCGGTGGTGACGTTCTGGAATGTGGTGCTCGCCTCGAGCCCACGGGTGTGCAGGAAGAAAAAGGCCACGCAGACCGCCAGCGCGAGAAGCCCGACGGAACCGCGGCCTCCAGTGAGGATCCGGATGTATTCCGCGATCGCGACCGCCTTCACGGCGCCCGAAAACCCCCTACTCACGAGTAGTTCAGACCACCCGGCCAGGAAGCCCATCGTGTCGCCCCAGGCGTGGCGCGCGTACACGTACTTGCCGCCGGCTTCGGGCAGCGCGGCGGCCATCTCGGCGAGAACCAGAGTCGAGAGCGCCACGACGACCCCGCCGAAGAACCAGGCGCCCAGGATGAGCCAAGCGTTTCCGAGATGCCCCGCGATCAGGCCGGGCGTGCGCAGAATGCCGGCGCCGATCACGATGCCGACGGTGACGGCCATGCCGTCTCGCACTCGCAGGACTCGGCGCAGTTGGTAGGTTCCGGAGTCGGTCATGCGCGCTGCGTCATCAGTCAGCGTCCTTCGATCGTCACGCGAAGTAGGCGGTCCATCTCGGGAAACTCCGCGTCCAGGTACGCGTTTCCTTCTGTCACGATTCGGCTTTGATCGCCTCTCCGCACGCCACCACCCGAGTCCTCGCCATAGCCCGAGTAGATGGAGTCGACCACGGTCTCCATCCCCTCGACGACTCGCGCGAAGGGTGAGAAGCCCTGCGCATCGAGGCGCGAGTTGTCGACCATGCTGATGTAGACCTGCGTCGAGCGCGTCCCCGGCTCGGTGAACGCGAACGCCAACGTACCGCGTACGTTACTCGCCACCGCGGGGTCGTCCGGCATGCCGTGCTCGTACCACACCGCGTTTACTTCCGGGTCGCCTGAGACGCCCCACTGGGTAATGAAGCCGGGCACGGTCCTGTGGAAGCGCACGTCGTCGTAGTATCCGTGACGGATCAGGTTGTAGAAGCGGTCGGCGCCCAGCGGTGCCCAAGCGCGCACGACCTCGAGCACGAACGTGCCACGGGTGGTCTCGAGGTGGGCGCGGAATGTGTCGGGTGCGGGCTCGGACCAAGCGGGATGGCTGGTGTCGAGCAGGATCGCTCGCGAGTCGAGCGCCGCGACCTGTTCGATGGCCGCGCGCTCGGGGGGCTCGCTCATGCACGAGGAGGCCACCAGCGCGAGCAACGCCGCGGAAGCCGCGGCATGCCGAGTCACCTACGGCACCACCGCGAACACACGCACCTGCCCGCCCGAGCCACCCTCGATCTTGATCGGGGCGACGATCAGATACGCGCCCGACCCCGGGAGCGCACTCATGTCGGCGAGGTTTTCTAAATGGAAGCGGCCCGATCCGTTGACCACTTCGTGGGCCGGGAGTCCCCGCGCGTTGCCTGTATCGACGCTCCCTGTATCGGAGCCGATGCCAGCGATGTCTCGTTCGTCCACCAGGAAGCGCGCCGCCTCGACGCTGAAGCCGGGGAAGTGCAAGCGTCCGTCTTCTCCCCGATTGTAGTAGGCGTCTCCCAACGCCCAGCGGGCCGGCCAGCCCGAGCGCATGACGACGATGGCGCCCGAGGGGGTCCGACCGTGTGCGGCTTCCCAGGCCCGAAGATCCTCCACCGTGACAGCGTAGTCCTCGTCCTGGGAGGCTTTGGTGGTGATGTCGACGACCACGGCCGGCCCGAAAAGCTCGGTCGCAGGCACTCGGTCGACTGAGCGGAGGCCCTCGCCGAAGTGGACCGGAGCATCGAAGTGCGTGCCGAAGTGTTCGGGCACGGCGTCTGCCGCCATCGGGGGGGCTCCGTCGGGGTGCGCACCGAGCGTGTCGTGTACGAAAGGGCTGCGATCGGGGCCCGGCCAGAACGGGGCGTCCGCGCTCACGGCGTGCGTGAGGTCCACCACCGTGAGGTCGTCGGTGAAGAGCGCCGCGAGCGTATCCCTCGAGGCCTCCGGTGGGGTGCTGAAAGCGGCGAGTAGAAGCGCCACGCCGAGATGTCCGTGCCTGTGCCTCACTCGTCTCCTCCAATCAAAACCGCCACCAGTCGTCCCGGTCCGTGCACTCCCTTTACCAGGATCTGCCCGATATCCGCGGACTTCGACGGACCGGAGTGCAATCCAATGGCGGAGGGAAGGTCGTCGGACATGTCCAGGAGCGCCTCTCGTAACGTCGCATAGACGTGCTCGACGCGAAGGAACACCACGTGTGTCGGCACCAATAGTTGGGCCCGACGTCCGTCTCGGGCGTCCATGATCAGCGAGCCGGTTTCGGCGACGGCCCCCCGCGCGACGGACACTCCGAGCGGGGCGATGTCCGGCGTGGCGACCGGAACGGGAGGCCGCAGCGCCTCGGGCACCGACTCACCCACCGCACTGCTGTCGAAGTCGCCGCAGAACGTCACGAGCCAACTCGTTGCGGCCTTCAGGTTCGGCTGGTGCACGACCTCCCCTCCGGCGGCCTCGAGCAGGTGAACCAGCCCGTCCACGGGGCTGCGTGGGGTCTTGGGCCGCCATCCCTCGAAGTTGCCCGGGTGCTCTACGGAGTCTTTCTCGCGCAGCGCTTCGCGCACCCTCCCGAGAATCCGGTCCCGGGCGCTCACTCGATGCCCTCCTTCCACATTTGCAGGAAGCTCTTCTCGCTCGACTTCGGAGCCGATCGCTCCTGCATCCACCCGCCGAGCACGGGCAGCGCGCGACCCCCGAGTCCGAGCGGCACGCGGCGCAGAACCGCGCCAGCCGCGCTGAACAGCCCCGGCCGTCGGGCCAGCTTCGCATACGCTTTGAGACCCACGGTTTCGACCCTCGGCGTTAAGCCCTGCTCGACAGCCTTTTCCCTCCAGTGAACGAGTAGCTCGGGGATCGGGATTCGCACCGGGCATACGTCCACGCACGCACCGCACAGGCTCGAGGCATGGGGCAACGGCAACGCCTCTTTCAGGCCGAGCATGCCCGGCGCGATGATCGCACCGATGGGACCGGAATACGTCCACCCGTAGGGGTGCCCGCCCGTCTGCCGGTAGACCGGACAGATGTTGAGACACGCCCCACAGCGCACACACCGGAGCGCCTCCCAGGCGGCCTCGTCGGCGAGCAGGCTGGTACGCCCGTTGTCCACCAGCACGACGTGCACCTCTTCCGGACCGTCGACCTCGTCGCTCCGTCGCGGCCCCTGAATGAGGGAGACGAAGTTGCCGATCGGCTGACCCGTGGCGGCGCGCGAGGTGAGCTGCAGGAACGCGGACACGTCTTCGAGTCTGGGCACAATCTTCTCGATGCCCACGAATGCCACATGGACGCGCGGCAGAGACGTCGAGAGACGAATATTCCCTTCGTTTTCGATGAGGGCGATCGTGCCGCTGTCCGCCGCCAGGAAGTTTGCGCCGGAGATCCCGAGGTCCGCGGCCAGGAATTCAGCGCGAAGCGCGTCCCTGGCCGCGGCGGCGAGTTCGTCGGGATCCGCATCGAGAGGGGTGCCCAGTCGTTCGTGGAAGAGCTTCCGGCAATCGTCGACGCTGCGGTGAATCGCCGGCCCGACGATGTGGCTCGGCGGCTCGTCCAGCAGCTGGATGATGTACTCGCCGAGGTCGGTCTCTCTCACGTGCACGCCCAGGCCTTCGAGGTGTCGGTTCACGCCCAACTCCTCACTCAACATGCTCTTGGCCTTTACGACGCGCTTAACGCCGTGCTCGCGCACGATTTCGCCGAGTATGGTGAGTGCATCGTCCGCGCTTTCCGCCCAGTGAACGCGTGCTCCGTTCGAGGTGAGCTGTCGCTCGGCCTGCTCCAGGTATTCGTCCAAGTGCGTGAGCACGTGCGTCTTCACGTCCCGGGCCCAATCCCGCCAGCGATCCGCGTCGATCTGTCCCCATGCGTGGACGCGGTGGGCGTCGAAGGTGCGCGTGGCAGCGGTTACCGAGTCACGCACTTCGGGTTTGTCGCGAATCGCCTTCGCCGCCTCGCGCCGGTAGTTGGTGGGTCCCGAGAAGCTCACCGTGTGACTCCTCGCCAGAGCGCGCTTGCGAGGTGTACGAATTCGGTGCCTGTACCGCGCTTCTGCCCGCGTCCTGTGAGTTGCAGCAGGCAGCCCCCGTCCGTGGAGGTCACGAAATCGACGTCGGGGAGGGTATCGATCTTCCGGTCCGCCATGGCGGCGGACACCTCCGGGAGCTTGGCGCTGAAGAGGCCGCCGAACCCGCAGCACTCTTCGTCCGCCTCCCAAGGCACGACCTCGGCCCCGCAACCCGCCAGCAGCGCGACCGGTTCGTCCTTCACACCGAGCTCGCGTAGCGCGTGGCAACCATGGTGATACGCGACGCGGCGCCCTTGCAGGCCCGAGCCCAGCGAATCGATCTCTAGTACAGTACGTAGGAACTGAGACAGTTCGTACGTACGCTCGACGAGTGATGTAACCCTGGCGTCGGAGCCCACGAGTCCCGGATAGAAGCATCGCATCATGCCTGCACAACTCCCGGAAGGAAGCACCACGTACTCGGCATCAGCGAAGACCTCCAGCGTGTGTTCGGCCATGCTCTGGGCTTCTTCCGGCTGGCCGGAGTTGTAAGCGGGCTGACCACAGCATGTTTGCCCCTCGGGCACTTCGACATCGATGCCGAGGTGGCGGAGGAGGCGCACCATATCCGCGCAAGCGTCCGCGTAGAATTGATTGCAGAGGCAGGTAGCGAAAAGCGAGACGCGCACTAGTGAACGGGCACTTGGGGCATCTACCTCAGCACCTCGAAAACGGACTCGTGCTCTGTTTCCATCGCGAGCGCGAATCTCGGGTCGCCGCTCAGGTATGCCGCCAGCAGAGGGTTGCGGTCGGGCTCGACGACGACCCACCGCGCGGCGAAGTGATCGCGAAGCGCTTCGTAGGTATCGGTCGATGTGGCACCCATGCACGAGAGGGCGTCGCACGTTCGTTCGACGTTGATGTCCGCTGACAAGTACAGATACTCCCAGTAGAACCTCGGGTCGTGCACGAACTGGAAGATAGGGTCCATGCCACCGATGTAGAGATTTGTCCGATTCTGAGCGAAGAGTGGCCCGAAATTGTCCCAATGCGCGTGAAACGCCACCTCTCCGGGTTCGCTGTTGGCTTCCATAAAGGCCGCTGGACCGGTCATGGTATCGGGGCGAAAGGCGGCGCGGTCGACGTTGACGACGTGCCGGTATCCTCCCCAACCCGCTAGCGCCACGAACAAGAACACGGCCAGGCGACGCACGCTACGCCTGTGGTACACATAGACCACGTGCGTCCAGAAGAGCGGGAGTGCCAAGAATCCGAACGCGACCCATTGCTCCATCGCTCCGCGCGCCATGACGAGCGTGAGCGTAAAGAAGGACAATGAGATCAGGATGGTCGTGAGCAGCAGCGTGCGCTCCTCCGCCGGCACGTCCAGAAGCTTCTTGCGGGCGAGATATACGAGCGTAGCGACGCAGACCATCACCCACGCGGCGAGGAAGAGCCCCGACGTGGTCAGGAGTTCCCCCATCGGAAGGGGGAACAGTTCGGCGGTGAAGACCTGCGGCTGTCTGGTGGCCTTGAAGAAGACGAGGCGAATCAGCTCGACGTTGGCGAGCAGCCCCGTCTCGATCGGGTGCGGGCGTAGCAGCCAGCCGGCCACCGTTCCGAGAAAAACCGCGGACACCGCTTGTCTTGGAGGAACGCTCGCACGCCCTTCAGCTGCTCCGAACAGGGCCTCCCCCAGACGCACGAGCAGGTATGCGAGGGCAATGGCCGGGCCCACCCAAAAAAGACTGAGGTGGGTCCACGCGATCAATGCGCTGACCATGAAGACGGCTCGCCAGCGGCCCCGGGCGAGCAGAGACAGCAGCACCAGACCCGCCGCCAGCGAAACCAGGTGCGGCCTCAGCATCAGGTGGCGAAAGAACACGTCAGGCACGGCGATCATGAAGACAACGGTCCACGCGGCGGCCCCGCCGACCTCGTGACGGCTCAGAATCCAGAAGAACGATGTCGCGAGCGCGAGCGTGAGTACCAGCGATGCGAGTCGGATTCCCCAGACGACGTCGCTGAACATCGTGAACGGCATCAACCCGACGTGGAATCCCCACCAAAGATCCGCGCCGCGGTCCGCGATGACGGACTTCGTCGCCCACGGAAGTGAGGTGTCGAACATCGATCCCTCCGCGTAGGCGGAGGCATGCCCCAGGTGATAGAAACCCTCGAGGTCCGCGACCTTGGGAAAGAGCGTTATGTGGCCGAGCGCGACCACGAAGATCACGGCGCCAAGACCGAGTTTGTTCATGCCGGGGAACATGCTTGCTCATGCGCCAAACGGGCAAGAAAGTCGGCGCGCAGCGGGAGGGCAGCTCGTCGGCGCCCCACTCGTGGGGGCTAGCCCTCCGCGCTACCGGGCTTGAGGAAGAACTGGTCGATCAGCAGGGGGTTGCCGTCTGGATCCGTGAACGCGATGTGCGCCGGGCCATTTCCGTCGGGCTCGGTGTCCGTCGTCAACTCGATGCCTGCGTCGAGGAGCCGCTGACGGATTTCCCTCACGTCCGTGAACTCGGAGAGCTGTTCCTTCTCTTGAGTGAGCCCCGGATTGAAGGTCATGATATTCTTGTCGAACATCCCCTGGAAGAGACCGACGACGGCGACGCCGTTCACAACGATCGCGTAGTGCTCACGGTCGCCGCCGGTGACCTCGAAGTCGAGCTTCTCGTAGAAGTCGATGGAGACGCTCAGGTCCTTGACGGCCAGGCTGATCGCAAACGCGCCGAAGCTCCATTGTTTCCTCCTATCCCGAGCCGTCCAGCGGGGCGCCCCTGCCCTATGCGGCCTTCTTCGCGGCCTCCCCGCGCCTCTTCAGGTCCTTGAAGCGGATCAATTCCTGATTCTCCTCGTCCCATAAGGAGAGGTTGATCAGCTTCAGCGTATCGCGAAAGCGCACCTTGGTTACGACCTGGAACTCCTCATTCTCGTCGTGTGCCTGCTGCAGCTTGTAGTTCGGAATCCGCGCGCTCATGTGGTGCACGTGATGCACGCCGATGTTCCCCGTGATCCACTGTAGAGGTGCGGGCAGCACGAGGTATGAGCTTCCCAACAACGAAGCGTCGTAGTAGTCCCAGCCGTCATGCCAGTGCCAATAGGTCTCCTCGAACTGGTGCTGCACGTAGAACATCCAGACGCCGAGCGTGGAGCCGATCAGCGTTACGGGGAGTTGCACCATCAAGAAAGGCCCGATCCCGATGGTCAGCCACATCACGGCGACGATGGCGGCGATCGCCACGTTCGTCCACCAAACACTGCGCCAGGCCTGCTTCCATTCCCTGGGAGCGTCGGTTGGGAAGCGGTGCTTGACCAAGAACTGGTAGGCGGGCCCCACTCCAAAGAGCACCAGGGGGTGCCGATAGATGCGGTACTGGAGGCGCTGCGACCTGGTCAACTCGTAGTACTCGCGCACGGTGATCGTGTCGACATCCCCGAAGCCGCGAAAGTCCAGATCGCCCGAGTGAGCGTGATGGTACGCGTGCGTCTTTCGCCAGTAGTCGTACGGGGTCAGCAGTAGCGTCCCGATCACACGTCCGACCCAATCCCTCGCGCGCCGGGACTTGAAGAAGTTTCCGTGTCCGCAGTCGTGCTGGATGATGAAAAGGCGGATCAAGAAACCCGCGGTCGGGACCGCGAGCGCGAGCGTCAGCCAATAGTTGTACTCGAGGCTGCGCAGCATCGCGTACCACAGCGCCGCGAAGGGGATCGCGGACGTGAGTAGCTGCGTCACGCTGCGCTTGGTGTCCGCGCCCCAATACGGCTTGAGGATGCGGTTCCAGCGCTCGATCTTCGCGCGATCGGGCGCGGCGTGGTGCGTCGCAGAGCTACGCTTGCTATTCGCGATCTTCAGACGGTCACCTCTGCATCTTGCTCACTCATCTTCGTACGTCCCCGCCCGGTCGATATTTTCGAATGGTAATGCGCGCGATGTCCTCATCGGTCCATGCAACGCTCTTCATTTCTCCTCGCGCGAACAAGGCCGCCTGGTCGTCGAAGTGGGGAGAATCATCGCGCGCGGTCTGGCCGTATGCGAGCACCGAGTACGCGCGGGGGATCTCCCCGAACTCGACCAACAACACCCAGGCGTCCCCGCGGTTCGCGACGTACCGGCCGTCGGGGGCGCGTTCGTAGGAGAGTGCGCGGAAGCACCCGAGCGTCGGTTCGCAGCCTGAAACCGGCTCGTCCACGTCTCCTCGCACCACGCGATGCACGTCGCCCCAGCGGGCGTCCAGGGCGATTCCGTCACGATCCAAGGACGCGACAGCGCGGCCCAAGGCGCGCACCGCGTTGGCGCCACTCCCCAAGCCGAACGGCGTCTCCGCCGGACGCGCCGGGTCCCAGGCCTGGTCCCAAAGGGCCGTCGTATCCTCGTTCGAGAAGTAAGCCTCGGCCCAGCGCTTGAAGAGCACACCGCCGCGGCCCTCCGCATCCGCCGTGCGGTCCCACGCGGCGAGCACCGTGAGTGCCCGCTCGAGCACGGGGGAAGCGGCCTGCCGACCAGCGGCCAGCAGATCGTCCATGACTCGCTCGGCCATGAGCATGCGCGGGGAGTGCTTCTGCTCGATCAAGTCCTCGAGGCTGAAGACGCGATCGTTGTGCACCAGGTCGAGGGAAAGCTGGCTGCGCAGACGGAGCCGTGGCGCGGGGAGGTTCGCCGCCACCGTGTCTCGGTCGAGGGGGACGTTCAGGTTGGTGAAGTCCGGAGTATCGTTCGCTTGCTGGACGTAGCCACCCGGTGGGTTGAGGTACAGCGGCAAGTCTTGCCAGGGCACGAGTTCCGACCAGATGTCGCCAGACGAAGCGGCGAAAGCCGCGGAGTCGCCGGTGGTCGCGTGAGGCAGCAGCGGGAGGCGGGCGTTGTAGTAGTGGGCGATGTTCCCCCGGGCGTCCGCGTAAGTGAAGTTCGAACTCGGATGCGCCCGCATCTGCATGACGTCGAGCCACTCGCCGAGGCTCGTCGCCATCATCATCATCAGGAACTGCTGCCCCCGCCGGAACTCGCCGTCCCGTGGGTCCTTGAGCACGTAGATCCGTTCAGCCGTCCGGTGGATGACGGGCCCGTACTCCGTCCACCAGGTGGACCGTGATTCGGCGGCGGAGCCACCGCGGGCCGTGCGGTAGTCCACCGTGGTCGTGCGCTCCGTCAGAGCCAATGGCTCACCGTCCAAGACCGCGTGGTTCTCGAGTGTGGGGTGGGCAGCCAGCGCGTACACCTGGGAATACGTAGGATAGTTGTTGGTGGTCGCCCATCCCAGATGGCGATTGAATCCTCCGATGATGCCGAACGCGCCGCCGATTCTGAAGTCGCCGTAGAACTCGAGCACTCCCGGTACGCGCACGTGTGCCTCGTAGTAGGTGGATCCGAGCAATCGCGTCAGGAGCGGCTCGTTCCGACCCCACGTGAGGTGTGGATTGCGGAGTAGGATCGCCTTGCCGGACGTGGTGCGCGTCCCGTCGAAGGCCCACGCGTTCGAGCCGTCGAGCGCGAAGGAAAGGTCCTCGTCCGGGTCCGGCTCGCGGGGAGCACGCCCCTCGCGCTGCACCCGGCGCACGAATTGGGCTGCGTCACCCCGACTCCACGTTTGCACATCACGCGCGTGCGCGTCTACTCCGTTGAAGTTGGGCGTCATCCATGGCTGGAACTCCTCCGGATGCAGCCGGATGTAGTAGTTCAGCCCCTGGGCGAATCCCTCGTAGACGTCCCTCGTGCGAACGTCGAGGCGGTGAAAAGTCTCCACCGCCCGGGCGTGCAGGACACGAGCGACGAAGTCGGCGTCGATCTCCGCGCGTCCCTCGTATCGAGCAAGCGTGCCCCGGCTCTGAACCAGGCCGGTGGCGACCGAGGCGCCGAAGTCCTCCGACTGCACGTAGGCGAGCCCGAAGCCCATCGCCTCGAGGTCCTCTGCCAGGATATGCGGAACGCCGTACTCGGTGCGCACGATCTCGACGCGGTCCGGCAGGGCGGCCCGCGAGTCGGCGGCCTGGAAGGCGAGCAGCGAGAGGAAGAGCGAAACGGACATCAGGGTCTTCTAGTTGCCCTCCAGGATGTTCGCGATTTCCGTCCGCGCGTCGCGCAGATGGATCCGGGTGATGTCGTCGCCGGTCTTGCTCATGGCGTCACCGACCGCTCCGTCCAGGTCCTCCAGCGTCGCCCGCATCACCGCGCGGATGTCCGAGGTCCAAGTCCCCGGCACAGGGTTGTTCGACCGCGTCAGTTCTGCCTCCGTCGGGTTGAGGCGGTTGTCGATCGCCTCCAGGAACGCACGCTGTACGTTCCGTCTGAACGAATTGATGCGCACGGACCCTGCGTCCAACTCGGACCAGATGCCGTCCACGAGGTCGCCCATCAGGTCGGCGATCGTATACTGGTCGCTCGCCCGAGTAGACATTGCCTCGAATTCGATCAATCTCTCGAGCTTCGCGCGACTCAGCAGGCTGTTCAAAACGCGATTTTGCTGCGTGCGAAAGCGGGCCACGACTCCGGTTGGCTCGATCCTGCGCAGGATCCCCTCGTCGAGGAACATCTCGGGCACGTGGAACGCCGTGTGGTTGAGGTACTCGACGGCCTCGCGCTGCCGCGCCTTCGCGACGGGCTCGAAGCGGGGTCCGGTACCATACTTCTCCTGGCTCTGAGCACCCCCCACGATCGCGGTCACGTGGCCCATGTATCGACCCCACTGACTCACCGCCTGCCCGTAGAGCGTTTCCAGCTCCGCGTAGCTCTCGCCCGGCTTCTCGGCCACGCCCAACATCATGTCCATTACGCGGCCGAGGTTCAGCATGCCGTACGTCGTGGACTTTACGGCGTCCTCGTCTCCGACCGCCTCGGTCAATGCCTCGGGGTCGGAGCCCGCGGCGTCCGAGGTTGTGAAGCGAAGCCATGGAAACTCGTCCTGCTGGCGCGCCCACGCGTCGAGCGTAGCGAGCTCGTCGTCCGCCGTCTTGGCACCCGGTATGGGCGCGTAGCCCCAACGCACCGCGAACCGGTCGTAGGGCCCCACCTTGGGGATGAGGTACTCGGGCGGGATGTTGTCCTCTGGCTGCGCGACGTAATTGAAGCGCGAGTAGTCCATGAGTGTCGCGACGTGGCTGCCCCCCATGCGCTCGAGGAACGAGCGGCTCCGCAGGGAATCCGCCGGGTACATGGCGGACGCTTTCATGTTGTGCGGAAAGCCGATGGAGTGGCCGATCTCGTGCGTTACCACGTACTCGACCAGCCGGCCCATCAAGGAGTCCGGTAGCGGCAGCGACTGCGCCCGCTCGTCCAGCGGACCGACCTGGATGAAGTACCAGTTCTTCTGCAGCTCCATGATGTTGTGGTACATGTTGACTTCACCCTTCAGGATCTGGCCTGAACGGGGGTCGACAATCTGTCCGCCGGTCGCGTTCGCCACCGTCGAGGGACGCCAGTAGATCGCCGAATTGCGCGCGTCGTACAGCGAGAAGCTCGGGTCCTCCTCCGCGGTCGGAGCGATGCGACCGAAGATCGCGTTGCTGAAGCCTGCCTCCTCGAACACGGGCTGCCATGCCTCGACTCCGGATACGACCCACGGTTTCAGCCAGTCTGGTGTGGCGGGATCGATCCAGTAGGTGATCGGCTCCACGGGGTCCGAGACCGCCGCGCCCTGGTTCTGCTTCTCCAGGCGGAAGCGGTGGATGAAGCGCACTTGCTCGAGTCGGTTGTTGGGCCGCGTGAAGTCGTAGGAGCGGCTCGAGTTGAAGCCCACGCGGTCGTCGTGCCAGCGCGGCATCATGGGTTCGTCGGGCAGGCGAGCCATGCTGAACAGTTTCTTCACGGTCTGGGACCGGCTGGTGCTTCCGCCCCGCCCCCCGCGTCCGCCCCCCGGGGGGCCACCACGCCCGCCTGCCGCGGGAGGGCTGCCGGAACCGCTTTGGGTTACCTGGACATTGACCGCGTTCTCGAACGACCAGGAGTCCTCGACCCAACTGCGTCCCCGGTTCAGTCCGTCGATCGGCCCAAACTCGGAGATGCTGGACAGAAAGAGGTCGGAGACGTCGATGACTGAGGCGCTGTCCGCGCCGTAGGTCTCGACGTCGAACGTCGCGAGCACAGGGCCCTTCCGAAAACCGGCGATGGCGTCCCAGACCGCGGCGCTCTCGTCGGCGATGAGGTCGTATTCCTTCTGGCGCAGAATGACCCGATCTCCGTCGCGCTCCCACTGCACGATCAGCCGGGGGCCGCTGCCGAAGAATGAGCCCGGATTCTGCAGCGTCGACTCCATCGTACGCTGAATCAGCAGCATCTCCGTGCCGAGCTCCTCGGCGGGGATCTCGAAGAAGAGGTCGCCCTCCACCTCGTGTACGTCGAACATGCCGGGCTTCGTGACGGCGTCCTCGGTGATCACCTCCGAGTACTCCTTCATTCCGTTCGAATCGTCTTCGTCTTCGTCGTCGGATTCATCACCGCCGCCTCGGCGACCGGCCCCGCTGCCGCGCTGCTGGGGAGCCAGCGTCGGTATCGGGGAAGCCGCCACCGGCTGTGGGCTGAAAAGCGAGGAGAGCGCCACGAACGCGATCAGCAGAATGTAGGTCAGTCGCTTCATGCTATTCCTGTTTGGAAACGTCCATGGACGCGGTGCCACTGGATTGACGGGCTAAGGAGGGTAGAGGGCCTTCAGGTGCCCGACAAGAAGACAACCGCGCTCGGCTCAGTGCTCGATGTCACGACCTCGCCCTCAGCAACCATATCGGACCCGATGGGCCCCACATCGCGAGCAAGCCGTCCGCCGCTACGACCTCTGTGATCGCGACGCTCCCGGTCAGGTCGTCCGGCAGGTATTGGCCCATGAGAGTAGGCGTAGCCGGTGTCGAGACATCGTAGACCTTGAGGCCCGACGTGTGGTCCGCCACGTATAGGCGATCGTCCATGAGCGCCATTCGCTGGGCGGGTCCGCGCGTATCGACCTCCCTCACCAGGCGCGGGTTGCGTGGGTCCGAAATGTCCAGCACATGGATCGACGACAGATTTCGCGTGGCCGAGACCGACAAATAGGCATGCGCCCCGTTCACGACGACCCCTCTGGACCACAAGCCGGGCATGTAGTTGGCGAGTAGAACCGGGGCGGTCGCCTCTGCGGCGTCGAACAGGTAGAGGCCGGACTGCCGGGCCGCGACGAGAACGAGCGTGCCCGCGACCTCCAGGTCCCCCACGTTGTCGCTCGCGGCGGGGAGGCTCACGAGCCCCAGGGCGCGTGGTTCGCTCGGGTCCGCCACGTCGACGAGCTGAACCTCGACGGTCACATTCCTGTTTCCCGGCGTGCCCCGACTGTGTGAGAAGGCCGCCACCGAGCCCGCCACCGAGAGAGATGTCCAGGATCCCAGTGGCGGGTCGGCCTCATACGAGCCCAAGCGCGTTGGCGCGGAGCGGTCGGACAAGTCGATGATCTTCAGGCCCCACGAGAGGTCCGGCCCCCTGGAGAGCACATAGGCGAGCGGCGGTCCCACTTCCAGACTCCCGACACCGGACAGCTCCGGCAGGTCGATGTCCGTCGCACGAGGGGGCGCGCCCGCGCTCGGGAAGTCGAGCACCCGGATGCCGCCCAGACTCGTCTCCGCGCCCGGCCTCCGGGGCGGATTATGGCGTGCCAGATAGAAACGGACCCCCGCGACAGCCGCGACGCCGAACTCCCTATACGGCGTTCGAGAGCCGAGTTCGGAGATGAGCTCAAGACCGTGCGTAGGTGGGTTCGCAGCCTCGTAGACGGCCCGGAATTCGCCGAGGCACGCGCGTAGCGCCACTGGCTTCGGAACCGAAGCGAAGACGCCCGGTGGTGCCAAGGCCTCTCCCTCCGTCTCCCAGAGTACGGTCGCGTCTCTCGGCCGACGTACCGACACTCGATAAGACCAAGCGACTTCTAGCTCTGACGCTCGTTCGAAACGGAACGAACATTCGAGTCGATGTCCGTCCTCTTGGGCCGAGACCCCCAGATCCTCGAGTCTGGCCGCGAGGGACCCGGCCGTCACTCTCTCGATCACCGTCCGTGTTTCGTCGTCGTACTGTTCACTCCCGCCGGTCGCGAGCGTGAAGATCGTGTGCACGCCCTGCAGCCCGAGAAGTCCCGCTCGAGGCGCGTCGGCCTCCGGAGGTTCCTGGGCTGCCGCGCCGATCGAACGCGCGAGACCGACCGCCAACAAGAGCGCACACGTGGTGAGCCTCATCCCACAGTTCTCGGAGACGTGGCCGGCTGGACGACGACGACCCTCCACTCGGCGTTGTCGTGCCACGCATCGATCAGCGCGACGATCGCGAGGCGGCCCACTGCCTCGGCGTGGGATGCGTGGCCTCCCTTGAAGAGGTCCGGCAGGTCGGGCGCGCCTACCGGGGCCGGCGCGACATACATCTGCCACGCGCCCTCCGCCAGGTACGTTTGCATCATGACACGCGTGGGCATGCTGTCGGGGATCAGCCAGGTGTGGTCATCGACGTGGGTCCACCCGTCTCGCTGGGCGACCAGCTCCATTTTGTCGTAGTTGGTCTCATCGTAGATGGTCAGGTACGTCGCACCGTTCAGGCCGCGAAGCGCCTCCATGACGTCGGTCTGCGCATCGAGCAAGGGCTTCCCCGTCTTGTCGGCCACCTGCCAGAGGCTCGGGCCGACGCGTGCGCCCCCATGCTCGTCGAGGACTGCCGAGACCGCTTCCGGCGTGGTCGGGCTTCGGAGCCGATCACCGGGCGTCCGCAGCTCCACGTTGTCATCGGCGGGATGGATGCCGCCGCCCGCGAAGATCCACCGGTAAACCGCGGTATCGCTGCTCCCGCATTGTGGGCAGGGGCTCATCGCCCCTTCGCGGTAGGCGATGGGGACGCCGCTCGCGTCGGCGCGAGCCATCAGGTCTCCGCGGGACTCCGCCGCGCCGAGCACTTGACCCGACAGCAGAGTAGCGATCATCTCCGCACCCTCGGCGAGCGTCGAGTCCGCCACGTGTGCGGGTACCAAGATGCGGGCGACCCACCACTCGATGTCGTAGTCGGTGATCTCCGCGTGTCCGCAGGCCAGGCATCGCCAACCCTCGACCGGGGGGTCCGGGGGACGCACCCACGAGACCTCGAAGCGCTCGTCGGTTCTTTCATACGCGAGCTGATAGACGCGTTCTCCGAGGACCGCGAGCAGGCGGTTCGCCCACGGTATCTGCATGCGTTCGAGCGCGTGGCCATTCCCCGGGTCGAGAACGAGATCGTTGAACGATCCAGCACCGCCGTAGGCGTCCAGGACGGTCGCATCGATGGAGCCGGCTCGAGCCTTTTCCAGATGGCGGCGTGCCCACAAGAGCCACCGGCCCTCGCCACTGTGTTCGAGTAGCCGAACCATTCCGGCCAGGGCCAGTTCGGCGCGCCGGTCCTCAGCCATCAGCGAAGCAGCTCTACCAGGTCCTCGTGTCCACCCGCGTCGGCCCAACCGGCCGGCGTACCCGAATGGGTGCGATCGACAATCGTGCGGTCGGCTCCGTGGGCGAGCAGTACTTCGATGCGATCGCGATCGCCCTCCCAGGACGCCACGTGCAGCGCGGTGGCGCCGTTTTCGTCTCCGATGGCGTTGGGGTTCGCGCCTTGCTCGAGCAGGATGCGCGCCGCGTCCGCAGTGCCCGACAGCGCTTCACGGACCTGATCGTCCGTGAGGGTCGCCAGCAGGTCCGGATCGTCCCTCAGCATGCTGGCGAGCAGATCGACGTCTCCGCGACGAGACGCGTGAAGCAGGTTCACGAAGGGTGAGCTGCGCCCGAGCAGAAAAGCATAGATCGCCTCGTTGCCCCTGCGTCGCGCGACCTCGGCAGGGGTCTGCGCGAAGTCCAGCGCCCAGATGTACTTATCGCCTCGGCCCAAGTGCTCATGGGACTCTCCGAAACGGACACGGACATCGATCGCGCTGGGCTCCGCCTCGAGTAGTTGCTCGGCCAGGGCGACGTCGTCCAGTACCGCGGCCATGAAGAGGTCGGGTCTCGCGCCGTTGTCGAGAAGGAAGCGCGTCACGTCCTCGCGACCCGCTACGGACCACATCGCTGCCGTGCTGTTGTGGTCGACGCATCGCTTGTCGAGTTCCGCACCCCGGTCGAGCAGGAACTGCGCAACCTCGATGTTCATTGCCAGGTGGAGCGGCGTCGCACCGTCCGGACCGGGTTCGCTCACCCGGTCGGGATTCGCGTCGAGCAGCTCCGTGAGCACGTCGATCCGGCCCAACCCTGCCGCCGCATGAATGTCCAGGGTCGCCCCGCGGGCGATGAGATGGTCTGCCAGATCGACGTCCACGGGAGCGGGCTTGTCGACGACGCAGTCCAGAACTCCGTAAGGCCCTGCGGACCAGTCGGACTTCGCGTCGACGTCGGCGCCCATGTCGATCAGGGCATCGATGACCGCTCGTTCCTCGGTCAGCGCGGAGAGTACGAGCGCCGTGGAACCGAACGCGAACCACGGTTTGTCGATCACTTGCCCGAGCTCAGGATGCGCGTCGAACAGGCGTCGAATCTCGTCCGCGTCCGCGGACTCGACGGCCTTCTTGAAGCGAATGGCTCTCGAGTCTTTGCGGTTCATGTATTGTGTGACCGAAGTGGCGGGTCAGTCGTTCCGGAACAGGCCGTGCGATGTTTATGAGCATGCTGCCGCCGCGCGTGAAAGTCACGGGTCGAGTGCCCTGACATAGCCCAATGGAGGAACCGTGGGCCGCAAGATCGAGGTTGTGCCCTACGACCCGTCGTGGCCCACGGCGTTCGAGCTCGAGAGCGCGAGGGTCTCGCTCGTGTTCGCGCCCGTTCTCGATTCCATCCACCACATCGGAAGCACCTCCGTTCCCGGGCTCTCGGCCAAGCCGGTGATCGACATCCTAGTCGTAGTGCACCCCGACACGGCCATCGCGGACCACGACCGTGAGATGGCCGAGCTCCTCTATACTCCGCGGGGAGAATGCTTGGATGCCGGGGGCACGCCGGGGCGGTTCTACTACAGTAGGACGATCGACGGAGTGCGAACCCATCAGGTTCATGTCTGTGCAAAGGGGCATTTCCAGATCGCCGAGTTACTTCTCTTCCCCCGGTATCTTCGCGAACACCCCGAGGTCGCCGACGCATACGAGCGGCTCAAGGGATCGGCGATCGCGGAGGGCGCCACCGATACCACTCGTTACATGGCCGGCAAGCACGACTGGATCCGGTCGACGGTGCGCGAGGCCCTTGTCCACTATGAGGGTCCGTGATAGTCCGGCGCGGCGAGATACGGGACGTCGCCGCATTGATCGACCTGAATGCGCATGTCCACCAGCCTCACGTCGACGAGCACCCTGATCTCTTCCGCCCAACGACCGAGCGCTCCGGTATCGAGGAGTACTTCACTTCGATCCTCACGGACTTGGCCCACTACGTTCTGGTCGCCGAGATGGAATCGAGGCCCGTCGGTTACCTGGCGGCCCAGGTCCAGCGTCGTGGAGCGAATGCGTTCTCAAAGCGTCACGACCGCCTCTACGTGCACCAGGTCAGCGTCGATCCACAGTTTCGGCGTCGAGGCGTTGGGCGAGCCTTGTTTGCTGAGATAGAGCGGACCGCTCGAAGCGAGTCGCTGACCGAGGTGGCCCTCGATACCTGGGCGTTCAACCAAGACGCCCAACGCTTCTTCGAAGCTTTGGGGTTCTCGGTGTTCAACGTCAGGATGTGGAAGCGGGGCGTTTCGAGCCAAGCCGAGTATCCGAAGTCACCGATCGAACTGTCGGACTGACCTACGGTCGCAGCTAACGAGCATGGAGAATTCATGGAGCAGGTTCGGCTGGTGCCCTACGATCCCGACTGGCCGCGTCGGTTCGCCGAAGAGCGAATCCTCCTGTCCCAGATCTTCGCCGACTCGACCGTCAGGATCGAGCACGTCGGGAGCACGTCCGTCCCGGGTCTGACTGCCAAACCTGTGATCGACATCCTGGTGGGCGTATCCGACCTCCGCCTCGCTGAGAGTCGCATCGCCCCGCTCCTGAATTGCGGATACGAGTACGTCCCGGAGTATGAAGTCCAAAAGCCAAGACGGCGGTACTTTCGAAAGCCGCCGACCCGTCCGCGGACCCACCACCTGCATTGCGTAGTCCTAGGAAGCGAAGACTGGAGTCGCACGATCTTGTTTCGGGACCGGCTACGGGACGAACCAGCTATCGCCGAGGCATACTCGGACCTCAAGCGCAGGTTGGCCGAAACCGTCTCCAAGAAGGGGTTCACCGATGCGAAGACCCCGTTCATTGAAGCGGTACTCGGCCGAAGCCTCCCTTGACGGGCGCTGCGGGTGTCAGCCACTCACACGTCGATCGTAACCGCACCCTCGGCGGCGGACGCCACGAGCCGCGCGTACTTGGACAGCACGCCGTCCGGCAGCGGCTTGCTCGGTGCTCGCCACTCCGAAATGCGACGCTCGATTTCGTCGTCGCTCAGATCCAGGGAGACCGTGCCCTCGTCGAGGTCGAACGTGACCATGTCGCCGTCGCGGACCGCGGCGATGGGGCCGCCGTCCACGGCTTCGGGCGAGACGTGGCCTGCCATGAGCCCGTGGGTGGCGCCCGAGAAGCGGCCGTCGGTCAGGAGGGCGACGCTGGAGCCTAGGCCCGCTCCCGCGAGCGCAGCCGTTACCGCCAACATCTCGCGCATGCCCGGTCCGCCCCGCGGACCCTCGCACCGAATGACGATCACGTCTCCTTCCTGGAAGACCCCGTCCTGAAACGCCTTGAACGCGTCTTCCTCGCTCTCGAAGACTCGAGCCGGACCCTGGTGAAACACGCGCTCGTGTCCGGCTACCTTCATGACGCAACCGTCGGGGGCGAGGTTGCCGCGCAGGATCATCAGGCCGCCCCTGGGCTTCAGCGGGCTTTCCACCAGGCTCACTACCTCCTGGCCGGGCGCCTCGGGAGCCTCCGCGACCTCCTCGGCGAGAGTGCGGCCGGTTACGGTCGGGGCCTCGCCGTCGACGAAGCCGGCTTCGAGCAGCCGTCTCGTGACCAGGCCCACGCCGCCCGCGGCATGCAAGTCCGTGGCGGTGAAGCGCCCCCACGGTTTCATGTCGGCCAGAATCGGCGTTTTGGCGCTGATGCGATTGAAGTCGTCGAGCGAGAGTTCCACACCGGCCTCGCGCGCGACCGCCAACAGGTGTAGGACCGCGTTGGTGGACCCGCCGGTCGCGACCACCAGCGCCACCCCGTTCTCCAACGCTCTTCTCGTGAGGAACTGCCGAGCGGTGACACCCCTCTTCACCAGATCGACCACCAGACGGCCGCACTCACGGGCGACATCCATCTTGGCCGGGTCCGTAGCGGGGACCGACCCGCTGCCCATGGGTGAGATCCCCATCGCCTCGAAGACCGTGGCCATGGTATTCGCGGTGAACTGCCCCCCGCACGCGCCCGCGCCGGGGCAGGCAGCCTTCTCGATGGCCAGCAGTTCGTCTTCGCTGATCCTTCCGGCCGCCGCCGAGCCGACCGCCTCGAAGACGTCCTGGATCGTTATATCCTTCCCATTGTGCACGCCCGGTTGGATCGAACCTCCGTACAGCATGAGACTCGGCTGGTCCAAGCGCGCTAGTGCCATGACCGTGCCAGGGATGGTCTTGTCGCACCCCGAAAGCGCGACGACGCCATCGAAGAGGTAGCCGCGGCTCATGAGCTCGATCGAGTCGGCGATGACCTCACGGCTCACGAGAGAGGTCCGCATGCCCGAGGTTCCCATGGTGATTCCATCCGACACCGCGATGGTGTTGAACTCGAGCGGCGTTCCGCCCGCCTCGCGGATACCCTCGCGAACTGCGTCCCCGAGTCCCCTCAGATGCGTATTGCAGGGGGTCGCGTCGGTCCAGGTGTTCGCGATTCCTATGAGTGGAAGCGCGAAGTCGTCATCGTCGAGACCGACCGCGCGCAGCATGGCCCGCGCGGGCGCCCGAGCCGGCCCCTCGAGCAATTGCCGGCTTCTCAGCATGGGGAGCTTCCTGTCGACCACGGTTTCTCCGGAGTGAAGATTGAAGCTGTCTCAGGTGTCGTTCGATCTTAGCCTGCACTAGCCTTCAGGCGCGAGCATCACGCCGCTGCGGGTCGATGCCTCGAGCACGCCGCGTGCGGTCAGAAAAGCGCGCGCGCGGTCGACCTGTACCGGGGAGCCGACGAGTTCCACGCGAGTGTCCGTCTCCCGGAGAACCATGTGCAAACAGGCCTCGGGCCAATCGCCCACGGGTCCGCTGGTCCGGCCGAGCGCCATCTCCCGACCCTCGTCTTGCTCGTCGTGCCCAAAGCGGCTGATCTGCTCGAGGTCCTCGAGCTCGCGGAGTTCGGCTTCGATTCGGTCGTGCGATGTCTGCAACGAATCGAATGCGACCACGACCTCCAGAGTCCGCTCGTCCGCGCGGTATACGGAAAGGGTCCTCACCTGGAGCGCGCGTCGACGAAGAAGCCCGAGCAGGCGCTCGAGAGCGCTACTGCGGTCCCACAGCCTCGCCACCAGGACCAAATCGTCGCCGCCGGCGCGATTATCCGACGACCCTCTCTGGCAGGGTGATCATCTCGTCCAGCGACGCTCCGGGAGTGACCACCGGGTACACGTTCTCTTCACCTCGCACCTCTAGCCACAGCAGCATGGGACCGTCCGCGGAAACCGCCAGATCGAGCGCGCCGTCCAGTTGTTCGGCACGGTCGACGAGACAGGTCGGGATTCCGTACGCCTTGCCCAAGAGCACCAGGTCGGGTCCTGACAGCTGGACCGAGGAGTAACGCCGGCCGCAAAAACGTTCCTGCCACTGCCGCACCATGCCGAGGTAGCCGTTGTCGATGACCGCGATGCGCAGCGGAAGCGACTCTTGTACCACAGTCGCTAGCTCCTGGAGGTTCATCTGGAAGCCGCCGTCGCCCGCGACGGCCCACACCGGCCTGTCGGGCCTGCCCACGGCCGCCCCGATCGCCGCGGGCAGCGCGTATCCCATGGTGCCGAGCCCACCCGACGTGAGATGCGTTCCGGGTGCTAGGTCCGGCAACTCTTGGGCGAGCCACATCTGATGCCGACCCACGTCGCTGGCGACGAGTGCACCCGCGCGGCTGATGCGCCGGGCGATCGCGCGCACGGCGGCGCCGGCCCCGAGTGGCCCCACTGCGGCAACGGGCTCGGGCGTGGGGTCCGCCGCCCGAGTCCACGGACGCAGCTGACGCCACCAGCCCTCGCGGCGTGCTTCACCGACGAGCTCGAGCAATAGCGGAACCGAATCCGCGAGGTCGGCCACTACAGCCAGGTCCGGCTGCACCGTTCGGCCGATCGCGGTGGCGTCGATGTCGAAGTGCACGACACGAGCTGCGGGCGCGAAGCGGCCGGGATCTCCGATCACCCGGTCGTCGAACCGCGCCCCGAGACCCAGCACGAGGTCCGCGGGCCTGGAGGGCCTGGTTGGCGCGCTCGGTTCCGTGCATTCCCGGCATGCCCAGGGCGCGGGAGTCGGATGCTGGAAAGGCGTCGAGACCGAGCAGGGTCGTGGTGACCGGAAGGTCGTTCCGCTCGACCAGCTCTCGCAGGGCCCGCGACGTCTGTGACAGCAACACCCCGCACCCGACGAGCAGCACGGGTCGTTCAGCTCCAGCGAGCCAAGTTGCGGCCTCGCGCACCTTGACAGCCTGAAAGGGCGTGCACTTGTCCACCCGGTGCTGCCCCTGACCGCCCGCCTCTAGCCCCGTCCCCCGCCGACCAGAGCGCCGCGCGCTCCAGAGGGTCTCGCCGGAGACGATGGCGGCTTGCACGTCTTTGGGCAGGTCGCCCAGGACGGGCCCTGGGCGGCCCGACTCCGCGATGCGAAACGCCTCGGCGATGACGTCGGCGATGTCCGAGGCCGATTCGACGAGGAAACCGTGCTTCGTGACGGGCATCGTCACGCCCAGGATGTCGGTCTCCTGGAACGCCTGTGTTCCGAGGGAGGGGCGCGCGACCTGCCCGGTTATGGCCACGATGGGCACGCTGTCCATAAGGGCTGTTGCGAGTCCCGTGACGAGGTTGGTCGCGCCGGGTCCGCTCGTGGCGACGCAGACGCCGGTGCGTCCGGAGGCGCGTGCGTACCCGTCAGCCGCATGCGCGGCGGCCTGCTCATGACGACAAAGCACGTGCCGCAGACGATCCTGGTAGCGGTACAGCGCGTCGTAGAACGGGAGGATCGCTCCGCCAGGGCGCCCGAATAGCGCGGAAACGCCCTGATCGATCAGTGCTTGGCACGCCAAGTCTGCAGCGGTCATCGAACTCATCGTGGTTCCTGTCTCATGGGCCAAAAAAAGCCGGGCCCTCTCGGAGGAGAGGGCCCGGCGGCGTTCGGTCTGGCTTTTCGACTCGTCAGTCGACTCCGAAGCGCAACCCGCCCTCTCGCCCGAGCCATACGATGAAGCTCGGGACGATAATCGCGATAATGGCAAGGAGGCCGTACGTCGGGATCATGCTTACTGGATCGCTCTGCGCTTCAGAGATGATGCAGGGCCTTGGCCCTGCTTCGACGAGTCTACTCACCAAATACGCGGGCGAGCCTCCAGGGTGTCAAGCCTGCGGCGCCCAGATGGCGCGCGCCGCGGCTACCAGTCCCACGAACCCGGCGAGTGGCAGCACCGACGGCCCGAGCGCCCCAGGCGCCGCTGACCCCGCCGCCGCGGCGACGAAGACTGCCGCACCAGCAGCTAACACGCCTTAGGCCAGCCGCCAGAGACGGCGTGGCCGCGTCGCGACCGGTTCCCGGCGCCCCTCCACCGCCGTCTGGGCCGCCGTTTGTGCACTGTCATCCGGCGGCGCCGCCATGACCGTATCCGCGAACCCGGCGCGCACCGCGACCACACCCGCCTCCGTGCGCATTTCCGGGCCCAGCTCCGCGCGAAGTCGCACGACGTCGGAGATCCTCGAACGGCATTCGTCACACTGGAGCACGTGGCGCAGGGCCGCCTCCGGGTCTTCAGAGACGGTCCCCAGGGTCACGAGTGCTTCCGATTCAAGACACGAAGACATCGCGCCAACTCCTCAAGACGGGGTTCAAGTTCTGGAGTGCCTGGTGAAGACTCGCTTTGACGGTTTCTTCGGCGCAGCCCATGAGTTCGGCGGTCTCGCGAGTCGTTCGCGCTTCGAGGATGCGCAGTACCACGGTGTCACGCTGCCGTGCCGGGAGCTGAGCAACCGCCTCTGTCACCGCGGCTCGAAGCTGTGAGCGTTCGGCGCCTACGTCGGGTGTGGGCTGCTCGCTCGGCACCGCTCCGGGTATCCCACTGATGTCCCGGGCGCGCACCACGGCGTTCCGACTCCCGGAGCGACAGACATTTGCGCAGATGGCGAGTAGCCAACCCAGCAGCGAGCCGGCGCTCTGCAACTGCTCGCGACGCACATAGGCTCGCACCCACACCTCTTGGACGGCGTCATGGGCTTCGTCCGAATCCAGCGTATAAGCGAATGCCGCCGCAAGTAGGCGTGGGGAGTGAGACTCGACCAGCCGCCGGAAAAGCTCACGATCCCCGCGCACGAAGGCGTGCAACTCCGACGGACTCATGTCGGACCGGCGTCCCCCACACTTGGCGGTGGCGGGCCTTGTGCGAAGATCGAAACCATTGTCGGCCATCCCAGGCCGAGTCCCAGCATCGCGGGTACGAAGACGATGAACCATGCCGCGAAATAGGCCTGGCCGGCCGCGCGGGCCGCGACCAGTTCATAGCCGTTTTCGCCTCCCAGGTACATCGACACCAGGATGAAGAGTCCCATGGCCAGGAGTTGAGCAGTTCTGAGTTGAACATGGCGGATTCGCGCCGCCCAATACCCAGCTAGAGCACCGATCCAGGTCAGGAAGAAAGGGAGCGACGAGTGCGCGAGGCGCCGCTCGTGTTCGAAGGCAAAAGTGTTTGCGTCGAACCACGCCTCGAGATCCGTGCGCGGACCGGCTTCGGCTCGGCGAACCACTTCGCGGCCCCACTCCCGCAGCTCCGGCAGCGTGAGTTCGCGGGGCTCGATCTGGTTTCCTGCATCCGCGATCAGACGGCCGCGCGCCAGCACCGTGGGCGCCACGTACTGGATCACCACAAAGGCCACGGCGATCAACGTGAATGTGACGAGGGTCAGCTTGATGCCTTCGCGCAAGAATGTGCGCGGGGTCTCCAACACGCTGGCACCGACGCTGAGCCCCGCCGGGAAGCAGGCGAGGATCATCGCGAAGGACGCGAGTGCCGGCGCTCGGAACATCGTGCCCCAAATCTCGCCCCCGGAGCCGGCGAACAAGAGAAAAGCGAAGAGGGCCAGGCTCCAGCCTGCGAGGCGGATGAAATATCGGGTCAGCAGTTGCATACGATGCGTCCTGTTTCCGGTGCGTCCTCTTTTCGTATTGGTGACGCGCGCAGCGCGCCGCCGGTTTAGTGGACCGGCGGCAGGACGGCTGGCGAGTCTTTGGCGGGCCGATGCTCGGCCCTCTTCTCACGTACTATAGATTGTGCGATGAGACAGACGCATGTGCGAGTGTGGGGCGGTCGAGCGCCCGCTACGGTGGCGCTGCTCGTCGCCCTGGGGTCGCTAGCGTGCGGTGGGGACGGGGCGACGGAGGTTCGCACGCTCACCGTCTCCGTCGAGCCGAGTAGTACGCTCATCGCAGGCGTTGGCGGAACGGTGGACTTCGGCGCGGTCGCGCGCGACCTCAACGGGGCGCTTGTGGCTGGGGAGACGACCTGGCAATCGTCGGACCTCTCGATCGCCACAGTCAGCTCTACCGGCCTCGCGGTCGGTGTGGCGTCGGGGATCGCCACGATCACCGCGACCGTCGAGGGTGCAACTGGCACGGCGCGACTCGAGGTCTACGTGCCAGACGCCGTGTCCGCATACGAGGTGGGCACGAGCTATTTTGGGCGCAACGGCTACGTGCAATACGTCCCGGGTGATCTCCCGGTGGTCCTATCGGCGCCTCACGGCGGCGGATTCACGCCCAGCGAGATCCCGAACCGCACCTTCGGTGTGACCGGCACCGACCGCAACACCGCTGAGCTCATCCTCGCCGTTCGCGATGCCTTCCTGGAACAGACGGGGCGGAGCCCGCATGTGATCATCTCGCACTTGGCGCGCGTAAAGCTCGACCCAAACCGCGAGATCGTGGAGGCCGCCCAGGACGATCCCTTTGCAGAGCAGGCCTGGCATGAATTCCAGGACTGGATCAGCCTTGCGCGCGAGACGGTCCAGGAGGACTTCGACCGTGGCATGTACTTCGACCTGCACGGGCACGGTCACGACATCGACCGCCTCGAGCTCGGGTATCTGCTCAGCCGGAGCGAACTCAACCAGGCGGACACTCCGCTCGACGCGCTCGCGGTGGTCGCTAGTACCAGCATTCGCGACCTGGGGCGGGATTCGCCGCTTCCGTTCTCGCAGCTGCTGCGTGGCCCCACGTCACTGGGCGGTTATCTGCAGCTGGAAGGGGTGCGCTCGGTGCCGAGTCCAGGCGACTTGTCACCTGGCGGCGACGACTACTTCTCGGGCGGATACAACACGCGGCAGCACGGCTCGGTGTCAGACGGGGAGGTCGTGAGTGGGATCCAGATCGAGCATCACTTCTCTGGTCTGCGGGACACCGATGAGAATCGACGCACCTATGCGGCGCAACTCGGCCGGGCAGTCAGGCTGTTCATGGTCCAACACTACGGGTTCTTCGAGCCTTCCTAGAGATCGCCGCGCCGGGCCTCCCTGAGCGAAGTAAGACCCCTTGACCCTCACGTAGCGTTAGGGTGTATCGTGAGGGGCGGGCGGACGCGGGCGTGCCGGCCGCATACTGGTCTCCCGAACCCCGCGGGTGAGTCTCATGCAGGCAGCGATGAAGGTGGGCGCGTTGGCGAGGCGAACGGGCCTCACTGTGCGTACGCTCCACCACTACGACGAGATCGGGCTGCTTTCGCCCTCGCATCGCACTCGGTCTGGACACCGGTTGTACGGCGAGCACGAACTCAGTCGACTCCAGCAGATCGCGTCTCTCAAGCATCTCGGACTCCCGCTCGAGGAGATTCGTGCGTGCCTCGTTCGGCCCGAGTACTCCCTCGAGCACGTGCTCGACCTTCAGATCGAGCGGATCGAGGAGCAGATCCGGCGTCATGAGAGATTGCGAGGGCTGATCGAGGCGTTGCGAGACCAGATCGCGTCCGGGCAGATCGTGTCGGTAGACGACTTCGCTCGCACGGTCGAGGTCACGGTGAACTACGCGAAGTACTATTCGCCAACGCAGCTCGCGGAGCTCGACCGCTGCCGCGCCGAGGTCGGCAAGGACCGCATCCATCAGGTTCAGCGGGAGTGGTCGCGGCTATTGGCCGAATACGGTCGTGCGATGGAGGAGGGTCTCTCACCGGATCACGAAAGCGTTCGTGTGCTGGCGGTTCAGTCTGCCGCGCTCGTCGCGGAGTTCACCGGGGGCGATCCGGCGATGAAGGAGTCCCTTGACGCCTTCTACGACGGCGAGCGTGCCGAGAACGTGATGGCCGGCCACGGGATGGAGATGGCCCCGGGGCTCTGGCAATACATGGCGGAAGCGCAAGCGGCGCTCGGGCGGAGCTGAGGGCGCCCCCACCCGAAAAACGAGGGGTGGCGGACCCCCGGTCCACCACCCCCCCCGGCAGGAGTAGAGCTCCTTACAGCAGCTCAGCCTCCTCGATTGCCTCCACGACGCCTGAGCGGGGATCGGCCTTCCCGTGTCGTCAGGTCGATCTCCATCTCTTCGCCGTTGACAACGATGTTGGCGGTCTCGTCGCCGTCGAACGTGATCGTGATCACTGCCGCGCGGGTCTCATCCCCGTTCGGACCGTTCACGATCGTAGCGCTCATCGTGCGGGTGATTGTTCCGGAGATCGGATACCGTGTCTCGGATCCGGGTGCCGGTACGACTACATCGGTGTAGGTGAAGGAGCCGACCATGTGCGAGCTACGGACGGAGCCGTCCTCTTCCACGGTGCGGCTTCGCGTAATGTCCTCTTCTCCGGTTCCATTGCGCGTGCGGTGGGTTTCTTCACCCTGCAAGCCTGTGATCGTCATGTCGCGCAGGCGATAGATGTTCGCGCTCCAGTTGTCGCGCGCGACATCGCCGCTGACCTCACTTTCGTAGTGGATGCTCCCGGTCGTCAGTTCGTCATAGGCCTCCTGCTCGACACCGTTCGCGTCGTAGAAGGTCTCGGAGTGGGTGCCCGAAAACTCCGCCCCGATCCCGTGTCGGCCGCCCGGTAGGCCACGCCCTCCAGCGCGGCCACCCGAGTCACCCGCCCGGAAACCGAACGACTGGCCCCACGTGCCGACATCCTCGAGCGCCGCGTCAGCCGCGACGATCGCCATGTCCCGCACCAAGCCATCGTCGATCGCGTCGAGTCCGGTCGAGTCCCCGCAAGCAGTGGCCGCGAGGCCGGCGGCCAGCGCCAGCGTCCCTCGCGGCCCGGTCCATCCCTTTCTCATGATCCGCATCCTCGTCCCGTTGGGGTCGCACCTCCCCGTACACATCCTTGATGTGTCTGAGCAATGATACGTTAAAGGGCGCGTGAGGCACACACGCGCTCGGATCTGGGTGCCTGTTAGGAGCCCGACGGCTTGGAGACGAACGGTGCGTGCTCGAACACGAGGTAGCTTCGACCGGCAGTCATCTCACCCGCCCGCAGCGTGGTGACGTTGCCACCCACGCGCCGTACTCCGGGTCGGCCCGCCAGCCAAGAGTCGATGTCACCCAGATCGCTCGGGGCACCTGCTTCGGTCTCCAGGTCGCCGAGCCGGTAGTGCATTGGGATCACGAGCGACGGCTGAACAGCCTCGAGAAGCGCCTGTGTGGATTCGTCAGACAGGATGTGGTACTCGCCGTCGGCGGGCATCATCAGCACATCGATGCGTCCGAGGCCCGCGACCATATCAGGCGTGAGCGGTCCGTTGTCTCCCAGATGAGCGATGCGCAGGCCCGCGGCCTCGACGACCATGATCGTATTGAGCTGCCCGAATTCCATGCCGTATGGGTCGGCGTGCTTCCCCTCCACACCCGTCACTCGGAAGCCACCGACCGTATAGGCGCCGGGCATATCGATGACCGTGACGTCCGGCCCCCACGGGAACGGCATCTCGCGGTACCGGCCCGCGTCGTGATCGTAGTGCGGGTGGGTGATCAGCACAGCGTCCGGCTCGATCCCCTCTGGCCAGTCGTACCCCAGCCAGACGCGGCTGGCGTAAGGATCGATCAGGAGTTCCGTGCCATCTGACGCGCGCAGGAGAAACGAAGCGTGCGCGATGTATTCGATCTCGATGCCCGGAGTCGGGGTGACGACTTCGTCACGCGTCTCTCCGGTGCAACCTGCCAATACAACGAGCGCGAGGGCGCGAGAAAAGCCGCATGGCCGCATGCGCAGACTCACTCCAATGAGCCAGCCTGTTGGCTGACCGGCCAGGTCAGCGAGCCGCTGCCACCGAAGTGTCGCCGCTCCTGGTTCTCGACGGACGGATCACGGTACCGGATCAGGCTCGCCAGGTGACGCTCGGTCGTCTTGCCAAGCGCTTTCGCCAGCCCTGAGGTGCCTTCTTCCAAGATGTCGGAGACTTTGCGCGACGGCATCGGAACCTTTCCGTCCCGGATCGCGCTCAGTCGCGCCAGGTGTTCGAGGCCGTCCATGCAGCCGCGCACGGCTACTACCGCGCCGGGGTCGTTGTTCAACAGGCGACGACTGCGCGTGCCGATGTTCAAGAAGAGACCCTCGGTGAAGTCCGGCAAAGGATCATCCGGGCCTACCGCATTGAGAATGCCGAGTACTTCGTCGGTATCCATTTCTCGAGGTCCGCCCTGCCAGACCCACACGGCGTGCTCGATCGCGTGAAGCGCGTCCCACGCGAGTTGACGGCCGCGCGTGTGATGTCGTCGTCGCTCGAAGAACCGCTCGACGACCGCGACCGTGATCACGATACCGACCAGCTCGGTTCCCAGGTTGCCCAGGACCGTCCCGGCATTCGTATCTGCGCCCATGTAGGTCGATAAGCCGAGAATCCCGGCAGCGACAGAGAGGCTTGCCAGCGTGACGAACCAACGGAGCCTCGATTATCTTCGGGTGACGAATACGGGTTGAGTCCATGCGACGCGACCACCGGAGTCGGTCACTTTGGCTCGAATGTAACCCACGTCGCGGCCCCCGAGGTCGAACGTAGCGGGGTTCTCGTCGGTCTCTGCCAAGACCACCCCTGAGGCGCCAGAGAAGACTGTGCTGAAGCGGAAGTCCCCCGCCTCCGAGATGTCGATCGTGATGCGATCGCCTGTGACGACGATATCAGAGAGGCTGACGCCCGTGCTCGCGTAGAAGCGACCCGACTCCAGCGACGCCATCAGTTCCAGGGCATCGAGTGACGGGGAGTTCACGGAGACCCATCCGCGTCCTGGATTCACCCTATCGGGCGCGAACTCCCCCTGGAAGTGATGCGCGTCGTCGACCGCGATTCCGTAAAGGACCTTCCCCTCCGTGAGCAGGATGTCCCAGATCTCCTCGAGTCCTGGGCTGCCTCCTCCTCCCTCGTTGTGCACCGTGGGGTGTCCATTCCAGATCTCGAGCAGCTTGTCGTTTTCGATCTGTCTCAGTTCGTCGACCCCGAACGACCAGCGGAAGTTCGGGTGATTGATGTGGGGCACGCCCTCGACTTCACGGATCGCGTCCACGTTCGACTGGATGGTGGCGACGAGCGACTCTGCCTGCCGGGCCTCGATGAGCCCCGGGATGTTGAGGCCGTTCACATGGATCGACGCGTCCTCGAAGCGGCTCGTGACCTCCTCTCCGGGGATTAGCAAGAACGTCGAATCCACCAGGTGGCCGAGCGCCTCCGGATCGGTAAACACGTTGTGATCGGTGAGCACGAGAAAGTCGTAGCCGTGGTCCTTGTACCACGTCGCCACGTACTCGGGCGACGAGTCTCCGTCGCTCTCCGTGGTGTGGGCGTGCGTATTGCCCTTGAACCAACGATCACCGACGTCTTGCGGGACCTCGAATTCGAACACCGTCGCCTGTTCGCATGCGGTAGCGGCCAGCGACGCGATCGCGATCATCAGCACGCCGCGCTTCATCGACCGCGACCCGCTTCGTGCCGCGAGGCCACCGCCGTGGTCGTGTCCACCTGAGTCGTCGTCGTGTTCACCTGAGTCGTTGTCGTCGTGTCCACCGGGGCCGTCGCGGTCGTGTCCACCGACGTGGTGGCCGTATCCGCAGGCACCGGCGTCGTGCCCACTGGAGCCGTGTCAGGCGTCGTGCGGGCGGCGCTCGTCCCGGTCATCGAGTCCAGCATCTGGTGCAAGTCGTACGGGGCTTCGCTGTCTCCCGCCAAGTCGCGCGTCGAAAAGCGCGTGAGCAGCATCGCGCGATCGCTCAGCCAGGTCACATCGGGGGCCAGCGTCTCGGGCCGCTCGAATGGGTCGGAGTCGAGAAGCTCTCCGGGCCGGAGTGTGTGTTCGATGACATTCAGCTCGAGCGCCTCGCCCTCCGGCACATCGAGCTCCAACAGCACGACCGGGTCGGGCTCACCCCAGTGGTCGGCCCACAGAAGCGAGTCGGGCTGAGTCAGTGGTTTCCCGTTGATCGACCGTATTCGAGTCCCGGAGCCGTTGGCGTATTGGAAGCGAAGCATCTCAGCTCCGATCTGGGAACGCACGCTCATCAGAACCCGGCGCACTCCGTCGATGCTTTCACCCGACTCGATGAAGATCTCGGGTCCGGGAACATCGACGACGTCGGCGGAGACGACCGGTACGTCACCGGCTCGGTACCCGAACTCGCTCAGGTCCCGCACGGCATCGAAGGCAGCTCCGGCTCCGGCGACAGCCCACTCGCGGGCGGCCATGGGCGCCGTGTCCGAGAGGGGCATGGTGACCCACAGCGCCTCCCGAGCCTCGTGATCGAGCGCGTAAGCGAGTGTGGAGGGCAAGGGGCGCTCCGGAGTGGTCCTCGACATGAGCAGTCCGATTCCCAGCGCCGCGCCACACAGTACCAGGCCGGTCAGCGGGGCCCACCACGAGTTGGGGTGTCTCATTCCGTCCATGGCGGGCAGGCACAGGTAGGCTGTGACCGCCGTCAGCACCGCCAACGCGGGGGCCATGCGAAAGGACAGCGCGAGCCAGAGCAGCTCCGTGAGGGGCTCTAGGAACGCGAGCACAGCAAGAGCCGCCAGAACGGCCAGACCCCACCCGACGACGCCCGATGCGTTCCTGCGTAGGATGCCCAGCAGAAGGATCACCGAGAGAGCCGCCGCGACCGGCCACTGGAAGTTCATCGCGGCGAGCGGCATTTCGTAGCTGAGCCATGCCGCGCCCGCCAGCGGGACGATGAGGGCCCCCAGCGCAAGCGAACTCAAGTGCACGAATCTGCGAACGACTCCGTGCAACGATGTGACGATCGTGAGCACCGCCGCGGCGAGCGCGAGAAGGTACCAGCCCTCACTGTGATACGCCGAGCCGGGCAGGCTGTCGAGTTCCGGATGGAAGCCCGGCAGCCATCCTACGAGCAGTATAGCTGCCCCATAAGAGAGGGCGGCGCCCGCGATGGAGACACCCGCACCAATCAGGATGCCGGTGAGTCCGCCTGTCACCACCCGTGTCACGATCACGGCGAGGGCGAAAAGCGCGAGCAGGACCCCCGAGATGGGCAGGATCCACCTTTCGTCGTAGACGAAAAAGCCGAAGCCGGGCACATGGAAGTAGGCGACGTTGGGAGCGTCGACCTCCGCCAAGCTCTCGTTTCCGAGGTGACGCAAGACATTGAGCGTGTGCATGCCGTGGTGCTGGAGAGTCGACTCGGACAGGTTCTCGGGCGAGTCGTACGCCTGGTGATACACGTGCGCGTTGTCGATCGCGGCGAAGTTCAGCCCTTGGATACCGGCCTCGCGGAACGGCGTGAAGTCGGTGTCGTTCGGCAGTCGCTTGTAGATCTCGTAGGACATCGAGTTCCCATACGCCGTCGGGTCGGACGCGGCCAGCGCGCGCACGATCCAGCCGTTTTCCTCACCTGTCTCGAACATGATGGACGGTCCGCCCCCGCCCCTCATCTCGATCGCGATCGCGAGCCGCACGTCCTCCATCCATCGGTGCCCGTCGACGAACGCTCGGGAGCCCAGCAGCCCGAGTTCTTCGGCGTCTGTGAAGAGCACGATGAGGTCGTTCTGAAGCGGTCCGCTCGCCTGGATCGCCCGTAGGGCCTCCAGGATGGTGACTACGCCAGCGCCGTCATCGGCGGCTCCGCGGGCGAGTTCACGACTGTCATAGTGTGCCGTGACGAGCACGGCTCCCGTCGACGAGGTGCCCGCGAGTCTGGCCACCACGTTGCGAACCGTGGCCGACCGCGCGAAAGACGCGTTCTGGATCAGGCTCGGCGTGGTCTGAATCTCGGGTTCCAGGCCCAAAGCGGTTAGACGATCCACCAGATACTGGCGTACGCGAGCGTGCTCCGGCGAGCCGGTCGGGTGCGCCTCGCGCGCGATTTCCACCAGGGTCACCATTGCCCGTGCCGACGAGAACTCGGTCTCGCCCGCGTTCGCGGGCACGGGTCGCGGCACGCCGGTACGACTGCTCGCGAACACGCACGCCGCGAGCAGCAGGGCCGCCGTGGCGGGTCCCCGCCATCTGCTGCGCGGGCCATCATCAACCGGCACAGCCGCGGGCCGAGCGGCGCCCTCTTTCGATTCGGCCGGCTTATCCTTCGAGGTCGGCTGCTCCTCTGAAGCGGCGGCCTTCGCCTTCTTTTTCGCCGCGGCAGCAGTGCGCTTTTCTGCCTTGGCTTTCGCTCGAGCCGCTTTCGCGGCCTCCTTCTCAGCCTTCTTGCGCGCGCGGTCGGCGGCCCGTTTCTCAGCTTTCGACGGCTGCCCCGCTTCCGCCGTGGTAGCGGTGGCCGCGGCCTCCTTCCCACCGCCGGTCGGCGCCCCAGAGGGGGTGGGCCGGGGGATGGTCACGGGAGCAGGTGGCTCTTCTCCGAACAGGGCCGCCATCTCCTCTGCGCTCATCTCCGGACCGTCGTCGGACAGCTCGCCCTCGAGTTCCTTGAGGTCTTCCTCGGTGAGTCCCAATTCCTTGTCGGAAGGGAGATCGGGAAAATCGGAGCTGCTCATCTCATTTATCTCGCCAAGACTCGCGCAACATCGTCGATCGCCGCTCGCACGACGGACGACGAGAGTCCGGATCCGTTCGAAAGAATGGAAAAAATCACTTCGGTGCCATGGTTCTGTACGAGATATCCAGAAAGAGAGTTTACGTTGGAGATCGTCCCTGTCTTAGCGAACACTCTCCCCTCGAGGTCCATGAGACGCCGTTCGAGCGTCGAGTTCTCCTCGCCGGGCCGCGCCAGGGCGGATCGAAAAGCGGCCGCGTTCGCTCCGCTTCTCATGTACTGCAGAATGCGGACCATCGCTCTGGGCGTAACCAGATTGTATGCGGACAGGCCCGATCCGTCCCTCGGCGCCACGTCGAGGCTGTCGACCCCAACCTGCTCGGTGAGAAAGCCCTGAATCACGTCGAGACCCTCGGACCAACTACCCTGCTCCCCTCGTTCGGCTCCGAGCGTACGAATGAGTTGTTCGGCCATCCAATTCTGACTCGGTTTCAGAATTCCGGCGATCAGTTGTGAGAGCGGAGGTGACTCGAGCGTGAAGACGAGGCCTGCGTTCGGGCATTCCCTCACCGCACCCGAGACACACCCTCGACCGACTCGCACGCTGTCTACCCACACCACGCGCGCCCCGTGCTCGAGCGTGATGCCCGCGTCTGCGATCGCTCTGGCCAGCGCGGCCGTTGCTTGGCGAACCGGATCGCGAATCGCGAACGAGAGCGTATCCACCGTACCGAACTCGGCGTGCCCCTCCAGAACGAGCCTCCGCGATTCGGGCAGGTAGCTCGGACGCACCCGGGTCGTGCTGTCGGGTGGGGAGGTCCTGATCCGCGAGGTCACGTAGTCGTCGCTGCCCATCGGGGTCCACCGAACCGAAGCTGGTGATCCGACCGCGGCACCCGCTGCGACGATGAGCTGGATCTCACCTTCGTCGATCGCGAAGGCACCACCCGTCGCTCCATACCCGTACCGAAGATCCTCCACTTCCCAAGTCGGCCCTACCGTGGCGGAGTCCCACGCGGAAACATCGACGAAGACGGATCCGCCTACCGCCGTGAGCCCCCGACCTCGCAGCGAGTCCGCGATCGCGGCGAGCGCTGCCTCTCCCGAGTCCCAGTATCGGTCCGAGAGAGTAGGGTCTCCCGAAGCGAGGACGACGAGGTCACCGTCGAGCAATGATCCGAGGACCGAGCCCGTAGCCCAAACCTCGGTCTGGTAGCGGTAGTCGGGACCGAGCAGCGTCAGCGCCGTGGCGGTGACGAGGATCTTCTGGTTGGAAGCCGGCACGAACTTCTGGTGAGCGTTACGAGAATAGAGTGTGCGGCCCGTGTGGGCGTCGATCGCCAAGATGCCGAAGTGCACTTGATCGAGGGGCGACACGCCCAGAATTTGCTCAATGGCCGCGCGATCGGAGCCTCCTGAACCGGCACCTCCGACCGAGGCGCATCCGATCTGAACGGCGCCAGCGAGCAAGACCAAGAGACTCTTGAGCACTCGCTTCTTCTTGATAGTGTGCCCCACGCGGCTGAACAAGGCGGCGTGCACACACACGAGTCCTCCGCGTTCAGCGACCTCGCTTGCCGTGAGCCCAGTATTCTTCTTCATGGCGCGGGCGAGAGAACTCGCCGTCGAGTACCCGAGGAGGAAGGCTGTCTCCTCGACCGTACAGTGGTCCCGTCCAAGGTACTCCCCAGCCCACAGGAGTCGTCCCCAAAGCTGAAGTGTCTTGGGAGCTGGAAGGCCGCTCCGGTGCAATGCGGACACCAACCTCGAGGCGTGCGGCCCATGGCAACCGCGAACTGCTCGACGGAGGTCACGGACGTAGCCTGCTCGACCGTCCACGAGACGGCCCGAGAGGCCAGCTCGCCAAACCGTGCTTCCAGGGCTGTTGCCACCCGTTCTGCGGTATTCGCGGCCAACGCCCGGTCCACCAGGGCTCGAATGTCGGCTGCGCTGTGCTGGTCCGCGAGAAGGACGCCATCTACGCCGAGCTCGCCCAGGTCGTAGAACTCGAGTTCTCCCGTGATGTCGGCGTATGCGATAATCGCGAGTCGAGGATACTTCCTTCGAAGCGCCTCGATTTCAGAGTGTGCGTCGGCTCGGTTGGGGTGATCCGCGTCAACGACACATCCATCGATGAACTCCCTTGTCAGCGTCTCATCCAGCGCCCGCCACGAAGAGCGCACGATCAGGTCGTGGCTTCCCCCGAGGGCGGTGCTCATTCGCGCCGCTGCTCGAACACCTGGTTGGAGGACTGCTAGTGAGGCCAAGGGTCGTTCCTGCAAGGTCCCTAGGAGGGGCCTCGCAAAAGTGTCGGCCTCCGCGTGGATCAGCAACTTTTCCGGGTCCGAAGGCCGCCCTGCGTTGGTGCGGCAGCTGGGCTAGCCGCCAGCCTCCAGGGTCACGGCGGTCCCGTAGCAGAGCATCTCGGCCGCGCCCGTCATGACCATCGAGGTTTGGAAGCGGACGCAGATGACCGCGTCGGCTCCGAGCGCCTGGGCTTCTTCCACCATTCGGTCGAGGGCCTGCTCACGAGCTTCCGCGAGCATCTTCGTGTACTCGTGCACCTCGCCACCGGCAATGTTTCGCAGCGCAGCCATGATGTCACGCCCAATGTGACGCGAGCGAATGGAACTGCCCCGGACCATGCCCAGCGGTTGCTTGACCCGCGCGCCGTGCAATTCAGGGGTAGTGACGATGATCATCTGTGCACGCCCTTATAGGGGTCGGTGCCCCACTCGCGGTATCGATCCCAGATCACGGAAGCCAGAAGCGTGAGTATGCCGATCACGATCGCGCCCGTGGCGAGCTTCTCCCATGGGTTCGCGGGCGATGTAGTGAAAACATACGCGCCGTAGGCGGTCCAAACGATGACCCCTACGGTGATCAGGATCCAACCGATAGGTCTGGTCACGCTCGCGTTCACCTGGTCCCATACGGACTTGTGATAGGTGCCGGGGTCGAAGCTCAGTCCTTGGAAGTCCGTCCTCATCGCGCGGAAAATCGCCAACTCGCGCTTGAGCTCGGTGGAACGCTCGAGCTCGGCGTCGAGACGGACCCGCTGCTCGGGCGGCATTTCGCCGTCCATGTAGCGCATCAGCTCTTCCTTGGAGACTGGTTCGGTCATGGCGGTTGCTAGGGGTACTCGACGCTCTGACGTACGAGTACTTCCTTGAGCGCGTGTCGCGCGTGATAGAGGCGGCTCGCCACGGTCCCTTCCGGAATTTCCAGAATCTGGGCGATCTCCGAATATCTGAAGCCTTCGAGCTCCTTGAGGACCAGGATTTCGCGGTGTTCGTCGCCGATTTGCTCGAGCCCCTTCCAGAGCGTCTCACGCGCCCTGCCGCGCTGATGGGCGCGCTCGGGACCCTTTTCGCTGCTCGTGGGCCGAGCCTCGAGTCGCTCATCGAGCGTCTCTACCTTGAACCGCGCCTGCCGACTCCGAAGCATGTCCCTGCACTGGTTCCTGAGGACTTGGAAGAACCACGGGCCGAACGGCCGTCGCAAGTCGAAGCGGTGCAGCGACCTGAATGTTTTCACAAACGCCTCCTGCAAGGCGTCCTCCGCGTCTTCCGAATTGCCCATCATCGCCACGGCGAGTCGCAGACCCGACGGCTCGTAGGCTCGGACGAGGGGCTCATAGAACCGAGCATCACCGGTTTTGACCTTGCGTATCAGTTCGCGCTCCAGCTCAGGCTGCAAAGTTACTCCTCTCGTGACTGCTACTACGCAGATCCCCTGGAACTTCTTCACTGCGAGCCTGCATGTCTATGAAACGAGCTCCGCCAACGCCGCGATCAGGGTCTCGAGCTCCTCGTCCGTATTGAAGTAGTGGGGGGAGATGCGCAGGCAGCCATCGACTCCCTTCTCGTCGTAGTCGATGATGGCGTCGGTACCTTCTTGGCCCGTCGTATTGATGCCGCGCGTGCGCAATTCACGAGCGAGGTCTGGCGCGTGCCACCCGTCGACCGAGGCGGTCACGGTTGCGCACAACATCGGCCCATGGTCGAGCAAGCGGACCCCGTCGACTCGGGCGAGCATGGCACGGAGCCGATCGGCGAGACTCCATGAACGGTCGCGAATCGTGTCCAGGCCCAGGTCGGTGGCGTACCGAGCCGCTACTCCGGTCGCGAGCACGAGCCCCCAGAAGAACTCCCACGTCTCGAACCGCTTCGCGTCCGGGGCGGGTTGGTAGAGGTCGGGAGCGACCCAATCGGCACCCCTGAGGTCAGGGAATAACGGTTCCAGACCCGCCTCCAGCGCCCGGTCGGAGACGTACAGAAAGCCGGCTCCGCGAGGCCCGCGCAGGTACTTCCGCGCCGTGGCCGAGAAGAAGTCGCAGGCGATCGCCTCGACGTCCACCGGCATCTGTCCGACCGATTGGCAACCGTCGACGAGGTACAGTATTTCACGAGCCCGGCACATTGCCCCGATGGCTTCGACATCTTGAACCAGGCCCGAGTTCGTAGGGATCTGAGTGACCGCGACGAGCCTGGGACGACGACGGTGGATGAGTCCTTCGATCGCACCCAGGTCGACCCCTCCCTCGGGCGCATCCGGCGCTCGCACCACTTCCACGCCGAAGCGTTGCGCCAGGGCCAGGTACTGGATTTGGTTGGAGACGTAGTCGTTTCGCGTGGTCAGGACTACGTCGCCCGCGGAGAACCGAACCGCAGACAGCGCCGAGACGAACGAAGCCGTGGCGTGTTCGCTGAAAGCGATGTTGGACGGGGCGGTGCCGAGCAGGTTCGCCACGTCCTCATAAGCGGTGGCGATTTCTGCGGAGGCTTCAGATTCTGCCTCGTATCCGCCGATACTGGCTTCCAGGTCCAGGTGCGTTCTGATCGCGTCGAGGACTGGGCTTGGCATGAGCGATGCCCCAGCGCTGTTGAGGTGTACACGGTGTGCGCACCCTGGCGTATCTGCTCTGAGTCCGTCGATATTCACAATTCGCTCAATGGTCGTATGTGGATGGGTAGCACAGATTCACTGAATCACGCCCTACGCTCAAGGTCGCCGCGTGAACCCCTCGCCCGACGAGGGGGTGGCGCAAAAGAAGCGCATCCTGGTCGGCGACGACGAACCGGCCGTGACGAGTGTCATAGTTCGGTTCCTTGAGCGGGCCGGCCTGTACGAGGCGATCGCGCTCAACGATCCCACCAAGGCCGTCGAGGTCGCTCGTGAGTTCCGACCCGACCTCGTGGTGCTCGACATCGTGATGCCGACCATGGATGGCGGCGAAGTCCTCGCCGCACTCCGCGAGCACGAAGGGCTTTCCGACGTCCGTGCGATCTACCTCACCGGCCTTGTCAGCGAATGCGAGGTTGGTCCGGAGGGGTATGCGGTTGCCGGTCATCCGGTGATCCCGAAGCCGGTGGGGCGCACAAATTCCGCTCGATCGTCGCGCAGCAACTCGGCATCCAGCAGTAGCGCCCGCCTCCTCGGAACGCAGGTGTGCCGCACCAGAAATGGTGTCGGGTCTGACGTTTGTGCGCTTTCTAAGGCTTTTCCCTAGTTCGTCCGATACTAGCGAATAGGCCGACTCATGTGGGTCGGCGGTCGGTGCTGGAGATTTGCCATGTCAAACGGAGCCATAGGGATTTCGACGATTTGTGTCGTGATCGGCGGATGTGCCGGTGCACCGACTTCGTTTCAAACTCCGACGAGCGATCCCGTCGCTATTGCGTACCAAAGCGCGTCGGTTCCCTCGCGAATTCGTAGGGTCACGAACCACTCGAGCCGACTCAAGTCGGTACTGTTGCTGCCCTCCGCCGTGAAAGGGATGGTCGGTATCGGCCCAATCGCTCGCACACGAGTCTCCGTAGGCGCTCTGTTCGCCGTACAAGCAGTCGGCTCGGATGAAGTCGCACGACTCGCGCTGGTATTCCAGACGGTCGGCGGTGGCTTGGGCGCGACTCTGTCCGTCCGGGCCTCACTAAAGATCGTCGTAGACGGCGAGCCCGTGATCGAGGGCCCCGTTCTCGACCCCCGCCTCTACACCATCACCCCTGGACCCTGAGGCCCTGTCGAGGCCGTGATGGTGCCGATTCTTCCGATCCTTCTCGATCGCATCGCACACGGGGCCAGCGTCGACATGGCCCTTGGGGACGCCATGCGCTTTCGGCTCGATCGCACCCAACGCTCCGGCTTCAGTGACTTGCTGAGGGAGATTCCTGCGGACACGGACTTCGGTGTTCACGCACGCGCTAAAGCGCTGCCGGGGTTCATCACCCAGTAGGTTCACGCGGTCTCAAGGATGTTTGCAACAAACGGCCCCGCCCGGATCAATCCGGGCGGGGCCTGAATTGTTGGCGGGGCTCCGACTGTCGGCGGCTAGCTCCCGCCCTGGTCGCTGATGACTATGCCGCGCTCCCGCTTCTGCTGGCGCACCATCTCGCGCACGTCGGCGAGCAGTTCTTTCGCGTCGTAGACGATACCGTCCTTGATGGTATAGGTAATGCCCCCCACGCGCTCGAGTTCGCCGGTTTCGTCGTTGAGCATCGGGGCGCCCGTGCCGTAAAGCACCTTGAGGTTGGCGAGCGGGTTGCGGTCGACCACGATCATGTCGGCCTTCATACCTGCCTCGAGCACGCCGAACTGGAGGTCGTTCTCCATACCCTTGGGCTTGTGTAGCTGTAGCGCTCCGTGGTACGTCGCGGCCCTGATCACCTCGAGGGGGCTGAAGCCTGCCTCGCGCAGCAACTCCAACTCACGGATGTAGTCGAAGCCGTACAGCTTGTATATGAAGCCCGAGTCCGATCCGGTCGTGACGATGCCGCCGGCGTTCTTGTAGTCGTTGAGGAACGCCATCCATTTGTCGTAGAACTTCCCCCAGTGGTATTCGTCCTCGGTGGTCCAGTAGTACCAGTACGACCCATGCGCCTGCCGGCTGGGCTGATAGAAGTCCCACTGGCTCGGAAGCGTGTACTCCTCGTGCCATTCGGCCTCGCGGGCACGCATGACGTCGCGGCTGGCCTCGTAGATGGTCATCGTGGGATCCAGACCCAGATCGAGCTGCAGGAACTCCTCGATCACGGCGTTCCACTTATCGGACCCGCGCTCGGCGGACTGGTACCACAGCCGCCCGACCTGTCCGAAGCGATCCTGCTCGTTGTTGTAGTTGTAGTCGTGAGGGAAGTCCTGGATGGTCCGGCCGTCGAACAGCGCCTCAAAGAGCCCGTAGTAGTGGGTGATCATGTCGAGGCCGGAGCGTGCCGCGTCCATGGCGTCCATGCGCGACACCCCGGTCTGCGCCAAGTGGGCCACCGTACCGAGGCCGTGCTTGTGCGCCTCGTCGTTGAGCGCTTCCATGATGGCCGGCGGAAACGAGGTCAGTTTGAGACCGTCGATCTTTGCGCCATCCACTTCGACCGCCGCGGCCCAGCGAACCCAGTCGCGCGCCTTTTCCGGCGAATCGATGGGACCCTGGTCCCAGGCTTCGCCTGGGCGCGCGTACGTGAACATGCGAGGCGCGACGATTTCGTTCCGTTCGGAGAGCGCCTTCTGCTCCAGTGCCCACATCATGGATCCGTGGCCCACGCCGCGTGAGGTGGTGATGCCGTTACCCATCCACAGCTTGTGCACGTACTCCGCTTGTGGGGCCTTTCCGGAGCCGCCCGTGTGCGCATGCATGTCGACGAGACCCGGTAGCACGTACATGCCCGTGAGGTCGATTTCACGCGTGTGGCCCTGTGGGCGACGGCTCTGGTTGATCGGTGCCATCGGGAAGCCGACCGAGCGGATTTCTACGATGCGGTCGTTCTCGATGACGATGTCGACGGGCCCGCGAGGCGGCGCCCCGGCGCCGTCGATGTAGGTCGCGCCCCTGAGGATCAGCCGCTCGTGGGGGCCGTCACCCTCGTCTGCGCGCCTGGGATTGGTGTCCTCCATCTGGGCGGCGGCATTGCCGGCCATCACCAGGAGCGTCGCGACAGCGGACGCTAGACGCGGGAGCGTTTGGTGCCTCTTCATACTTCCTTCCTCCGACTCTTGATTCGCGGCACGCACTCTCTTGTGCGGGGCCGTAAGTATCGAGGTCGGACTCTGATCGCGCCACGGGAGGTCGGTTCCTGCGCGCCGCGCTAGACCCCACTTAGTTGACCGACCGGATCTGTGCGAAGGTGTCTCTGAGCGCGGCCAGCACGCGTGGCCACGTGGATGTCGATGGCACGAGCATCTCGAAGTGACCCGAGTCGGGCAGGTCGACGACCCGCACCTCAAAATCACCCACGGTGAGCGCGCGGTTGTAGTACGCGCGCGCCGGTGGTGCCCAGTCGCCATCGAGCCGGCCGATGAGGAGCGTTTGAGGCACTCCGACGGGGGCCAGTTGCATCGGTGAGGCCGCCGCGTACCGGTCTGGGTGCTCCACCGGCGACCCGCCCATGAGACGTCCGACGACGCCGCCGCACGTTCCGCCTTCCTCGAGGCCCTCGAGGTCTGCGGCCGGTGCAAGTGCGAACACGGCCTGGACCGGCAGGGGGTCGCGGGCGTACAGCTCGCTGGCGGGGTCGACCTTGTCCCGCGCGGCCGCCCAAAGCGCCAAGGCGCCTCCCGCGGAGTGACCGGCCGCCACCACCCGAGACAGGTCCAAAGCATGCGGGCCAGCAAGCTCCCTAAGATGGTCGAAGCCGCTCCCCACGTCGAGGTAGGTGGCGGGCCACCCGCCGCCTTCGTCTCCGATTCTGCGGTACTCGATGCTCCAGACCGCAAATCCTGCATCCGCGATCGCCTGTGCGGCTTGGCCAGCGTAGGTGAGGTCGAACATCGAGAGCCAGCACCCACCATGCACAAACGCAACCACCGGATGGGGCCCGTCACCGTCTGGGAGCCTGAGGTTGCCGAACTGGAGTGGATGGCTCCCGTAGGAGATGCGGTGGTCGGGTTCCGGGGACTCGAACCGCAGTGCGTCGCCCGCGCCGATCAGTTCCTGCGCGCTGGCCGGCGAGGCGACTCCCGTGAGGCCGTTCGACGCGGAGAGTGTGAAAGCGTATAAACTGCACTGCACTGCGAGTGATCGAAGGATCGCTCTTCTCCTCATGTCGGTCGCTCCGGTTGTCTAAAGCGCGGATCCGCTCCTTAGACGGGCGAATCCCTACCGGGCACCAATTGAGGCCGGTGCGACTCAAAAGTCTACGCCGAGCGGAAGCGTCACGGTGAAGGACGCGCCGACGCCCAGCTGGCCCGAGGCGCCGATCGTGCCGCCGTGTAACTCGACGATCTTCTTCGCCGTGGACATGCCCAGGCCCGAGCCCAGGAACTGGCTACGGGGGACGAGCCGTTCGAACGGCTCGAAGAGGCGATCCGCCGCGGCGGGGTCGAAGCCGATGCCGTTGTCCGTGACCGAGACCCGGCACTGCCCCTCTCCCGCGTCCATCTCGCAGAGCACCTCGATATGCGGTGGCACTTCAGGCCTTCGATACTTGACGGCGTTGCCGACGAGGTTGTGAAAGAGCTGGTGCAAGAGCACCGCGTTCCCCCGTACACAGGGGAGGCCGGCGATCTCCACGGTTCCCCCCGACTCCGCGACATCCTCCGCGAAGGCGGAGGCCGTGTCTGCCACGATCCCTCCCAGGGGGATCGATGACATGGCCGGGGGGGGCCATCGAGCTTGGCGAATTGCAAGAGTTGGACCACCAGATCGTCCATACGCGCCGCCGAGGTGTCGATCTTTTTGAGTCGAGCCGTGGTTTCGCCCGACAGCTCGGGGCTTTGCGCCTTGTGAATCCTGCCCACCCAAGAACGGATGTGCCGAATAGGTGCCCTGAGATCGTGGGCGGCGATGCGAGAGAACTGGCTGAGGGCCTCGTTGCTCCTCTCGAGCTCGGCCCGAGATGCTTTCAGCTCCGCGATCACGCCCTCCAACTGAGCCTGCTTACGCCTCAGTTCGAGGAAGACACGCACCTTGCTCAGCAGAACATGCCGGACGATCGGCTTGGGGAGGAAGTCCACAGCGCCGCTCTCGTATCCGCGAAATGCCTGGCGCGCATCGCTTGCTCCGGCAGTCACGAAGATGATCGGTATCGTCTTGGTGTTTTCGTTGAGGCGCAGGATCTCAGCGGTCTCGAAGCCGTCCATCTCCGGCATCTGCACGTCCAGAAGTACGACCGCGATGTCGGGGCGTCCCAGCGCGATTTCGATGGCGAGCTGACCTGAGCCCGCGGTTAGGAAAGTGGCGTCCAGGCAGTCGACGATCGTCTCCAGGGCAAGAAGATTCTCCGGCCGATCGTCCACAGCGAGGATCACCGGCTTGGTCTGTTCCATGTCGTCGTCCTTCGTCATGGTGTCTCCCTCCTCAAGCCGCCGCGGGTGAGAGCAGCTTCTGCATCGCAGCGAACAACCCGGTAGCGTCCACTGGTTTCGAAAGGAAATCGTTGGCGCGGCCTCCAGGCATTCTTCTCGGTCCTCCGGCATCGCTCTGGCGGTCACCGCGATGATGGGCAGTTCCCGGAAGGCATTCATCAGCCTCATCTGCTTCATTGCTTCGAGGCCGTCCATGACGGGCATCATTATGTCCATCGGGATGAGATCGAAGTCGGCGTTCGCCTCGAGCTTGTCGAGGCACATCTGCCCATCTGTCGCGGACTCGACGACCATCCCAGCATCCGTGACCAACCTGCTCAGCGCGAAGATGTTGCGGGCATCGTCGTCGACTACGCGGACCCGGGACCCGGCGAGGCCCGCGCTCGACGGCACAGCGGACGGCACAGCGGCAGGAAGCTCCTCCCCCGCCGCCGGTTCGCTCACGTCGGGCGTGCGCACGTCCTGCCAGGCATGATTCTCCCAGGACTCGGTGGACGGAGAAGTTGTGGCGCGCAGTCCCATCTTCACCTGAGCGTCGGTCGGTGGGGTACCGAGCTGCTGCCCGGGACTCGATGGGATGTAGAGCGTGAACGTGCTTCTGGATTCGGTACTCGAGGTCAGCCGGAGCTCACCCCCGAGTAGCTTCGCGAGATCCCGAGAAATCGTGAGGCCCAAGCCGGTACCACCATGAGAGCGACTGATCGTCCCGTCGCTCTGTTGGAAGGCCTCGAAAATGGAGGCATGGGCTTCCTCGGGCACTCCGACGCCGGTATCGGTCACGGACAGAGCAACGACTTCGTCCGCCGCGGACAGCGAGCCGGCGACATTCGTGGTGGCCACCTCCATGCGCAGCGCCACCGAACCCCGTTCGGTGAACTTGATGGCGTTGGAGAGAAGATTCTTCAGGACCTGCCGTAGCCGCTGCTCGTCCGTCAGAATGCGTGCGGGGGCGCCGTCCCTCACGATGTCGAGGCTGATGCCCTTGTCGGTCGCGAGGGGCTCGAACTGGGCATGGAGAGATTCGCCGAGTGTCTTCAACTCGACGCCCTCGAGCACGAAGTCCATCTGTCCAGCGTCGATCTTGGATAGGTCGAGAATGTCGTTGATGAGTGAAAGCAGTTCAGCGCCGCTGGAGTGAACCACGGCCGCCGCATCAACTTGCTTCTCGGTCAAATTGCCCTCGCTATTCTGGGCTAGGGCGGCCGACAGAATGAGCATGCTGTTGAGCGGGGTTCTGAGCTCGTGGGACATGTTCGACATGAATTCGGACTTGTGCCGATTGGACAGCGTCAGCTCCTCTGTCTGCTCCTCGAGCAGCGCCCTTTGTCGCTCGACGCTCGCGGTCTGGTGCTTGAGCTGCTCGGCCCGCGCCTCGAGTTCCAGATCCAAGGCCCCACCGGCGATGGTGTCGGCCTGCCGCGCAGCCCGTCTGAAGGTCGCGATCATGCCATTGACGTAGCTCGCTATGTTCTCGGAATCCGCATCCGCGAATGCCATGTTCTCGGAGAGCACCCCGGAAGCGACTCGGCGGGCCACCCTCTTGAGCTCGGCCGGCTCCGCGCCGAGTTGATTCATCAGCGCCCGGGTGACGACCAGGCCCACTCCCAGGGCCACGACGATGGCGAAGATCGTGCCATAGAGGGCGACTCGCTCAGCCCCCAGCGCCGCCAGCTCGGCCTCGGCTTCGCGTGTGGCCAACAGTGCCTCTTCAGCGTCGACGATATCGCGGAGGACCCCGCGGATCTCGTCCATCACGTCCTTTCCGGTCTTCGAACCGGACGGCTTCGTTTCGCCGGTCTCGGTCAGCCCCTGTAGGACGTTGGCTATTGCGTTCGGGCCGACCTCCTGACGGTCCATTCGCCGTCTCAAGCCGATCTCGTACTCTCCCGCGTCTTCGAGCCATTGCGTGTGCAGCGTCTTGACGAGCTGCAGCCTCACGACTTGAAGTGGGTTGTCGGCAACCAGTTGGATCGTCTCGAGGATGGTCTGGTCGATGCCGGCGTTTCCTATGGTGTACGGCTCGAGGAAGGTCTCGGCGCCTGTGGGCATGAAGCCTCGCTGGCCAGCCTCCATGTCCACGAGCAGCTTTGCGATCTCGCGAGTGTTGGCCATGACCTGCTGCGTATGACTCACCCATTCCGCCGAGTCGGTGAGGGATTGCGAACCCCTGTACGAGGAGATCGAGACGGCGACCAGGATGCCCAGGATCAACGCGTTGTTGAGGAACAACTGCGATCGAATCTTCATCGCCCACGGCTCTCCCGCCCCATCCAGGGGCTACACACGGGTTGCACGGCCGAGACAGCCATGCAACAACGCCATCGGACCTCGGGACCCCCGTTGCGGACGGTCCCGTGACTCCCTTAGTCTCGGCAGTCGCGGCCTGCGCTAAAGTGCGGAGCGGGGTCGAGACGGTATTATTCACGTCCTCTGGAAAACGAACCCGACGCGAAGCTACGCGAATCGAATGCGCCCGTGAGCCCCGAGCCCCCCAATCCCGATGCGAGCGCGATGAGCCTCGACGAGGCCCGAGCCGAAGCGGAGTTGCTCGGTGAGCAGCTGCGGCGTCACTCCCATCTGTACTACGTGGAGGTGCGCCCTGAGATCTCCGACACCCAGTACGACGCGCTCTTCCGCCGGCTGCAGGCGATCGAGGCTGCGTACCCCGAGCTGTGCACACCCGACTCCCCCACGCAGAGGGTAGGGGCGGAGCCGCAGGACAAGTTCGAGACTGTGGCGCATGCCGTGCCGATGCTCTCTCTCGACTCGACGCAGGATCCGGACGAGGTGCGTCGCTTCGACGAACGCATGCGCAAGGCGCTCGGCGCGGGCCACGATCCGGTCTATCTGCTCGAGCCGAAGCTCGACGGGGCATCGATCGAACTGATCTATGAAGAGGGCCTGCTGACCCGGGCCGTGACCCGCGGCAGTGGTCGGGAAGGCGAGCGTGTGACGAAGAATCTGCGCACCATCCCCTCGGTGCCGCTCCGCCTGCGCACGGAAGAACGGGCGGCGCCGGAGTTTCTCTCTGTGCGCGGAGAGGTGCTGATGTACATCTCCGACTTCCAGGCCTTCAACGCCGCTAGGGTCGAGTCGGGAGAGGACGCATACGCATCCCCACGCAACACCGCGGCCGGCGCGGTTCGGCAGCTGGACCCGCGGGTGACCGCATCCGCCAAGCTCGACGTGCTGGTATACGACGTCATGGCGGTGGAGGGAGAGACGTTCCGCAGCGACTCCGAGGGGGTGGAGGCGATCCGTCAGTGGGGGTTCAAGCTGCCGGAGCGCATCGTGACGGCTCACTCGGTCGAGCAGATTCTCGAATATCACGCGACGTTCGCCGCTGATCGTGAACAGCTCGATTACGAGATCGACGGCATCGTCATCAAGATGGACGATTTTTCCATGCGCGCCGCGATCGGCGCCACCTCGCATCACCCGCGTTGGGCGCTCGCCGTCAAGTTCGAGCCTCGTCAGGAGATCACGCGCATCGACAGGATCGACATCAATGTCGGTCGCACCGGAGTGCTGACACCGGTTGCCATCCTGCGACCGGTGCTCGTGGGTGGCGTCACCGTGTCCCGCGCCTCGCTTCACAACCGGGAGGAGCTGAAGCGCAAGGACCTGCGAGAGGGTGACACCGTGCGCATCCAGCGCGCCGGCGACGTCATCCCCCAAGTCGTCGAGGTGGTCGCGCATGAGGACGACCGCCAGCCCCCGTTCGAGATGCCCACGGAGTGCCCGGCGTGCGGCACGTCCGTCTACGAGGAGGGCCCGCGCACGAAGTGCCCGAATCGCTTCGGCTGCCCGGCGCAGCTGCAAGGTGGGATCGAGCACTTCGGTGCTCGGTCCGCGCTCGACATCGAGGGCCTCGGCGAGGAGACCGCCGCGCTCTTCGTGCGGGAGGGACTGGTCGGAAGCCTCGCCGAGCTCTTCGACCTCCGGCCCGAGCAGTTGGTGGAACACGAGGGTTTCGCGGCGAAGTCCGCGAATGCGCTCGTCGAGGCGATCCAATCGAAGAAGACCCCGGATCTCGCGCGCTTCCTCATCGCGCTCGGCATCCCCGAGGTGGGAGTGACGGTCGCCCGAGTCCTCGCGCAGCACTTCGGGGCGATCGAGGCGATTCGAGGCGCCAGCGTCGAGCAACTGGAAGCTGTGGATGGCATCGGGCCCAAGATGAGCGAGACGATCACGACGTTCTTGGCGGATGAGCGCAACACCGCCGCGATCGACGCGATTCTGGACCGGGGGGTGGTGCCCGTCGGACCCGAACCGCTGCCCGATGAACTACCGGACGCGGGCGCCGCGGTGTTCACCGGCACGATTCCGATTCCGCGGGCTGCCGCCGAGGCCGCTTGGCGGGCCGTGGGTGGGCGGACCGTGTCCTCGGTCTCCAAGAAGACCGACTACGTGGTGGCGGGGGGCAACGCGGGGTCGAAACTCGAGAAGGCGGAGCGGTTGGGGCTCACCGTGCTCGACTTCGACGCGTTCGTCGACAAGGTGCGAGGGCTCGGTGGGGAGGTGGACCTCCCTTGACTAGCGCTCGTTCGATGCCGCGGAGCGCCTGATGGAAAACGTCGACGTCGAGCGCATACTGACTGAGCTCGCGGACCTGCTGGAGATCCAGGGTGCGTCGCCCTTCCGCATTCGCGCATACCGCAACGCCGTCAACACGATCAACAGTCTCAGTCGACCACTCCAGACCATGCTGGAGGCCGGGGAGGACCTGACCGAGTTGCCGGGCGTGGGCAAGAGCGTCGCCAAGTACATCGCCGAGTTTCTCGAGACCGGCTCCATCAGCCGCCTGGAAGAGGTCTCGGCCGAGTTCCCGCGCTCGCTCGTGCAGTTGATGAAGCTCGATGGCGTCGGGCCCAAGAAGGCGCGGAAGCTCTTCGAAGAGCTCGATGTGCGCACCGTGGACGAACTCGCAACCGAACTCGAGGCCGGCCGCGTCCAGAAGATCGAAGGGTTTGGCGTGAAGAGCGGGGATAAGATCGTGCGCGCGATCGAGCGGCATAAGCAGCACACCGGGCGCTTCCAGATTCACGAAACAGAGAAGCTCATCGCGGGGGTGCTCAAGCATATGCTCGCCGCACCGGGAGTGGGGCGACTCGAGGTCGCTGGAAGTCTTCGACGTCGACGCGAGACGATTGGGGACGTCGATCTGCTTGCAGAGTTCGAGGGCGATGGCACCCCCCTCGTGGATCACTTCGTCTCGTTTTCCGGGGCGGCGCGCATACAAGGCTCCGGCAATACCAAGGGAAGCATCGTCCTGCACTCGGGACTGCAGGTCGACTTGAGGGTCATCCCGAGCCGTTCCTTCGGGGCGGCGCTCCAATACTTCTCCGGTTCCAAGGCACACAACGTCGCCGTGCGCACGCGCGCGGTGCGCAACGGACTGCGCGTCAACGAATGGGGAGTGTTCCGCGTGCCGGAAGACGCCGACCCGGAGACGCTGGGCAAGGAGGACGGGGAGCGCCTCGCCGGGGACACCGAAGAGGGTGTGTACGAGGCTCTCGGCATGTCCTGGGTGCCTCCTGAACTCCGCGAGAACCGCGGCGAGGTCGAGACCGCGCTGAAGGGCGAGGTACCGGAGTTGGTGCGGCTGGAGGACATGCGCGGGGATCTCCAGATGCACTCCACCTGGAGCGACGGGAAGGCGTCGGTCGAAGAGATGGCGAGGGCGTGTCTCGCGCGCGGATACACGTACTTCGCGCTCACCGACCACAGTCAGGCGATGGCGATGGTGCAGGGGCTCACCCCCGCGCGTGCGCGCGAGCAGTGGTCCGAGATCAACGAGGTTCAGGAGCGCGTGCCCGAGATCCGCATTCTGAAGAGCGTCGAGATCGACATCCTCAAGGATGGCTCGCTCGACATGCCCGACGACATTCTCGAGGAGCTCGATCTGGTCGTCATTTCCGTGCACTCCTTCATGGATCTGGATCGGAGGACGATGACCGAACGGGTGCTCCGCGCCATGCAGCACCCGTCTGTTGATATATTGGCACATCCAACGGGACGAAGAATCAACCGCCGCGAAGCGTTCGAGCTCGACGTCGAGGCCGTGCTCGAGGCCGCGGCAGCCCTGTCCGTGGCGGTCGAGCTCAACGCGAACCCAAACCGGCTGGACTTCAGTGACGTGCATGTGCACCGAGCCAAAGAGCTCGGAGTCCCGGTAGTGATCAGCACGGACGCCCATTCCCCTCGGGGCCTGGCGGACATGCGCTACGGTGTGGACCAGGCGCGCCGCGGATGGCTGGAGGCCGGAGACGTGTTGAACACGCGTTCCGTCGAGGAGGTGATGCGGTGGTTGGGAAGACGCGGGTCGTGAGAGGGAACACTTGCCGCCGTTGATGGGCGATATCGTCCTGCTCATCTGCGGGATCGGCGTTCTCTACTTCGGTGCGGAGTGGCTCGTGCGCGGCGCGGCCCGCCTGGCCGGTTCGCTCGGGGTCAGCCCCATCGTCGTGGGCCTCACAGTGGTCTCGTTCGGCACATCGGCCCCCGAGCTCGTAGTCGGCACCGTTGCTGCGCTGCGCGGCAACCCGGATCTGGTGATCGGGAACGTCATGGGATCCAACCTGGCAAACATCGGGTTGATCCTCGGGCTCACCGCGCTGATACGTCCGCTGGACGTGCACGCCCGCGTCGTGTGGCGGGAGATGCCGCTCATGCTGTTGGTCACCGTTGCGCTCTATCCGCTGGCCTGGGACGGTCTGCTGAGTACAGGCGATGGCGTGCTGCTGCTGATCGCGCTCGTTGCTTATCTCGTCTGGGTATTTCAGTCCGTGGAGGAAGAAGCTCCCGAGATCCTTGGGGAGTACGAGGACTTCATGCGCGCGTCCGATCGCGCGACCTCGCTGGTATCCGGAACGGACGTGCTTTGGGTGATCGCGGGATCGGCGTGTCTCGTCCTCGGTGGTTACAGCATCGTCGAGGGGGCGGTCCAGGTTGCCGGCGCGCTGGGCGTGTCGCAGGTGGTTATCGGCCTGACCGTGGTCGCGGTCGGCACCTCGCTTCCGGAGTTGGCCACGTCCCTCGTCGCCGCCATGCGCTCCGAAGCCGACATCGCGGTGGGCAACGTGATCGGCTCCAACATCTTCAACGTGGCCGCGATCCTCGGGACGGCGTCGGTCGTTCGACCGCTGGTCATCCCCCAGAGCTTTCTCTTCCGGGAGTTGGCAATCGTCGTGGTGATGTCTCTCTTGCTCTTTCCCGTGCTGCGCTCCGGCTGGCGAATTCGACGCTGGGAAGGGGCCGTCCTGCTCGCCAGCTACGCAGCAGCGATGCTCTGGCTGCTGGGATAGCGCCGAATCGTCGGGTTCCCCCGCCGCGCATCCCTGTCGAGAAAAACCTTTCCGAATCGGTCGCACGAGCGGATCGTTGAAGTAGACGACGCTCAGGAGCGACCACGGGACGAGCGGTTCTTTTTTCGATGTTGTTGACGGCCTGCGGTGGCGGTGGCGGCCCGACCGAGCCCGACGGAAGCGAGGCCTTCGCGTATCCGGATGCGTGGCCGTCCGACCTGGCGGCCGTGCTCACCACCGCCTTCGTCGACGGTACGGGTGATCAGGTGGCCCTCCCGCCGGGATGGCCGGGCCGCCTTACTCGGGTCCGGCACCCTTCCCGTCCGTGGACGTCGAGCGTGTCCTGCTCGGGATCGAAGGTGACTTTCTCTTCATGCGCGTGGACTTTGCCGGCGCCATCCCGACCGCTGTCGTCCACATCGCTGAGAGCGGCGAGACCGAGGAGCAGTGGGTCCGAAACCAGGGCTTCAACGTGTCCGTCAATTCGGACGGGGACATTCAAACGGGTGGCGGCGGCGAGGGTGTCAGCGGCGTCGACATCTTCTTCGCGATCAATTTCGACTACGGATCACGTGTGCAGGTCTACGCGAACTACGGGTTTCCGACCGGCGACCTGCACGAGCCCCAGGGCAGGAAGAGTCGGAATTGGGCGGAGGAGGCCCTGGCCACGACTATGCGATCGTTCGCTATCGCATCGTCGACCTGGGCGCGTATGTCCCCCGAGGCGAGCAGGTCGAGGTGGGATCGTGGTCTGAGGCAGAAAGCTTCGACGCGGCGGGCAATCTCAAGTACCACCACTTCGCGTTCGATCGTGTGATCGAGGACGATATCTGGATTATCCACTAGTCCGGGAGGTCTCGGCGGATGCGGTCGAGGAAGACGCGCCCGAGCTGGGCCGTCGGGGTGGGCGGGGGCCGCGGCCCCGCGTAGCTTTTGCACCCGATCACCCCTTCTAGGACCGCGTGCGATGCTCCCGATCGATCTGTCCGGAAAACGAGCGCTCGTAGCCGGCGTCGCCGACGATCGCGGATACGGGTGGGCCATCGTGCGTGCCTTGGCCTCGGCCGGTGCGTCGATCTGCGTGGGCACGTGGCCCCCGACCCTCAAGATCTTCACGATGAGCCTGGAGCGCGGAAAGCTGGATCTGTCGCTGCCAGGGGGGGGCGAGATCGAGTTCGAACGCATCTACCCACTGGACGCGGTATACGACGAGCCGGGGGACGTGCCTGAGGATGTGAGCACGTCCAAGCGTTACGCCGACCTCGAGTCTTATACCATCCAGGGCGTGGCGGATCGCCTTCTTGCCGACTTCGGGGACGGGTGCCTGGACATCGTCGTTCACTCCCTCGCCAATGGTCCCGAAGTGAAAAACTCGCTGCTCGAGACCAGTCGGCCGGGGTATCTCGCCGCCGTGAGCGCGAGCGCCTACTCCATGGTGAGCATGGTGCAGCGCTTCGGCCCGCTGATGAACGAGGGGGGTGCCCTGGTATCGCTCTCATATTTGGCCGCCGAGCGCGTCGTGCCGGGCTACGGCGGCGGCATGAGTTCGGCGAAGTCTGCTTTGGAGGGTGATACCCGCACCCTCGCGTTCGAGGCGGGCCGGAAGTTCGGCATTCGCGTCAACACCATCAGCGCGGGGCCGCTCGCCAGTCGAGCCGCCAAGGCGATCGGTACCATCGAGCGCATGGTCGACTACTACGCCGCCAACGCTGCGCTGCCCGCGGCCACCGCGGCTGCGGACGTCGGGCATGCTGCCGCATTCCTCTGCTCGCCGCTCGCGTCGGGGATAACCGGAGAGACGCTGCATGTGGACAAGGGCTATTCCATCATGGGCCTGCCCGTGGATACACAACTCGGCGCAGAGTAGTAGGGTGCGCACCTTCTCGGCTCTTCCTTGAGCCATCGAGGCGATCCAGGGTTCGGATCGCTGCTGCCCGACATACGCGCACGGCCGCCTGCTTCGGCTTCTCGCGAGATGGCGGACAGGCTGCGCGCAGTGGAGTCGCGAAACATCACCTATGTGGGCGAGGGCTGGCCGATCTTCTGGGAGGAGGCGCGTGGCGCCAACGTGCGAGACGCGGATGGGAATGTGTACATCGACCTGAGCAGCGCTTTCGGTGTGGCACTGTTGGGCCATGCACACCCTTCCGTCGTTTCTGCCGTGCGCGAACAAGCCGGGACGCTGATGCACGGTATGGGTGACGTGCACCCCTCGCGGTTGAAGCTGGACCTTCTGGAGCGGCTCTGTTCACTGGCTCCGTGGGACGAGGCTCGTGCCGTCCTGGCGAGCACGGGCTCCGAGGCAGTCGAGATCGCCCTGAAGACCGCTCATCTCGCGACGAGCCGACCGGGCGTGCTCGCGTTCGAAGGAGGGTACCACGGACTCACGCTCGGGTCGCTCGCTGTGACGCAACGAGAGCACTTTCGGGCGCGCTTCACGGACCGCCTGTATGGGGGGGTGGCTTTTGCGCCTTTTCCCTGCACCGCTCCCTCGGTCGATGCCTCTGCGGACGCCGGGAGTGCTGCGGAGGCCTCACTCCGTGAGCTTCGCGGTGTGCTCGCGCGCGGCGCCCCGAACGGGGATCCCATCGGAGCGGTGATCATCGAGCCGGTTCAAGGGCGTGCGGGCGCTCGGCTGGCTCCGGCCGGGTTCATGGCTGACGTATCCCGGATCGCGGCGAACGCCGGTGCTCTCGTGATCGCGGACGAGGTACTCACGGGCCTCGGCCGCTGTGGCGGAATGCTGGCCTCCGCGTCCGTCGGCCTGCGGCCAGACATCGTCTGCGTCGGCAAGGTTCTGGGTGGTGGCATGCCGATTTCGGCGTGCATCTCGCGTAGCGGTGTGATGGACGCGTGGCCTGAGAGCCGGGGGGAGGCGATCCACACGAGTACGTTCCTCGGACACCCACTCGCGTGTGCGGCCGCTCTGGCGGTTCTGAAGACGCTCGAAACCGAGGCTGTTGCGCAGCGGGCCCGGAGTCTCGGGTCCCGCATACTCGAGACTTTGCGCGCGGGCCTGGCCTCGACGCGAGAGGTCGTCGATGTGCGGGGACTGGGGTTGTTGATCGGCGTGGAGTTCACTGGCGACGGCCGGGCCGTCGAGGTCTGCGAAGCAGCGCTTCGAGAGGGATTGATCGTTCTGCCGGCTGGCGAACGCGGCCACGTGCTCGAACTTACGCCGCCGGCGGCCCTCGGCGACGCACAGGTCGAGTACTCGTGCGACGCGCTCTGTCGCTTGATTCGAGGGACGGCTTGAAATCATGACGAACGCGGGCTGGAAGGCGGTCGTCTTCGATCTGGACAGGACGCTCGCCGACACGATCGAACTCATCCTGCGCAGCTTCCGACACACCATGGGGACGCACCTGGGTGAGGTCCCTCCCGACGAACGCTTTCTCGAGACCATCGGGATTCCGCTGCCGACGCAGCTGCGAGGCTTCGCGCGTGACGAAGCCGAGGCGGAGCTCATGCGCCTGACCTATGTGGCCTTCGAGCGCGAGGTGCACGACGAGATGGTGGCTCCGTTTCCGCACGCGGCCTCGGTCTTGTCGGCTCTGCGTCGAAGTGGCACTCGCCTGGCGGTCGTGACGAGCAAGCACACCAGGGTGGCTCGTCGCACGCTCGAGGTGTGCGGACTGTGGGGCAGCGTAGACGCCGTCGTGTGCGCTGACGAGGTATCGGAACCGAAGCCCCACCCGGAGTCGGTACACAAGGCGCTGGAATTGCTCGGCCTCGCGGGTCGGGTGGAGGAGACCTTGTTCGTGGGAGACTCGCCCTTCGATTTGCGAGCAGGCAGAGCGGCCGGCACCTACACGGCGGCCGCCGTCTGGGGAGCGTTCAGTCGAGACGCACTCGCCGCCGAAAATCCGGACTTCTACCTGAGCGACCTACTGGGCGTGCTGAAGACTTCGTCGCCCTGACGCGGACTCCAGCGCTCTTTCGGCTACTTGGAGGTCGCGAAGTCGATCTGCTCGGCGAGCTCGAGATCCTTATCGGAAATCCCGCCCACGTCCTGTGTCTGCAGGGTCACGGTCACCGTCGAGCGGCGCACGTCGATGTCCGGATGGTGATCGTGCGAGTCGGCCAAAGTGGCGATTCGATTCACGAACACGATCGAGTCCCTGAAGGAACCGAACCGGTAATTCTTGATCAGCTTGTTGGAGCGACGCCTCCACCCGCGTCGACTGCTCAGCCACCCACGAACCGACTCTGGGTTCAGCTTGCTCACCATCGTTGCCACGCCCATACCACTTAATCCCTTGTGAGAAGATATCTCGCCCTCATTTGCAGGCGCGTCCTGCACGGCCCTGGCATCCCACACTCACCAGTACTTAAGACACCGACCGGTGCCGGGGCGTTGAGGGGTTGACGCTCCGAGTGACCCATTTGTAATTTTTGAGCCCTTCAGATACAGCGAAGGGACGATGCCCTCATCGTCTAGTGGCCTAGGATATCGCCCTCTCACGGCGGAGACCGGGGTTCGACTCCCCGTGGGGGTATTGCTGGACGGTCCGAGCCACGGCTCGGGCCTCGAGCGCGTAAGGACGGTCGCTTAGCTCAGTTGGTAGAGCGCCACGTTCACATCGTGGATGTCGCAGGTTCAAGTCCTGCAGCGACCATCAACGCCCGGCCCATGCGGTCGGGCGTTTTGCGTTCGAGCCCCGCGATACGGGCGAATGGACGCGCGATACCGCGCCCGCGGCTCCTCCGACTGCGCCAACGAGCAGGGGTCACACCGTCGGCGCGGCCCCTATCGACGGCAGTCCGTCCAGGAAGCCCTCGATGGCGCTGGCGACCTCGGCTGGAGTGTCCTCCTGTATGTAGTGCTTGGCATCGAGGCGAACCAGCTGGCTGGCATTGAAGTCCTCGCGGAAGCGCTCCATGTATGCCCGTCCAAAGGCAAAGTCGTGAAGTCCCCACGTGAGGAGGATCGGCACATTGCGGAGCTGGTCTCGGACCTCATCGGAGAGATCACCGAGCCAGAGGGTCGACTCGATGAGTTGCCGCGGGAATTCGGCCGCGCCGATGCGTCGTTTCGGGCTGGAGAGCGCCTCGCGGTAGTGGTGCATGACCTCGTCGGCGATTGCATGCTTCACCGACATCGGCATGATCTTCTCGACGAACATGTTGTGCATGAGGATCTGTGACTGCATCGGAGCCGACGACATGATGTATGCGAAGGCCTTGGCCGCCACCGTGTCTATCGGCCAGTACCACGTGTTTCCCATGACCAGTGCCCGCAGGCGCGGGAGCTCGTCCAGAGCGACACGCATCCCGATGGGGCCACCCCAGTCCTGGCCCATGATCGTCAGGCCCTCGAGCCCAAGGTGTCGGACCAATTCACCTACTACTCGGGCATGTTCAGCAGGTGTGTAGCCGTAGTCGTCCGGAGCCTCTGAGAGTCCGAAGCCCGGGTAGTCGACGGCGATGCAGCGGAAACGCTTCTTCAGGCGGATCACGATGCCTCTGTATAGGAAGCTCCACGTGGGGTTCCCGTGCAGAAAGAGGATCGGATCTCCGACGCCTTCGTCGATGTAGTGGACCGTGCCGGCGCTACTGTCGAACCACTTCGACTCGAACGGAAAGAGTCTCCGGTCGGGCGTGAACGATGGGACGTGGCTCAACGTGGCTGCTCCATGAAAAAGTAGGTCGGGCTCGCCGGCCCTACGATGCCGAAACGTCATAAGTGACGAAAGAGGGTGGCGGCTCCTCGTCGCTGCCCCCCTCCCACTCGACTACGTATCGTGGGAGTGGCCTTCGAGACACAATTTGTCCTGTATGTCGAACGGCCATTTCTGCGCACGGAGTCCCTCATGACTCTCATGGACAGTCGACGCTTGTCTGCCGCCGGACTCATGCTGTTGATCGGGTTCGCACCACCGATCGACGCGGTGGCCCAGTCGGAGTCGACCGGCCTCGAAATCGGTGGCTTGCCGGCCCTGAACTTCGATGCGGATGAGGGCTTTGGATACGGTGCGTTGGTGGAGCTGTACCAGTACGGGCAGTCGGGCCTGAGACCCTACGTATGGTCGCTCAGGCCCACTGTGTTCTTGACCAGTGGTGGACGGCGTGACTTCACGGTCTTCCTCGACGCGCCGCACGTCCTCTCAGCCGGGTGGCGCCTAGACGCCTATCTCGGCAGCGAAAAGCA